>Ga0111538_10000075_pt1 | contig 107006 bp, 86 predicted proteins | sample SoiMethybrSBSTD1_FD_79669 | JGI IMG/M metagenome (GOLD analysis project Ga0111538, IMG submission 79669) | Bulk soil microbial communities from a Populus tree surrounding site in Tennessee, USA - Soil MetaG P. TD hybrid SBSTD1 (version 2)... | ecosystem: Environmental > Terrestrial > Soil >... | reverse complement strand
TCGTAGCCGCGATACGTGCCGCGCAGGGGCACGCGCACCTTGGGCTGGTAGGCCTTGAGGTCCGCGCGCGTGATGAGCCCGCCGCCCCTCTTCATCTCCGCTTCGATCAGCTCCGCCGTCTTCCCTTCGTAGAACCCGGCGGGTCCGCGGTCCGCGATGCGCTCGAGCGCCTCCGCGAGGTCCGTCTGCTGCAGGAGGTCGCCCGCCTCGTAGGGAACGCCTTTGCGCGAGAAGGCGGCGACGGACGCCGGATACGGCTTCATTTCGGGGAGCACGTGGCGCAGGGATCGCGAGAGCCCGGGCGTGACCACGATGCCCTCGCGCGCCATGGTGATGGCGGGCGCGAGCAGCCGCCGCCACGGCAGCTTGCCGTGCGCGCGCCAGGCCATGTGCAGGCCGGCCACCGTTCCCGGTACCCCGACGGACAGGTGGCTCTCGTGGTGCTTCTTCTTGTCGTAGGCGCCGTCGGTGAAGAACATGGTGGGGGAGCTGCCCGCGGGCGCGGTCTCGCGGAAGTCGTAGGCGGTGGGATCGCCCGAGGCCGGCCGGTAGAGGAGGAAACCGCCGCCGCCGATGTTTCCCGCGGCAGGATGGGTCACCGCCAGCGCGAACGCGGTGGCCACCGCCGCGTCGACGGCGTTGCCGCCGCCCCACAGGACTTCGATCCCCACCTGGGAAGCCATGAAGTTCTGCGACGCCACCATGCCTTGCCGGGCGCGGACGGGCTGCGCGCCCGTCGCCAGCACGGAAGTGGGGGTGGAAACGGCGAGCAGCCAACCAACCGCGATGGTGACCGCTGGATGCAGGACGATGGCGAGAGCGCGGGGCTTGAGCATGCCGGGGAGGCCTCCGAAGCGGAGGCTACCACCGCGGCCGGGTGTCGGGCCACGATGGTAGGCTGATGGCGATGCTCGCCATCCATCCAGCGGCCACCATCGCAGGTGGTTGGCTGGCGTCGCTTCTCGCCCTCTTCGGCGCCGCCCCGTCGCCGGCGCCGTCCGCTCCCCCTCCCGTCCGCACCTTGCGCGTCGACTACGTCCACAGCGGCAAGGCGGGTGACGAGCGCTTCGCCCTCGACGGGGTGGCTCTCGAAGGGCCGTGGCCCGGCCGCCTGGATCGCGCCCTGGACGATAGCGGGCTCGGCAAGTACCGGTTCGAGGTGCGCGACTCCGCGGGAGGCGTCCTCTTCTCGCGCGCTTTCGCCAGCATCTACGGGGAATGGGAAGGGACGGCGGAAGCGCGCGAGGTCGCGCGCGCGTTCCATGAGTCGGTGCGTTTCCCGGTGCCCGCGGCACCCGTGCGCGTGGTGATCCTGGGCCGCGGAGACGGCGGATCCTTCAAGGATCTGTGGTCGGTGCCCGTGGATCCCGCCTCTCCGCTCGTCGATCGGGCGCCGTCGCCGGCGGCCGGCCGCGTCTGGGCCGTGGTCGAGAACGGTCCGCCCGCGGACAAGGTGGACCTTCTGCTCCTCGGTGACGGCTATACGCCGTCCGACCTGGACAAGTGGCACCGCGATGCGCAACGCATGGCGGAGCTGCTGTTCGCGGTCTCGCCGTTCAAGGAGCACCGCCAGGACTTCAACGTGTGGGCCATCGACACTCCGTCGACCCTGACGGGGGTCTCGCGCCCGTCGGACGACGTCCATCGCCGCACGCCCATCGGGGCCACCTACGACGCCTTCGGATCCGAACGGTACGTGCTCACGTTCGACAACAAGAAGATGCGCGAGATCGCCTCCGCCGCGCCTTACGAGTTCATCGAAATCGTGGTGAACGACCGCAAATACGGCGGGGGCGGCATCCACAACCTCTACGCCACGGTGGCCGCGGACAGCGCCTGGGCGCCGTACCTGTTCGTGCACGAGTTCGGCCATCATTTCGCCGGCCTTGCCGACGAGTACTACACCTCGCCCACCAGCTACGAGCCCAGCGTGGGGCGGCCGGAGCCCTGGGAGCCGAACGCAACCGCGGACCCCAAAGCGGGCAAGTGGCGCGACCTCCTCACTGCGGGAGTGCCGCTGGCCACGCCCTGGCCCAAGGCCGAGTTCGAGGCCGCCCAGAAGGGATTCCAGGCCCGCCGCCGCGTCATCCGGGCGGAGAAGCGACCCGAGGAGGAGATGGACGCGCTCTTCCGCGAGGAGCAGGCCTGGACCACGCGCCTCTTGTCTCCCTTCGCGGGCAAGATAGGCGCGTTCGAGGGAGCGATGTACGAGGCCACCGGGTACTACCGGCCTCAGGCGGACTGCATCATGTTCACGCGCGACGAGGCGGGCTTCTGCGCGGTGTGCCGGCGCGCCATCGAGGGCGTGATCGCGATGTACGCGCGGCCGGCGGCCGGACACTGACCCCGTGCGTCGGCTGACCGCCGCCCCGCCCGCAGCTATCATGGGCGGGACGGCACCCAGGGCACCCCATCCGGAAAGAGGAACTCGAGTGGCCGAGAGGTCGCTGCAGGCCCACCACGCGGAGCTGGCCCGGATCGGCGTCGAGGCGCGGATCGAGGCGGGCCAGGTGCTCTGGCATGAAGGCGATCCCGGCGACACGGTGGCCCTGCTCCTCGACGGCGCGATGGAAGTCGTCCACAAGTCCGCCGAATCCGAGGAGGAGGTCGTCCTGCGCACCGTGGAAGGGGGCGCGGTCGTCGGGGAGCTGGCGGGCACGGACGGCCGCGCCCGCTCCGCCACCGTCCGCGCACGTACGCCCTGCCGCCTGCTGAAGATCCCCGCCGCCGAGTTCCGCCAGCTCCTGCGCCGCCGTCCGGACATCCTGGAGGAGCTCTACTGGCTGCAGATCGAGCGCGTGCGCAGCCTCACCCGCCTCGTGAGCAAGACCCACCAGCGCGCGATCACCGATCCGCTCACCGGCCTCTACAACTTCGGGTTCTTCCGCGAGCGCCTGTCCATCGAGGTCGACCGCGCGGCCCAGACGGGCGATCTCGTCTCGCTGGTGATCTTCGACGTCGATCATTTCAAGAACTACAACGACAGCAACGGGCACGAGGAGGGCAACATCGCGCTCGCCACCGTGGCCGGGATCATCAAGGACACGGGACGCCGCGGCGACATCGTGGCCCGTTATGGGGGCGAGGAGTTCGTCGCCCTGCTCTACGGCGCCACGCGCGCGGAAGCGGGGGCCTTCGGAGAGACGGCGCGGCAGGCGGTCGAGAGCGCGTCTTTCGCCGGAGGACCGCGGCAGCCCCTGGGACGCGTCACCGTCAGCGCGGGCGTGGCCACGTTTCCCTGGGATGCGCAATCAGACGAGGCGCTCCTCAAGGCCTCGGACGACAACCTCTACAAGGCCAAGGAAGGCGGACGGAACCGCGTCGTGGCCTCGGAGGCGGCCGCGCCGGCGGGCGCGGCCTCGCATCCGGCGTGAGGCGGCGCGGACTTGCCGTCCTCGCCGTCGCCGTGCTGGCCCCGGCCGCTTCGTCGTCGACGGCCGAGATCCCCAACGCGCTGGTCGTCCTCGAGGTCCTCGTCCCCGCGCAGCCGGGTGACGTACCCGCGGCCGCGCCCCCGCGTTTCGTCCTGATGGAAGACGGGACCGTCTACGTCGGCGGCACGCGCGACGTCCGGGTGGGGAAGCTGGAATCGTCGGAGCAGAAGGACCTCGATCGCCGCATCGGCGAGGTGCGCAAGCTGCCCCTCACCGGCGTGATGACGGTGGGCCCGGGCAACGAACGGCGGCACCTCTTCGTGAAGAAGGGGCGCGCGCTGGAGATGGTCCTCAGCGGGGATCCCGCGGATCCGCCCGCGAGCCTGCGCGCGCTGGCCGCGCTCGTCACCGACCTGGAGCGGTTCCAGCATCCGAGTCTCCGTCCCTACGAGCCGGCCTCGTTCGCGATGAGCGCGAAGGAGGGCGCCCTCGCCGGCGGCTGCCGCCCCTGGACGCTTCCTGAGCCCCTGGCCGACAGCGTCTTCGCGCCGCGCGTCGTGCCCGCGAAGGGCCACGGGGACTGGCCGACGGGAGCGATCCCCGCCGCAGTGTGCCTCGAGAACGACAAGCGGTACGTCGTCACCTTCAGGCCGCTGTTGCCCGGCGAACGCCCGTAGCCGCATCCGTGTTATAGTCGGCCTCGGAGGAGACGATGACCGAACCGCGAGAAGCGGGCCGGCCTTGAGGCACGGCTCGCGGCACTCGCGGCGCCATCGACACCCCCATCGTCAAGGGCCCAACGGACCCCAGCAATCGCAGCAACCGGGGCCGCGAGGGCCGCGGGACCCCCGCCAAGCGCCGATTCCGACGACCGGCCCGACCACGTCCGTAACGGGCGTTGTCGAGCTCTCGGACGGTGGCGGTGGGTTCCTGAGGCAGGTCGCCCAGAACTATCTACCGTTCCGCGACGACGCGGTGGTGCCGTCTACCATCGCCCGTGATTTCGGCTTGCGCGACGGTACGGAGATCGAGGGCCTGGCTCGTGACGCCGGAGGTGGGCGCCGCGTTGTAGTCGAGATCACGAAGGCCAGTGGCCTGGCGCCGGAGGAGTACCGCGCGCTGCCACATTTCCAGGACCTGACGTCCGTCAACCCGCACGAGCCGTTCCGCCTGGCCGCCGAGCAGGCGGAGACGAGCCTGCGCATCATCGACCTGATCGCGCCCATCGGGCGCGGCCAGCGCGGGCTCATCGTGTCGCCGCCCAAGGCGGGCAAGACGACGCTGCTCGAGCACTTGGGCAAGGCCATCACGCAACACCATCCCGAGGTCCATCTCATCCTGCTGCTCATCGACGAGCGGCCGGAGGAGGTGACGCACTTCCGCCGCGCCGTGCCCGCGGAGGTCCTGGCCTCGTCCGCGGACAGCCAGGCCGACGCACACATCCGGCTGGCCCGCCTCGCCATCGAGCGCTCGAAGCGGCTCGTGGAAGCGGGTCGCCACGTCGTGATCCTCCTCGACTCCCTCACGCGACTGGGCCGCGCGTCCAACCGCGAGATGGGACCGGGCGGGCGCACGATGTCGGGCGGCGTGGACAACCGCGCCCTGCAGTTCCCGCGGCAGTTCTTCGGGGCCGCGCGCAACTGCGAGAACTCGGGCAGCCTGACCATCCTGGCCACCGCGCTCATCGAGACGGGAAGCCGGATGGACGAGGTCATCTTCCAGGAGTTCAAGGGCACCGGGAACATGGAGCTGATCCTGGACCGCGCCATCGCCGACCGGCGCATCTTCCCCGCGGTGGACGTGCTGAAGTCGGGCACCCGCCGCGAGGAGCTGCTGTGCTCGCCGGAAGAGCTGGCCAAGCGCCACCTGCTGCGGCGGGCCCTGGCCGACTTGAGCCCGGTCGAGGCCGCGCAGTTCCTGCTCGACAAGATCCAGAAGACGCCGAGCAACGCGGCGTTCCTCGGGGCGATCGTGGCCCCCGCGCCCGTCCGGAAGTTCAGGTAGCAGGCGGGGCTTATCAAGTAAGGGGGGGTAACTCACACACCACCCCGGTGGGTGTTCGCGACCCCCCCTTAAACCCCCCTCGCAACGCGCCGCTGCTCGCCGTTTGCTGGCTTATTTAGGCAGGGGGGGCACTCACACACCACCGCGGTGGGTGTTCGCGTCCCCCCCTGCAACCCCCCTCGCAACGCGCCGCGGCTGCGCCGCGCCGCCTTGCTCTGCGGTCGCGCTGGCCCGCGCGAATTGCTCCCGCTGATCCCGTGGTGGAGAATCGCCGTTCCTGTCGGGAGGCGCCCTGAATGCTTCGTGAGCACCATCGCTGGTACAGCCATCGCCTCGGGCGCGACATGGACATCCTCGTGTACGGGCACTACGGCTCGCCCATCGTGGCCTTTCCGACCAGCGGCGGCGACCACCGCGAATACGAGGGGCAGGGCATGATCGAGGCCATCGCCCATCACATCGACGCGGGGAAGGTCAAGATCTTCTGCGTCGACACCGCGAACAATCAGTCCTGGTACAACAAGCAGGCCCACCCGCGCCACCGCAGCTACGTGCAGGCGATGTACGACGCGTACATGTCCAGCGAGGTCGCTCCGTTCATCCACGACCATTGCCGCAGCCCCGGTATCGGGATCACGACGACGGGCAGCTCCTTCGGCGCCTATCACGCCGCCAACACCCTGCTGAAGCACCCGGACCTTTTCCGCCGGTGCCTCGCCCTCTCCGGCGTGTACGACATCCGCGGGTTCATGGACGGTGACTACGACGACAACTTCTACTTCAACAACCCCGTCGACTACATGGCGAGCCTGTCCGATCCCTGGTACTTCCACCATCTCCGCCAGTGCGACATCCGGCTGGTGACGGGGCACGGTCCCTACGAGGACAGCGGGCCGACGTATCGCCTCGCGGTGGTCCTGCGCAGCAAGGGGATTCCGCACTCCGTGGACGACTGGGGACCAGACGGCGGCCACGACTGGCCCTTCTGGAAACGCCAGATCAACGAATACGTCGGGAGGCTCTACTACTAGAGGGCACGTAGAGCCCGGCGGCGCGCGAAGCGCGGCGACGGGCGAGGGGGGTTTCAGGGGGGTCGCGAACGCCCATCGCGAATGACGCGTGAGTGCCCCCCCTGACTTAATAAGCCGGAGACCGCATGAACGAGCGTGAATTCTTCCAGGTACGGCGCAAGGCGGAGAGGGACACCTTTCTCCGCGTGATCCGCGCGATGCCGGATGGCAAGCTCGACTACAAGCCCCACGAGCGGTCGCCATCCGCCGGGGAGCTGCTGAAGACCCTCGTGTTCGAGCACAGTGCCTGCTGTGAGCTCGCGGGCACGGGCCGCGGGGAGTGGAAACCGGCGCCGATCGCCAGCATCGAGGAAGCCGCCTCCGCCTTCGAGAGGCACTGGGACGAGCTGGACCGCAAGGTAGCCGCCCTCGACGACGCGGCCTGGAGCGGCAAGGGCCAGTTCTTCGCCGGCGGCAAGATGGTCATGGAGATGCCGATCGGGGAATTCCTCTGGTTCATCCTCTTCGACGCCATCCACCACCGCGGGCAGCTCAGCACCTACATCCGGCCCATGGGCGGCCAGGTTCCCGCCATCTACGGTCCTTCGGGGGACTCTCGGCGCTAACGGCCCCAGCGGAGAAGCCTTCCCGCGTACCGGCGGGAGTCTTCGCGTTCCTCATCGCCGCCTTCCTGGCCAGCGGCGCCGCCGGGCTCGTGTATCAGGTGGCCTGGCAGCGCATCCTCGCCCTGCAGAGCGGCGTGGGCATCTATTCGGTGGCGGCGATCGTGGCCGCGTTCATGCTCGGCCTGGGGGCGGGCAGCCACGGCGGGGGCACGCTCAGCGTGCGGCTCTCTCCGCGCGCGGCTCTGCTGGGGTTCGCGCTGGTCGAGCTGGGGATCGGGGCCTTCGGGGCCGCCAGTGGCTGGCTGTATTACGACGTCCTCTTCACGCACGCCTCCTGGCTCTACACGCCGGTATGGAGGGCCGCCCTCGTCCACCTCGCCGTACTGCTCCCTCCGACGTTCCTCATGGGGATGTCCCTGCCGCTGCTGGCGCGGGCCACGGTGGTCGATACGCGTACGGCGGGGCGGACCCTCGGCCTTCTCTACGGGATCAACCTCCTGGGCGCCGCCCTGGGCGCGCTGCTCGCGCCCTGGTGGTTCATCCGCTTCTACGGCATCCGCGGGGCCACCTTCGCCGCCGCCGCGCTCAACCTGTTCGCGGGGGCGGCGGGGCTGGTGGCGGGGGCGCGCGCGGGCCGGCAATGGCCGGTGCCGCCGGCGGCCGGGGTGGTGAACGCCGCCTCCGCGACGGACCCCCGGACCTTCCGCACGTGGATCCTGCTCTACGCGCTCAGCGGCTTCTGTGCTCTGTCGCTGGAAGTGGTCTGGTTCCGCCTGCTCGACGTCGCGCTCAAGTCCAACGCCTTCACCTTCGGCACCCTCCTCTGCGTGTACCTCTTCGGATCGGCCATGGGCTGTCTCGCCATCGCCCTCCGCGCCGACCGCGTGCAGCGTCCGTTGCCCGCCTTCCTCGCCCTGCAATGCGCGCTCATCGCGTACGCCGCCTTCGTCGTCGTGCTCCTCGGCTGGCTCCCGCCCACGACTCCGCTCCTCCGCTGGTACCACGAGTACTGGGCGGGCTTCCGCCACGTGCGCGTCTTCGACAAGACGACCCTGCAGGGCACGGTCCTCCTGTACGCGGTGCTGCCCGCGATCCTCTTCGGCCTGCCCACGTTCCTGATGGGCGCGTCCTTCCCGCTGTTGCAGCGCGCGGTGCAGGACGATCCGGCCACGGCCGGGCGCAAGGTGGGACTCCTGCAGGCCGCGAACATCGCGGGCTGCGTCGCGGGCAGCCTGATCATCGGGCTCGTCGTGCTCGGGCATATCGGCACCACGGGCGCCTTGCGCATCATCCTCGCCGGCGGACTCGTTTTTGCCGTCCTCGGCCTGCGGATGGGATCGCGTCCGCGGTTCATGGCGGCGGCGGCGGCCATGGTCCTCCTGGCCGCAGCCGTGCCCGGAGGCGGGCGTCTCTGGATGCGGCTGCTCGGACGCGTCGAGAGCCAGGGCGTGGTGAACGAGGACGCGACGGGCGTGGCCGCGATCGCCGAGATGGCCAGCGGCGGGCACGGCGTCTTCGTCAACGGCAAGCACCACAGCCAGATCCCGTTCGGCGGGACGCACACGCGGCTGGGCGCGGCCCCGGCCCTCGTGCATCCCCGGCCGCTCGACGTGGCCATCATCGGCCTCGGGTCCGGCGACACGGCCTGGGCCTCCGGATGCCGACCGGAGACACGGTCCATGACCGTCTTCGAGATCTCCGGTGGCCAGCCCGGCCTGCTCGCCCAGTTCGTGGCGCGGTCGCAGTACGCGCCGATGCGATCCCTGCTGGCCGATCCGCGGCTGCGCATCGTCGTGGACGACGGCCGCCGCGCGTTGCAGTCCTCGGCGGCACGGTACGACGTGATCGAGGCGGACGCCCTGTGGCCCGCGGTGGCCTATGCCGGGAACCTCTACTCCGAGGAATTCTTCACGATGTGCGCGAGCCGTCTCAAGCCGGGTGGCCTCCTCTGTACCTGGGCGCCTACGCCGCGGGTCTACTCCACGTTCGTCACGGTGATGCCGCACGTGATCGGGCTCGGAGACCGCGAGATCCTCATCGGCAGCATGCAGCCGCTCGAGGTCGACCTCGCGGCCTGGCGGGACCGGCTGCGCTCGACGCCGGTGCGCGCCTACCTGGGCGAGGACGGTGCCGCCCACACGGACTGGCTGCTGGAGCGGCTGCAGCCGCTGCATCGCAGCGGCCGCGTCCAGCCCGAGCCGACCCGCAACCGCGACCTCTTCCCGCGCGACGAGTTCGCGACCCCGCCCTGAGGTCGCTCCGCCTCCCGATCAGGACTTGGCGGGAGAGGTCCCCAGCCTCCGCGCCACCGCGGCCAGGTCCACTCCCGTGGCGGCCCGGATCTGCTCCGTCGCGTTGATGGCGGCCTTGGCGAATCCGCCGCTGCCGCCCGCGCCGTCGGCGGGGAGCACGGTCACCTTCCGCACCTTCAGGGTGTGGCCCGCGCCCGCGACCTGGCTCACGAGCGGGATCACCTGCTGCAGCGCGAGCACTTCGCGCGCGCCCTCCCCAGCCGTGGTGTAGGCCTCGAACACGCTCTTGAGGGCGGCCGCTTCCGCCTTGCCGCGCTCGATGAGGCGGGCGGCGAAGCCCCGCGCTTCCTCCTCCGCCGCGCGCCGGTCCGCTTCCGCGACCTGCACGACGTCGGCCTCGAGCTGGCGCTTCACCTGCAGCGCGCGCGCCTTCTGGCGCTCGATCTCGGCCGTGACCTGCGCAACCTGGGCCTGCACCTGCCCCTGCGATTCGGCGATCAACGCCTCGCGGCGCGTCCGCGCGTCCGCGATGCGCTTGTCCGTCTCCTGCCGCGCGATGGCGAGGTCGGCGTCGACCTTGGCGATCTCGGAGGCCGCCGTGTTCGTGGCCTGCTGGACCTGGGCGTCCGCGGTGAGCCGGGCCTCCGCCATGGCGGCGTCCATCCGCACGCGCGCACCCTGGATGCGGCCGATCGAGTTCAGGTACCCCACGTCGTCCGTGATGTTCTGGATCTTCAGGGTGTCGAGGACGAGGCCCATGCGGTTGAGGTCGTGTTCGGCCTCCTCGAGCAGGGTGTGCGCGAAGCGCGTCTTGTCCTGGTTGACCTCTTCCGGGGTGAGCTGCGCGAGCACGCCGCGCAGGTTGCCCTCCAGGGTTTCCTTGGCGATCCTCATCAGCTCCTGGCGCGGCTTGCCCAGGAAGCGCTCGATGGCGTTGTTGAGCAGCGGCTCCTCGCCGGGCAGCTTGATGTTGGCCACCCCGTGCACGTGCAGGGGGATGCCGCCCTTGGAGTAGGCGCCCCGGACCTCGATGTCGATGGCGATGTTCGTGAGATCGACGCTGTCGATGAGCTCGAAGAGGGGGACGCGCAGGGCGCGCCCGCCGCGCACCACGCGGTAGCCGACCTCCTTGTTGCCGGCGTGCCGCACGCGGCCGGAGAAGATCAGGGCCTCGTTGGGGGCGCTCACGTAGAGCAGCTTCTTGACGATCTGGCTCAGGGTGACGAAGACGACGAGGGCGGCCAGGCCGAGGACGATCAGGACGGGCATCATCGCGTCACCTCCTTGCCCCCGACCATGGCCCGGATGTCGAGGCCCACCGCGTTCGCCGTCTCCGACATCACCCGCGCGACCGCGGCCGGGAAGTTGGCCACGAACGCGGCGTAGGCCTGCCCGTCGCCCCCATCGACGATGTCGAGCTCGCCGACCTGGGTCTGGGCCACGCGCTGGACCGCGGCCTCCACGAACGACCGGAGCTGCTGGAGGAGGTAGACCTCGCGGCCGTTCTGGCCCGCCGCCTTCCACTCCGCGGAGACGAGCTTGAGGGCCTCCGCGGCCGCGCGCCCGTTCTCGATGAGGGGTGCGGCCTCGCCGCGGGCCCGCGCTTCCGCCGCCTGGCGGGCGGCGGCGGCGGGGAGCACGACGTCGCACTCCAGGCGCAGCTTCTCCAGCTCGCCGCGCAGGCGCTGCAGCTCCTGCTCCGCGGTGGAGCGCGCCGTCTCGGCGGCGATGGCCGCTTCGTTCTCGATCGACTTGGCCTGCGCCTCCATCTTGGCCAGCTCCGCGCGGAGCTGGTTCCGCTTGGTGAGGACGGTGGCCTCCGCCTTCTTCTGGGCGGACTCCGCGCGCTGGCGGGCCGAGGCCTGCTCCTCCGCGATCTTCTGGTTGGCCTCGTTCTCGGCGTTCTGGGCGTCGCGGATCATGAGCGCGATGCGGGCGCGGCCGAGGTTCTGCAGGTACTGCTGCTCGTCGGAGACGTGCTGGACCTTGAGCACGTCCAGCTCCAGGCCGAGCTTGTCGAAGTCGTCCTGGGCGTGTTTCTTCAAGGTCTCCGCGAACTTCAGGCGGTCCTCGTTGACCTCCTCCGGCGTGAGCTGGGCCAGCACCTCACGCAGCACGCCTTCCAGCGTCTGGCGCGCCACCACCGCGATCTGCTGCGGGCTCGTGCCCAGGAAGCGCTCCACCGCGTTGCGGACGTAGGCGGGGTTGTTCGAGATCTTCACGTTGGCGATGGCCTTGACGTCGAGGGGGATGCCGGTCTTGGAGTAGGCGTTGGTGACGGTCACCTCCACCATGAAGAGGCGCATGTCCATCCGGTTCACCGTCTCCAGGATGGGGATGCGCACCGCCCAGCCGCGCCGCACCACCTTGTAGCCGGTGGACTGGCCGTTGGGCAGGGTATGCTTCCGGCCCGAGAAGATCAGGATCTCGTTCGGGCGGCAGATGTAGAGGAACCCCTTCACGATGGCGACGAAGAACGTGAGCGCGACCACCGTGCCCACCGCCGCCCCCAGCAACAGGATCGCCGTCGCCAGGCTCACGCCGCCGATTTCCGCTCCCGTCATGACGTTCCTCCTGAGAGAGGCGCGGGCGCGACGAGCGCCACGTCCTCGCGTACCTCGACCACCACGACCTCGGCTCCGGCCCGTATCACCGCGCCGACGGTGGTCGCCTTCATGTCCACCTGCTGCCCGCCCAGCTCCAGCCGGATCTTGCCCGGACGGTCGGACGCGCAGTCGATGAGCACGCGCGCCCGGTGTCCCGCGGCCTCGTGCAGCGAGGCCGCGCCCGAGGCGGCCGCGCTGCCCAGCCGCTCGAACGTGAAGCCGGCGGCGAGACCGGCCGCCACTCCGCTCGCGAGCGCGATGAGCAGGGCCGACGTCCGCCCCGTGAGGCCGGGAATGTGGAGAGCGGCGCCCACGAAGCCGAAGGTGAAGAGCCCATAGATGAAGGACCGGATGGAGAGCAGCCCCGGGCCCGCTCCGTGGTGCTGGATGTCGAGCGAATGCCCAGGGTCCACCGTGTCGTGGCCGCCGGAGACGGCCTGCACGAGCATGAGTCCGCCCCCGACGACGAGGGCCAGGACGTAGACGAGCCACATAGAAGAGGGCGGGAGTATGGCACGTTGGCGGTGCACTCAGGAACGGAGCGCCGGCCCCGAATCCCGTGAGCCCGCTCACAAGGGCCCGAAACGCTCCGGCGGCTCCTTCGTCAAAGTCCTGACCGGCGGAGGCGCCCCAGGCGGCCCCCGCCCGATTCGCACGACGTAGGGTTTCCCAAACGGAAAAGACACTGGCTCATTTTCACGGAGCGGCTCCGCGCCGCCCCGCGCAAGGTGATGGATTGCCCGACGGAGAGCGGAGTTTGGACTACGAATCCTTCAAGCACGTCGTCCGCGAGGCGGGCGAGCGGCGCGTCGCGCAGGGCGGCCTGGTGCCGATCCCCGAGCTGCGACGACAGGTCCCGGCGCTCGACCGCCGGTCCTTCGACGATTACGTTCTCGCCCTCCACCGCGAGGGCGCGATCCACCTCCTGAGCCACGTCGAGCCGCACAAGCTCGCTTCCGACGTGCGGGAGCAGTGCGTCGTCCACCCCACGGGGACGCTCCTCTATTGGCTGCGATGGCTCTGAGGGCCTAACTGGGCCGGGGGCCTTGTCCTTCCGGGCGGGCCGGCCGTACCCTGGGGGATCGCCTGATGGAATCGCCCCCCGGCACGGCCGCGCTCTTCGACCACGCCCCCGTGGGCCTCTGGGCCGCCGGCCCCGACGGCTCCCGTACCTATTTCAACCGGCAATGGCTGGCCTTCACCGGGCGCACGCTCGCCGCGGAGCGGGAAAACGGCTGGACGGAGGGAATCCACCCCGACGACTTCGAGCGATGCCTCGGGACCTACCTGCGCGCGGTGCACGGACGGCGGGCCTACGAGCTCGAGTACCGGCTGCGCCGCTTCGACGGCGAGTACCGCTGGATGCACGACACGGGGGTGCCGCACTATGCCGAAGACGGGGCCTTCGTCGCCTACGTGGGGTCGGCGGTGGACATCACCGACCGGCGGCGGGCCCAGGACGAGCGTGAGCGTCTGCTGCAGGACGCGGAAGCGGCCAGCCGGGCCAAGGATCAGTTCCTGGCCACCCTCTCCCACGAGCTGCGCACGCCCCTGAACGCGGTGGTGGGCTGGGCCCACATGTTGCGCTCGGGCAAGCTGGACGAGGCGGCCACGGTGCGCGCGATCGAGACGATCGACCGCAACGCCCGCGCCCAGAGCCAGCTCATCTCGGACATCCTCGACATCTCGCGCATCGTGTCCGGCAAGCTGCGGCTGAACGTCCGTCCCGTCGACCTCACTCCGGTCGTGGAAGCGGCGCTCGACACCGTGCGCCCATCCGCGGAGGCGAAGGGCATCCGGCTCCAGGCGGTGCTGGACCCCGGCGCCGGCCCCGTCTCCGGCGACGCCGATCGCCTGCAGCAGGTGATCTGGAACCTGCTCGCCAACGCGATCAAGTTCACGCCGCGCAACGGCCGGGTGCACGTCCGCCTGGCCCGCATCAACTCGCACATCGAGCTGCGGATCGAGGACACGGGTGTGGGGATCGGGGCGGAGTTCATGCCCCACGTCTTCGAGCTGTTCCGGCAGCGTGACGGGACGCCTTCCCGGCAGCACGGGGGCCTGGGTCTGGGGCTCGCGCTGGTGAAGCACCTCGTCGAGCTGCACGGAGGGAGCGTCGAATGCGCGAGCCCCGGCGAAGGCCTGGGTGCCGTGTTCTCGGTCAAGCTCCCGCTGATGATCGTGGCCTCGCGCGTGGAAGGCGTCCATCCGACGGCGGAGACGGGCGCGGCCATGCCGCCCGCCCCGTCGCTGGAGGGCGTATCCGTCCTGGTCGTGGACGACGACACGGATGCCCGGCACCTCATCACGACCCTGCTCGAGGAGAGGGGCGCGCGCGTGCGCGCGGTGGGCTCCGCGGACGAAGCGCTGGCCGCGCTGGCGTCGGACCAGCCGGACGTCCTCGTCAGCGACATCGAGATGCCCGGGCAGGACGGATATTCGTTGATGCGCACCATCCGCGCCCTCCCCCCCGAGCGCGGAGGCCGCGTGCCCGCGGCCGCGCTCACCGCGTACGCGCGCACGGAGGACCGCATGCAGGCCCTGCTTGCGGGGTTTCACCTCCACATGCCGAAGCCGGTGCAGCCCGCGGAGCTGGCCGCGGTCGTCGCGAGCCTGGCCGGCCGCACGCGGTAGGTCACCGCGGTCGTCTTCACGCCGTCGTCACCGGCCGGTGCTCATCGCTGCTTCGCCGGTGGCGACGCCGGCGCGCGGAACATGTGATCCAGGTCTCTCGTATCGCCATTTGAATCTTGCGCGTGCCTCGTGTCGTGAGCGCCGCCCGCCCCCCCGATGGCTTTCCGGTCCCACGCCGGCGGAGATAAGATGGGGGGCTCCGAGGAGATCACGTTGAGCGATCTGAAGGGCGAGCTGGCTTCGCTTCGCATCGACCGCGACCAGACGGCGAAGAGCCCGTGGCGCTGGCCGCTGCTGCTGCTGATTCCCGTGCTGCTGGTATTGGGCGGGCTGTACGCGTTCCGCGCCCGCGACGCCTTCAGCGCGGTGACGGTCGAGACGGCCAATGCGACCCTGACCAGCGGCGGCGGCGGCGTGTCCGCGGGGACGCCGATCCTGGCCGCCTCCGGGTACCTCGTCGCGCGCCGCAAGGCGGTGGTGTCGGCCAAGATCCAGGGCCGGCTGGCCGAGCTGCGCGTCGAGGAAGGCAGCCGCGTGCGCGAGGGCGAGCTCATCGCGCGCCTGGAGAGCAGCGATTACGAGGCCCAGGTGCGCCGTGGGACCGCGTCCGTGGAGCGCGCCCAGGCCGACCTGGCCGAGGCCGAGCGCCAGGCCCGCGTGGCCCGCGGCCTCACCGAGCAGAAGGTCATGGCGCAGGACTCGCTCGACGCCGCCGACAGCCGCGTGCGCATCGCGCAGGCGGCGCTGGGCCAGGCGCGCGCCGACCTCGGCTTTGCGGAGGCCCAGCTCTCGAACACCCGCATCCTCGCTCCCTTCACCGGTGTCGTGGTGAAGAAGATGGCGGAGGTGGGCGAGAGCGTGGCCCCCATCCCTCCGGGGGTGAACCTCTCGACTTCTTCCGGCGCGGTGGTGGCCTTGGCCGACCTCGACACCCTGGAGACGGAAGCGGACGTCGCGGAGTCGAACGTCGCCCGCCTCGGGCCCAACCAGCCGGCGGAGGTGACGGTGGAGGCGTTCCCGGACAAGAAGTACCGCGCCGTCCTCCGCCAGATCATCCCCACCGCCGACCGCACGAAGGCGACGGTGCAGGTGAAGGTGACCCTGCTCGAGAAGGACGCCCAGCTGCGCCCGGAGATGAGCGCGAAGGTGCAGTTCCTGGAACCGGCGAAGGCGGAGTCCGCGGAGCCTTCGGCGGTGGCGGCACCGATGATCAGCGCGCCCGCCGCCGCCATCGTGCAGCGCGACGGCAAGCCGGTCGTATTCGAAGTGGTCGGCGGCCGCGCCCGTCAGCGGGGCGTGATCGCGGGAGCCGAGCGTCAAGGCCAGGTGGTGGTGAAGGAGGGCCTCCGCGGGACGGAGACCCTCGTCGTGCGTCCCCCGGAGACGCTCAAGGACGGGGACGCGGTGAGGACTAAAGGATGAGCAGCGCTCAAGCGAAGGTGGTCCGCCCCGAGACGGAGACGGCGTCGCCCATGGTGGACGTCCGCGGGGTGCGGAAGGTCTATCGGCGCGATGCCGAGGAGCTGACGGTGCTCGACGGCATCGACCTGCAGGTGCCCGCGGGCGAGTTCGTGGCCCTCATGGGCCCGTCGGGCTCCGGCAAGACGACCCTCCTCAACCTGATCGCCGGCATCGACCGTCCCACCTCGGGGCAGGTCATCGTCGCCGGCACCGACGTGGCCCGCCTGAGCGAGAGCGATCTCGCCAAGTGGCGCAGCCGCAGCGTCGGGTTCATCTTCCAGTTCTACAACCTCATCCCCGTGCTGCGCGCGGTGGAGAACGTGGAGCTGCCGCTGCTCCTCACCAGCCTCTCCAAGCGGGAGCGCCGTGAGCGCGCCCTCACCGCCCTCAAGGTGGTCGGCCTGGCCGACCGATCCGGCCACTATCCGCGCCAGCTCTCGGGCGGACAGGAGCAGCGCGTGGCCATCGCGCGCGCGATCGTCGGCGATCCCAGCGTGCTGGTGGCGGACGAGCCCACGGGCGACCTCGACGCCAAGAGCGCCGAGGACATCCTGGCCCTCATGGAGACCCTCAACCGCGAGTTCCACAAGACGATCGTCATGGTGACCCACGACCCGCGCGCGGCCTCCCGCGCGCACGTCCAGCACCACCTCGAGAAGGGCGTGCTGAAAGCGGACTGAGGAAGCCATGAAATTCCTGCCCTTCGTCCTCAAGCACCTGCGCCGGAACTGGGTGCGCACCCTGTCCACGGTCGTGGCCATGGCCATCTGCATCTTCCTGTTCTGCACGCTGCAGACGGTGCTCGTCTCCATCAACGACCTGCTGGCCAGCACGAGCGCGAACCGCCTCATCAGCCGCAATGCGGTCAGCCTCGTCTTCAACCTGCCCCTGGCCTACGGTGCGCGCATCGCCGCCGTTCCCGGGGTCAAGCGCGTGGCGACCACCGCCTGGTTCGGCGGCTCGCTGCCCGCGAAGAAGGAGGGCAAGGCGGACGCCGGGGCGGAGACCACCACGGACTGGAGCCAGTTCTTTCCGAACATGGCCGTGGAGGCGGAGCCGTATTTCCAGATGTATCCCGAGTTCGTGATCCCGCCCGACCAGTACCGCGCCTTCAACGAGGACCTCAAGGGCGCGGTCATCGGGCGCAAGCTCGCGAACAAATACGGCTGGAAGGTCGGCGACCACTTCTTCCTGGAGAGCTTCATCCCGCCCTACCGCAAGAAGGACGGCCCCTTCGAGTTCCAGGTGGACGCGATCTTCGATACCGATCCCGTCAAGCACCCGAACACCGACACGAACCTGATGCTCTTCCACTTCAAGTACCTCTACGAGGCGACGGGGCGGCGCATCGCGGCCGGCACCTACGCGATCGAGATCGACGATGCCTCCCAGGCCGGAGCCCTCAGCAAGGCCATCGACGCCCAGTTCGAGAACAGCGACGCCCAGACCCACACCGAGACCGAACAGGCCTTCACGGCCAGCTTCATCGCCATGGCCGGCAACCTGGCCTTCCTCCTCAACAGCATCGGGCTGGCCGTCAGCTTCACGATCCTGCTCGTGACCGCCAACACGATGAGCATGGCCGTGCGCGAGCGGCGCACGGAGATCGCGGTGCTGAAGACGCTGGGCTTCTCGAGCCTGCAGGTCATGGGTCTCATCGTGGCGGAGGCCATCGCCCTGGGCGCCATCGGAGGCGCGCTGGGCCTCGGCGGCAGCCAGGGGCTGATGTGGTTCCTCCTGCACACGCCGATCAAGGACATGCTGGCCGGCATCGGCTTGAGCGAGCTGCACCTCAAGCCCGCCATCGCCGCCGCCGGCTTCGCCGTCGCGCTGGGACTGGGCTTCGCCGCCGGGTTCGTGCCCGCGATGAACGCCTACCGGTCCCGCATCACCGACATGCTGAGGACGGTCTGATGGCTCTTCCCCTCTCCTACAACGTCCGCAACGTCCGCAACCGCTGGCAGGTGACCCTGCTCGCCATCTCCGGGATCGCCCTGGTGGTGGCGGTGTTCACGGTGCTGATGTCGATGTCCGAAGGCTTCGCCACCGCCCTGCGCACGACCGGCCGGCCCGACAACGCGATGATCGTGCAGCGCGGCTCCGCCTCCGAGCTCACCTCCTGGATCCCGCTCGACCAGCGCCAGATGATCGTGGTGCGGGACGAGGTGGAGCGCGGCGCGGACGGCCAGCCCCTGGCCTCGCCCGAAGACGTCGTGGTCACCATGAAGCCCAAGAAGGACGGCGAGCCCACCAACATCAGCGTCCGCGGCGTCAGCCCGCGCGCGTTCGAGGTGCGGAGCGGGATCAAGATCGTCCAGGGCCGGACCTTCACCCCGGGCCTCTACGAGGTCATCGTGGGGGAGAAGATCGCGAACCGCGTCCAGGGCCTCGACATCGACTCCGCGGTGAAGCTCCAGAAGCACGAGTGGAAGGTGGTCGGCATCTTCACGTCGCAGGGCGGGGCCTTCGAGAGCGAGATCTGGGGCGACGCCGAGGTCATGGGCGCCGACTTCGGGCGCAGCGGTGGGTCGAACGCGATGAGCGTCCGGCTCAAGCCAGGGGCGGACGTGGCCTCGCTGGACCGCTGGATCCGCTCGAACCCGCAGATGCAGCTCCAGGCGGTGTCGGAGAAGAAGTACTACGACGACCAGGCGGGGCCGCTGGCCAAGATCCTCCGCATCCTGGCCAACTTCGTGGCCGCCATCATGGGCATCGGCGCCGTCTTCGGGGCCATGAACACCATGTACGCGATCGTGGCCGCGCGTACCCGCGAGATCGGCACCCTCCGCGCGCTCGGCTTCTCGCGGCGGGCCATCCTCTTCTCGTTCGTCCTGGAGTCGGTCACCCTCGCCCTCATCGGCGGCGTCATCGGCTGCCTGCTCGCCGTGCCCATGAACGGGTATTCGACGGGAACGGGCCAGACCCAGAGCTTCAGCGAGATCGCCTTCGCCTTCAGGATCACGCCTCCCATCGTGGGGATCGCCGTCGCCTTCGCGGTGGTCATGGGGCTGGTCGGCGGTCTCCTGCCCGCCCTGCGCGCGGCGCGGCTGCCCATCACGTCCGCCCTGCGCGAAGCCTGATCGCCCGCGACGCGCGCGCGCTCCCCTCCTTTACGATGAGGACGTGAGCGCGCCCCTCCTGGAGCCGTCGCCGGAAGGCCTGCGCTGCGCGGCGGGCGGCTTCCACGTCGACCCCTGGGGTGCCGCCGCCGTGGCCGTGATCACGCACGTGCACGGCGACCACCTCGTCCCCGGCTCCGCCCGCTACGTCTGCTCCGCCCCTTCGCTTCCCTTCCTGCGCAAGCGCCTCGGCGCCGAGGTCGCGGCGGAAGGCGTGCCCTACGGTGAGCCGCTCCGCCTCGGTGACGTCACGGTGTCCTTCCATCCCTCCGGCCACGTCCTGGGCGCGGCCCAGATCCGCCTGGAGGCGGGAGGCGAGGTCTGGGTCGTCTCCGGCGACTACAAGCGTGCCCCGGATCCGACCTGCGCCCCCTTCGAGGTCGTGCCGTGTGACGTCTTCCTCACGGAGGCCACGTTCGCGCTGCCCCTCTATCGCTGGCGCGATCCGACGGTCGTGGTGCGCGAGATCCTGGCCTGGTGGGACGCGAACCGGGCGGCGGGCATCGCGTCGGTCCTCTTCGCGTACGCGATGGGCAAGGCCCCGCGCATCCTGGCCGAGCTCGCGGGCCTGACCGATGCCGGGCGGCCGGTCCTCGTGCACGGCGCGGTGGAGGGGCTGGTCGAGCTCTACCGCGCGGCGGGCGTGGCCATGCTGCCGACGTCGCGCGTGAGCGAGACCGCGCGCGGCCGGTCCTTCGCAGGTGAGCTGATCCTGGCCCCGCCCGCTGCCGGCGGCAGCACGTGGATGCGCCGGTTCGGCCCTCACGAGACCGCGTTCGCGTCGGGCTGGATGCGCGTCCGTGGGACGCGCCGCCGCAAGGGCTTCGACCGCGGCTTCGCGCTGTCCGACCACGCGGACTGGCCCGCTCTGCTGCGCACCATCGAAGAGACGGGGGCGCGCCGCGTCCTCGTGACCCACGGCTACGCGGACGAGCTGTCGCGCTACCTGCGCGAGCGCGGCTACGACTCGAGCGCGCTGGCCACTCCCTTCCAGGGCGAGGCCGACTTGTCGTGAAAGCCTTCGCCGCCCTCTACGACACGCTCGACCGCACCACCTCGACCAACAAGAAGGTCGCGGCCCTCGCCGCCTACTTCGCCGCCACCCCGCCCGCGGACGCGGCCTGGGCCCTCTTCTTCCTCACCGGCCGCAAGATCAAGCGCCTCATCCCGAGCCGCGTGCTCTGGGAGCTGACGCGCGACCTCACGGGCTGGCCGGAGTGGCTGCTCGAGCAGTGCTACGCCGCCGTCGGCGACTTCGCGGAGGCGATGGCGCTCCTCAACGACCACGGCGACGCGGTGGTCCCGGTGGACCTGCCGCTGTCGCGCTGGATCACGGAGCGCGTGATTCCCCTGAAGGATTTGGAGGCGAGCCAGCAGCGCGAGGCCATGCGCGCCTACTGGAGCGAGCTCGACGTCTCGCAGACCTTCGTGCTGAACCGGATCATCACGGGCGAGTTCCGGGTGGGGGCGTCCGCGACCCTGGCCATCCGCGCGCTCGCGCAGGTGGCGGGAGTGCCGCCGGCCACGATGGCGCATCGCGTGATGGGGGACTGGCCGCCGACGGAGGCGTTCTTCTCCGAGGTCCTGGCCGGCGCGCCCGCGGAGGCCGTGCCGTCGCGGCCGTATCCCTTCTTCCTGGCCTCGCCCCTCGAGTCCCCGGTGGAGTCGCTCGGTCCGCGCGAGGAGTGGCTCGCAGAGTGGAAGTGGGACGGGATCCGCGCGCAGATCGTCCGCCGCCAGGGGGCGGTGTTCGTGTGGTCGCGCGGCGAGGAGCTCCTGGCCGGCCGCTTCCCGGAGCTGGAAGCAGCGGCCACCCGCCTGCCGGACGGACTGGTGCTCGACGGAGAAGTCCTCGCCTACCGCGGCGGCGTGTTGCCCTTCGCGGTCTTGCAGACGCGGATCGGGCGCCAGAAGCTCACTCCGAAGGTGCTGGCCGAGGCGCCGGCCGCCTTCATGGCCTACGACATCCTCGAAGAGGGCGGCGCGGACATCCGCGCCCGGCCGCTGTCGGAGCGCCGCGCGCTCCTGCAAGGGCGGGTCGACGGGGCTTCACCCCGGCTCCTCGTGTCACCGGAGGTCGCCGCCTCCTCCTGGGCGGAGCTGGCCGCCCTCCGCGACGAGGCGCGGCGCCGGAACGTGGAAGGTCTCATGCTCAAGCGCCTCGCCTCGCCCTACCAGTCGGGGCGGCGGCGCGGGGACTGGTGGAAGTGGAAGATCGATCCCTTCACGGTCGACACCGTGATGATCTACGCCCATCCCGGCCACGGCCGGCGCGCCACCCTCTTCACGGACTACACGTTCGGCGTCTGGCACGAGGGGCAGCTGGTGCCGGTGGCCAAGGCCTACTCCGGCCTCCCGGACGCGGAGATCCTCGAGCTGGATGCCTGGATCCGCCGCCACACGATCGAGAAGTTCGGGCCGACGCGCGCGGTGGAACCGACGCAGGTCTTCGAGATCGCGTTCGAGGGGATCGCGCCGTCATCGCGCCACCGCGCGGGAGTGGCCGTGCGCTTCCCGCGCATCCTGCGTTGGCGGAAGGACAAGCCTCCGGCGGAAGCGGACACCCTCGAAGGCCTGCGCGCTTTCCTCCGCTCGTCGTAACCGTACGCCGCCCTCAGGCCAGCGCGTCGAGGCCGTAGACGTCGACGTCCACTCCGGCCGCGTAGTGGACGAGCGGATCCCCCGGCGGCCGCACGAGGCCGGCGGCCTGGATCAGGTCCTCCGCGAGCCCCTCGACCGTGGCCTCCTGCGCCGGATAAGGGGCGTGGTGGACGCGTCCGCGGTAGAGGCGGTTCCCCTTGGCCGCGTAGAGAACGTACCGCTCGAGCAGGAAGTGATCGAGGGTGCCCGGCCGCGCGGGAGCGACCGGGCCGCGGGGCTCGTAGGCGAGCGTGCAGCCGGCGGGCCGGGACCCTGCCTCGGCCCGCCGCGAGCGGAACCGGACGCGCTCGCCGCTCACGTCCGCGGCCATCTCCGCGAAGCGGTAGGCGAGGTGGTAGAGCGCGCGCGCCACGCGCACCGCGACGCGGCTCGACGCGTCGAGGCTGAAGAACCAGACGCCGGGGTCGCACCCGCGGTCGTGAACGTAGGTGCGGACGTTCACTTCGAGGAAGCTCGATACGCCGGGAACGGGCGGGAGATACACGGGCCGCGCGCCGCTGACCAAGAACGGCACGAGGCCCACCCAGGCCTCGCCCGCGTAGGTGTCGAGGGTCAGGCCCGGCGGGAGCAGGGGGCGGATCTCCTCGGCCGGGATCGGCCAGTGGAGGAAGAGAAGGCGCGACCACCGCTGCTTCATCACGGCTCGCCCGGCCGGCCGCAGCGTGGGGGCGATGCGGTCGACGCCGTCGCCCGCGGTCATGCCGGATTGTGGGACGAAAAAAGCCCGGGGCGTGAACCCCGGGCCTCCGGATCACGCCTCGCCGGTGGCCTATTCCGAGATGTCCTCGTCCTCGCGAGAGTCCCGATCGCGGCTGGAGTCCCGTTCCGACCTTCCGGACGAGGAACCCTGCGTGCGCCCGGACGGACTGCTCCCCCGGTTGCCCGAGGCGGGCTCCATGCTTCCGGAGCCCATGCTCCCGCGGTTCGAGCTGCGGTTGTGGCTTTGCTCGTCGAGGTCCCGCATGTGGCCGGAATTGGAGCGGCTGCCGCTTCCCATGTTCTTGTTGTCGCCCATAGAGACCCTCCGCTTGGTTGGCGTTCGGCGGGAACGATGTGCCCGCCGTCCGTGTTGCGACCACCGCGGCTCCCGGTGTCGCGGCCGGAAGCCGGCAGATGCCGGGACGTTCCCAGGGCGGAAAACGTCCCTCTCATTCGAATGTAGGTAGCGGAGATCCGGGTGTCAACGGAAGTGATTACACGAAGCGCTTGTCAAGATGGCGGGCGGCGCCGAGCGGCGGCCGGAGCCGGGGCCTACTTTACCGCGAGACGTTTCGCGAGGAATTCGAGGCTCGCCGGGAGCACCGACCGGACATATTCGTACCCGTGGTCGCCTGGCTTCAACGCGAACTCGTGAGGAACGCCCCGGGCCTGGAGCCGCCGGTGCAGCTCCTCGTGCCCGGCGCCCAGGCCGTATCGGTCGTGGTCGCCGCAGTCGAAGGAAAAGGCGGGCTGGCCCCCCGGCGCCGCGCGCTGCGCCCAATCGAGCGGGTCGTTCGCCCTCCAGAGGGCCATGTCCGGGGGCTCGCCGAACACGCGCGCGAAAGCGGCGAGCTGATACGGATCCGCGCCTTGTCCGGGCCGCGGCGGGCCGGAGAGCAGCATCGCGCTGTGGGTCGCGACCGCGGCGTAGAGATCGGGATGGCTCAGCGCGATGCGCAGGGCGGCGTATCCTCCCATGGACACGCCGAAGAGGGCGCGGCCTTTCCGCTCGCGCTGCACGCGGAAGCTCGATTCCGCGAAGGAAATCGTCTCCTTCGTGACGAGGTCCTCGAAGGCGCCCTGCGGCGAGTTCACGAAGAAGGAGTTCCCGCCGTCCACGGCCACCACCACGAATTCCGGGAGGACGTGGCGGGCCCAGAGATCGTCGAGGATCGGGGCCAGGCCCCGGCGCGACCAGAACTGGCTGGACTCGAAGAGGCCGTGCAGGGCGTACACGACGGGGTAGGTCTTCGCGCCCTCCCCATACGACGGTGGAAGGTGCACGACGCAATTGACGTCGCGGCCCAGGGCGGCGGAATGAAGGGTCGCGGCGCGGACTTCCGCGCCCGCCGGAGCCCCCGCGGCCACGGCCGCCGCCACGGCGAAGAAGGCAATCCCTCGTGTCTTCACGATGTCCTCCGCGTCGCCGGCCCTGCGCGCCGGCCGAGGTGTCGGTTGACGTCCGCGAGCACCGTGTCCATGCCGGCCGCGGTGAGCTTGCCCGTGAACGTGTTCTGCTGCGACGGATGGAACGAGGCGAAGAGCTGGAGTCCGTCGCCGAGGTCGTGGCGCACGCCATGGCCGAACGCGAACGCCTTCCGTGGGGGGACGCGGCCCAGCGCGCGCAGGAGGGCGACGAACGCATCCTGGCTCACCTTGCCCAGGACGAGCACCGCGCGCACGCCCGGCAGGAGACGCCATTCGCGCGCGAGGTACTCGCGGCAGCGGCCGATCTCCTCCGGGAGCGGCCGGTTCGCGGGCGGCGCGCAGCGGGCGGCCGCCGCCACGTAGCAGTCGAGGAGGCGCAAACCGTCGCCGCGCGCGACCGATGTCGGCTGGTTCGCGAAACCCGCCCGGTGCAGCGCCGCGAACAGGAAATCGCCCGAGCGATCGCCCGTGAAGATGCGGCCCGTCCGGTTCCCCCCGTGGGCCGCCGGAGCCAGCCCGACGATCAGGAGTCGCGCCGCGGGATCGCCCCAGCCGGGAACGGGGCGGCCCCAGTACTCCTGGTCCTGGAACCGCCGGACCTTGACCTCCGCGACCTCGCGGCACCAGGCGCGCAGCCGTGGGCAGCGCTCGCATGCCACCACGTCGCGCTTCACGCGCGCGAGCGAGTCGCGAGAGGGAGAGTCAGGCCGGGCGACGCGGTCGGCGAGGAGGGGAGCCACGACGGCGGGTCAGGCCGGGAGTTTCAGCGGCGCTTGCCGCCCGCCGCGGCCTTGGGTGCGCGCAGGGTCCGCGCCTCGGTCGTGCGCGCGGCCGCGGCGCGCTTGGCCGGCTTGGCCTCCGCGGGAGCGCTGGCCGCGGCGGGGACGGCGCGCGGCCCCTTCTGGGCCAGGCTCGCCTTCAGCGCCTCCATGAGATCGATGATCTGCCCCTTGGGAGCCTCGGGTGCGGCCGCGGACGTGACCTCCTGCCCTTCGACCTTGCGCTGGATGGCCTCGTGATAGCGCGCGCGCACGTCGTCCACGTAGGTCTCGGGCTTGAACTCGTCCGTCGCGATCTGCTCGATGAGCTGCACGGCGAGCTTGAGCTCCGGCTCCTTCACCGCGGCGTCGCCGACCGGGATCTCCGAGAAGGGCCGCACCTCGTCCGCGTAGTGCAGCACCTGCATGATGATCCCGTTGTCGATGGGCCGCATGAGCGTGAGGTACTGCTTCCCGCGCGCCGCCCACTTGGCCAGGGCGCAGCGGCCGGTCTGGCGCATGGCTTCGGAGAGCAGCCGATAGGCCTTCTCGCCACCCTTGTCCGGACCGAGGTAATACGCGCCCTCGAAGTAGATCGGATCCACCTTGGCCAGCGGAACGAACTCGGTGATCTCGATCGTCTTGCTCGCCTCCTCCGCCATGGACTTGATCTCGTCTTCGGTGAAGACGACGTACTGGTCCTTCGAGAACTCGTAGCCCTTGACCATCTGGTCGCGGCCGACGATCTCCTCGTCTTTTGGACAGATGTACTGCTGCTTCAGGCGGGAGTGGCACTTGTCGTGAAGGAGGTTGAACGAGACCGCGGACTGCGTCTCGCTCGCCGCGTACAGACGGATGGGCACGGTGACGAGCCCAAAGGAGATCGTGGCCGTGGACATCGACCGTGCGACCATGGGGCCGATTATAACACGATCTTGCAAGTTGATTAGATTCAACCAATTGCGCGTCCGGGGTCGCCCCCATGCGCAGGGGCGTCGAGGCGCGCCAGGCCCAAGATGTTGTTGGGCAAGGGTATGCTCGCGCGCGTGACGACCCCCTGGCTCCTCTACGGAGCGAACGGTTATACGGGCGAGCTGATCGCGCGCCGGGCCGCCGCCTCGGGCGAGCGCCCGATCCTCGCCGGGCGCAACCGGGAGGCGGTCTCCCGCCTGGCCACGGAGCTCGGCTTCGAAGCGCGCGTGTTCGCGCTCGACGATCCCGCCGCCGTCGATCAGGGCCTCGCCGGAACGCGGGCCGTGCTGCACTGCGCGGGGCCGTTCTCGCGGACGGCGGCGCCGATGGCCGAGGCCTGCCTGCGCGCACACGTGCACTACCTCGACATCACGGGCGAGATCGAGGTCTTCGAGGGAATGGCCGCGCGCCACTCCGCGGCCCAGCACGCCGGGGTCACCCTGCTCCCGGGCGTAGGCTTCGACGTGGTGCCGTCCGATTGCCTGGCCGCGCACCTCCACGGCCGCCTTCCGTCGGCGACCCATCTCGCGCTGGGATTCCAGACCTCGGCCTGGCTCTCGCGCGGCACGGCCACCACCATGGTCGAGAACCTGCACCGCGGCGGGGCGGTGCGCCGCGACGGGAGGATCGGGCGCGTCCCCGCGGCCTGGAGGACGCGCGTGATCGACTTCGGGGCCGGCCCCAGCGCCGCCATCACGATCCCCTGGGGCGACGTGGCCACCGCGTACCACACGACCGGTATCCCGAACGTCGAGGTGTACACGGCGGCGCCCGCGTCCACGCGCCGTTTCTTGAAGCTGGCCCGGCCCTTCGCGCCGCTGCTGGGCGCGCGGCCCGTGCAGGAGCTGCTCAAGCGCCGCATCCAGAAAGGACCGCCGGGACCCAGCGCGGAGCATCGTGCCCGCGCCCGTACCCGTCTCTGGGGCGAGGCGCGTGACGCGACGCAGGTCGTGGTCTCGCGGTTGGAGACGCTCGAAGGCTACGAGCTCACCTCACGCACGGCCCTCATGGCCGTGCAGCGTGTCCTCGCCGGCGGCGTGGCCACCGGCTTCCAGACGCCAGGGCGCGCGTTCGGCCCCGACTTCGTTCTGGCCGTGGAGGGCACGTCGCGCCGGGATGACCCTCCTCGCCCTGTGTAGGATGGAGGGGTGACCTCGCCCCTCGATCTCCTCGTGGTCGGCGCCGGACCGAGCGGCCTGGCCACGGCCATCGCCGCCCACCAGGCGGGGCTCGCCTACGAAGTCGTGGAGAAGGGCGCGCTCGTCAACTCCATCTTCCACTTTCCGCGGCACATGACCTTCTTCACCACCGCGGAGCTGCTCGAGATCGGCGGCCTCCCCTTCGTCACGCCCTACGAGAAGCCGACCCAGGTGGAGGGCCTCAAGTACTACCGCAAGGTCACGGACGCGTTCGGCCTGCACGTCACGTTGGGGCAGGCCGTCGTGGGGGTGCGCCGGCTGGAGGCGTCGGCGGAGGGCGCGCGCTTCTCGGTGGAGATGCGGAGCGCGGCCGGCGCGTCGTCCGCCCGCTCCACCCGCAACGTCGCCTTCGCCACCGGGTACTACGACCATCCCAATCTCCTGGGCGTCCCGGGCGAGGACCTCTCGCACGTGTCCCACTACTACACGGAGCCGCACGGCTACTACCGCCAGCACGTCGTGGTGGTGGGCGGGAAGAACTCGGCCGCCATCGCCGCTCTCGAGCTCTACCGGGCGGGGGCCGAGGTCACGCTCGTGCATCGACGCGCGCAGCTCAGCGACTCGATCAAGTACTGGATCCGCCCCGACATCGAGAACCGCATCAAGGAAGGCGCGATCCCCACCCTCTTCGAGACGTCCGTGACGGAGATCCGCGCGCACTCGGTCGTCGTCTCTTCCGCCGCGGGCACCGCGGAGCTTCCCGCGGACCAGGTCTTCCTCCTCACCGGCTACCACCCGGACACGCGCCTGCTGCGGCAGGCCGGAGTGCGCATCGACGAGGCGACCCTGGTGCCCGCGCACGACGCGGCGACGCTGGAGACGAACGTCCCCGGCCTGTTCCTGGCGGGGGCCCTGGTGTCGGGAAAGCAGACGAGCCGGATCTTCATCGAGAATGGCCGTTTCCACGGGGAGACGATCGTCGGCGCCATCACGTCGCGCGCGGTCAGCGCGCGCTGACACGCTGGGCGAACGTCGCCGCGAACTCCGGACCCCGCGCCTCGTCTTCGTGCTTGAAGAAGACGAAGGCGCGGTTCCAGGGCTGGGCCTGCACGCGCTCGGCCCAGGCCGCTACGTCCGCTTCCGTGTAGTTGGTCCGCCGCAGGCGCAGGTAACCCCAGTCCGCGGTGACCGCGAGGTCGGTGAGCGGCTCCTCGTCCGTGTCGGCCAGGCAGAGCGCGGCTCCCTTGTCGCGCAGGGCCTGGCGCACCTCTTCGTCGAACCAGGAGGCGTGCCGGAACTCGAAAGCGGCGCGCGGCGCCGCCGGCAGCAGGGCCAGGAACGCCTTCAGCCGCTCGAGGTCCTTCTTCATATAGGGGGGCAGTTGGAAGAGGATGGGCCCGAGCTTCCCGCCGAGGGCGGCCGCGGTCTCGTAGAAATACGATACGTCTCCGCCGGCGTCGGCCAGCCTGCGGTGGTGGGTGATGCGCTGCGGGGCCTTGAGCACGAACGTGAACGTTTCCGGAGTCTGCTCCACCCACTTCCGCAACATGTCGGGCGCGGGCATGCGGTAGAACGTGTTGTTGATCTCGACGGTGGGGAAACGGCCGGAGTAGAAGCCGAGCATCTCGGCTTCCTTCATCTTCTCCGGGTAGAACCGTCCCTTCCATTCCTTGTAGCTGTATCCGCTGGTGCCGGTCAGGACGTGCATCGGGATGGGCGTGAAGAGCCCTTAAGCTAACACGGTGCGACAGGGGCATGCGCTCTGGCTGCGGCCCGAGCCGCGCGCGTTCACGCGGCTCGCGGGCGTCATCGCGGATAATCCCGCCATGCCCTTCAAGCCCCGCTCTGGCGCGCTGGCCGCGCTCGTCACCGTGATCACGCTGGCCCACGTCCTGCCCGTGCCGGCCGCTCCCGTCCCGGACGAGGCGGAGCTGACGCGGCTGCTCCGGGAGTTCCTGGCCGGAGCCAGCGGCCTGGCCGCGCACCAGCGCTTCTGGGCGGACGAGCTCGTCTACACGGGCTCCTCCGGCCGGCGCATCGGCAAGGCCGACATCCTGCGCGATCTCCACGCGCCTCCGAGCCCTCGGCCGGCGGGACCGGCGACGACCTACACGGCCGAAGACATCCGCATCCAGCAATACGGAAACACCGCGATCGTGGCCTTCCGGCTCGTCGGCACCACGCAGACCGGAGGAAGGACCGAAGTCGCGCGCTACCTGAACACGGGTACCTTCCTCGAGCGCGGCGGCGAGTGGCGCGCCGTGGCCTGGCAGGCGACGAAGGCGCCGCGGGCGGAGGACGAGACGAAGGCGGAGATCGCGGCGGCGCAGGCGGCGATGGACCGGGCCATCCTCGCCGGCGACGGCAAGGCGCTCGAGGGGCTGCTCGACGAGACGTTCGTCTGGACGCACCCGACGGGCGAGAAAGGAACGCGCAAGGACCTGATCGGCGACCTCGCCGCCGGCACGTTGCGCTTCTCGAGGCTCGACACGGGGACCGTTACCGTGTCCGCTTACGGCGACACCGCGATCGCGCGTGGCGATTCGCAGCGGCAGCGCTCCGCGTTCCCCGGCGCCCCGCCCGGCGGCGACCCACAGCCCTACAGGTCGTTCTTCACGACGACGTTCGTCAACAAGGACGGCGTGTGGAAGGCGGTCGCGCTGCACACGAGCCGCGCCCGCTAGCCGCTATCCGACGCGCTCGACGGCCTGGCGCAGGCTGGCGCGGACGGCGTCGGGGTCGGTCCCTCCCGGGAGTGAGCGCGTGCGCACCGCGCGTTCGGGATCGAAGAGCGCGTCCACGTCCGCGGCCAGGCGTGGATGATCCTTGGCCAGCTTGAGCCGCGCCGTCTCGCGCAGCGAAGCGCCCGTCTTGCGCGCTTCCGCCACCAGGCCCGCGACGACGCCGTGCGCCTTGCGGAAGGGCAGGCCGTCACGGGCCAGCGCGACCGCGAGACCCGCCGCCATCATCTCTTCGTGGCCGGCGGCGGCGCGCATCGCCTTCCGATCGAAGTCGAGGCCCGCGACCACCCCGCCCATCACGCGCACGGACACGGCCACGGTGTCGGCGACGTCGAACACCGCCTCCTTGTCCTCCTGGAGGTCCTTCTGGTACCCGGCGGGCAGCGACTTCATGAGCGCGAGCAGCCGGACCACTCCGGCCTGCGCGCGGGCGGCCTTGCCGCGCACGAGCTCGAGGGCATCGGGGTTCTGCTTCTGCGGCATCAGGCTGGAGCCCGTGGTGAAGGCCTCGGGCAGCAGGAAGAAGCCGAACTCCGGCGTGGACAGCCAGATGAGGTCTTCGGCCAGGCGGCTCAGGTGCGTTTGCAGCTGGGCGGCCGCGAAGACGAACTCGGAAGCGAAGTCGCGGTCCATGACCGCGTCCAGCGCGCTCGCCGAGATGGACTCGAACCCCAGGTCCCGGGCCAGGGCCTCGCGGTCGAGAGGGACGGCCGTCCCCGCCAGCGCTCCCGATCCCAACGGCAGCACGTTCACGCGCCGCCGCGCGTCGCGGAGGCGCTCGTGGTCGCGCACCAGGCCCCAGGCGTGCGCGGCCATGAAATGGCCCAGGGTGATCGGCTCCGCCAATCGCGTGTGCGTGAAGCCGGGCATGACCGCGTCCGCGCCGCTCGTGCCCTTGTCGGCCAGCGCGCGCACGAGCGCCGCCGTGTCCGCGCGCAAGGTGTCGATCGCGCCCCGGATCCAGAGGCGGAGGGCGGTGACCGACTGCTCGTTCCGGCTGCGACCCAGGTGCGCCTGGCCGGCGAGGTCGCCGATGCGTTCGGTGAGGCGCGCCTCGACCCAGCTATGAATGTCCTCGTCGTCGGCGGCGGCCAGGGCCGCCGGAGTGGCTCCTTCCAGAACCTGGGCCAGTCCGCCGTCCAGCGTGGCCACGTCGGAAGCGGGGACGGCCCCCGCTCGCCCCAGAGCGGCAACGTACGCCCGCGAGGCCGCGATCTCCTCGCGCGCGAGGCGCCGGTCGAAGGGGAGCGAGCGGTTGAACTCCCAGAACTCGCGGTCGGGCTCGCCTTCGTAGTTGCCGCCCCAGAGCTTCATGAGCGGTAGTGCGCGTTGATGTCCACGTACGCGCGCGTGAAGTCGCAGGTCCAGATCCATCCCGTGGCCTTGCCGGCGTGGAGGTCCACGCGGATGCGCACGGGATCCTGGGTGACGGCGTGGTGGGCCTCGTCCTCGGCGTAGTCCCGCGCGCGCCCGCCCTCGGCCACCCAGACCGGTCCGAGGTGGATGTCCACCCGGCCCATGTCCACGGCCACGCCGGAGCGGCCGACGGCGGCCAGGATCCGCCCCCAGTTGGGATCGCCGCCGTGCAGCGCGGTCTTGACCAGGGGGGATTCCGCAATGGTGCGCGCGATGCGGTCAGCGTCCTGCGCCGACGCCGCTCCCTCCACGCGCACCTCCGCGAAGCGCGAGGCGCCTTCCCCGTCGCGCACGATCTTCTCCGCGAGGTCGCGCGCGGCCCGGGTGAGCGCGTCCCGCAAAGCGTCGTAGTCGCGACCGGCCCCGGTGATGGGCGGGGCCGATACCGCGCCGCTGGCCAGCACCACCGCCATGTCGTTGGTCGAGGTGTCGCCGTCCACCGTGATGCGATTGAGGCTCTCCCCCACGGCTTCGCGCAGGGCGGACGCGAGCAGGGGGGAAGCGACGGCGGCGTCCGTGGTGAGCACGCACAACATCGTGGCCATGTTGGGCGCGATCATGCCCGCGCCCTTCGCCATTCCGCCCACGCGCGCCGTCTCGCCGCCCAGCGGGAACTCGACCACGACCTCCTTCGGGCGGGTGTCCGTGGTCATGATGGCGCGGGCCGCGGTGGGACCGCCTTCCCGGTCCAGGGCCGCCGCCGCGCGCGGGATGCCCGCGCGCAACGCCGGCATGGGCAGGGCGACGCCGATGACGCCCGTGGATGCGACCACGACCTCCGGGGGCCGGCAATCGACGGCGTCCGCGACCAGCCGGGCCGTCTCGCGCGCGTCACGCAGGCCGGTCTCGCCCGTGGCCGCGTTCGCGCAACCGGCGTTGATGACGACGGCGCGGGCCTGGCCGCTGGCCAGGTGCTCGCGCGAGACGAGCACGGGCGCGGCCTGGGCCCGGTTGCGGGTGAAGACTCCGGCCGCGGTGCCGGCACGGTCGGCCACCACGAGCGCGAGGTCGAGCCCGTCGGCCTTGATGCCGCTGGCCACCGCGGAAGCGCGAAAGCCGCGGGGCGCGGTCACGCTCAACGCTTGATCTCCTCCCGGGCGCCGGCACGGCCGCCGCCCACGGTGCGATCGGCCTTCTCGCCGAGCCGCTCCCGCGTCAGCGCACGTACGCGCTCGGGCAGGCCGAAGAGGCGGATGAAGCCGCCGGCGTCCGCGTGGTCGTAGGCCATGCCTTCCCCGAAGGTGGCGAGGTCCTGCCGGTAGAGGCTGCGAGGCGAGCGGCGCCCGACGGCCACGGCGCGACCCTTGAAGAGCTGAACGCGCACCTCACCCGTCACTTCCTGCTCCGTGAAGTCCACGAATGCGGCCAGGGCCTCGCGCAAGGTGGAGAACCAGAGGCCGTCGTAGATGAGCTGCGCGTAGCGCACGGACACGGACTGCTTGAAGTGCAGGGTGTCGCGGTCGAGCACCAGCCGCTCCAGCTCGCGGTGCGCGTGATAGAGCACGGTCCCCGCGGGCGTCTCGTACACGCCGCGCGACTTGATGCCGACGAGGCGGTTCTCGACGAGGTCCAGCCTCCCCACCCCGTGGCGTCCCGCGATCGTGTTGAGGGTGGTCACCATGTCCGCCGGGCCCAGCCGCCGGCCGTCGAGAGTGACGGGCACGCCGCGCTCGAAGCCGATCGAGACCTCTTCGGCCTTGTTGGGCGCGTCCTCCGGAGCGACGGTGAGCTTGAACATCTCCTTGCGCGGCGCGTCCCACGGGTCCTCGAGGTTCCCGCCTTCGTGCGAGAGGTGCCAGAGGTTGCCGTCGCGGCTGAAGATGTCGCGCGGGCTCTGGTCCACGGGGATGTTGCGGGCGGCCGCGTATTTGAGGGCGTCCTCGCGCGAGCGGATGTCCCACTCGCGCCAGGGGGCGATGACCTTCAGGTGCGGAGCGAAGGCGGCCCAGGTGACCTCGAAGCGGACCTGGTCGTTGCCCTTGCCCGTGGCGCCGTGGGAGAGCGCGTCCGCGCCCCGGGCCAGCGCGACCTGGGCCTGGCGATAGGCGAGGAGCGGTCGGGCCAGGGCCGTGCCCAGGAGGTAGTTGTCCTCGTAGACCGCGCCCGCGGCCAGGGCCTTGAACGCGAAGTCGCGCACGAACTCCTCGCGCAGATCCTCGACCACACACTCGGAGGCGCCGGTGGCGATGGCTTTCTTCCGGACGGCCTCGAGGTCGTCACCCTGTCCCACGTCGCCGCAGTAGGCGATGATCTCGGCCCCGTCGTAGTGCTCCTTGATCCAGGGAATGATGATCGAGGTGTCGAGTCCCCCCGAGTAGGCCAATACGACCTTCTTCACTGCCATCGTGTCTCCTTAGGCAATCGCTCCGCCGCCGCCACCTTCCAGGGGCATGGCCACGCCCTGCGCGAGGACTTCGTCGAAGGCCACCAGGAAGGACCTGATCTCGCTCCGCTTGACCACCAGGGGCGGCAGCAGGCGCAGGACATTTTCGCCCGCCTTCGTGGCGAGGATGCCACGCGCGCGCAACCCTGCCACGACGGCGGTGGCGGGGCCGCACATCTCGATGCCGAACATGAGCCCCACGCCGCGCACGTCGCGGATCTGCTTCGGGTACTTCCGCTGCAATGCGCGCAGGGTGCGGCGCAGCATCTTGCCCTTCTTCTCGACCTTGTCCAGGAAGCCCTTGGAGGTGAGCTTGTCCATCACCACCAGCGAGGCGGCCGCGGCCACCGGGTTGCCCCCGAACGTGCTGCCGTGATCGCCGACGTGGAGGGCGCTCGCCAGCTCCTCGCGCACGAGCACCGCCCCCAGGGGCAGGCCGGCGCCGAGGGGCTTGGCCAGGGTCAAGATGTCGGGCCGGATGTGGGCATGCTGGAAGGCGAACATGGCGCCCGTGCGGCCGAGCCCGCACTGGACTTCGTCGGAAACGAGCAAGGCGCCGGCTTCGCGGCAGATGTCGGAGAGGCCGTGCAGGAAATCTCCGGGAGCGACGCGGATGCCGCCCTCCCCCTGCACGGGCTCGATGAACACGCCCGCGGTCTTGGGGCCGATCATGGCCTTGGCCGCGCTCAGGTCGTTCCAGGGACAGAAGCGCACGCCGGGCACGAGGGGCTCGAAGGGCGCGCGGTATTTCTCGCGCCAGGTGATCGAGAGGGCGCCCATCGTGCGCCCGTGGAACGAGCCCTCGAAGGCGATCAGCTCCGTGCGCCCGGTCTCGTGGCCGATGCGGCGCGCGAACTTGATCGCCGCCTCTACGCTCTCCGTCCCCGAGTTCGTGAAGAACACCCGCGACGGGAACGACACCCGGACCAGCTCGTCCGCGAGACGGGTGACGGGCTCCGTGAAATAGAGGTTGCTGGAGTGGATGATCCGGCTCGCCTGCTTCTTGATCGCGCTGAGGACCTTGCCGTTTCCGTAGCCGAGGCCGTTGACGCCGATGCCGGCGGCGAAGTCCAGGTAGGTGTTGCCCGCGCTGTCCGTGAGGCGCGCGCCCTTGCCGGAGACGACGACGATGTCGCGCTCGTAGACGGGAAGGAGGGAGGTCATGCCCGCACCCCCTCCGCCGCGCCCAGGTGCAATCGCGTGCCCGGGAACCCGCCGACCAGGCGCGCTCTTCCGGCCACGATGACCTCCGGCACGCCCGCGGCCACGGCCTGCAGCGCGGTGTCGACCTTCATCGCCATACCTCCCGTGATCGCGCCGTGCGCGACGTGGTGGCGGACCTCGTCCGCGCTCAAGGACGCGACGGTGTCGGCGCCCAGCCGCACCCCGTCCACGTCGGAAAGATAGAGGAGCGCATCCGCGTGTACCGCGATGGCGAGGGCCAGGGCGGCCTCGTCCGCGTTGACGTTCAGGGCCTCCCCGTCCGCGCCCTGGGAGACGGGGGAGACCACGGGGACCAGGCCGGCGCCCCAGGCCGTCTCCAGGACGCGCGCGTCCACCGACTCCGGGCTGCCCACGCGCCCGAGCCCGGGCTGGACGCGCGCCCGCAGCAGTCCGGCGTCGCGACCGGAAAGGCCGAGGGCGGGGAGGCCGGCGGCCGTGAGCCCGGCGGCGAGGCCTTTGTTCACCACTCCGGACAGGACCATCTCCACCACCTGCATCGCCTCCGGAGACGTCTCCCGGCGTCCGCCCACGAACCGGGATTCCAGGCCGCGCGCCTTCAGCTCCCGCTCCACGTAGCGTCCGCCGCCGTGCACGACGAGCACGCGCCCACGCGCGCGCCGCAGCTCCTCGGCCAGGGCGGGGAGGAGGCCCGGATCCTCGAGCGCGGGCCCGCCCAGCTTGTACACGCGCACGCCGCTCATGCGCGCACGCGCACGAGGCCGGCCTCTTCGGGCAGGCCCAGGGCCAGGTTCAGGTTCTGTACGGCCTGGCCGGCCGCCCCCTTCACGAGATTGTCGAGCGCGGAGAAGACCACCACCCGGCCGGGGGCGGCGTCGTGCACGGACATCCGGCACTCGTTGGTATGGACCACGTCCGAGAGGCGAGGGGGTGCCGGCTCCACCACGCGCACGAACGGCGATCCCTCGTAGGCCTGACGCAGGGCCGTGCGCAGCGCGCCCGCACCCGCGTCCGTCTTGAGATACAGGGCGGAGAGGATGCCGCGGCGCACGGGCAGGAGGTGCGGACAGAAAGTGAGGCGCACGTCCCGGCCCGCCTTCTCGCGCACCGCCGCTTCCATCTCCCCCACGTGGCGGTGGACGCGGCCGGGCGCGTAGGCCGAGAAGTCGTCCGCGACCTCGGAGAAGAGCAGGTCTTCGCGCGGGGCGCGGCCGGCCCCGGTGGTGCCGCTCTTGGCATCGACGACCACGTCGTCCGGATCGACGGCTTTCGCGCGCACGAGCGGGATCAGGGGCAGGAGGACCGAGGTCGCGTAGCACCCCGGGTTGCTGATGAGGCGCGCGGAACGGACCTCGTCCCGATAGAGCTCGGTGAGGCCGTAGGGCGCCTGGCCCAGAAGCGCGGGCGCCGGATGGTCGTGACCGTACCACTCACGATAGGACGCGGCCGTGGGCAGGCGCAGGTCACCGGAGAGATCGACCACGACCGCGGAGGGATGCGCGGCCCGGAGGCGCGCGGCATAGGTGGCGGAGATCCCATGGGGCAGGGAGAGGAAATAGGCGTCCGCCTTCTGCTCCAGGCCGGCTTCGTGGGCGAGGTGTCCTTCGCCCGTGCCCGTGGTGAAGGCGGTGCGGGCGCGCGGGTGCACGGAGAGGATCCGCACCAGCTCGCGTCCGGCATAGCCCGTCGCCCCGAACACTCCTACTTTGACGTCCACCGCCGCATCCTCCGGTGTCTCTGGCCCGGCCAAAAGAAAAAACCCACTGGAGCTTCCTGCTCCAGCGGGCCTTGGGATCCAGTCCGTTTAGGGAAGGACTAGACCGGTTCGCCCCGCCGGACGCACGGGCCTCGCCTGACGCGGGCCTCGGGTCGCACGACGGGTCGCAAGAACATGACAACGTGATCATACGTGCGCGCGCCGTCGTGTCAAGGAGGCGCGCGCGGTTTCCCTCTCCTTTGGGGCTAGCATGGGAGGCCTACAAGAGGTGTTTTCGATGGACGAGACGCTCTCCCTCCGCCGCAGCCTGCCCCTGACCGACCTCAGTGAAGACGAGCGCCTGTTCCAGGAGGCCGTACGCGACTTCGCCGAAGAGCGCGTGCGTCCGATCGTACACAAGATGGACGAGGAGGCCGCCATCCCGCGGGCCGTCATCGACGCCTGCTTCGAGCTCGGCGTGATGGGCATCGAGATCCCGGAGGCCCACGGCGGCGCGGGCGCGACCTTCTTCATGTCCATCCTCGCCGTGGAGGCCCTGGCCCGCGTGGACGCCTCCCTGGCCGTGCTCGTGGACGTGCAGAACACCCTCGTGAACAACGCGCTGCTGCGCTGGGGCAACGCCGAGCAGCAGGCGCGCTACTTCCCGAAGCTGGCTTCGAAGTGGGTGGGCGCCTATGCCCTGTCGGAGGCGGGCTCGGGCTCCGACGCCTTCGCGCTGGCCTGCCGGGCGACGGACCGCGGTGGCCACTGGGAGCTGACGGGGCGGAAGCTCTGGATCACCAACGCGGCGGAGGCCGACCTCTTCATCATCCTCGCCACCGTGGATCCCGCGCAGGGCTACAAGGGGATCACCGCCTTCCTGGTCGAGCGCAGCTTCCCCGGCTTCCAGGTCGGCAAGAAGGAGGACAAGCTCGGCATCCGCGCCTCCTCCACCTGCGAGCTGATCCTGGAAGGCGTGCGCGTTCCGCGAGAAAACGTGCTGGGCGAGATCGGCAAGGGCTACAAGATCGCCATCGAGACCTTGAACGAAGGGCGCATCGGGATCGGGGCCCAGATGGCGGGCGTGGCCCAGGGGGCGTTCGACCACGCGCTCCGCTACGCGCAGGAACGGCAGCAGTTCGGCAAGCCCATCTCCGAATTCCAGGGCGTGCAGTTCCTCCTCTCGGAGCTCGCGACCGAGATCGAGGCCTCGCGCCTCCTGACCTACAACGCGGCCCGGTTGCGCGACACCGGCTCGTCCTTCATCAAGGAGGCGGCGATGTCGAAGCTGTTCGCCTCCCGCGCCGCCGAACACGTGACCTCGAAGGTGATCGAGATCTACGGCGGATACGGCTTCAGCCGCGAATATCCCGTCGAGAAGTACTTCCGGGACCAGAAGGTGGGGCAGATCTACGAGGGCACGACGCACATGCAGCTGCTCGTCATCGCGAAGCAACTACTGGGGAAGCTGTAGATCAAATCAGAGGCTGGTCCGCCTCCGACTTGAAATGAAACGTGTGCTTCACCCCGGGGAGGATCTGCACCACCCGGTCGTACTCGCAGATGATCACGCGGCGGACCTCGAGCGTGTTGATCTTGCAGGTGCGGGCCTTGATGAAGTCCTCGAGATGGTTCTCCTGGGCGGCCTTGATGAGCTCCGACTCGATCCGGTCGTCGGGATGGCTGTATTTGGGGGCGCGCGCCAGCTCCGTCATCTTGTCCGCGAAGTTGTAGTTGCTGAAGTAGGCGGGGATGAGGTTCCAGCCCGCGTACCCTACTCCGGCCACGATCAGGAGCCAGATCACCGTTCCCAGCCGGCCCTCGCCTCTCTCGTTTCGGGATGTCAGCATCGATTACCTCTCAGCGGATCAGATGGAAGAAGCGCCGCCACCGCGTCTTCCCGAACGCGGCCAGCGTGTCCCGCACCCAGTCCATGCCGGTGCGACGGTACTCTTCGCGGGAGGCCTCGTAGGACCAGTACACCATGAGGGCCCGTCCCTTGACCTGGTCGATGGGCAGGTAGTCCCAGTAGCGGCTGTCCTTGCTGTTGTCACGGTTGTCGCCCAGCACGAAGAGCATCCCGGGCGGGACGACCCTGGGTCCCCAGTTGTCGCCGCGGCCCTCGATGCGGAGGCCGAACTCGGGGTCTCCGGGGTGCAGCGGCGGCTCCAGGAAGTGGACATAGGGCTCGTCGAGCGGCTTGCCGTCGATATAGACGACCTTTTCCCGGATCTCGACCGTTTCGCCCGGCAGCCCGATCACGCGCTTGATGAAGTCACGCGCCGGCTCCTCGGGATACTTGAACACGACGACGTGCCCGCGGCGGATCGGCTTCTTGGCGAGGATCGCGTCCTCGAAAGGGAGCAGCGACGGGGAATAGACGACCTTGTTGACCAGGAGGTGATCGCCGATGAGGAGGTTCGTCTCCATGGAGCCGGTCGGGATCTTGAACGCCTGCACGATGAACGTACGGATGAACGTCGCCAGGATGAAGGCCACCACCAGCGATTCGAGGTACTCGCGCGCGACGGATTTCTTGAAGGTGGGGGAGGGCGGAGGGGCAGACGCCATGAGGCGCCATTTTAGCCTCGTTTCAGCCGAGGCGGGTGGTTCCCAGGCGCCCCTCGGGATCGAGCCGGGCCTTGAGGGTGCGGCAGACGTCTTTCACGAGGGCGGGCGTGTAGCGGTCGTAGAAGGCCTGGTTGTGGGGGCCCACGCCGTGCTCGGCGCTGAAGCTGCCGCGGAACTCCACGACGGCCAGCTCGTAGAGACGCGGCTGCAGCTCGGCCTTCATCTCCGGGGTGGGGCGGGGCGCGTCCTCCTTCTTCCAGACGAGGTTCAGGTGCACCCCCCCGTCGCCCCAGTGGCCGAAGTCGCAGACGCGGACGAACGGGTACTCGGCGGCGACGCGCAGCCGGGCCGCCTCCACGAAGGCGGCCATGGAGGACCGCGGCACGCTGATGTCGAAGCCCAGGACTTCGCCTTCGTGGCGATGGCTCTCGGACACGTGGTGACGCACGTCCCACAGGTCGGTGGGTTTGCCCGGAAAGATGTCGGTGATGCCCTCGCCCGCGTCCCCCTCCAGGAGAGCGCCCAGGGTGGACTCGAGCAGATCGTCCAGGGCGAGGCGCTCGGAAGGCAGCGTCGTGGAGAGCTCGACCAGCACCGTGTACGGGGGGAGGGCGGACCCGAATGGGTTGCGGAGCCGGGGCTGGTAGCGGAAGACCGGCTCCAGGGCGTCCGCGCTCACCACCTCGAAGGCGGTGAGGACGTCGCCGAGCCCGCGCTCGAGGTGTGAGAGAAGCGCGAGCACGGTGGCGCCGCTGGACGCGCCCACCAGCGCCGTCGCGCGCTGGACGGGACGCGGCACCACGCGCAGGATGGCCCGGGTCACGACCCCGAACACGCCCGACGTCCCCACGAAGAGCTGCTTGAGGTCGAGGCCCGTGTTGTTCTTGCGCAAGGCGGTCATGAGGTCGAGCACCGTGCCGTCCACCAGGACGACCTCCAGCCCGAGGAGGTTCTGGCGCACGTCGCCGTAGCGCAGCACGCGCGTGCCCGCGGCGTTCGTGGCCACCATGCCGCCCACGGTGGGATCCGCGCCGAGGTCGATGGGGAAGAGCAGCCCGTGTTCGGCCAGGGCGGCATCGAGCTGGCTGAGGAGGACGCCTCCGCCGGCGAGCACGGTGCGGTCCACGGCGTCGATCTCGAGCTGTTTGGAGAGCCGCTCCAGGCTCAGCACCAGCATGGCGCCGCTCGCATCCGGCGTGGAGGCGCCCACGAGGCCGGTGTTCGCGCCCTGGGGGACGACCCGGAGGCCGCGCGCGGCCGCGAAGGCGAGCGCGCGCGAGACGTCCTCGGTGCTGCCCGGCCGCACCACGGCCAGCGCGGTCCCGCGCCCATAACGCCAGCCCTGCTCGTAGCGGGCCCGCTCGTGGGGCTCGGTCACCACCGCGTCCGCGCCGAGCAGGGCGGAGAGCTCGCCGGCGACCTGGGCGTGGTCGAGTGAAGTCATCCCCTCAGGATAGCGCGCCGCGCGCGTCGCAGGGACACGCGGGCCGCCGATCGGATAGCCTGGAAACGTGGAGCGAGCCTTCGTGTCCCCCGCCGGCGCCGAACGGCGCAGCCCGACCCCGGCCGCCGTGCACAAACGGGAGGCCATCCGCCGACTCAAGGACGCGATGCAGGAGGACCGCTTCGTCCTCCATTACCAGCCGATCGTGGGGGCGCGCGACGGACGGGTGGCGAGCGCGGAGGCGCTCCTGCGCTGGCGCACTCCCGATCGCGAGCAGGACTCGATCACGGAGCTGATCGGGTCCGTGGAGCGCAGCCCCGTCATCTTCAAGCTCGAGAACTGGACCCTCGCCCAAGCCCTCCGCGCCGCGCGCGTCTGGCGGGACGCGGGGCTCGGCGGGCTCCGCGTGGCCGTGAACCTCTCGGCGCGGGAGTTCCCGCGCGCGAACGTCGTGCGGCGCGTCCAGCAGCAGCTCGCCGCCGCCCGCCTTCCGCCCACGGCCCTTGCTCTCGAGATCACGGAATCGAGCCGCATGGAAGACTTCGGGGCGGCCGCGGACCGCCTGGAGGAGCTGGCCGCCCTCGGCATCGAGCTCTGGCTCGACGACTTCGGCACCGGCCACTCGTCCCTCGAATGGCTCAGCCTCCTGCCGACGCACGGCCTCAAGATCCCGGGCACCTTCGTGGAGCGGCTCCTCGCCGACCGGCGCTGCCATGTGATCGTGCGGCGTGCCATCGAGATGGCCCACGACCTCGGGCTCCGTGTCGTGGCCGAGGGCGTGGAGACCGCGGAGCAACGAGACCGGCTCGCTGCCGATGGCTGCGACCTCTTCCAGGGATTCCTCTTCTTCCCCCCGATGCCGGCGGAAGAGCTGCCGGGCGCCCTGGCCGCGGCGGGGGCCGGCCTCGCCGGAAGGAGCGCTTCTTGACCACGTCCTTCGCGAAGTCGCGCATGAAGATCCTGCTCCTGGAGGGCGTGCACGACCGCGCGGTCGAGAACTTCAAGCGCCACGGCTACACGGCCATCGAGCGGCACAAGAAGGCCCTGGCCGGGGACGAGCTCAAGGAAGCGGTCGCGGATGCGCACTTCGTCGGCATCCGCTCGCGCACGCGGCTGACGGAGGACGTGATCGCGTCCGCCCCCCGGCTCATGTCCATCGGGGCCTTCTGCATCGGCACGAACCAGATCGCGCTCGACGCGGCCATGAGGCGCGGCATCCCCGTCTTCAACGCGCCCTTCTCCAACACGCGCTCGGTCGCGGAGCTCGTGCTGGCCGAGATCATCCTCCTGCTCCGCGGCATCCCGGCCAAGAACGCGCTCCTGCACCGCGGGGTGTGGGCCAAGTCCGCCGACGATGCGCGCGAGGTGCGGGGCAAGACCCTCGGCATCGTGGGCTACGGCAACATCGGCACGCAGCTCTCGGTGATGGCGGAGGCGCTGGGGATGGACGTCTGCTTCTACGACGTCGTGACCAAGCTCCCCCTGGGCAACGCGCGCATGATGCCGACCCTGGAGGAGCTGCTCGAGGCCGCGGACGTGGTGACCCTCCACGTCCCGGAGACGCCGCTCACCCAGGGGATGATGGGCGCTCGCCAGTTCGCACGGATGAAGAAGGGCGCGAAGTTCATCAACGCCTCGCGCGGCACCGTGGTGGACATCGAGGCGGCGGCGGAGGCCCTGGAGGCGAAGCAGGTCGCGGGGGCCGCCTTCGACGTGTTCCCGGTGGAGCCGGAGGGCAACGACGAGGAGTTCGTCTCCCCCCTGCGCGGGTTCGACAACGTCCTCCTGACGCCGCACATCGCCGGGTCCACGCTCGAGGCCCAGGCCAACATCGGGACCGAGGTCTCGGAGAAGCTCGTGCGCTACAGCGACAACGGCTCGAGCCTCTCCGCCGTGAACTTCCCGGAGGTGGCGCTGCCCGAGCACCCGCGGAGCCACCGCCTGCTGCACATCCACGAGAACGTGCCCGGCGTGCTGAGCCGCATCAACCGCGTGTTCTCGAAGGACTGCATCAACATCAGCGGCCAGTACCTGATGACGAACGCCCACATCGGGTACGTGGTGATCGACGTGGAGGCGAACGAGCGCTCCAGCCGCGCCGCCCTGAAGTCGCTCAGTGCGATCGAGGGGACGATTCGGACGAGGGTTCTTTTCTAGCCGGCTTGAGCTTGTCGCCCTTGTAGCTCTTCAGGCCGCAGAAGCCGGCGATCTTGTAGCCGTTCTTCTCGAGCAAAGCCGCGGCACGCGCGGCTCGTCCCCCGCCGTTTCAAGCGGTGAGGATGGGCCTGTCCTTCGGCAGCTCGCCCAGCCGAGCTTCGAGCTGGCTCATCGGGATGTTCACGTACCCTTCATAGCTCCCGAGCTCCTCGATCTCCTTGGGCTCGCGCACGTCGAGGAAGAAGACCTTCTTGTCCTGCATGACCGAGTCGATGTCCTCGGCCGTGACGCGCTTGTCTTCAGTCATGGGCTTGATGGTGGAGAGGGCTTCGCGATTCTCCGCGGACGCGGACGGCGCCGGGCTCGCAGGAGCGTCGGCACGGCCCGACGCCGGTGGTGCGATCATCGCGGCCGACACCGTGGCCGCGACGGCAAGGGCGATGGTCGGCTTCATCCCGCGACTGTAACACTCCCGTCGTTCCGGAACGTGTCACGGCGTGAGGACCGCTCGCTTCACCTCGGCCGGGATGTACGCGGAATCGGCGCCCTCGTCCTTGCGGCCGCCGGGTCGCGGCCGATCGGTCAACGCGAACTTCTTCTCGAGCAGATCGTCGATCAGGGCGTCGAGCGCGCGGGAGACGAGCTCGGCCGGATCGCCGTCGGGGACGGCGTGACGCAACAGGTCCCGCACCAGCTCCAGCTTCCGGGTCGTGTCTTCGGACGCCGTGAACGTCTGGGGCGGCGACCGGAAGGAGTGCTGGCTGCGGAATCGACGGCTACTCGTCCACCCTCAGCACGGCCAGGAAGGCCTCCTGCGGGATGTCCACGCGTCCCACGCGCTTCATCCGCTTCTTGCCTTCCTTCTGCTTCTCGAGCAGCTTCCGCTTGCGCGAGATGTCTCCGCCGTAGCACTTGGCGATGACGTTCTTGCGCAGGGCCTGGACCGTCTCGCGCGCGATGACGCGCGACCCGATGGCCGCCTGGATCGCCACCTCGAACATCTGGCGCGGGATCAGCTTCCGCATCTTCTCGACCAGGGTCTTGCCCCGCGGGAAGGCCGACTCCCTGTGCACGATGAGGGAGAGTGCATCCACGGGTTCGCCGTTGACGAGCACGTCCAGTTTCACGAGGGGCGAGACCCAGTACCCGGTGAACTCGTAGTCGAGGGAGGCGTAGCCCTTGGACGCGGACTTCAGGCGGTCGAAGAAGTCGAGCAGGATCTCGTTCAGGGGCAGCTCGTACTGGATCATCACGCGCGTGGTGGTGATGTAGTTGAGGGCCTTCTGGATGCCTCGCTTCTCCTCGCACAGCTTGAGGATCGGGCCCACGAACTCGTCGTTGACGAGGATCGTGGCCACGACGATCGGCTCCTCGATGGCCTCGATGGAGCCGGGGTCGGGGAGCTTGGCCGGAGAGTCGATCTCGATGATGTAGCCGCTGGTCTTCGTCACGCGGTAGCGGACGGACGGCGCGGTGATGAGCAGCTCGAGGTCGAACTCGCGCTCCAGGCGCTCCTCCACGATCTCCATGTGCAGCAGACCCAGGAAGCCGCACCGGAACCCGAAACCCAACGCGGCGGAGGTTTCGGGTTCGTAGAAGAAAGACGAATCGTTGAGGCGCAGCTTCTCGAGGGCGTCGCGCAGCTCCGCGTACTGATCGGCGTCCACGGGGTAGAGTCCCGCGAAGACCATCGGCTTCACTTCCTTGAAGCCGGGCAGCGGCTCGGGGGCGGGACGGCGCTCGTCGGTGAGGGTGTCGCCGATGGCGACGTCCGAGACTTTCTTGATGCCGGCCACCACGAACCCGACCTCACCCGCGGAAAGCGACTCCACGGGCATGGGCTTCGGCGTGAAGACGCCGAGCTGCTCGACCTCGTAGGTGCCGCCCGAAGCCATGAGCCGGACCTTCATCTTCGGCTCCAGCTTGCCGTCCACGACGTGGACCAGGATGATCACACCGCGGTACTGGTCGAACCAGGAATCGAAGACGAGCGCACGCAGCGGACCGCCGGGATTGCCCTGGGGCGGAGGCACGCGCTGGACGATCGCCTCCAGGATCTCGTCGATACCGATGCCCTGCTTGGCCGAAGCCAGGATGGCGCCGCTGGCGTCGATGCCGATCACGGTCTCGATCTGCTCGCGGGCCAGCTCCGGATCCGCGCCGGGCAGGTCGATCTTGTTCAGGACGGGGATGATCTCGAGGCCCGAGTCCACGGCCAGGTGCGCGTTGGCCAGGGTCTGGGCTTCCACGCCCTGGCTCGCGTCCACGACGAGCAGCGCGCCCTGGCAAGCGGCCAGCGAGCGCGACACCTCGTACGAGAAATCCACGTGACCGGGGGTGTCGATGAGGTTCAGGACGCAGTCCTGGCCGTCCCTGGCCTTGTACTCCAGGCGGACCGAATGCTGCTTGATGGTGATCCCGCGTTCCTTCTCCAGATCCATGGAGTCGAGGAACTGCTCGGTCATCTCGCGCTTGGTGAGGGCGCCCGTCCGCTCCATCAGCCGGTCGGAGAGGGTCGTCTTCCCGTGGTCGATGTGCGCGATGATCGAGAAGTTGCGGATGTTCTGCATGGAGATCCGGCAGGTGCCGGACCCTCCATCCTACCCCGAACCGACGCTAGGGCTTCTCGGCGATGCCCTGGATCTCGAACCGCGCGCCGCCCAGGAGCGGCCCCGAGCCCAGGAAGGCTCGAGCGGGGAACCTCTTGAAGTAGGTCCGGTACACGGCGTTGAAGGTGTCGTAGAGCTTCACGTCGGTGCAGTAGACCTGGACGAACACGAGGTCGTCCATCGTCATCTTCTCCTGGCCCAGGACGGTCTTCATCTGGTCCAGGATGGCGCGCACCTCGTCCGCGGGATCCGCCGGCAACGCGCGCGTCTGGAGGTCGTGGCCGGTGCGTCCAGCCAGGTACAAGGTGCTTCCCACGAGCACGGCATCGCTGAACGGCCGGTCGTCCGAAGCCGGACGGCCGATGATGCGGATCTCGCGGCGCTCCACGGGCGCCGCGGCCAGGAAGACGGCGCTTCCGAGCATGACGACGACCACCGCGCCTGTCACTGTCCTCATGTCTCACCTCCATGAACGCCGCCGATGACGACGAGGTCCAGCCGCGGGCTCCCGAACAGGAAGCCTCGGCCCTTGGGATCGATCCGATAGCGCTCGTCGAGTCGCAGCACGCGGTCCGCCCACACCGGCCAGAGCGCGCTCGCGCTTTCCTTCAGCGCCTCCGCGTCCGGGCAGGCGACGACGAGGGCGACCCTCTGATTCAGGAAGGCGAGGAGGAACTCATCCTCGTGCCACTCCGCGAACACGTCCTCCATGGGCCGGTCGTCGGCGAGGGTCTGCGGGATGGACAAGATGGCGGCGCGGCGCTCCTCGATGAGCTGGCGCAGCGCGAACGACCGGCCGTCCTCCGGCTCCGGGGACTCGAGCACGATCGCGCCCGCATCCAGCACGCACGCGTAACGTCCGTCCCCGAGCGTGCGGATGGCGTCCACGGCCTCGAGCAGGCCCTGCCGCAAGGCGGACCGGCTCTCGAAGATCACGCGTAGGCGGTCCGGACGCCGATGATGGCGACGCGGGCCGCCCCCACGACGCCGGCGTCCGCGCCCAGCTCGGCCAGGCGGAAGCTCGCGTCCTCGAAGACGTGGGGGAAGGTGCGCGTCCGCGTGTGGGCGACGATGCGCTGGAGGATGAATTCCCCCGCGCGAGCCACTCCACCCCCGATGACGACGCGCTCCAGGTTCAGGAGGTTCAATGTCGCCGCCACCCCGATCCCGACCGCACGGGCGGCGTCGTCGACGATCTCCAGGGCGACGGCGTCGCCGTCCTTCGCCGCGCCCACGATGACCTCCGGGCTGAGCTCGCCCGCCCGGCGCAGCGCGGACTCGCGGCTCGAGATGGCCGTTTCCGCACGGCGCACCCAGCCGGCGATGCCCGCGATCGTCTCCAGGCAGCCCCACGATCCGCAGCCGCAGCGCACCCCCTCCGGCTCCACCTGGAGGTGGCCGATCTCACCCGCGTAGCCGCTGCGCCCGGCCCAGATGCGTCCGTGGAAGACGAGGCCGCCGCCGATACCCGTGCCCAGCGTCACCAGCAGCACCGTCTCCGCGTCCCGGCCCGCCCCCAGCCAGGCCTCGGCCAGCGCGGCCGCATTCGCGTCGTTCTCCGGGAAGGAGCGCCGCCCCGTCCGCTGCGAGATCTCCGCGGCCAGGTCGAGGCCGTTGAGGGCGGACAGGTTCGGGGCGCTGCGCAGGCGTCCGCTGCCGATGTCCACGATGCCGGGCAGGCCGATGCCGACGCCGGCCACGGGCACGTCCCGCTCCAGCGTCTTGACCGCCCCCGCGAACTGGGCGAGGAGCGCCTCTCGGGACTCCTTCCGGATGGGCTCGTGGAGCCGGGACAGCACGCGGCCGGTCTCGTCGATGCGGGCGCCCTTGAGGAAGGTGCCACCGACGTCCAGTCCGACGTATTCGGCGGTGTTGGCGGTCATTGGCGTTCTCGAGAGATCATGGCGGCCCGGATCGGAGGGAGAATCGTTGACCAGACGAGGGGGCCGTCCTTGAGGCCGAAGCATAGCCGATGAACGTGATCGCCACGCTGCTTTTCGCCGCATCCATGGCCGCGGCCACGCCCGCCCGCTTCGAAGGCACGGTGCGTGACGCGACGGGGGCGCCCGTGGCGAACGCGGCCGTGTCCGTCGAGGGGGGAGGTGATACCGCACGCACCTCCACCGACGCCGAGGGACGGTTCTCGGTGGAGTGGGGAGGGCCGAAGCTCGTCACCGTCACCGTGGAGGCCGCGGGGTTCGCGCGCACGCAGCGTGCGGCTTCCGTGGGTGATGCGCCCGTCGATCTGGTCCTGTCCGCGGCGACGTTCCAGGACCGGGTGACGGTGACCGCGGCCCGCCGGCCGGAAGCGCTGGGCGACACCGCGGCGAGCGTGCTCGTGTTGTCCTCGTCCGATCTCAAGACGACGGCAGGCCAGGGCCTCGACGACGCGCTGCGCCAGGTGCCCGGCTTCACCCTGTTCCGGCGGACGCCGAGCCGCGGGGCCAACCCCACCGCCCAGGGCGCGACGATGCGCGGCCTCGCCGGCAGCGGCGCCAGCCGCGCGCTCGTCCTGGAGGATGGCGTCCCCTTGAACGATCCGTTCGGCGGGTGGATCTACTGGGGCCGGGTTCCCCGCGCGGCGGTCGACCGGGTCGAGGTGCTGCGGGGCGGGGCGTCGGACCTCTACGGGAGCACCGCGCTCGCGGGAGTCATCCAGGTCGTCCGCCCGGGCACGGAGGTGCCGAGGCTGGAGGCGGACTTCACGGCCGGCCAGGAGGACATTGGCGAAGGCTCGCTTTTCGCAGGAGGTCGGCGTGGGGCTTGGGGCGCCCGCGTGGCGGCGGAGGTCTACTCGACCTCCGGATACTATGCGGTTCCCGACGACCTCCGCGGTCCGGTGGACGGCCTCCTCTCGACCCGGCACCATGGCGGAGACGTCACCCTGGAACGCGCGATCGGATCGGGGCGCGCGTTCGTCCGTGGCGGCGGCTATCGCGAGGACCGCGACAACGGTACCGCGCTCCAGGACAACGACACCGCCATCAACCAGTGGATGGCGGGCCTCGATCTGCCCACCGGAACCGGCGCCCTGCGCTTCCGTTTCGACCAGAGCCGCCAGGACTACCATCAGACGTTCAGCGCCGTGGCCGCCGACCGGAGTACGGAACGCCTCACCAGCGCGCAGCACGTCCCCTCCCGCACCACCGGTTTCTCCGGGCAATGGACGCGGCCCCTGGGCGCGCACGTGCTCGTCCTGGGCGCGGAGGCTCGTTCGATCTGGGGCCGGAGCGACGAGGACAGCTTCGCGGCCGCCGCCACCGTGCACAGCAGCGCGGGCGGACGGCAGCACACCACCGCGCTCTTCGTCGAGGACGCCTGGAGCCTGGGCCGGCGGCTCATCCTCCAGGGCGGGGGGCGCATGGACTGGTGGCGGAACTACGACGGCCAGCAGACGGTGGGGGCCACGAAGACGACGCTGGCCGACCGCGACGAGTCCGCTTTCAGCCCCCGCGGGTCGCTCGTCTTCAAGGTTGCGCGCCGCGTGTCGCTCACGGCCGCCGCCTACCGCGCCTTCCGGGCTCCGACCCTTAACGAGCTGTACCGGCCCTTCCGCGTGGGCAACGTCCTCACCATCGCCAACTCGGATCTGGGCGCGGAGCGCGCCACCGGACGAGAAGCGGGCGTGCTCGTCGGGCTCGGCGACTCGGTCTCGCTGCGCGCGACCGCTTTCAACATGCACGCCACGGACACCGTCGCCAACGTCACGCTGTCCACGTCCCCGGCGCTCATCACACGCCAGCGGCAGAACCTGGGCGAGATCCGCTCGAAGGGCGTGGAAGTCGATGGGGAAGCGCGCCTGGGTTCCCGCCTGGTCCTGGCCGCGGGGATCACGTTCCTCGACTCCAAGGTCCTGGCCGCGCCCGACCCTGCCCTGGTGGGCAAGCGCGTGCCGCAGGCTCCGCGCCGCCAGGGCGGCGCGCAGATCCGCTACGACGACCCCAAAGGATTCACGTTCGGCGTTCAGGCCCGCTTCGGCACCGCGCAGTACGACGACGACCTCAACTCGCTGCGCCTCGACGGGTATTGGACGCTCGACGCCCTTTTCGGGCATTCCCTGAACGAATGGGTGGGCTTCTTCCTCGCCGGCGAGAACCTCACGGACGCCGAATATGACGTGGGGCGAACGCCCCTTCGGACCGTCGGCCCGCCGCGCACGATCCGCGGCGGATTCCGGGTGCGGCTGGCCGGTCACGCCCGGCCCTGACGCGGGTACGAGCCCCGGCGCCGCCCTCACCATTGAACGTTCCCGCCTTCGGTGATACAAAGCTTTACCGGCTCCGGGCCACCTCGTCGGTCTCGTCCGTTTCGCGCGGCCAGATCGCGGGCCGGCGCAGGGGGCCGCACGGCGGCAGGAGAGAAGGCGCGATGCTGAGGAAGATCCTCGCCGTCGACGACTCGGCGCTCATCCACCAGATGTACAAGCTCTTCCTCTCCCGCTACAAGAGCTGCAAGCTCATCAGCGCCATGAATGGGCTGGAGGCGCTGGACAAGCTGGGGCAGGAGGACGGTATCGACCTCATCCTGCTGGACATCAACATGCCGGTCATGAACGGGCTCGAGTTCCTCCAGCGCGTCCAGAAGGAGCCCGCCTACCAGGCCATACCCGTCATCATCATCTCGACCGAAGGAAAGGAAGAGGACACGATCCGCGGCCTCAAGATGGGCGCGAAGGGCTACGTCAAGAAGCCTTTCCAGGCCTCGGAGCTGCACGGACTCATAGAGAAGATCACGACCAGCTGAGGAGGGGAGGGGCCGGCCCGGCCGACAGGATGTCCGACTTCCAGGTCTCCCCGGAGCTGCTCGCCATCTATCTCGAGGACGCACGCCAGCACCTCGAAGCCCTGGACCACTGCCTCCTTACCCTCGAGCGCGAGGGGTCCGACGAAGAGACGATCGCCGCCGTCCTCGGCCCCCTGCACACGCTCAAGGGCAACAGCGGCATGATCGGGTTCTCCGGGATCAAGGACTACGTACACCGGCTCGAGGACGTCTTCGCGCACGTGCGCGACGGCACGTTCGTCCTCCAGCCCCAGGCCTTCGACCGCCTGTTCGCGGGCGCGACCGCGCTGCGCGACGCGATCGAATACGCGGGCCGGGAAGGGAAGGAAGCGCGCGACCTCGGGCCCGAACGCGCGGAGCTCGAGCGGTTGATCGCGGGAGGACCCGCCGCCCCCGCGGCGCCCGCCCCCCGGACCCCCGGGTTGCTCGTCCCCTCGCGGGAGGCGGAGGCGGCCGGTGCCGCCGACCCTGGCGCCGCGCGCGCCGTCGACCGGCGCGATGCCCGCTACACCGCCAAGTCCAGCGTGGTGCGCGTCGAGTTCGCGCAGCTCGACCACCTCCTGAACCTGGTGGGCGAGCTCATCATCCATCGCACGAAGCTCCAGGAGATGGCGAAGGCCATCGCGGACGAGGCCGACCAGCGCACGGCCGCGCGCGAGCTCCTGGCCGCCGTGCACCAGGTCGCGGGCGTATCGCAGCAGCTCCAGGAGACGGTCATGGACGTGCGGATGCTCCCCATCCGCCACGTGTTCGAGCGGTTCCCGCGGCTCGTGCGCGACCTCGCGCGTGAGACGGGCAAGGAGATCGAGCTGATCCTGGAGGGCGAGTCGACGCGCATCGACAAGGCCATCATCGACGAGATCGGGGAGCCGCTCGTCCACCTCGTCCGCAACAGCGTGGACCATGGGATCGAGACCCCGGCGGAGCGCGTGGCCAACGGCAAGACGCCGACCGGCACCATCCTGCTCTCCGCGACCCAGGAGTCCAACCACGTGCTCATCACGATCATGGACGACGGGGCGGGGATCGACGCGGGGACGGTCCGGAGCAAGGCCATCGAGCGCGGCCTGATCAAGGCGGACGAAGGGCTCTCCGACCGCGACGTCGTGCAGCTCATCTTCTCGCAGGGATTCTCGACCCGCGAATCGATCACGGAGGTCTCCGGCCGCGGCGTCGGCCTCGACGTCGTGCTCAAGTCGATCGAGCGCCTCAACGGCCTGGTCGAAGTGGAGACGGTGCCGGGCGTGGGGACGAAGTTCATCATCCAGCTCCCCCTGACCCTCGCCATCATCTCCGCCCTGCTCGTCGAGGTCTCGGGGCGGACCTACGCCATACCGCTGGGCTCGGTGGTGGAGAGCCTCAAGCTCCGCGAGGGCGAGGTGCACACGATCAGCGGCCGCGAGACCCTGCGCATCCGGGACCGGATCGTGCCCCTCCTGCGGCTGGCCCGCGTCTTCGGGCTGCCGGAGGACGAAGGGCTGGAGGTGCGCGAATACGCGGTGATCATCGGGCGGGGGGACAAGCGGGTGGGAGTGGTCGTGAACCGGCTGCGCGGCCAGCAGGAGGTCGTGATCAAGGCCCTCGATCCCGCCGTCTCCGGGGAGGCGGTGGGCATGGCGGGGGCCACCATCATGGGCGACGGGCGCGTGGTGCTCATCCTCGACGTCGCCTCTCTCTTCGAGGGCAAGCGCCTTCCTTCCCTGCACGGGCGGCTGAGCGAGCCGCTGGAAGCCTGAACGACATGTCCTCGCCTCCCGATCGACCCGAACGCGGCAAGCGGGGGCGGAAGCCCGGCCGCCGCGCCCCCCGCGCGGACGAGAGCATGGTCTTCCCGGCGGAGGAGTCGCCGGCGAGCGGTCCGATATCGCTGCCCTCCTCCGGCCTGGCCGCCGACATCCTGGCCCTGGCCGGGGCGGGCGCCGTGCCCACGGTCGAGCCGGCGCGGGCGCCCGCGCCCCTGCCCGCGGTCGCCGAGGCGGAAGCGCCGCGCGCCCACAACATCTCGTTCTTCTCGGCGCCCGTGCGCGAGGAGCGCAAGGCGGCGGAGGCGACCGAGCACCTCGCCACCTTCTTCCTGGGCCGTGAGGAATACGGCGTGGACGTGCGGCTCGTGCAGGAGATCATCCGCGTCTCCGAGATCACCCAGGTGCCGCGCGCCCCCGAGTTCATCAAGGGCGTGATCAACCTGCGCGGGCGGATCATTCCCGTGGTGGACTTGAAGCGGAAGCTCGGTCTCGGGGACGTGGAGGTCACGCGCCAGTCGAGGATCGTGGTCGTGAAGATCAAGGAGCGCCTGATCGGCCTCCTCGTGGACGGGGCGTCCCAGGTCTTGAAGGTGCCCATCTCGACCATCGAAGCGGCCCCGGACGAGGTGACCGAGATCGACACCACCGCCATCCGCGGCGTCGCCAAGCTCACCGGACGGTTGATCATCCTGATGGATCTCAACAAGACGCTCGCGCTCGAGCTCAGGGAAGAGGCGGACGAGGCCCCGTAGGCACGAGCCGCGCAAGAGGACCGAGGAGAGATGAGGAGACTCGCGAAGTGGGGCTGGATGGTCGCGCTGGCCGCTCTGGCGCCGGTGCGTCCGGTGGCGGCGGCCGAAGTGGCGGTGGTGAAGAGCAGCGACGTCCCGGCCTGGCGTCCGGCCATCGACGCCCTGCGGCGCATCTCTGCGTCGCACACGATCAACGAGTACGACCTGCGCAACGACCGCCCGACCGCGGACAGCGTGCTCGCGGGCCTGAAGGGCAAGGCCGCGATCATCGTCGCCCTCGGGCCCCTGGCCGCGCAGCTGGTTCGCTCGACCCTTCCCGACGCCCCCCTCGTCTTCGCGATGGTGCAGGAGCCGGCCAAGCTCGGCCTGGCTCCGGGCCCGGGCGTGACCGGCGTGGCCTTCGCCATCCCGATCAAGAACCAGCTTGCGGCCTTCCGGCTCGTCCATCCCAAGGGCGTGCGCATCGGCGTGATCTACAAGGAGGACAACTCCGGCCACGCCGTCGAGGAGGCCATCAAGGCCGCGACCCTGTTGCGGGTGGTGATGATCACGCGCGCGGTCACCTCCGAGCGCGACATCCCCGCCGCCCTGCGGTCCCTGCTCGCCGGGGACCAGGCCATCGACGCCCTCTGGATCCCGCCCGATCCCGTGCTCCTGGGCGAGGACACGCGCCGGTTCCTCCAGGCCGAGATGTTCAAGGCGGGCAAGGCGGTGTACGGCTCGTCCTCCGCGCTGGTGGCGGAGGGCGCGCTGGTGAGCAACGGGCCGGACCTCGTTTCCATCGGAGAGCAGGTCGGGGAACTGGTGAACAGGCTGGCCGCGGGCGACCGCTCGCGGATCGAGCTGCTGGTGCCACGGGCGGAGCTGGTGATCAACAAGAAGATCGCCGCCCGCCTCAAGATCGAAGTCTCGGCCGAAGTGCTCAAGGCCGCCAACAAGGTGTTCTAGCGCGATGACCATCCGCTCCATACGGACGAAGTTCCTCCTGCTGGTAGCCGGCGTCGCCCTCCTGGTGGGCGCCGTCTCCGCGGGGTTCGAGCTGATCATGAGCGGCAGGCTGTTGCGCGAGCAGATGGCCAAGCGCGGCCGCTACATCGCCCAGAACCTCGCCTACAACAGCAAATACGGCGTCCTCACGGAGGACAAGCCGCTGCTGACCCAGCTCCTCGAGGGCGCCCTCTCCGCCGGCACCGACCGCACGCGCGCGGGGACGAGCGACGTCGTGGGGGCGATGATCCGCGACGCCAAGGGCGCGGTGCTGGCCCAGCGCGGGGCCGTGATCCGCGATCTGCCCGCCGCGCCGGCCGCGACCATCCAGGAGCGCGACAGCGTCACCGAGCAGGGCGAGTCCGTGATCCTGTTCCGCGCGCCGGTGACGAGCGATTCCGGAGGCGGCATGGCCACCGAGCTCGGCTTGGCCGCCGACGGCGCCGCTCGCCCGGCCGAGGAGCTCAAGGGCGGCGTGGAGGTGGCCATCAGCAAGTCCTTGATGGACGCGCAGCAGAGGAAGGACTTCCTGTCCACCACGATGCTCGCGCTCGCCCTCTTCGCCGGCGGCTCCGCGCTGGGGTGGTTCCTCATCGGGCGCTGGCTCAACCCCGTGCGCCGCATGCTCGACGTGGCCAATGCCGTCACCAAGGGCGACCTCACCGACAACAAGATGGAGACGGAGGAGTCCGCGGACGAGCTGGGCGCGCTGGCCGTGGGCTTCAAGGACATGGTCGCGAACCTGCGCAAGATCGTGGACAACATCCAGGAGACGTCCGTCCAGGTCGCCTCCTCCGCGGGCCAGATCTCGGCCAACGCCAAGCTCATCACCCAGGGCGCGCAGAGCCAGGCCCAGGCGGCGGAGGAGACCTCGACGTCGATGGAGGAGATGGCGGCCTCCATCCAGACCGTGGCCGGCAACGCGCAGAGCCTGGCCACCTACGTCGAGGAGACCTCGTCCTCCATCACGGAGATGGGCGCGTCCATCGAGCAGGTCGCCAAGTCCAGCTCGACCCTGGCCGGCACCGTGACCGAGGCCTCCGCCACCATCGAGCAGATGACCGTCTCCATCGACCAGATGGCCAAGAACCTCGAGAACCTGGCCGGCACCGTCACCGAGACCTCGAGCACGATCGAGGAGATGGCCACCTCCATCGAAGGCGTGGCCAAGAACGCGGAGACCCTCACCAACGCCGCCCAGAAGGCCAGCCAGCGCGTCACGGAGATGGCGGCCGCGGTCAACGACGTGGCCAAGATCGCGGAGGAGGCCGACAAGATCTCCAGCAAGGCCTCGGAGGACGCGCGCCTGGGCGACGTGGCCGTCGCCACCACCGTCGAGGGGATGAAGAACATCTCCGAGACCATGGAGAACACGACCCGCGTCATCACCTCGCTGGGCCGGCGCTCGCAGGAGATCGGCAAGATCCTGGAGGTCATCGAAGAGATCGCGGACCAGACGAACCTGCTCGCCCTCAACGCCGCCATCGAGGCCGCGCGCGCGGGAGAGGCCGGGCGCGGTTTCGCGGTGGTGGCGGACGAGGTGCGCAAGCTGGCCGAGCGGTCGGTGGAGGCCACCAAGGAGATCGGCGAGGTCATCCGCCAGGTTCAGGCGGAGACGACGGACGCGGTGGAGACGGCGAAGGCGGGGGCGGCGGAGACGCGGGAGGGGATTCAGCTCGCGGACAAGGCCGGCCTCGCCCTGCGCCGCATCAGCGAGTCGGTGAACCGCTCCAGCCAGCTCATGGCCCAGATCGCCCAGGCCACGGCCAAGCAGTCCTCCGCCTCCGCGGAGGTCCTGCAGACGGTGAAGGACATGAACGCGGCCATCGCCAACGTGACCTCGGCGGTGCGCGTGCAGGCGGTGGGCAGCCGGCAGATCCGCGAGGCCATGGAGAACATCAACAAGATCATGACCCAGGCCGCCTACTCCACCCGCGAGCAGGCGGCGGGCGGGCGCCAGGTGCGCGTCTCCGTCGAGAACATGAACAAGATCGCGGGCCAGGTGAACATCGCGACCAAGGAGCAGGCGGAGGGCTCGCGCCAGATCATCGGTGCCGTCGAGAACATGAATCGCATGACCCAGCAGGTCTCCTACGCGACGGCGGAACAGAAGCGCGGGGGAGAGCTGGTGGTGAAGGCGATGGAGAACATCTCCGAGATCGCGCGCGACAACCTGGCCACGGTGGAGGAGATGTCCAAGGCCACGGTGAACCTCGCCCAGCAGGCCGAGAACCTGGCCAAGCTGATCGCGGTGTTCCGGGTGCAATGAGCGCGCGGAGGCTCAGCCGGCGGCACCGCGCGGTGATCGCAGGCCGTCGTCTGGTCGCGCCGCTCGCTCGGCGGCCCCGGCCGCTCGGTCTTCTCTCAGGGGGGGCACTCACGCCTCAATGCGCTGGGCGTTCGCGACCCCCCCTGAAACCCCCCACCGCTGCGCCGCCGCTACGGGGCGCCGCGCTCCTGGTTCGCTGACGATGTGCGGTCGCCCGTCTCCGTCTCCGTGCCCGTCTCCGTCCGGACAACCCACGGCAGAGCGTGGCGGCGCCGTGCAGCCTCTGGCGGCCACCACCGTGGGCGAGTGGCTGCGACGGCGACGCGCGAGGGGGGTTGCAGGGGGGGCCGCGCAGCGGCGATCGTGGTGATCGCAAGTGCCCCCCCTGCCTTGATATGACCCTCGACATCCAGGCCGCGCTCGAGTCGCTGCGCAGCGGCGAGGAGCCGGTGCGCCGGCGCGTGGTGGAGGAGCTGGGACGGTCCGGACGGCCCGAGGCCATCACGCCCCTGCTGCTGGCCGTCGCGGACGAGAGCTGGCCCGTGCGGCAGGCGGCGACGGAGCTCCTCGCCACCTTCGACGACAAGGCGCTGCTTCCGCACCTCGAGGCCGCGCTGCGTGACGACGAGGACGCGGCCATGCGCAACGCGGCCATGGAGATCTACGTCAAGATGGGGCCGGCCGCCCCGCCCGCGCTCCTCGCCCTCCTCGCCGACGAAGACGAGGAGGTCCGCAACTTCGCCGCCGTCATGCTCGGGGCCCGCCGGGAGAAGGCGGCGGTCCCGGCCCTCATCGCCGCCTTGAGCGACCCCGACGTCAACGTGCGCCACGCCGCCGCGGCCAGCCTCGGCCAGGTCGGGGCGGCGGAGGCGGTGGGCCCCCTGATCGACGTCCTGCGCACCGAGCCCTGGCTGCAGTACCCCGCCATCCACGCCCTGGGCGAGATCGGCGATCCGCGCGCGGAGGCGCCGCTGCTCGCACTGCTCGGCGACGAGCTGCTGCGCGCGCCGGTCATGGAAGCGCTGGGCCGCCTGGCCGGCCGGGAGGCGCTCGCGCACCTCATGCCCCATCTGTACGACTCGGACGTGACGCTGCGCAACGTCGCCATCCACGCCGTCGTCTCCATCGAGCAGCGCGCCACCGCGGCCGGGGAGAGCCTGGATCCCGCGGTGCAGGCCGCCCTTCGCCGCGAGGACCTCGTCGACCACCTCCTCACCACCCTGCGCGAGGACGAGCCCATCAACCGCCGCACCGCGGCCGTGACCCTGGGCTGGCTCAAGGAGCCGCGGGCGGAGCCGGCGCTGATCGAGTGCCTGGCCGAACCTTCGCTCCAGGAGTACGCCGCGCACGCGCTCGTCTCCATCGGCTTCCAGGACGCGGAGGTCTACCGCCGCGGCCTCGAGCACCCGAACGACCCCGTGCGTCAGGGAGTGGTGCGCTGCATCGCCTGGATCGCTCCCCCGCGCGGCATCGACCTCGTGGCGCCCCTCATCCACGATCCCTCCCAGGAGGTGCGGGCGGAGGCGGCCGCGGCCATCGGCCGCCTGGGCGACGAGGACGCGGCCATGTTGCTCTTCGAGCTGCTCGGCGACGAGAGCGAGCTCATCCAGGAGAGCGCGATGGGCGCGCTCGCGCGCATGCCCGCCGAGCGCGTCGTGCCGCTCCTGCTCCAGGCCCTGGCCAGCCCGGAAGCGCAGGTCCGGGTGCGGGCGGCGGAGACCCTCGGCCTCCTGCGCGATCCGGAGACGGCCGTCGCCCTCATCGCGCTGTCCAAGGACCCGCGCGAGACGGTGCGCCGCGCCGCCATCAAGGCCCTGGGCGAGATCGAGACCGCGGACGTGCCCGATCTCCTGCGCGCCGCCCTCCTCGACGAGAGCAGCCTCGTCCGCCAGCAGGCGGTGCTCTCCCTGGGCAAGCTGCAGGAGGCGCAGGCGGCCACGGACCTCCTCCCCCTTCTCGACGATCCCGATCCCAAGATGCGCTTCGTGACCCTGCGCGCGCTGGGGCAGATCCGCAACCGCGAGGTGGTGCCCCGCGTCACGCCCTTCCTCGGGGACACGCGCAAGGAGCTCCGCTTCGCCGCCGTGGAAGCGCTGGGGTCGATCCGCGCGGTGGAGGCGGTGCGCCCGCTCGTGGAGGTGCTGCGCGATTCCGACCGCAACCTGCGCCGGGCGGCCGCGGAAGCGCTGGGCGCGATCGGCGACCCCCAGACCGTGCCCCCGCTCCTCCTCGCCCTCGAAGACGAGCACTGGTCGGTGCGCTGCGCGGCCGCGACCGCGTTGGGACGGATCCGCAGCTTCAAGGCCGTCCCTCCCCTTCTCACGCGCCTCGACGACGACGACGCCACCGTGCGGCGCGCCGTGGTGGCCGCCCTCGGCGAGATCGGAGACGCGCGCGCGGGCCGCCGGCTCGCCCAGCTCCTCTCCGATCCCGCGCTTCAGCCGGCCGCCCTCGAGGCCCTGCGGCGGATGGGGGCCTTCGCGCTCCCGGAGCTGGAGCGCGCGTTCGCGGGAGCGGCGGCGGAAGTGCGGCGCCTGGTCGTGGACCTCGTGGGCAAGCTCGAGGACCGCCAGGGCCGCCGCCTCCTCCTCTCCGCCCTCGCCGACGACAGCGCGCAGGTGCGCGCGGAAGCCGCGCACGCACTCGGTGACGGCGGCTTCCTCGACGCCGTGCGTCCCCTGATGGACCTCAAGGCCTCCGACCCGTCGGCCGAAGTGCGCCAGGCGGCGGCCACGGCCCTCACGAAGCTCACCCCCCGGTAGCGCGCGGAGTGTTCCAGCCCACTGACCACAACGTCGACCTCTCCGAGGAGGAGTTCCGCCTCCTGCGCGACCTGATCCACGAGCGGTTCGGCCTCTTCTTCGACGACAACCAGCGCGCCTCCCTGCGCACGCGCCTGGCCGGACGGCTGGCCACCTTGGACCTCGTGTCCTTCGAGGACTACTACCATTACCTCCGCTTCGGCCCCCAGCGCGGCGACGAGCTGCAGCGCATGGTCACCCACCTCACGAACAACGAGACTTATTTCTACCGGGAGGCGCCGCAGCTCCACGTGTTTTCGGAGATCGTGCTGCGCGAGATCAAGGACGCGAAGTCGGGCGGAGGGAATCGCACGCTCCGCGTCCTCTCCGCCGGCTGCTCGACGGGCGAAGAGGCCTACACCCTGGCCATGATGATCTACGATAGCGGCCAGTTCTTCTGGAACTGGGACGTCCAGGTCATCGGCATGGACGTGGACCAGGTCGCGCTGGAGAAGGCGCGCCGGGCCGTCTACCATCACAACTCGTTCCGGAGCCTCAGCCCGGCGGTCAAGGAGCGCCACTTCGTCCCGGCGGTGGGGGCGGCGGGGCAGGTCAAGGAGCCGATCCGCCGTCTGGTGAGCTTCCGCGCCGGCAACATCGTGGACCCGGCCAGCTACATGGGGCTGCCGGCCCTGGACGTGATCTTCTGCCGCAATGTCCTCATCTATTTCTCGGACGTGATGATCCTGAAGGTGGTCCGCTTGTTCCACGACGCGCTCGTGCCCGGGGGGTATCTCTTCCTCGGTCACGCCGAATCGCTCTCGCGCATCACGGATCTGTTCACGCCCATCCGCTTCCAGGGCGCGATGATCTACCGCAAGGAGGGGCCGCGCGAGAGCCACGCGGAAGCCGCCGGCACATGATCCGCGTCCTGATCGTCGACGACTCCGCCTTCGTGCGCCAGGCCCTCACTCGCATGTTGGGCAGCGCCGGCGACATCGAGGTCGTGGCCACGGCCGTGGACGGCAAGGAGGGGTGGGAGAAGGCCCTCGACTTCCGGCCGGACGTGGTGACGCTCGACGTGAAGATGCCGCGCATGGATGGCCTGGAGGCCTTGCGGCGCATCATGGCCGACTGCCCGACCGCGGTGCTCCTCCTATCGTCGCAGACGAAGGAAGGCGCCGAGGTCACCCTGCGCGGCCTGGAGCTGGGGGCCATGGACTTCGTGGACAAGTCCAGGGTCCAGGGACACATGAACCTCCTGAGCCTGGCCGAGGAGCTCCAGGCCAAGGTGCGCGCGTTGGCCTCCGTGCCGCGCGCGCGGCTGAAGCTCCCCTCCGTCGTGCGCGAGACCGGGCCCAAGACCCTTCCCGCCCAGCACGCGGCCCGGGCCCAGATCGTGGTCATCGGCACGTCGACCGGGGGCCCGCCCGCGCTGCAGGCCATCATCCCGCGCCTGCCCGAGGCCCTGCCCTGTCCCGTGCTCATCGTTCAGCACATGCCGGTCGGGTTCACGAAGTCGCTGGCGGACCGGCTCGACGCGCGCAGCGTCGTTCCCGTCCGTGAGGCCGTGGACGGGGACCTCGTGGTGCGCGGCTCCGTCCTCATCGCCCCCGCCGGCCGCCACATGAAGATCCGGCGGCGCGGACAGGAGACGCGGGTCTGGCTGGACGACGAGCCGCGCTCCGCTTTGCACCGTCCCTCCGTCGACGTGCTGATGGCTTCGGTGGCCAAGGGCTACGGAGAATACGCGATGGGGATCGTCCTCACCGGTATGGGGTCGGACGGCGTGGAGGGCCTCCGCGCGATCCGGGCGGCGGGGGGGCTGACCCTGGCCGAAAGCGAAGAAACCTGCGTGATCTACGGCATGCCCAAGGCCGCGGTGGAAGCCGGGGTCGTGGACCGGGCGGTGCCCCTCACACGGGTCGCCGACGAGATCCTGGCGGCGGTGTAGACTCACTCGCGGATGGAGGATCTCGCCCTGGGAAGGGTCCATTGAGCCTGAACGGCAACCTCGAGGACCTGCCCCTCCTCGACATCCTGCAGATCGTCTCCTTCAGCAAGAAGACGGGATACCTCTCCATCCGCACGGACGGGGGAGAGGGCGCCATCGTCTTCCAGGAGGGCTACGTGGTGGCCGCCTTCAGCGCGGACACGCCGCCCTTCGACCCGCGCTACCGGCACCTGCCGCCGGAGGCACGGACGAAGCTGCTCCGGCAGAACATCGAGCATGGCCTCGAGCAGCTGATCCGGCTGCGCGAGGGCCAGTTCAGCTTCAGCCTGACCGAGGGACCGCCGCGCAAGGTGGGCCCGCGGGACATCTCCGAGGAGACGCTTCCGCAGGGCATCAACGCGCAGGAGCTGCTGCTCGACCTGGCGCGGGGCATGGACGAGGACAGGCGCGATTCGACCGCGGCCCTGGAAGCCTCGTTCGCGGAGCCACCCGACGACGTCACCGTGCCCCCCGAGCTGGCGGCCCAGGCCGGACTTCCATCATTTGCGCCCGACTCTCCATCCGCACCCTCCGACGCCCCCGCTCTTGCCCCGCCCCCGGCGGCGGCTGTTCCGGCATCACCCACGGCGCCGCCGCCCGTGGCCGCGCCCGCGACGGAGACGGAAATCACGACCATCCTTCTCGTGGACGACGAGGACGAAGTCCGGCGCATCCTGGCCGAGCGCTTCACCCGCGGCGGATACAACGTGGTCGAGGCCGAAGACCCGGATGCGGCCGTGAAGAAGGCGGGACGACTGGGCAAGGCCTCGATCCCGTTCCTGCTCGTCAGCGACCTCGGGATGCCGACCTCGGGCGGTACCTCGTTCCAGGGCGGGTTCGAGGTGGTGAAGCGACTCTGGAAGATGAACCTGCGCCCGCCCGTGCTCCTCATGGGGGAGGCCCTCACTCCCACCCTCCAGGCGCGGGCGCGGCAGATGGAGATCTCGCACTTCGTCTTCAAGCCCGGGCTCTCCAAGCTCGATCCCGAGCAGTTCGAGGCGGACCTGCGCGCGTTCGCGACCAAGATCCTGACCGACATCCTCCCCAAGCTGGCCCGCACTCCGGCCCAGGCGGCTCCCCCCCGCGGTTCGAAAGGGTCGTCGGCGGAGGCGGCGGGCGCGCGTGCCGATTCCGGGAAGCTGCCGGCGGAGGCGCCGGCGGCCGCCAGTCCTCCAGGGAAGCCGGACGAGATGTCGCGCGACTTCGAGCAGCTCCAGCGCTGGCTGGAGGAACTGCGCGGGTGCCAGGACGCCACCCAGATCTCGGCCCTCGTCATGCGGGTGGCCCGCGACTGCTTCGAGCGGGGCGTCCTCTTCGTGGTCAAGCACGAGACCATGCGGGGGCTGGGTGGATACGGGGCCGCCCCCCGCGACGAGAAGCTGGGACTCCTCGTGCGCGAGATCGCGATCCCGCTCGGCGAGCCCTCCCTGTTCGCCCGCGTCGCCGTGGGGAGAAAGCCCCACGTCGGGCCCTGGCCGGACGACAAATGGGCCCGCCATCTCCTGGGCAAGATCGGTCGTTTCCAGTCGTCCGGCTTCGCGGTCATGCCCCTGCTCACGAACCGGGAGACGGTGGCCATCCTCTTCGGGGACAACCCCGACAGCGGGCGGGCCCTGGGCCGGCTGGCCGCCCTGGACACCTTCGTCAATCAGGCCGGGATCGCCCTCGAGAACGCCTTCTTGCAGCGGAAGGTGACGGCGATGCAGACCCAGTAGCAGCCGTCCGTAGAGCACGGCGGCGCTGCGCAGCAGCGGCGACGTGCGAGGGGGGTTGCAGGGGGGGTCGCGAACACCCACCGAGCTGGTGTGTGAGTGCCCCCCCTGCCTTAGCAAGACCACGGCCCACGGTCGCGCAGCAGCGGCGACGTGCGAGGGGGGTTGCAGGGGGGGTCGTACCCACACATCGCGATGGTGGGCACAGTGCGAACACCCACCGAGCTGGTGTGTGAGTGCCCCCCCTGCCTTAGCAAGACCACGGCCCACGGTCGCGCAGCAGCGGCGCCGTGCGAGGGGGGTTGCAGGGGGGGTCGTACCCACACATCGCGATGGTGGGCACAGTGCGAACACCCACCGAGCTGTGTGTGAGTGCCCCCCTGCCTTGGTAGGGGTGGGGGTCAGTTCCCCCCTGAGACAAAAACTCGCGGTAGAATCACTCCTTAGGCCCATGCCCAGCGGAGACGATCCCGTCCAGAAGAGCCAGGAATTCTTTGGCGTTTTCCTGAAGGCCAAGGAGTTCACGGAGGAGCTGCTCAAGGAGAACGAGCGCCTCCGGTTCAAGATCGCCGGCCTCGAGGCCGGGGTGGGCGGAGGCTCGCCCACGGCCCTCGACGAGCGCGTGCGCGAGCTGGAGCAGCGCCTCCTGGAAGTGGAGACGCGCTACCGCAAGGTCGAAGAGGAGAACAAGGAGTTCGCCGACCGCTACATCGAGATCGAGGAGCAGAACAACAACCTGGCCAACCTCTACGTGGCCTCCTATCAGCTCCACTCGACCCTGGACTACCGCGAGGTCATCCGCATCGTCCAGGAGATCGTGATCAACCTCATCGGAGCCGAGGCGTTCCACATCTTCGTGGTGAGCGACAAGACGGGCCAGCTCGAGCTCGAGACGTCGGAGGGAGCGACCGCGCCCGTGACCAGCATCGGGATCGGGGAAGGGCCGATCGGGCTGGCGGCCAAGACGGGCGAGAACTTCTTCGCGACCCAGGTCGCGCACAAGGAAGCGACGCCCTTCGACCAGCCGACCGCCGTCATCCCCCTGAAGATCAAGGACAGCGTGGTCGGGGTCATCTCCATCAACAAGCTCCTCGTCCAGAAGACCGAGTTCACGGCCACCGACTTCGAGCTCTTCACGCTCCTGGCCGGGCATGCCGCGACCGCGATCTTCTCGGCCAAGCTGTATTCGACCTCGGCCCGGAAGCTCACCACGCTGCAGGGCTTCCTCGACCTCATCAAGACCCAGCCGGCCAAGCCCTAGACCGGGCGCCGGCGCTTCGCGGCGCCGATAATGGCCCGGCTCGAAGGAGGCCCTGAATGCGCCCAGCGTGCCTGGCTGCCGCTTTCGTCTTCGCCCTGCCGGCGGCCGTGTCGACGGCCGCTCCCCCCACGTTCGAACAGTCCCTGTCCTTGATGAGCGTGCGCGCCCCGCGCATCTCGCCGGACGGACGCGCGGTCGTGTACGAGCGGCAGGAGACGGACTGGAAGGAGAACGTCTACGTCACCCAGCTCTTCCTGGCCGACGTGGCCTCCGGGAGGTCGATCCAGCTCACGCGCGGCAAGAAGCCGGCGACGTCGGCGGAATGGTCGCCGGACGGCCGGTGGATCGCGTTCCTGACCGAACGCGACGGAGTGGTCGCGCCCCAGGATCCGGAGGCCCGGACGGGATCTACATGACGGGGCTGCGGCGCACGGACTCGCACATCTTCCGGATCCCCGCCGCGGGCGAGATGGCGCGGGTGTCGAGCCCGGACCGGCTGGCCGTGAGCGCGCCGAGCTTCTCGCGGGACTTCAAGACGGCCGCCTTCGTCATTGCCGACGATCGGCACCTCCCGGAGATCGCCGTCTCGGCCCTCGCTCCCTTCCAGCCGCGCACCATCACGAACATGACCGCACAGACGGCGGGATGGATCACCGGTCCCGTCTCGCTGGTGCGCTGGAAGAGCGGAGACGGCGCGGAGATCGAAGGCGTGCTGCACAAGCCCGCGGATTTCCAGGCGGGCAAGCGCTATCCGCTCCTCGTCGTCATCCACGGCGGGCCGACCGGGATCTCGCGGGCCTTGATGGCGCCGGGGAACCGCTACTATCCGATCGAGGCCTTCCTGGCCAAGGGCGCCCTCGTCCTGGAGCCGAACTACAGGGGCAGCGCGGGCTACGGCGGCGCCTTCCGCGCCCTCAACGTGCGCAACCTCGGCGTGGGCGACATGGCAGACGTGATGAGCGGGGTGGATGCGCTCGTGGCCCAGGGCCTGGTCGATCCGGACCGCCTGGGGGTGATGGGGTGGTCGCACGGCGGGTACATCTCGGCGTTCCTGGCCACCAACACGGACCGCTTCAAGGCCATCTCCGTCGGGGCCGGCATCAGCGACTGGATGACCTACTACGTCAACACCGACATCACGCCGTTCACGAGGCAGTACCTGCACGCGACGCCCTGGGACGATCCCGAGATCTACGCGCGCACCTCTCCCATGGCCAACATCAAGAAGGCGAAGACGCCGACCCTGATCCAGCACGGCGAGAACGACCGCCGTGTGCCGATCCCCAACGCCTACCAGCTCTTCCGCGGCCTGCGCGACCAGGGCGTGCCCGCCACCATGATCGTCTACGCCGGCTACGGCCACGGCATCACCAAGCCGAAGAGCAACCGCGCCGTGCTGCAGCACAACCTCGACTGGTTCGCGCGCTACATCTGGGGCGAGCCCCTGGCCGCCGACTCGCCCCTGCGCGGCCGCGGCGAAGCTGCTCCATAATGGCCGAGGGGGAGGGGACCAGACGATGACCCAGGCGCGGACTCTCGGAGAGCTCAAGAAGTCGGGCGGGAAGACGGTCAACGTCAAGGAGGAGATGCGCCGCAACCTGATTCGGAAGCTCGAATCGGGTGAGACGCTCTTCCCGGGCATCCTCGGCTACGACGAATCGGTCGTGCCCCAGGTCGCGAACGCGGTCCTCTCGCGCCACAACATGATCCTGCTCGGCCTGCGCGGGCAGGCCAAGAGCCGGCTCCTGCGCAGCCTCACGACGTTGCTCGATCCGGCCTTGCCCATCATCGCCGGGTGCGAGATCCACGACGACCCGCTGAAGCCCCTCTGCCGGCGCTGCCGTGACCTCGTGGGCGAGAAGGGCGACGAGACGCCGCTGGCCTGGCTCTCACCCGACGAGCGCTTCGTGGAGAAGCTGGCCACGCCGGACGTGACCATCGCCGACATCATCGGCGACGTCGATCCCATCCGCGCCGCCCGCGGCGGGCACGACCTGGCCAGCGAGCTGACCATGCACTACGGCCTGCTGCCGCGCGCGAACCGCGGCATCTTCGCCCTCAACGAGCTGCCCGACCTCGCCGGGCGCATCCAGGTCGGCCTCTTCAACATCCTCCAGGAGGGCGACGTCCAGATCAAAGGCTACCCGGTGCGCCTGCCCATCGACGTGGCCATGGTGTTCACGGCCAACCCGGAGGACTACACCGCGCGCGGCAAGATCATCACGCCGCTGAAGGACCGCATCGGCAGCGAGATCCGCACCCACTACCCGGCCACCGTCGAGCAGGGGGTGGCCATCACGCAGCAGGAGGCCTGGACGGACCGCGGCCGGGAGCTGCGCGTGCCCCGCTACATCCGCGAGGTGGCGGAGGGCGTCGCCTTCGCCGCCCGCCGTGACAAGAAGATCGACAAGCGCAGCGGCGTCAGCCAGCGCCTGCCCATCACCGCCCTCGAGAACGCGATCTCGAACGCGGAGCGGCGGGCCGTGCTGCGCAAGGAAACGATCGTGGTGCCGCGCGTGTCGGACATCTACGCCGCCCTGCCGTCGCTGACGGGGAAGTTCGAGCTCGAATACGAAGGCGAGCTGATGGGCGCGGACAACGTGGCCCGCGAGCTGATCCGGGCCTCGGTGGGGGAGGCCTTCTCCGTCTACCTCGGCTCCGCCGACCTGCGCCCGGTCGTGTCGTACTTCGAAGCGGGGGGCAACCTGAAGCTGCGCGAGGATGCTTCCTCGGACGACATGGTCGCGCAGCTGCGGAAGGTGCCGGGACTGTTCGAGGCCCTGAACCATCTCGGCCTCGGCGGCGGCGAGCCCGCCCCCGTCACCGCGTCCGCGGCCGAGTTCGTCCTGGAGGGCCTCTACGGCCAGAAGAAGATCGGCCGCAGCGACGACCGCGGCTTCATGGCCCCGGAGCGGCACAGCGACGCCGACATCGACATGGAGAAGCTCGAGCGTCTGCGGCGGATGAAGAAGCAGGTGAACTGAGCCGTGGGCGCCATCCGCTATCACCGCTACATCGGTGAGCTCTGGGACGACCTCGACCTCGGCGAGCTGGTCGGGGAGCTCTCGGACTTCCTCCTGCAGAGCGGCTTCGGCACCGAAGAAGGCGAATACGACGAGGACCAGCTCCAGGCCCTGCACGACGCCATCCTGGAAGCGCTCATGCGCCGGGGCCTCCTCTCCGACGAGGACCTGCAGAAGCTGCTCGACGACGGCGACGCGCGCGAGCAGTTCCTGGACAAGGTGGTGGAGCGCCTCATGCGCGAGGGTTACCTCTCGATGTCCGAGAGCCAGCCCTTCCGCGACCCCACCCAGGGCCGCGGTGGCTTCGGTCCGGCGGGGCCGCCCATCAAGTTCGAGCTGACGGAGAAGGGCGTCGACTTCCTCGGCTACAAGACGCTGCGCGACCTCCTGGGCTCGCTGGGCAAGTCGTCCTTCGGGCGCCACGACACGCGCGACCTCGCCACCGGCATCGAGTCGTCCGGCCCCTCCAAGGAGTACGAGTTCGGGGACACCCTGAACCTCGACATCAGCGGCACCCTCCTCTCGGCCCTCGGGCGCGAGGGACTGAAGGTGCCGCTCGACGTCGACTACAAGGACCTGCTCGTCCACCAGACCGAATACCAGTCCTCCTGCGCGACCGTCGTGATGCTGGACTGTTCGCACAGCATGATCCTGTACGGCGAGGACCGCTTCACCCCCGCCAAGAAGGTCGCCCTCGCCCTGAGCCACCTCATCCGCTCGCAGTACCCGGGGGACAGCATCAGCCTCGTGGTGTTCCACGACTCCGCGGAGGAAGTCCCGCTCAGCCAGCTGGCCAAGGTGCGCGTGGGCCCGTACTACACGAACACGCGCGAAGGGCTGAAGATGGCGCAGCGCATCCTGGCCCGCCAGCGCAAGGACATGAAGCAGATCGTGATGATCACGGACGGCAAGCCCTCCGCGCTCACGGAGCCGGACGGCCGCATCTACCGCAACCCGTTCGGCCTCGATCCGCGCGTCGTGGCGCTCACCTTGAAGGAAGTGGCGAACTGCCGCCGGCAGGGGATCCTGGTCAACACGTTCATGCTGGCCCGGGACTACGAGCTGGTCGCGTTCGTGAAGAAGGTGTGCGAGATGTCGCGGGGCAAGGCCTACTTCACGACCCCCTACACGCTCGGGCAGTTCGTGCTGATGGACTATCTGAACAAGAAAGTGCGAACCGTACACTAGAATCCAGGCAATGATCGTCAAAGAGCAGATCTACCAGCATCCGACCCAGGCCAGCCAGGTGCGTCTCGTGGCCTACCAGACGGCCGCGAACACCAGCCAGGTCGAGGGAATGCCGGACGACGCCGGCTACCTCGCGACCGAGGAGTGGCGCGGGGCGGGGAAGGTCGTCAAGACGCTCGGGTTCTACCCGGACCGCACGGCCGCGCTGGATCGGCTGGCCGCTCGCGCGCAGGAGCTCGAGCGGCAGCGTTTCCAGCCCGTCGCTCCTGCCGCCTGATCCGGCGGCGCTCCGCCGGCCGGTCGTCTTCTTCGCGCTGGCCCTTGCCCTGACCGCGGCCCTCGTCACCTGGCAGCAGGCCCGGCAGCACGACCCGCACATCGGCTACGGCCGCTTTCAGCTCCCCGGCTTCGACGCCAACGTCTACCTGGTGATGGCGGAGCGGCCCGCGCTGTTCACGGTCGCGCCCTGGGGATACCGCATCCTCGTCCCTTCCGTGGTGCACGCGATGGGATTGCGCAACGAGGTGCGCGGATTCAAGCTCGTGTCGTTCACCGCGATGGTGGCCGCCGGCGGAGTCCTCTTCCTGTTCCTGAGACGGCGAGGCGCGGCGGACGGGGCGGCCCTGCTGGGAGTGGCCCTCTTCGTCCTCAGCCCGCCGGCGGCGCGCGCGGTGGAGACTCCTTTCTACCAGGAGCCGGTCGCCATCCTCCTGATCCTCTCCCTTCTCCTCGGAATCGAAACTGGCGCGGGATGGGGGACGCTGGCGCTCTTGTCCGCGCTGGTGACGCTCACGAAGGACGGCGCGATCGTCTTGACCCTCGTCCCCGCCGTCCTCATCGCGCGGTGGCCGACCGGACGCGCCGGGGCGCTGGCGGGCGCGCTGGCGCTGGCGATCCCCGCCACCCTGTTCGGCCCCGCCCTGCGCTGGTGGTGGACGCCGTCGATTCCGAGGATCACCGCCGAGCGGAACCTGGAGCTCGTCCGCGTGGCCTGGGCGGCCCTGCAACGCGTCTGGCAGCCGACGGCGCTGGCCGGGCTTGTGGGTGGGCTCGTGCCCCTGGCCATCGTCGGCGCCCTGCAGCCGAAGGCCCGGGAGCATCTCCGGCGTTACGGAATCTCCCTGGCCATGCTCATCGGGCTCGCCTTCCTGGGCTGGCTCAACGTGCCGAGCCGCGAGCCGGTGCCGCTCTTCGGGGACAATTTCGAGCGGCTCCTCCTCTATTCCGTGCCCCTGCTCCTTCCCCTGGGGCTGGCCGCGATCGATCGCTTGTGGCCGATGCTCATCCCGCCACCGGCGCCCCGTGCGCCTGGCCGGCAGCTCGTCCCCGCGGCGGCGGCGTTTCTCGTGATCGTCCTGCCCTTCGTCCTCGTCGACCGCTATCGCCGCGTCGATCTGCAATCGAGCCGCGACGGACCGCTCGTGCTCGCCCTCTCCCGCGAGACGTGGAAGATGGCCACGCGACTGGCCGGTGGCGAAGAGGTCGTGCTCGATCCGGAAGCGAGCCGGTTCCTGTGGGCTGACGCGGCGGACGGCGGGGCGCCCACCCGCATGCGGTGGTTCCTGCGCGAAGGCTGGGGGCCCCTGCCGCATTACGACACGGGTCCGGTCCTGATGCGCGCGTCCGCCGCGACCGTGCTCCTGCCCGCGCTCGGACCCGCGGAGCTGGAGGCGCGGCTGCGCATGGTGTCCCCGTCGCCCGTGACTCTGGCTCTGGCCGTCAACGGTCACGCCCTGGGATCGTGGCGGGTCGGGCCCGAGGACACGGCGCAGGCATTTCGCATCCCGGCGCGCTATCTCGTGCGCGGAGACAACCTCGTGACCGTGAGCTCTCCCGACGGGAGCCTGGGCGCGCGCCTGCTCGAGATCCGCTACCGCCGTCCCGCCGCGTGAAGCCCGAACGGTCGGTGCTGACGATCGGCCATTCCACGCGCACCCTCGCCGACTTCCTCGCCCTGCTCGAGGAGTTCGAGGTCACGACGCTGGTGGACGTGCGCCGCTTTCCGGGATCGCGCCGTCATCCGCACTTCGGCGGGGCCGCGCTGGCGCGGTCCCTGGCCGGACTCGGGATCGCCTACGTGCATGAGCCCGACCTGGGCGGCCGCCGCGACCCGTCGCCCGACTCCGTCAACACCGCCTGGCGGGTGGCCGCCTTCCGCGGATACGCCGATCACATGGCCTCGCCGGAGTTCCGCGCGGCGGTGGAGCGCGTCCTCGCCTCTTCGGAAGCCAGCCGGCCGGTCGTGATGTGCGCGGAAGCCGTGCCCTGGCGGTGCCACCGCCAACTCATCGCGGACACGCTGGTGGCGCGCGGCGTGACCGTGCGCCACATCCTCGGACCGGGCCAGGAGCGCGCGCACGAGCTCAACCCGAGCGCGCGTCCGGGCCCGGACGGGGTGCTGATCTATCCGGCGACCGCGCAGGCGCGGCTCATCTGACCGCTTTCAGCGCGCGCTCCCAGGCGCTCTCGTAGTCGCGGATCGCGTCGTCGGAGCGGCCGCGGGCGGCGTCGCGGTTGCCTTCCTCGAGATCGTCCTTGGCCTTGGCGATGTCCCGCCGGTCGCCGTGAGCGGATATCGCGTCGGCGATGGCCGTCTCCGCGAGCAGGCGCGTGGCCCGCACGAGGTCGTCGATGAATCCCTGCAGCAGCGCGTCCGGGATCCGGCTGTGGCACTCGCGCTGGAGCTTGGCCAGCTCGCGCACGGCCTGCTCGTCCTCGTCGAAGACCTTGTCGCCCTTCCGCGGGTCGAGGTGCGAGGCGTCATCCCAGTACTTCGACTGGACGGCCTCGGTCAGGTCTTCGATCACGTCGTCGAGGCTCTTCCGGTCGCTACGGTCGTGGGTGGCGTTACGCAGGGCCTTGATCCGGGCGAGCACGTCGCGCTCGATCTGGAGCGGCCCGATCGTGTTGACCGCGACCGCCACCGAGGTCGTCGTCACCCCATCCGTCACGGTCACGTTGAAGGCGTAGGCGGCGCCGGACTGGGCCGCCGTCGGCGTCCAGGTGAAGACGCCCGTCGCGGGATTGATGCTCGCGCCCGCGGGCACCGCCCCGGAGAGGCCGTAGGCCAGCGCCTGCGCCGGGATGTCGGCGTCGGAGCCCAGCGCGACGAAGGTGAGCGTCTGACCGAGCGAGACCGAGTGGCTCGTGCCCACGACGAGCGTCGGGGCCTGGTTGACCTCGGTCACCGTGATCGCGATGTTCGCGTCGGCGTTGGACGTGCCGTCGCTGATGCGCACCTTGAACACGAACGGCACGCCCGTGCCGCCCTGGGCCTCCGTGGGAGTCCAGGAGAACTGGCCGGTGCTCGGGTTGATCGCTGCGCCCGCGGGCGCGCCCACGAGCGAGAACGTCAGGCTTGGGCCATCGACATCACTCGCCTGGGCGGTGAAGGTGTACGGCCCCAGCTCGGGTACCGTCGCCGCACCCGGAACGAACGTGAAGACCGGGGGATCGTTGGACGGGGCCACTTCCACCGTGACGGTTCCGGTCGCGCACTTCGGGTCGGAGACGCCAGCGCTGAAGCCGTCGTCGCAGACCTGGTAGGTGAACTGCGCGCTGCCGTTGAAGTTGGCTTCCGGCACGTACGTCACCTGGCCACCGGCGAGACCGACGGTGCCGTGCGTCGTGGTCGTCCCGGCCACGCTGGTCACCGTCAACATCTGGCCGCTCTCGCTGGCGGGGCCGGCGGCGTCGTTGGCGGCGAGCTCGGCGGCGGCAAAGGCGAGCGTCGTGTCCTCGCTCGCGGCTCGCGTGTCATCGGAAGGGATGGGCGGGTCGTTCACCCCCAGCACCTGGACCGTGACCGTCGCGGTGTTCGACGTGTGGGCTCCGTCGCTCACCTGGAACGTGAAGCTGTCCGTCCCGAAGAAGTCGGGTGCAGGCGTGTAGGTCTGCGTCGCGCCGGAGCCGGATACCATCCCGAACGCGGGCGCGCTCGCGATGGTGTAGGTCAGTGGGCCGCCCGTCGGGCTCACGGCATTCAACGTGAAATCCGTGGAGGTGTCCTCTTCGGCGGTGAGGATCTGATCCGCCGCCCCGGGAGGGTTGGCGCCGTTCGTCCCCGCCTCGATGCTGTTTTCGACCGCGTCCTCGACGTTGGCGAAGAAGTCGTAGCCGGTGAGCGCCTCCACGGCGTCGACGGTCGTGAGGTAGGTCTCCCAGTCGCTCGGGATGTTGGGGTTCGTGTGCCGAATGCCCTGCACGTTGGGCATGATCACCGCGATCGTCCGCGTGGACGCGCTCACGCGCGCGACGTCGTCCCCCGCGTCCTTCGGGAGGACGAGGGCCACTTTCCAAGTGAAGGCGGGGACGGTGACCTTGCCGTCGACCAGTGTGTTCGTGACGCCGCCGTTGCTGCCGTTGCCTCCCACTCCGGCGGGACCCGACACGATGTAGATCTCGTTGGCGGGCAGGAGCGTGCGCAGGTAGTTCTCGAGGTTGGCCCATGGGCCCTGGTTGTTGTCGGGAGCCTGGGGAATCATGTTCGACATCAGGAACGTGGCCTGGTTGATCGGGATCGACGTTTCCTTGTCGCGGTCCGCGTTGGGCGTCATGTGGCCGCGATCGAACCCGGTATTGAAGAAGTCGTTCGCCTGGACGCGATACCAATCCGGAGGCACCGCGGGATCCGGACGGAAGGTATCGACGCGCGCGAGGCTTCCGACCCAGGTGTCGTCCAGGTGCCAGCTCACCCAGTTCGGGGTCCCGTGGTCACGGTTGTAGGAGAGCGCGAACTCCGGCTTGTCCATGAGGTAGTTGTTCGGCGTGTCGAGGTCCGGCGTGGCCCCGGATGGGTTCCCCATCGTGAGGTGTACTTCCGGCGGGTAGGCCGGGTCCGTCCCCGTCGCGACCGTGAACGTCCACGTGTAGTCGGCGGCCGGTGTGTCCGTATTGACACCCGAATCGTCCGTGTCCACGTCGTGAACGAAGTCCTTGAATACGGTGACGGTGCACAGCTCGCCGGGCTGGAAATTCGTGTTGGGGGTGATGACGAACGTGCGTGTCCCGTCGGCGTGCGTCGCGTCGTCGTGTGATCCGGTGTTGGCGCAGCTCACGTGTGACCAACCGTCGGTGACCTCGACGTCCTCCGAGAACGTGACGGTGATGCTCGAATCGCGCGGAGCGTTGACCCCGTTGGCCCTGGGGTCCGTGGTCTGGACGCGGGGTCCGACCTCCACGATGGGCGCGGTGCGGCGCGGGGTCGGCGCGCCCGTCTCGAAGTCCGGGCCGTTGTTGTCCGAGTCGGTCACGCCGCCGTTCTTGCGTAGCAGCGCCGTCGTGTTGCTCGGCCCCGGCGCGTTCGTGCTGCCTTCTCGACAATTCGCGCCGCCGTAGCCCACGAAGTCGACGACATCGGGGTCCGTGATGGGGCAGGCGGCCGTCACGGGGTCGCCGTTGCGCACGAGGGCCACCTTCCCCGTGGTCGCGCTCATGTTGATGTCGCCCGCGACGTTGGGCAGAGGGACGTCGGCCCCCTCGTCGCCTCCCGAAGCCAGCATCACGAGGTAGTACTCGCCAGGCCCGATGCTGCCGGCGAGCGGCACGCTGTTGTCCACGAAGAACGAGCCGCTCGCGGAGGCGTATTGGACCGTCCAGCCCGTGAGATCGAAGGCGGTGCCGCTCGCGTTGTAGAGCTCGACATAGTCGTTGAGGTAGACGGCGTCCGCGTTGCCGCCGCCGCCGTAGATCTGGCTGATCACGGGATGGGGATTCTCGACGGTCAGCTCGATGGTCCCCGGGCTCGATCGTGCCTGTTCGTCGGTGACGACGAAGGGAATGGCCTTCAGCCCCGAGGTTGTCCCCGCGGGCACGGTGGCCAGGAAACTGAATTGGTTGGCGCCGCCGTCGGAGAAGAGCTGGGACGAGGACCCGCCGATCGACGACAGATCGGCGCGGACGGAGAGCCCAGCGTTGTTGGGGCCCGATCCGGGGGTCACGCTCACGGCCAGCAGCGTCGAGCCGCCCGACGACACCGTGCTCGGAGTCGCCGATCCCGTTCCCGACGGGAAGCCGTCCACCACGGAGATGTTGTCGACTCCCACCCACTCGTCGCTTCCGACCGCGTCCGTCGTGATGATGCGGACCTGCACCAGGGGCTGGTTGTTCGCGGCGGCGGGAAGCGTGACCGCCACCGGCGTGACGAGGGTGGCGAGACTAGGGCCGGTCGTGGCGTCGGCCACGAAACCCGCCGGGATGTTCGTGAAGTTGCCGCTGTTACCGATTCGGTACTGAAGCGCGACGGGCTGGACGGCATTGTCCGCCGAGCCATCGATGTCCCGCAGGATGTACGAAACCCGGATGCCGGTCCGCCCGGTGGTATCCAGGTGGAGTTGGAGGTAGGGAGCTCGCGCCGTACCCGAGCCCTGCAAAGCGACGACGGGATTCGCGATGTGGAACTCGGCAACGCCACCGGTCGTGAAGGTGTTGGGATTCAGCAGGTTCGCGTTCACGTCGACGACCAGCGTGCCCTCGGTGACGACGGTCCGAGGATCGACCGCGGTTCCACCCGCGAGTCCGTCTCCTCGGTAGCCGATGATGCCCGGCACGCCGGACCAGTTGTCGTCCACCGTGATCAGCCCGATGTTCGTCCAGTCCTGGCTGAACGGCAGCGTCTGCGCCGTGCCGTTCGCGCGCGATACGCCCGACGGGAAGATGGAAAGGAGAACGGCCACGGCGGCCAGGACGCGCGAGGCGCGCGCCGCCAATCGCAGGAACGAAGAGGACATGCGACCTCCCGAAGGGCGTTGATATGCTGGGGTCAAGGCGCGAGGAAGCTGAAATGATACCCGAACCCAGGCTGCCAAGGCGAGGTGATCCCCGGATGACGGCGGCGCGGCGATGGTGCGCACTGATGCTCGGGATTTTGACGATGGCGACCGTGGCCACGTTGCAGGCCGCGGACCCCGGCGACGAGGTTCGTCTCGGCAACGACCTCGAGGTGCGCGCCTTGCGCCCCGGCTACTGGCTGCACGTCTCCAAGGACGGGCAGGGGATCCCCGCCAACGGCATGATCGTGCGTACGCCGAGGGGCCTCCTGCTCGTGGACACGGGCTGGACCGAGGGGCAGACGGAGCGCCTCGTGGCCTGGGGCGAACGCGCGGTGGGCGCCTTCTTCGTCCAGGCGATCGTCACGCATTCCCACGGCGACCGCGCGGGCGGAATCCCCGCGCTCACGCGCCACGGCATTCCCGTCACCGCCCTCGATCTCACCATCGACAAGCTGCGCGGCACCCTGGAGCGCATGCCGCGCCCCCTCCTCACTGTGGCCGCGCCCGTTCACCCGGATGCGCTGGGCTTCGAGGCCTTCTATCCGGGCGCCGGCCATGCCGCGGACAACATCGTGATGTGGTTCCCGGGGCCGAAGATCCTGTTCGGCGGGTGCCTGGTGAAATCGGAAGCGGCCACCGACCTCGGCAACACCGCGGATGCCGATCTCAGTTCGTGGCCGCGAGCGGTGAAGGCCGTCCTCGATCGCTATCCGACGGCCGCCCTCGTCGTGCCCGGGCATGGCGCGGTGGGCACGACGGCTGCCCTGACGCACACCATCGACCTCCTCTCCCGCCGCTAGAATTCCCCCGGAGGAACGGCATGATCACAAGACGCGTGAGCGCGGTGGGGCTGGCGGCGCTGGCCCTCGTCGTCACCGGAGGCGTACGGGAGGCGGCAGCCCAGGCTCCGGCCGGGCAATCGGCGGCCATCGCGGAGCGGACGGTCTGGTACTTCTACAAAGTGCGGTGGGGATTCCAGGAGGAGTTCGTGGCCCTGTTCAAGAAGAACCACCTGCCCGTCCTGAAGGCCCAGCAGGAAGCGGGACGCATGTCCTCCGTGCGCGCCTTCGCCCCGACGAATCACGGCGACGGCCGCGCGGACTGGACCTTCGCGGTCGCGATCACGTTCCCGAGCGTGGCCGCGATGAGCTCGCCGTCCAACGAAGACGCGATCGTGAAGCGTCTCTATCCGGACCAGGCGACCTTCAAGAAGGAAGAGCAGCGGCGCTTCGAGATCCTCGATGCCCACTGGGACGTGCCCCTCAACGAGCTCGACCTCAAATAGGGGAGGGGCGCGGAGGATCGCCGTCCTCCGCGCCCGGAACGGGGACGACTACGGCGAGGTGATGGTCACGTTGTCCACGGCCGCCTCCACGAGGCTGGCCGTGGCCGCGTCCGCGGCCTGGAACCGGATGCGTACGGTCTGGCCCGCGAACGCGCTGATGTTGACGCTCTGGGTTGCGTAGGCGGCATCGTCGTTGTCCGCCGCCGCCAGCTCCTGGAACACCTGTGTCGCCGTCCCGCTCGCGTTCACCACGAAGACGCGGAAGAAGTCGGCGGACGTGGCGTTGGTGCCGTGAGCCAGGTAGAAGCTGAAGCCGAGGGTCAGGGTGCCGCTGGGCAGGACGATCGCCGGTGACTGGATCGTGGTGACCCCGCCGTCGATGTCGTTGACGCCGGCCGAAGCGCCGGCCAGGGGACCGGTCACCAGGGCGTTGACGCCGCTGGGCGTGGTGCCCTGCTGCTTGGTTCCGCTCGACGTCGTGGTCTCGGGATTGCCACGGGCCCACTGGCCCGTGGTCGCGGTGTCGTTGGCCAGCGGGTTCACGGTCCAGCCCTTGTCCGTTTCGAAGTCGTCCGAGAAGACGGTGGTCCCGCCGCCGCCCTGACACGACGCGGGCACGTTGAAGCCGTTGGTCGGCGTCGTGCTGTTGGGGCCGCCGCTGACCGCGTTCGTGCCGAGGCCGAAGGCGGCGAAGGCCGTCCACATGCGGCACACGTCTTCGCCGCCGTGGTTGTCGACGGCGGCCTGGATGATGCCGTCGCGGATGTCCGTGAAGGCGGGCCGGCAGATCGTGTTCTTCAGCCCTTCGTTGACGTACAGCATCATGCGCTGGTTTCCGGCATTGCCCGTGGCGTTGTAGAGGTTCGCGTCGAAGCCCCACTGGTTCACGAGCGCCCAATAGACCTCCCAGGCCCCCTGCGCCCAGCGTGAGCCCACCCCGTGCGGCACGGCCGCGCCGGCGACGGACGCGTAGGTCCAGGTGTTGACGGTGTTGTCGGTGCTGTAGGGCTGCTGCCGGATGCCCACGCCGTTGGTGGGCTGGTTCAGCGCGTAGGTGCCGATGCCGCGCCGCTGCGGGCCCGTGTCGCCCGGCTTCGCCGTGTAGGCCAGGGCCCACCAGTCGCTGAGGCCCTCGCCCGCCTGCTGGGTGTTGCTGAGGCAGCTCACGTTGCTCGGGCCGCCGATCAGGCGGTTGGAGATCCCGTGGCCGTACTCGTGGATCATGATCCCGCTGTCGACGTCGCCGTCCTTGTCGGGGGTTGGCGCCGTCCAGACGAACATCTGCATCCGTGGCCGCTGTCCGTCCGGCGGCGTGCCGAAGTTCGCGTTGTTGGTGCCGCTGCCGTCCTGGGCTTCGGCCTGCACGCTGTCGTTGCCGAGGCCGCCCTTCCCGTAGTTGTTCACCTGGAAGTTGCCGGCGGCCTCGTCGAACCCGTACTGGTACTGGACGTCGTGGATGATGTTGTTCCAGTAGAAGAGGTTCGTCACCGCGGCCGGCCGGTACGCGCTGGGCGCCGAAGTCAGGGGCATCGCGAAGTCGAAGTTGCGCGTGGTCCCGCCACTGGGGCTGGAGCCGGCGTCGGGCGAGTTGTTGGCGTCCACGTCCGTGTAGGCCTGGACGTTGTTGCCCTGCGTCGTGTTGAACTCCGCACCGGCGGCGCCGTTCGTGTCGTGCCAGCCGAACGGGGAAGCCGTGCCGTTGGCGGGATTCACGACGAGCGTGCGCCCGTCGGCCGGGGGCACCGGCGTCGTGTGATTGGGGCTCTCGTTGGGGAAGTTGTACACGCGGTACTGGTCGGCGGCCGTCCAGTCGAAGCGCGTCCACACGAGGCCATCCGTTGCGTCCACCACCATGTCGTAGAGGTGCTGGCGGTCGTTGGTGTCCACCTGGAGGTTCCATCCCAGGTGCACCTCGCCGCGCCGGACGGGGAGCCAGACCAGGCGTCCTTCGATCGGAGCACGCGAGATCCCCGCGGCATCCACCGTGGTCGCTTGCTGGACGCCTTCTGCCGCCTTCAGCAGGCGAGGCTCCACGTCGATGCGCCGTCCCAGATGGCGCGCGGCACTCTGCACGGCCGCGCCCAGGCCGACGCTCGGCGCGAGCGCCGTGATCGACTGGGCCAGGTCGGGCACGAAGGAGTTGTTGACGCTGATGATCCGTCCGTCGCGGTTGACGTTGACCTGGAGCTGGCCGTTGTAGACCGGGATCCCGTACAGGGTCTGGCGCAGGTAGATGTGGGTCGCGCCCGTGACCTTGGAAGGGACGACGTCGGTGACCTCGTAGTCGAGCAGGTCGTCGGCGCTCAGGCCCAGCAGCGCTTGCACCGCGGGATCGCCCACGAACTCGCGGGCGATGGCCATCGGATCCTCGCCCTTGCGGGCGGCGGTCAGGTAGGCGAGCGGGCTGGTCAGGGTGCGGACGGTCCCGAAGTCGTCGTCGCGAGTGAGGGTGAGATCGCGGGCGGCCGCGAGGGCGGGGACGCTGGCGAGCGCGCCGGGCGCATCGATGGCGGCGGGCGCGGCCACCGCGGCGGCCTTGAGGCCGGCGTCGAGATCGAGGCGGCGGTCGTAGTTGCGTCCTTCGTTGAGGACGGAGTCCACGTTGCCCGGCTGGATGGCGACGGCGGCGGGCTGGGTGAGGGTCAGGGCCAGAAGGGCGCCGGCAGCCAACGCCAGGCGCCCCCACGTTCTAGCCAGGGCCCCGATTCGACGGAGGGATTGTGTCATCGGAGGCTTCCTTTCCGTTCGTGCGGCGGACCACGGCTCCGCATGCCGGAGGATCCGGCACCAGAGTCTTCGAGAGCGGCCCGCCGCCAAGGCGGAGGCAGGACGCTCAACGTTCAATCGCGAGGATGCGCCACCATACGGTCAGCCCCTGAGCCGTGTCAACGGGAAATGTTCAGGCTCTGGCGCGCAATGTGATCGCGCTCGCGGCCCCGTGAAGGCGGCGTGGGTCCGCGTGGGGCGGGCGGGACGGGGACTAGATCTCGGTCGACTGGCTCAGGCCGGTGGCGGCGAACACGGACGGCATCTCCGCGTGCGCGATCGGGATGAAGTGATGGACAACGGCGGGGTCGAAGTGGGTGCCGCAGTCCTTGACGAGGCGGTCGAGCGCCTCTTCGAGAGGCAGGCCTTCCTTGTAGGGACGGCTGGCCACCATGGCGTCGAAGGCGTCGATCACGCTGACGATGCGCGCCCCGATGGGAATCTCGTCACCCTTGAGGCCCGAGGGGTAGCCGCTGCCGTTGAACTTCTCGTGGTGGTGCAGCGCGTAGAGGCTTGCCTTCTCCAGACCGGGGACGAGGCGCAGGACCGCCCACGAGAACTCCGGGTGCATGCGCATCACGCGCCACTCCGCCGGGTCGAGCGGGCCCGGCTTCTTCAGGATGGCGTCGGGCACCCCCACCTTCCCCGCGTCGTGCAGCAACGCCGCCACCTCGATGTCGGCGAGGCCGCTCTCCTCCATCCCCAGCTCCTGCCCGACCCGCACCGCCCATTCGGCCAGACGCGTGCTGTGCACGCCGGTGTTGAGGTCCTTGAGGTCCAGCATCTGGTTGAGCGCGCAGATCGTCGCTTCCCGCGTGGAGCGCACGCGCTCCTCGAGCTCCTGGAACTTGAGCGGGTTCCAGGAGAAGGGCACGTCGGGGAAGAGGTCGGACTTCACGGAGCCTCCGTCCAGTCCACGTCGCCGGCGCCGCAGCTCGCGGGCACGGCGCTGGCGGCGCCCCAGGGCCACAGCGAGCGGCCGTACGCCACCGTCTGGTAGACCTGCAGGCGCCCGGCCCCCAGGTCGCTCGTCAGCGGCTTGGCCTTCTTCACCGCGGCCGTCACCTGGGCGGGGGAGGCGTTGCCCTGGATTCCGACGAGGAGCGCCGCCGCGCCCGAGACGATCGGGGTGCTGAAGGAGGTGCCCCACGTCGCCGCGAACGTGCCCCAGGGATACGTCGTGATCACGCCATCGCCCGGTGCGGCGGCCGTCACGAGGTTCGAACCGTAGTTCGAGTAGGACGAACGGACGTCTTCGTTCGTGGTGGCGGCGACGCCGATCACGTTGTCGTACGCGGCCGGGTAGCGGAGCTGCGACGTGCCCTCGTTGCCGGCGGAGGCGACCAGGACGGCTCCGCGCAGGGACGCGTAGTCGAGCGCGATCTTCATCTCGAGCGACGGCGTCGGGCGGCTGAAGCTCATGTTGAGGACCTTTGCGCCCTTGTTCACCGAGTAGTAGATGGCGCGGAGGATGTCCGAGGTGTAGGCCGTGCCGTCCGACTTGAAGGCCTTGACGGGCATGATCTTCGCGGTGGGCGCGGTGAGGTGGACGAGTCCGGCCACCATGGTGCCGTGGCCGAAGGCGGCGTGCTGGGGATCGTCGAGAACGGCAGTGGTCTGCTGATCGAGCCCGGCGGCGGTGCTGCCGTTGACCCAGGTCGTCCCGTCGAGGACGGCGGTCGTCTGTTGCGTCACTCCGTTCTTCTCGTCACCACTGCCCGTCCCACCCGTGAAGTCGACGCCTTGAACGAGGAAGGGCTTCAGGGTCGGATGGTCGAGGTCCACGCCCGTGTCGATCACGGCGACCACCCCGCCTCCCGTGGCGTGCAGATCGCAGTGCGCGTCACGCAGGCGGACGATGTCGGCCGCGGGCTGCCGCAGGTACGCCCGCCACGCGGTGCTGCCGTAGTACTGCATGGGCGTGCGGTCCCAGAGCCGATCGAGCACCGCCGTCGTCTGCTGGTCGAGCACGGCCGTCGTCTGCTGGTCGCTGCCCCAGCCGTCCTCCGCGACCGTGACCGGGAGGTCGTCCTCGATCTGGGCCAGACCGAGCAGGCTCAGGAGGAAGTTCACCGTGTTGTTGAGGAGCCCTCGCACCAGGAACAGCGAGCTCGGCTGCGTGGAGCCGGGCAGGACGTCCAGTGCGCCGATGACCTCGCAATCGAGAATGGCGCAGGCCGCCGTGACCACGGGCAGACCGGTCGCGCTCTTCGTCCGGACGATCTTGTCGCCCTCGGCCGCCATCGCCGGGGGCGAGGTGGAGAGGACGAGCGCGGCCAATACCAGGCAGGCGACCCATCGTGACTTCATTTTTCCCTTTGCCTCAGCGTCTCGGCAGCACTACTGCTACCGCGCCCTTCCACGACGACCCGACATGTCGAGCGCCCGCACCGCGTCGCCGCTCGTCTTCGCCGTCGCCTGGCGCGGCTCGACGGTGAAGGTTCCGATCTCGGCGACGCCGACACACAGGCGGAGGTCCTCGGCCGCGTCGGGCTCCAGCACGAACTCCCCGAGGTGGTTCGTCAACGTCCGGTCCAGCGTCTTCCCGCCCTTCAACGCGAGCACCGCGATGTCCTGGACGGCGGCGGGAGAGGGGTGCTCGTCGACCAGCTGTCCCACGATCGACAGGCGCTCCGCGTCCGCGGCCGGCTCGAGCCGAAGGCGGATCATGTAGCGTCCGGCCTTGTAGAGGAGCTGACGCGGCGTCGGTCCGGCGCCGCGCACGCCCATCGGCTGCGGCTGGCGGAAGCTGTCGAAGACGAGGGCGGCCTGCTCGGCCACCCGCTCGACCAGCCGCTTCGGCCGGCGGAGAGCGAAGTCGCCTTTGACCTGGCGGAGGGCCGCATCCGGGGGACGGCAGGCAGCCTCCTGGTCCGCGACATCGAGCACCGCTCTCCAAAGCCGGACGGTCTGCGTACACCGTGAGCAGCCCTTTTCGAGGTGCCGCTCCAGGCTCGCCCGGACGGAGGGCGCGGCCTGCTGGTGCGCAAAGTCGAACCAGTCCTCTTCGGTGAAATGCTCGCTGCTGCGGGTTCGGGCGTCAATGTTGGCCATCACGCTCTCCGTCTTGCCTGGCCACCAGGAGGGGGGCAGCCATAAAGAGACGTGTGCGCCCTGGCTTGATATAGGGGAGCGGAAAAAAGGAGCGGGGACGGCGCTAAGTCGACAAAGCCTTGCCCATCAATACGAAAGGCGCCCAGTAGATGGGATGCGGGTACCGTTCCCGAATGGCCAGGACGGCCTCCCGCAGGGCAGAGGCCCGATTGGGCGTCGTGAAGACCCGATCGTAGAAGGCCTTCATGAACTCGGCCGTGCTCTGGTCCGGGACTTCCCACAGCGTCAGGAGCAGCGAGGCCGCTCCCGCCCGGAACAGCCCGCGGGCCAGCCCGAGCAGCTCGTCGCCGGCCGCGATGACGTTCACGCCGGTGACGCACGCGCTGAGCACGACCATCTCCGCGGGCAGCTTCAGGTTGTAGAGGTCGTACAGCGTGAGATACGACGAGGCGCCCAGCCGGATCCCGGAGAACATGGGGTTGTCGGGGCGGAAGAACCCATGGGCCGCGATGTGTACGACCCGTCGCCCGTCCGCCTTCGCCCGCAAGACGTCCACCGTCGCTTCTTCGCCCACGTAGAGGTCAGCGCCCGGGAGCCGCGCCGCCACCGAGCGCAGCTCGTCCAGGATGAACGGCGTCTGCGCGTCGGGCACGCCGAGGACGAGGGACGGTCCGTCTGCGCTTCCCGCGCGGGCGTGGCACAGCGCATAGATGGTCGCGCTCGGCGCGTACGAGATCGAGTAGGAGTCGATCAGGTACTGGCGGCCGTCGTGCAACGCGTGGAACGGGACGTAGTGCAGGAGGTCGTGGGGCACGAAGATCAGGTGGGAGGCGTCCAGGCGCCGGCGCAGGGGCGCGATCAGCTCGGAGTAGAGCTCGGTCAGATGGGCCTGCGTGGCCACGCGCGACGACTCGCGCGACCCCGGCGAGACGTCCGCGGCATTGGGACGGGCCCAGGCCAGCTGGAACTGCAGCAGGCGCAGGATGTGCTGGACGCGGGGAACGAGAGCGACGGGTACGACCTCCAGGCGCTCGCGCGTGACGAGGAACGCGAGCAGGCGCGAGCCGATGCGGAAGTATTCGACGAGCATGGTGTCGGCGGGGAGGGCGTACCGGATGTCGTCGAGGGGAAGGCTCACCGGGGCCAGATCCTCGACGGATCCGCTCTCGGACGCCGGGAGCTCGCGGATCACCCGCAGCAGCTCGCTCTCGCGGGCGAGGACCTGCACCTGCAGGGCCTCCACGCGCTCTTCCGTCCGCTCCTCCGCCGCCATCTGCTCCGATTCGATGCGGTGGTAGTACCAGTTGAGCTCCTCGCGCAGGTCGCCGACCCGGCGCACGAGCTCGCTCTTGCCCGCGGCGACGGGGCTGACGGGCGTGGCCGCCCGCAACAGGAGATCCTGAAGGCTGCGCGACTTCGCGTGCTCCACGTACGAGAAGGCCTCGGCCACGACATCCCCGCCCCCGCGCCGCTCGAGCGCGAGGTCCACCAGCGCCTCGTACACCTCGAGCTTGTTCTTCATGAAGGCGATCTTCAGCTCTTCGCCGCGGAGGCTGCTCCGGAGCGTCTCCAGGGAACGCTGGGCCCGCCGGTAGGCGGCGTAGGCCGCGGCGGGCTCGAGCGCCACCTGCTCGATCTGACCGCGCACGAAGTCGAGCTGGAAGCTTAGGGCGGGGAGGTCCAGGGGGCGGAGCGTCTGGTCCGCCGCTTCGCACTCGCGACGGGCGGTCTCGAGCTCGCCCATGCGCAAGGCCAGGCGTGCCAGCAGCAGGCGGCAAAGGATCGCCTTGCTGGCCAGGGCCGTCGAGCGGAACGCCTCCAGCGCGGCCGTGCAGTGGCGCCGCGCCTCGAACAGCCGCGAAGCCCCGAACAGGATGAGCGCCTGGTAGAGGTCGAGCAGGGCGGGCCAAACGGAATTCCGTTCCTTGACGAAGAGCACCCGCGCTTCCGCGCACAGCTCGAGGGCGCGCAGGACCTTTCCCTGCTGGCCGTGGGCGATGGCGAGATAGGCCAGCGACTTCGCCCCTTCGTACCCGAGCTCCAGCCGACGGAACTCCGCGAGGCTCTCCTCCGCCATCTGGGCCGCTTCATCGCTCAGGTTGAGCTCGAGGTAGATCTCCGCGAGGTCCATGCGGCACAAGGCGGACTGATAGGCATCGCCCACCTTCTCGCACCGATCACGGGTCGCCTTGAGGGCCTCGATGGCGCGCCCGTATTGGCCGCGGAAGTAGTAGAGGTAGGCGATGTTGTAGTCGGCCTGGGCGACGAGCTTCGGCATGCCGTGCTCTTCGCAGAACGCGCGGGTTCGTTGGTGGGCCTCCAGGGCGCGCGGGAAGTCGTTCAGGCTGATGAGGCAGACGGCCATGTTGCCCAGGGCGGCGGCGATCCCCTCGGCGTTCCGATGGGGAAGCAGCCGCTCGTAGGCCTGCTCGTAGGAACGGAGCGCCTCCGCGAAGCGGTCCTGGCGGTGGAAGATGTTGCCGACGTTGACGTCGAGGCGGGCCAGCCGGAGCTCGTCCCCTTCGCGGGTGAAGATCGCGCGCGCCTGTCTGGCCGCCTCCTCCGCCCGTGGATAGTCGCCGAGCAGGATGAGCGGCTGGATGGACGTGCTGAGCGTGCGCGCGACCTCGTTCGGCTGGCCCGCCTCGGCGAAGAGGCGCGCCGCCTCGTCGTGCCTCTCGACGGCGGCGGCGTTCTCGTTGAGGGCGTAGAGGGCGTTTCCCTTGGCGCGCAGGCTCTGGGCCAGGGACTCCGGCCGGCGCAGCCTCCGCGCGATCATCATCGCCGCGTCGGCCAGGGCCATCGCCTCCCTGGTGTCGACGCGCACCTTCTGCGGAACGGCCTCGCTGAGCCGCGTCACCATGTCCGCCTGCACGAGCTCGGGGTGGCGGGCGAGGAACTTGCGCCGGCGGGCGACCGTCGTGAGGCGGCCGAGCTGCGCGAGGAGGCGCTCGGGATTCCGGCTCGCGGCCGCGCGTTTGCGCGCGGGACGCCGTGGTCGGGCCGTGGTCGATGTCACGGGAACCCCTTCTTCTCGAGCTCCCGCCGCAAGCGGGTGAGGCAGCGGCCGCGGATGAATCCGATCGAACCCGCGGCCAGGCCGAGCTGGCTCGCGACCTCCTGGTAGGGCCGGGCGGGCGTCTCGAAGAACAACATCGCGATCAGCTCGCGGCAGCGCGGGGGCAGGGACTGCACGGCCTCGCGCAGGGTCTGCTCGTCCTTGAGCCGGGCCAGCAGCTCGTCCGCCAGCGGCTTCTCGTCGGCGAGGGCGGCCGTCTCCACGTCGACCGTTTCCCGCGCGGAAACGGGGTACTCCTGGCGGCGCCAGCGGGCGCACTCGCGCGAGGTGACCCGGATGAGCCACATGGGGAGCGCCTTCGGCTCGCGCAGGTGGGGGAGCTCCGCCAGCAGCAGGACGCACACGCGCTGGAAGAGGTCCGCTGCTTCCTCTCGCGAGAAGCCGCGCTTGATGGGGATCGAGAAGATGAGGTTCTTGTACTTGTCGAGGAGAGCGGCCCAGGCCGCTTCGTTCCCGTTGCGGCATTCCCGGACGAGACGGGTGTCCGGCCAGGACAGCTCGCGCCGGGCGGTGACCGGGGAACGTTCAGCGGGGCTACGGTTGGGACGAGCGGAAGAGGGCGTCGACGGCTCCGGCTCGCCCGCGTCCGGACGGCGAGCGGGCGGCGCGAGTCCCCCCTCGCGACGCTTCACGGGCTGATGAGAGGGCCGCCCAACTCGGACATGGGGCGAAGAGGATAGCAGAACCCCCGCGCCCGCTCACGTGACGGGGCGTACGGGTCACTGCGGCTGCGGTTCGGGTGACCAGTCGACGCCGGAAGCCTCGCAAGTGTCGGGCACGGCGCTCTCCGGCGCGTTGGGCCACAGGCTGCGCCCGGCGGACACGGCCTGGAAGAGGTCCAGGCGTCCGTGCCCGAGCTCGGGAGTGAGCAGCTGGGCCTGGGCGATCGCCGAGGCCGCCTGGTCCTGGGTCACGGTGTTCTCGAGCCCTGCCAGCAGGGACGCGGCCCCGGCGACGAGGGGCGTGCTGAAGGAGGTGCCCCAGGCCGCCGCGAAGCTGCCCCACGGATAGGTCGTGAGGACTCCCTCCCCCGGAGCCGCCACCCAGACGAGGTCGGCGCCGTAGTTGGAGAAAGGGGAACGGACGTCATCGTCGCTCGTGGAGGCCACGCCGATCACGTTGTCGTAGGCCGCGGGGTACATGAGGGTCGACTGCCCGTCGTTGCCGGCCGAAGACACCAGGATGAGGCCGTGGCTGGTCGCGGAGTCGAGGGCGCGCTTGAGCTCCGGCGACGGCGTGGGGCGGCTGAAGCTCATGTTCACGACCTTCGCTCCCTTGCGCGTCGCGTAGACGAGGGCCTTGATGATGTTCGACGTGTAGCCCTGGCCGGCCGCGTCGAAGGCCTTGAGCGGCATGATGGACGCGGCGGGGGCGGCCAGATGCACGAGCCCGGCGACCATCGTGCCGTGCCCGAAATGCGAATGCCCGTCGTCGTCGAGCACGGCGGTCGTGGCCTGGTCGAGGACGGCCGCCGTCCCCGGGTTCACGGCGTAGACGCTGTCGAGCACGGCCGTCGTCGCCTGGTCCAGGTCGGCCCGCTCGTTGCCGCCGGCGACGTTCCGCGTGAAGTCCCACCCCTGGGTCAGGACCGGGGCCAAGGCCGGGTGCGCCGGGTCCACGCCCGTATCGATGACGGCGACGGTGCCGCCGCCCGTCGCGCGAAGACTGCAGTGCGTCTCGCGGATCCGGACGATCGTGGACGCGGGCTGCTCGAGGTAGGAGCGCCAGGCCGTCGTTCCGAAGTAGCTCGCGGGTGCGCGATTCCACAACTGGTCCAGGACGGCGGTGGTGGCCTGGGAGGAGTACCAGACCTCGTCGTTCACCTGAGCGGCCAGGTCCGGCTCGACCGAGGCGATGCCGAGCAGCGTGTAGTTGACGGACAAGCTCGGGGGCGGGAGGTTCTTCACGAGGAAGAGCGAGCTTGGCGCGGTCGTCTCTTCGGGAAGCGTGTCCAGCGAACCTTCGATCTCGCAGTGCAGGAGGGCGCAAATGGACTGCATCACCGTGCGCCCGACCAGGCCCGGCTGGATGCGGACGATGGTGTGGGTCGGTTCCACGGCCGCGGCGGGAGTGGTCAGGGCGGCCAGGAAAACGGCCAGGCCGAAGATTGATCGTCGCCTCATGGTGAACTCGCCTTCCTGTTTCGGCGCCCGGCCCGCTAGCGCGGCCGCGCCTTCTTGCGGCGGCCCGCTCCCGGGGCCGCCTTTGCGTCGGCGCCTCCTTCGCCCGCCGCCGTGCGGCGCGGCGGCTCGACGGTGAAGGTGCCGATTTCGGGAACGTCGACCGCGAGCTGGAGCTTGCCGCGGGTATGTGGCTCGAGATGGAACTCACCGAGTGGATTCGTGACCGTGCGGTCCAGGGTCTTGCTGCCGCGCACGGCGAGCACCGCGATGTCGCGCATCGCTCCCGACGGGTCGAGGTCGTCCAGGATCTGCCCGACGATCGACATCTGCTCCTCGCCCGCTCCCGGCTCCACCTGGAGCTTGATCGTGTAGCGCCCGGCCTTGTACAGGAGCTGCCGCGCGGGCGCGCCGGCGGAGGCGCGCATCCCGGCCAGCATGGGCTGGCGGAAGCTGTCGAAGACGAGGGCGGCTTGATCGGCGAGCCTCTCGCGCAGCTTCTTCGGCCTCGGGAGCGAGAACCGCTTCTTCATCCGGTCGAGGAGGAAGTCGGGCGGGCCCGCCTGCGTGGCCTGGTCGGCCACGCTGAGGACGGCCGCCCACAGGCGGAACGTCTGCTCGCATTCGGAGCAGCCCGCCTCGAGATGCTGGGCGACCCGCGCGCGATGCTCGGAGTCGCCGACGTCGCGTGCGAAGTCGAGCCAGTCTTCTTCCCGGAAGTGTTCGTGCCCGGAGTCCACGTTCGCTTGCGCCATCATCGGCCCGTCCTGGCCGCCCCAATCATGGGCGGACGCGACCCTGGAAAAATCATAGGACGCTTCCGGAGGCAAGGGGCGAATCGCCATTCCGAATTTCGGACGGCCCGGGCGCCGCCCTATCATGCCCGGGTGCCGGGACTGCTCGAGGTCACGGACCTCGCCGTCGCGTACGAAGCCGGGGGCTCGCCGGCGCCGGCGATCTCGGACGTCACGCTCGGCATCGAGGCCGGTGAGGCCGTCGGGCTGCTCGGCGAATCCGGGGGCGGGAAGTCGACGCTCCTTCTCGCCGTGCTCGGCCTCCTCCCGCCGCATGCGCGCGTGATCCGCGGCTCCATCCGGTGGCGCGGCCGCGAGCTGATCGGCCTCCCGCCGTCGGAGCGGCGGCGGCTGCGCGGGGCCGAGATCGCGATCGTCTTCCAGGATCCCGCCCTCGCCCTGAACCCGGTCCGGCGCGTGGGCTCGCAGGTGGCGGAAGTGGCGCGCGCGCATCGCGCGCAGGGCGCCGCACGTTGCCGCGCCGACGCCCTGGCTGCCCTGGCCGAGGTCGGACTGCCCGATCCCGACCGGCTCTACCACGCCTATCCACACGAGCTGAGCGGCGGGCAGCGCCAGCGCGTGGTCCTCGCGCAAGCTCTCTGCTGCCGGCCCGCGCTCCTGCTCGCCGACGAACCCACGGCTTCGCTGGACTCCACGACCCAGGCCGAAGTGCTGGCCCTTCTCTCTTCCCTCCAGTCGCGGCTCGGGCTCGCCGTCCTCATGGCCAGCCACGATCTGGGCGCCCTGGCCGCTCTGGCCCGCCGCGTGCTCGTGATGTACGCGGGTGCGCTGGTCGAGGAGGGGACACCGGCCGAGGTGTTCGGCGCGCCGCGGCATCCCCACTCGCGCGCGCTCTCCCGCGCCTATCCGCGCCCGCCCCGGCCCCCGCGCTCGGCATGAGTGACGAGCCTCTCGTCACCATCCGCGGCCTCACCAAGCGCTACCGGCGCCGCGCCGCCGCCTCCTCCGCGCCCGTGGAAGCGCTGGCCGGAGTCGACCTCACGATCGAGAGAGGTCGCGTCCTCGCCCTCGTCGGGGAGTCGGGCTCGGGGAAATCGACGCTGGCGCGCTGTCTCGTGCGGCTGGAGGAGCCGACGAGCGGCGAGATCCACTACGAGGGGACGGAGGTGTGTTCGCTCCGCGGCGAGGCCCTGCGCGCGTTCCGCGAGCGCGTCCAGCTCCTGTTCCAGGATTCCGCGGCCGCGCTCTCGCCGCGGCTCACCGCGTCCGAGATCGTCTCCGAGCCGCTCGAGATCCTCGGCCGCGGGGATGCCGCGCAGCGGCGCCGGCGCGCGCTGGAGCTGATGGAGACGGTCGGGCTCTCGTCCGCGGAAGCGGACCGGCGTCCTCTCGACCTCAGCGGCGGCCAGCGCCAGCGCCTCGCCATCGCGCGCGCGCTCGCCCTGAAGCCCCGCCTCCTGATCCTGGACGAGGCCTTCGCGGGTCTCGACGCATCGATCCAGGCGCAGGTGGCGGCCGTGCTCCAGGATTTGCGCCGCCGGGAAGGGCTCACCTACCTGTGCATCTCGCACGACCTCGCCCTCATGTCCGTCTTCGCGGACGAGGTCGCGATCCTCTTCGAGGGACGAATCGTGGAGCGCGCGGAAGCGGCCCGGCTCTTCGCCGCGCCCGCGCATTTCCACACACGCGCGCTGGTGGCGGCGGTGTTGTCCGTCCCGCCCCTGGCCGAAGCCACGGCGACCTCCTAGGTGGCCCGGCTCGCCCGCCGCGCGCTGCACGGCCTGTTCGTCCTCTTCGGCGTCTCCGTCCTCTCCTTCGTGCTGGTGGAGCTGGCGCCCGGCGACTTCTACGCCGAGATGCGGCTGGACCCGCGGATCTCGGAAGCGACGGTACGGGCCCTGCGCGCGCGTCACGGCCTCGACCGCCCGCTGCCGGAGCGCTACCTGCGCTGGGTGGCGTCGCTGGCCCGGGGGGAGCTCGGATATTCGTTCGCCTACGGAACTCCGGTCGCCCCCCTTCTCTGGCCGCGCCTGCGCAACACTCTCCTCCTCACGGGAACGGCCACGGCGGCGGCCTGGGCCCTGGCCATTCCCATCGGCGTGTGGTGGGCGTCCGCGCGCGGGCCCGCCGTGCGGCGCAGCCTCAGCGTCCTCATGGCCACGCTCCTCGCCATCCCCGACATCCTCCTCGCCCTCGCCCTGCTGCTGCTGGCCGTCCGCACGGGGTGGTTCCCGGCGGGGGGGATGACGTCGGTCGGTTACGAGCAGCTGTCGCGGGCGGCCCGCTTCCGTGACGTCGTGTCCCATCTCGTCCTGCCCGCATCCGCCCTCGTCCTCTGCGTCCTGCCCGCCCTGACGCGGCACGTGCGCGCGAGCATGGCCAGCACCCTTGAGGCCCCGTTCGTCCAGGCCGCCCGCGGGCACGGCATCCCGGAATGGCGCGTCGTCTTCGGGCACGCCCTGCCCGCCGCCGCGAACCCGCTCGTCTCCCTCTTCGGCTTGTCGGTGGCGACGCTCACGAGCATGTCCCTGCTCGTGGAGATCGTGATGAGCTGGCCGGGCCTCGGCCCCCTCCTCCTGGAAGCGATCCTCGCCCGCGACTTCCACCTGGTTCTCGGCCTGGTGCTCGCCTCCACCGTGCTGCTCCTGGCCGGCAACGTCCTCGCCGACGTGCTGCTCCTCGCCGCCGATCCCCGCATCCGCGCGGAGGAGACGTGAAGCTCCCGCGCAAGCTGGCCCTGGCAGCCTCGGCGCTGGCGGGCGTCCACTTCGCGGCCCTGGCCGCCGGCTTCCTTGCTCCGTACGGTCCGACCGAGCAATCCCGTGCCTGGCCGTACGCCCCGCCGACCCGCCTCCATTTCTTCGACGAGGAAGGGCACGTCCACCTGCGTCCCTTCGTCTATCCGCTGGCCGACGACGAGACCAGGGCCGGCGGGTACCGCGAAGACCGCAGCCAGCGCTTTCCCATCCGCTTCCTCGTCCGGAGCCCCGCCACGCTGGGCGGTCCGGGTGAAGGGTGGCGCCTGTTCGGTGTGGACGAGCCCGCGCGGGTGTTCCTGCTCGGCACGGACGGGTTCGGCCGGGACCAGCTCTCGCGGCTGCTGCACGGCGCGCGCATCTCGCTCTTCGCGGGACTGCTCGCGACGGGGATCTCACTCGGCCTGGGCTGGGTGCTGGGGACGGTGGCGGGGTTCTACGGGCGGTGGACGGACACCCTCCTCATGAGGGCAGCCGACGTTTTCCTCGCCCTGCCCTGGCTGTACCTCCTGTTCGCGGTGCGGGCGGTGCTGCCCCTCCACCTCTCGGCGGACCAGGCATTCCTCATGCTCGTGCTCGTCATCGGTCTCGTGGACTGGGCGCGGCCGGCCCGCCTCGTGCGTGGCCTCGTGCTGAGCGCGCGCGAGCGCAACTACGTGTTGGCGGCCCGCGGCTTCGGCGCGAGCGACCTGTACCTGGTGCGGCGGCACATCGCGCCCCAGACCTTCGGCGTCCTCCTGACCCAGGCCGCGCTGCTCGTTCCGCAATACATCCTGGCCGAGGTCACCCTTTCGTTCCTCGGGCTCGGGGTGGCGGAGCCGGTGCCGAGCTGGGGGAACATGCTGGCCGCCCTCCAGCGCTACCACGTCCTCTCCTCCTATTGGTGGATGTGGGCGCCCGGTCTTGCCCTCGTCCCTGTCTTCCTTTCATACTCGGCGTTGTCGGAAGCGCTCCACTCTCGCGTCGGACCCGCGTCTCCCTGAGGCGCGCGCGCAAACCTGGAGGGGCCGGTGCGGGCTGTCCTGTCGGTGGCGACCCTTCTGCTGGCCGTGCCCGCGTTCGCGCAGAAGGCAGGCCTCCCCGCGGAGGTCCTCCGCGCCGACCACGAAGTCGGCCGCCGCGGGGGACGCCTGGTGTACGCGCTGCGCTCCGAGCCCAAGACCCTGAACCCGGTGACCGCCATCGACGTGACCTCGCGCGAGGTCATCGGACGCCTGCAGGCGGACCTCATCCACGTCGACCGGCAGACGCAGCGCACGGGCCCGGCCCTCGCGAAGTCGTGGACCGTCTCTCCCGACGGCCTTCACTACACGCTGCTCCTGCGGCGCGGCCTGCGCTTCTCCGACGGACACCCTCTCGACGCGGACGACGTCGTCTTCACCTTCCGCTGCTACCTGGACGAGCGGAACGCTTCGCCGAACCGTGATCTGCTCGTCATCGGCGGCCAGCCGATCGGGGTGCGCAAGCTCGACGGCTTCCGGATCGCATTCGATCTGGCCCAGCCCTACGCGGCGGCCGAGCGTCTCTTCGACAGCCTGGCCATCCTGCCCCGCCACCTCCTGGAGAAGGCCCAGGACGAGGGGCGGCTGGGGACGGTCTGGGGGCTGACCACGCCCGCCGCCGAGATGGCGGGGCTGGGGCCTTTCCGGCTCAAGTCGTACGTGCCCGGCGAGCGCATCGTGCTCGAGCGCAACCCGTATTACTGGAAGGTCGATTCCGCGGGCCGCCCACTTCCGTATCTCGACGAGCTCGTCTTCCTGCTCGTGCCCAGCGACGACGCCCAGGTAGTGCGCTTCAAGGCGGGCGAGACGGACGTGATCAGCCGGCTCAGCGCCCCGAACTTCGGCGCCCTCACCGCCGACGCTTCGGGGGCCCGGCGCCTCCAGGACCTCGGCGCCGGCCTCGACTACACGTTCCTCTTCTTCAACCTGAACGACGTGGACGCGTCGAAGCTGCCGGAGGTGGCCCGCAAGCAGGCCTGGTTCAAGCAGACCGCGTTCCGACAGGCGGTGTCCGCCGCCATCGACCGCGCGGGGATGGTGCGCCTCGTCTACCAGGGACGGGCGACGTCTCTGGGGGGACACGTGACGCCGGGCAACCGGCTCTGGCAGAACACGGCCCTGCCCCGGCCGCAGCGGTCGCTCGCGCGGGCGCGGGACCTGCTCGGGCGCGCCGGGTTCGTCGTGGACAAAGCCGAGCTGCGCGACCTCAAGGGCGCGCCCGTGACGTTCACGATCGTCACCAACGCCGCCAACGCGGCCCGCGTCCAGATGGCGACGATCATCCAGGACGACCTGCGCGAGATCGGGATGCAGGCGCAGGTGGTGCCGCTGGAGAACCGCGCCCTGCTCGATCGCGTCGTCAAGACCCACGACTACGACGCGGCCCTGATGGCGATCGCCAGCGGTGACGCCGATCCCAACAGCGAGATGACGGTCCTCGTCTCGAGCGGCCCCACCCATCTGTGGCGTCCGGGCGCGTCCGCGCCCATGGGACCCTGGGAGAAGGAGATCGACGACCTGATGCAGCGCCAGCTCGTGACCCTGGACGGCGCGGCGCGCAAGCGCCTCTACGATCGTGTGCAGGAGCTCATGGTGGAGAACCTCCCCATGATTCCGCTCGTCAGCCCGAACGTCCTCGTGGGCGCGAAGTCCGATCTCGGCAACTACCGCCCGGCCATCCTCGACCCGCAGGTCCTCTGGAACGTGGACGAGCTGTTCTGGCGGACGCCGCCCGCCGCGCGGCCCTGATCCAGGCTCAGCGGCAGGCGGGCACGAAGCCGCCCTGGGCCAGATACTCCGCGAGGGCCTTGCCCGCCACGTCCTGCCCGTGTGCGTTCCAATGGCTGTCCGTCTGGAAGTAGGTCGGCTTCAGGACGCCGTTGGCGGAGGCGAGCGGCTCGGTGAGGTCCACGCTCGGGATGCCGATGCGGCCCGTGATGTAGCGGACGCGGTTCGCGATCGCCTTCGGATCGTATTCCTTCGGGTCCATTCCGTAGCGGGCCTCGGTGAGCTCCCAGGTCCGCGGGCTCACCTCCATGCGGCCGGGGACGTACGCGACGACGAGGCGCCCGCCACCCGCGGCCACCGCCCGGTTCAAGGCCTGCAGGGTCCAGGTGAAGGCGGACCAGGCCGCGCGCTGATGGCCGAGCTCGGGCACGTGGAAGAGGCGGATCTCGTCGTTCATCGGGAGCTGGCGCAGCGGCTCCCACAGCCCGGCGCGGGCCAGGCGGTTGTAGGTACGCGCGGACGTGCGCTCCAGCGCGTTCTTCACGAACTCGAGCACGTAGGACGGCACCCGCTCGGGGGCGGCGGCGGCGGTGGCGGGAGGCGGCTCATAGGGCGGCACGGGAAGGTTGGCGACGGTGGGCGGGTCCGTCGCGAAGTCGAGGCGCGGTTTCGGATACCCGAGGTATTCCTCGATCGCGAGGTAGGGGATGTCGTTCTGGTAGACGAACACGAGGACGACGTCGGGCGCGTACTTCCGGCCCTCGTCGCGGTAGAAGAGGTACTCCTGGTCGGTGCTGTAGCCGACGGTGCCGCCGTTGATCACTTCGGCCTTGCAGCCCCGGGCGGCGAGCCCCGCCTCCAAACGGGCGGTGACCGTTAACGCGTCGTCCACCATGAAGGCCTCGACGAAGGAGTCGCCCAGGGCCAGGACGCGCGCCACACCGGGCGGCTTCGGGTAGGGCCGGTCGGGACCGCGCAGCCCCTGCGCGTTGACCCGGTACTCCACGTGGTACTCGCGCCGGTCGTAGACGACGGACGCGCCCGGGGTCTTGCGCCAGCCGAGGACGGGGTCGTATTCGGTGTAGCGGTTGCGCTCGCGCTGCTCCTTGCCGCCTCGAGTCTCACGGGCGAGGACGCGAAGAACGACCTCGGCGAAGACCAGCACCAGCGCAATGCTGAAGGCGGCCAGGGCGAGGTTGGCCGCCAGCGCACGGAGCCGCGGGCTCACGGCATGAGGCCCGTCATCTGGGTGCCGAAGTCGGCGAGCTGCAGCCAGAGCGCAACCGCCACCGCCGCCAGCCCCGCCGCCCATCGCATCCAGGGGCGGGGCAGCGTCCCCAGAGCGGCCCCGATGAAGATGGCGAGCAGCGGCCCGACGAACTGATCTTCCTTCGCCCAGCGCATCGGCCGCGGGAAGAGGAACGGCTCCTTGAAGACCATGACCAGGACCCACGTGGCCAGCCAGGCCGCGAAGATCGGCCGCCCCGGAGGCCAGGCCCGCCGCAGCGCGAAGGGCGCGGCCACGAGCCCGGCGGCGAGGGTGATCCAGAAGCCCGCCGCCCACACCCGCATGCTCTGGCGCGACTCGTTGTGGAAGATGAGGAACGTGCGGGCCTGGAACAGGTCCGGCTCCTGCTGCAGCCCCCGCGTGCCCTGGAGCAGGCCGGGCACGTAGTGGAAATAGAAGAGGACTCCCGCGAGCAGCCCGCCGAGGACGAGGGCGGCGACGAGCCCCTTCTTCGCGGGTACGGACAGCGCGCGCGCGTCGGTCGTCACCAGCACCAGCGCCGCAAAACCGAAGAGCGCGAAGATGACGATCAGGCTCGAATAGCCGAGCATGGCCAGCGCCAACGCGGCCGCGGCCACCGCGAGGCGCCGTCGCTCGTCCAGGCGTCCGGCCTCGAGGGCGAGATAGAGCAGGACCGCCGTCCCGAGCGCGTTGCCGAACGAAGCGGGCACGTGGGCGCGGCCGAGGTGATGCCAGACGGGAAGATCGAGGGTGTAGAGCGCCGCCGCGATCCACGCGCTCGCCGGCGACCATACGCGCGCGCTCACGACCCAAAGCCAGGGCGCGACGGCCATGAGGAGGGCCGCGTCCAGCGCGATCATGCCCCAATGCAGGTCGATGCCGGCCCAGTGGAGCGCATAGAAGAAGACATAGGGCAGCGGCGAATACGGGATGAGCGTCCGGTCGCCCAGCGCGGCCGTGGCCGTCCCGAAGGTCTGGGTCTCCGTCGGCAGGTGCGACCCGTAACGGAGCATCGCGTCGTAGGTGAGCGGGACGTTGCCGAAGTCCCGCGCCCGGCGCACGTGGACCTCCACGTCGTAGGGATCGAATCCCGGCACGAACGGGAGCGCGCCGTGCCAGAGCGTGCCCGCCGCCACCAGCGCGCACAGGGCCGCGCGAACGCGCGGCGACAGCGCGCGTTGCCCGGTGAGGGCCAGCCGCGTGAGAAGGCCCGCGCCCAGCGCGAACGGGCCGAGGCGCGTGATCACGAGGAGGAGCGGGACGGGCGCCACGTGCGCGACCCAGGGCAGGCCGCCGGCCGTCACCACAGCGGCGATCGCGGCCGGAGTCCATCCCGCGCCGGTCAGGATCGCGAAGGCGAAGACGGCGAGCACCGTCGCCGCCAGCAAGAGGCGTGCGCCGTCGGAGAAGGCGAGGCCGGCGGGAGCGCTCGCTTCGATGTCCGCCATCCACACCACCGGATGCGCCATGAACTCGTCCGGGACGCGCACCAGGGGCAACGGCCGCAGCGCGAGCACGGTCTGGAGGCCGCTGCGGTCCGCGGCCGCGGGCAGCTCGACCTCGTAGTCGGCCCAGGGCGCCTTGGGAACGATGACCTCCGCGCCCGGCGTGCCCGCGACGTGGAAGGCCACAGCCGTTCGCACGCGGGCCAGGGCGCGCACGCGCAGCCGCAGCGGTCCCTCCCGAGCGGCGACGGGGAGCGCGATCTCCGCGCCGGGAGAGGCGGTGCGGATCCGGAATCGATTGAATCCGGCCGCGGAGGGGTCGAGGGCCCCGACGTCGGGATCGAGGTCCGTGCGGATGGACTCGGACCAGCCCGCGCCCAGGAAGCCGCCCGCGGGCTCACCCGCTTGCAGGCGCACGAGAGCGGGCGGACGCGCCGCCGCGTAGACGGCGAGGGCGGCGACGAAGGCCAGGACGAGGGGGGCGGCGCGGCGCGCCGTGATCACCGCGCGTCGGCTCGACGGGTGGGCGGCGGGGCCGTGGATCCGCCCACGGCCGGCGGCGGCACGCGGTACACCGCGTAGTGATTGTTCTGGTACTCCTCTTCCAGTCCGGGGTGGCCCCGGCGGCGCACCGGCACCACCACGAACGTCGCGCGGAAGCGGCGCGCGATCTGCGCGAGCTGATCGTCGCTCAGCTTGACGTAGTCCCCCGGCCCCAGGGCCTCCATGCGCGCGGCCCATTCCGTCGCGAACTGCTCGTCGAAGTACTGCTGTGTCCCGTCCTTCCATTCGCCGACGACTGTGCGCTCGGAGAAGACGCGGAACCCCGCCTCCTGCGGGGGCGTGACGAAGATGGCGTCCTTGGGCGTGTTCAGCCGGACCCAGTCCTGGACCTCGCGCCACGAGCCCGTCTCCCACTTCGGCCGCTTGCGGGCATAGGCGTCCGGCCCGAGCCAGAGCACCGTGGCCACGGCGGCGGCCAGGGCGGCCCACCGGCGCTGGCGCGGGTCGAGCTCCCGGCCGACGAGGACGAGCGTGGCCAGCGCGGCCGCGCCGAGCACGGTCGGCTTGGTCAGCTCGTCCAGCGGGTATTGGTCCCACGCGATGGCGAGGTGTGGCGAGTTCCATCCGGCCAGGGCCACGAGCGTTCCCACCGCGACGAGGCGGGCCCAGGTTGCGGCCGCGGGACGTCCCACCGCGGCCTGCGCGAATACGGCCACGGCCAGGAGCGGCTCTGTCTGGGGGTTGACGAGGATGAGGCCGGTCACGGCGGCGGCGACGCGGGCGAGGCCGCCGGCGCGCCAGCCCTCCACCACGCCCGTGGCGGCCAGGCCGTAGAGGATGAGCATCAGGAACCGCCAGCAGCGGTGGGGCTGGAACTGGAGGACGGCCTTCAGCGGGATGAACTCGGTGAACACGGTGCCGAAGACGAAGAGCAGCGCGAACCCCACGAAGAACCAGGACACGACGGCCCGCTTCTCGCGCGGGAGGCGCGACAGGGTGAGCGTCCCCAGGGCCATGAGGAACGCGCCCGCGGGCAGGGTGTCTCCGAAGAAGCTCGGGAAGCTGTGGTGCGACGAGCGCAGGCGCAGGAGGGCCAGCCATTCCGGCGTCATGCGGGTCCCGTGCGCGAACGTCCAGGCCAGGAACGGCAGGAGGGGGAGCACGGCCGCGGCCAGGCGCTGCAGCGTGCGCCGCCGTCCCGCCTCGCGCGCTTCGTACAGGAGGACGAGGATGCAGGGCACGAGGACGTAGATGGAATACAGGACGTGGAGGTAGGCCCCGAGCGACAACATGAGGAGGGGCAGGATCCGCCGCCCCTCCAGGAACAGCACCATCGCCCAGATCACGAGAGCGGAAGCGAGATGCGAGTGGCTGAACTGGACGCGGTACAGCGACTCGTTGGCGATTCCGTTGCGCACGGGGATGGCGATGAGGAAGGCGAGCAGCCCCGCCTCGGGGCCGCCGCACCAGCGCCCGATCCGGTACACGCCGGCGAGGGCGGCCGCGATCGAGAAGACGTAGAGGGCGAAGAAGGCGGCGGGGATCGATTCCTTCCCGGGCAGGAGGGCGGCGAGGGTCGCGTAGAAGAGGGTCGGGAACCGCTCGCCCGTCGCCACCATCACGTCCCAGCGGTAGAGCGACGGGTCCATGAACCGCTTGAGGATGGGGACGGTGATCCCCTGGTTCGAATCCCCGAAGCGATAGCCCACGAGGTCGATGCCGGCCAGTGCGACGAGGAGGGCGAGGGTCGCGCCTTCGAGCCAGGTCAGCCCCGCCCGGGCCGGGCTGGACGCGCCCCCGGAGGGAAGGGTCGGAGAATCCATCAAGAGAGCGAGTCTACTACAGCGCCCGGACGCGCCTCGCGCGGCCGCTTCCTGCGCTTTCCCCTAGATGCTCTCATGGCGTCCCGGCCTGCGAAACAAGCCTTCCGGAGTCCAACATCTCCTTCTCAGGTAGATGATCTAGTGGTATGCTCCGCGCCATGCCGAAGAAGGGCAATCCGCCCCTCCAGGGAGAGCTCCTCCAGGGGACGCTCGACCTGCTCATCCTCAAGACGCTCGCCCTCGGTCCCGCCCACGGGCACACCATCGCGCACGTCATCGAGCGCCGCTCCGACGCCGTCCTCCAGGTCGAGCACGGTTCTCTCTATCCCGCCTTGCACCGGCTGGAGGACCGCGAGTGGATCGCGTCCTTCTGGGGCACGTCCGAGAACAACCGGCGCGCCCGCTACTACCGCCTGACGCCGGCCGGGCGCAAGCGGCTGGTGGAGCAAGAGGGCCGCTGGGACGACCTCGTGCGCGCGATCGGCCGCGTCTTGCGGCCGGCCCCGGAAGAGAAATGAGCTGGACGCGGTTCTTCCGCCGGCGGCGCTGGGACGAGGAGCGCGCGCGGGAGCTGCAGTCGTACCTGGAGATGGAGACGGACGAGAACGTGGCCCGCGGCCTGCCGCCGGAAGAGGCGCGCGACGCGGCCCGGCGCAAGCTCGGCGAGCCGCTGCGCATCCGCGAGGAGATCTATCTCATGAACACGCTGTCGCTCGTCGATTCCCTCTGGCAGGACCTGCGGTACGGCGCGCGCGTTCTCCGGCTCAACCCCGGGTTCGCGGCGGTGGCCATCCTGTCCCTCGCCCTCGGCGTGGGCGCGAACAGCGCGATCTTCCAGCTCCTCGACGCGGTGCGGCTGCGCCTGCTCCCGGTGGAGGACCCGCGCGCGCTCGCGGAGGTGCGGATCGCGACGCCCGCCGCGCGCACCGGCATGTTCAACGGCCGCTATCCCTCCCTCACCAACCCGCTGTGGGAGCAGGTCCGCGACCGGGCCGAGGGCTTCTCCTCGCTCGCCGCCTGGGGCTCCGCGCGCTTCGACCTCGCCCAGGGGGGCGAGGCCCGCTACGCGGAGGCCATCTGGGTGAGCGGCGGGTTCTTCCACACGCTGGGCGCGAAGCCGGCGCGGGGCCGTCTCCTTGCCGGGGAGGACGACCGCCGCGGCTGCGCGACGCCGGCCGTCGTGATCAGCCACGCGTTCTGGCAGCGCGAGATGGGCGGGGCAGCGGAGGCCGTGGGCCGCACGATCCATCTCGACGGGCATCCCTTCCCGGTCCTGGGCGTGACCGAGCCCGGCTTCTTCGGCGTGGAGCCCGGCCGCCGCTTCGACGTGGCGGTGCCCCTCTGTGCGGAGCCCATCCTCCTGGGGGCACGCACGCGCCTCGACATGCGCTACGCCTGGTTCCTGTCCGTGCTGGGGCGGCTGCGGCCGGGCTGGACGGTGGACCGCGCGTCCGCGCAGCTCTCCACGATCTCGCCTGGGATCTTCGAGGCCACCCTGGCCCCGCGCTACGGCCCCGAGGACGCGAAGAAATATCGCGGCTTCCGCCTGACCGCCCTCTCCGCCGGCACCGGGCTGAGCCGGCTGCGCGAGGACTACGAGGCCCCGCTGTGGGCGCTCCTCGCCACCACCTCGCTCGTGCTCCTGATCGCCTGCGCCAACCTCGCGAACATCATGCTGGCCCGCGCCAGCGCGCGGGAACGGGAGATCGCGGTGCGGCTGGCCATCGGCGCATCCCGCGGCCGCATCGTGCGCCAGCTCCTGGCCGAGAGCCTGCTCCTGGCCGTGGCCGGCGCCGCCGCCGGAGCGCTGCTCGCGCGCTGGCTCAGCGCCGCCATGGTCGCGTTCCTGAGCAGCGACGCCAACCGGTTGTTCGTCGACCTGCGCCCGGACGGCCGGGTGCTCGCGTTCATGACCGGCCTGGCCCTGCTCACCTGCGTCCTGTTCGGTCTGGCTCCCGCCCTGCGCGCCACCGACGTCGCTCCGGGCGCGGCCATGAAGGCGGGCGGGCGGGGCCTCACCGCCCGCCGCGAGCGCTTCGGATTGCGGCGCACGCTCGTCGTGGCGCAGATGGCGCTCTCGCTGGTGCTGGTGGTCGGCGCGCTGCTGTTCGTGAACACGCTGCGCAACCTGCGCCTGGCCGACGCCGGCTTCCAGCCGGAGGGCATCCTCGTCGCGTCCGCGGACTTCCAGCGCGCGGGCCTGGCCAAGGAGCGCCACGCGGCCATGCACCGGTCCGTGCTGGATGCGGTGCGCGCGCTGCCCGGCGTGGAGGCGGCGGCGGAGGCGGCGATCGTGCCCATGAGCGGGTCGGGGTGGAACAACCGGATCGTGATCGACGGCAAGGCGCAGGAGAACTATTCCAACTTCAACCAGGTCAGCCCCGGCTACTTCGAGGTCACGCGCACCACGCTCGTCTCCGGCCGCGACTTCGACGAGCGCGACGACCGTTCCTCGACCCCGGTGGCCATCGTGAGCCGCTCGTTCGTGAAGAAATACCTCGCGGGCCGCGATCCCCTGCGTGCTTCCTTCCAGATCGAGGAACCGCCGGGCGCGCCACGGCCGATGTACCAGATCGTCGGCGTCGTGGAGGACACGAAGGTGCGCCGGATGCGCGAGGAGTTCGCGCCCCTGGCCTACCTGGCCGCCGCCCAGAGCGCCGACCCCGACCCCGGCCTGGACGTCCTCGTCCGCGGCAAGGGGGCGGCCGCGTGGTCGCTGCGGCCGGACGTGACGCGCGCGATCACGGCGATCCATCCGCAGATCTCCCTCACCTTCGACACGATCACCTCGCAGGTGCAGCGGACGCTGCTGCCGGAACGGCTCATGGCCACGCTCAGCGGCTACTTCGGGGCGCTGGCCGGGCTCATCGCCGCCATCGGCCTCTACGGCGTGATGTCCTACCTGGTGGCCCGCCGCCGCAACGAGATCGGGATCCGCATGGCCCTGGGGGCGGACCGCGCGGCGGTGGTGAGAATGGTGATGCGGGAGTCCGGCTTCCTGCTGGCCGCGGGTGTCGTCGTAGGCACCGCGCTGGCGATGGCGGCCGCCCGCGCCGCGAGCACGATGCTTTTCGGCATCACGCCTGGGGATCCCGTGACGTTCGTGAAGGCGGCGGCCACGCTGGCGATGGTGGCGGCGGTCGCGAGCTACCTGCCCGCGGAGCGCGCGGCCCGCGTCGACCCCGTACTCGCCCTGCGCGACGAGTGAGCCTGATCTAGCCGTTCCAGGCGCCCAGCGCGCGGCGCAGCGCGACGAGCTGCCCGACGTGATAGGCGCCGTGGTCGGCCACGAGGAGGATCTCGCGCAGGTACGTCTGGCCCGTGCCGTGAGGGATCCGATCGAAGAGGTTGAGCTTGCCGTCGGCGGCGAGCTTCTTCACGGCCGCCCGCTCGCGGCGCACGGCGGCCACGCTGGCGGCCCAGGCCTTTGCCGACGGCGGCTTCGCCGACGGTGGCCAGAGGTCGGCCATGCTCTCCATCTCCACGTACTTCGGGTTCACGCAGAAGTCGAGGATGTCGTGCTGGGCGATGCGGATGTGCTCGAGGAGCTGCCAGGCCGAGTGCGTCCAGCCCGGCGGCGTCACCCCGCGCAGGCGCGCGGGAAGGCCCGCGACCGCGTGATCGAACCCGGCGTGCGCGTCCTCCCAGTCGAGGATGCGGACGAGGTGGGCGCGCAGGGCCTGGTCGCTCACGCGGGCTGGGGAACGGGAGCTTCCTTCCGGAACGTGAAGGTCTCGCGGTCCTTCGTGTCCACGATGATGTGGTCGCCCTCGCGGAACTTCCCGGCCAGGATCTCCACGGCCAGCGGGTTCTCGATCATGCGCTGGATGGCCCGCTTCAGCGGCCGCGCCCCGAAGACCGGATCGTAGCCGCGCTCGGCCAGGGTCTTGCGCGCTTCGTCCGTGAGCTCGACCGCGATCCGGCGCTCGGCCAGGCGGCGGCGGACGTCCCTCATCTGGATCTCCACGATCTTCTCGATCTGCTCCGGCCCGAGGGCGCGGAAGGTGACGATCTCGTCGATGCGGTTCAGGAACTCCGGCCGGAAGGTCAGCCTCAGCGCTTCCATCAGCTTGTCCTTCAGGTCCGGGCTCTCGCCGCGGCGCGCCATCTCCTGGATGAGGTCGGAGGCGACGTTGCTGGTCATGATGAGCACGGTGTTCTGGAAGTTCACGGTGCGGCCCTTGCCGTCCGTGAGCCGGCCGTCGTCGAGCACCTGGAGGAGGATGTTGAAGACGTCCGGGTGGGCCTTCTCGATCTCGTCGAAGAGGATCACCGCGTAGGGACGCCGCCGCACCGCTTCCGTCAGCTGTCCGCCCTCGTCGTAGCCGACGTAGCCCGGCGGCGCGCCGATGAGGCGCGAGACCGCGTGCTTCTCCATGTATTCGGTCATGTCGATCCGGACCATGGCCTTCTCGCTGTCGAAGAGGAACTCGGCCAGCGCGCGCGCCAGCTCCGTCTTGCCGACGCCCGTCGGCCCCATGAACAGGAAGGACCCGATGGGCCGCTTCGGATCGCCGAGGCCCGCGCGTGAGCGCCGCACCGCGTTGGCCACCGTGATGAGCGCGTCGTCCTGGCCGACCACGCGCTCGCGCAGGCGGTCCTCGATGCGGAGGAGCTTCTCGACCTCGCCTTCCAGCATCTTGGACACGGGGATGCCGGTCCACTTGGAGACGACCTCCGCGACGTCTTCGGAGTCCACCTCCTCCTTGAGCATCCGCTTGCCGCTCTTCTGCGACAAGCGCTTCTCCTCCTCCTGCAGCTGCGTCTCCAGCTGCGGCAACGTCCCGTAGCGGAGCTCCGCCGCCTTGTTGAGGTCGCCCTGGCGCGTGGCCTGCTCGAGCTCGAAGCGGACCTTGTCGATGCGCTCCTTGATCTGCTTGACCTTCTCGATCTCCGCCTTCTCCCGCTGCCACTCCGCCTTCAGGGCCGAGGACTGCTCGCGGAGGTCGGCCAGCTCCTTCTCGATCTTGGCCAGGCGCTCCCGCGAGGCCTTGTCCTTCTCCTTGGAGAGGGCCTGGCGCTCGATCTCGAGCTGGACGATGCGGCGCTCGATCTCGTCGATCTCCTGGGGCACGGAGTCGATCTCGATGCGCAGCTTGCTGGCCGCCTCGTCGATGAGGTCGATGGCCTTGTCGGGCAGGAACCGGTCCGCGATGTAGCGGTGGGAGAGGGTGGCCGCGGCCACGATCGCGGAGTCCTGGATCCGGACGCCGTGGTGCACCTCGTAGCGCTCCTTGAGGCCGCGCAGGATGGCGATCGTCTGCTCGACCGTCGGCTCGCCGACGTAGACGGGCTGGAAGCGCCGCTCGAGGGCGGCGTCCTTCTCGATGTACTTCTGGTATTCGCTGAGCGTGGTCGCGCCCACGCAGCGGAGCTCGCCGCGGGCCAGCATCGGCTTGAGCATGTTGGAGGCGTCCATCGACCCCTCGGCCGCGCCCGCCCCGACCACGGTGTGCAGCTCGTCGATGAAGAGGATGATCTCGCCCTCCGACTCCGTGACCTCCTTGAGGACGGCCTTGAGGCGGTCCTCGAACTCGCCGCGGTACTTGGCTCCCGCGATCAGCGCCCCGATGTCGAGGGCGACCAGCTTCTTGTTCTTGAGCGACTCGGGTACGTCGCCGGAGACGATGCGCTGGGCCAGCCCTTCCACGATCGCGGTCTTGCCGACGCCGGGCTCGCCGATGAGGACGGGGTTGTTCTTGGTGCGCCGGGACAGCACCTGCATGACGCGCCGGACTTCCTCGTCGCGGCCGATGACCGGATCCAGCTTGCCCTTGCGCGCCATGTCCGTGAGGTCGCGCCCGTACTTCTCGAGCGCCTGATAGCGCTCCTCCGCATTCGGGTCGGTCACGCGCTGGTTGCCGCGAATGTCGCGCAGCACGTTGAGGATTCCGTCCTTGGTCACTCCGTGACGCTTCAGGACCTCGGCCGCGGGCGTCTTGCTCTCGGCCAGCGCGATGAGGAGGTGCTCGGTGGAGATGTAGTCGTCCTTGAGCCCTTCTGCGGCCTTGAGCGCCGCCTTGAAGACGGCATCGAGGCGAGGCGAGAGGTGCGTCGCCGCTCCCTGGGTATGCGGCAGGCTAGCGATCGCCCCGTCGATCTCCTGCGTGACCGCGCCGGCGTTCAGGCCCATCTTTCCCAGCACGGCCGGAATGACACCACCTTCCTGGGACACGAGGGCTTGCAGGAGGTGCTCGGGGGTGACCTCCGGGTTGTCGGCACGCTCCGCGGCGGTCTGCGCCTCCGCGATGGCCTCTTGAGCCTTGACGGTGAACTGGTCCATCCGCATCGAGTCGATCCTCCGCTCACAAATCTAAAACATGAGCGTTATTTTGTCAATGTTATTGAGTGCATTACGATAAATAAATACCCATCAATAGGATGGCGACGACTATGCTTCCCTGAATCTCGTTCGTTCGGCGTGGTTTGGCAAGGCAACGTGGTCTCCATTTGGGCAACGAAGGTAAGATCGGCGGTTCATGCCCGGCGTCCTGCGCCAACCTCGTCTCGTCCTGGTCGGTCTCGCGTTCTTCCTGAGTGGCGCCGCGGCGCTCGCGTACCAAGTCGCGTGGCAGCGCATCCTCGCCCTGCAAACGGGAGTGGGCCTCTATTCGATCGCGGTGATCGTCGCCGCGTTCATGGTGGGCCTCGGGCTCGGCAGCCACCTCGGCGCGTCCGCCAGCACCCGCGTCTCGCGTTCGCGCGCGCTGGCGCTGTTCGCCGCCTGCGAGCTGGCCATCGCCGCCTTCGGCGCCCTGAGCTGCACGCTGTACTACGACTGGCTCTACGTCCGCTGGGGATCGGTGTACGGCGAGCCCCTGCGCGCCGGCTTCCTGCAGTTCGCGAGCCTCGCCCTTCCCACGGTCCTGATGGGCATGTCCCTGCCTTTCCTCACGCGCGCGATGGTGCGCGACGCGGCCACCGCGAGCCAGACCATCGGCTTCCTGTACGCGATCAACGTGCTGGGGGCGGCGGGGGGCGCGCTGGCGACGCCGTGGATCTTCATCCGCCATCACGGGATTCGGACGGCCGTCCTGGCGGCCGTCACCGCCAATGTGATCGCCGGGCTGTGCGCGGTCGGCCTGGCGCTTTCGGCCAGATCGGCCAAACGGACGGAGACGGGCACGGAGACGGGAACGGAGACGGAGACGGGGACGGCAACGGACACGCAAACGGAAGAAGCGCCGCGATCGTTCCGGACCTGGCTCCTCCTCTATGCCCTCAGCGGGTTCTGTGCGCTGGCCCTCGAAATCCTGTGGTTCCGGGTCCTCGACGTGGCCCTCAAGTCCACGGCGTTCACGTTCGGCACCCTGCTCACGGTCTATCTGCTCGGATCGGGGACGGGAGCCCTCGTCGGCGTGGCCAGCGTCCGGCGCCTGCGTCGTCCGCTCCACGCCTTCCTCGCCCTGCAGTGTGCCCTGCTCCTGTACGCGGGCGGCATGCTCGCGATCGTGACCCGCCTTCCGCCAGACACCCCGTATTACCAATGGTTCTACGAAGTCTGGGGCGGCGCGCGCTCCTTCAACCTCGGCGGCGCGATGTATTGGGTCCGGGCCTTCAACCTCTACGTGGTGCTGCCGGTGGCGCTCTTCGGACCGCCGACGGTCCTCATGGGCCTCTCCTTCCCGATCCTGCAGAAGGCCGTGCAGGACGACGCCGCGACCAGCGGATGGAAGACGGGAGTGCTGCAAGCGGCGAACATCGCCGGATGCGTGGTGGGCAGCCTCCTGGTCGGCCTCGTCACCCTCACCGCCCTCGGCACTCCGGGCACGATGCGCGCGCTCCTCGCCACGGGTCTCGTGTTCGCCGGCCTCGGCTTGCGGGCCTACGGCCGGCGCAGCGCCTTCCTCCCGTTGGCCGTGGGCCTCGTCCTGGCCGCGGTGGCCCTGCCCGGAGGCCACGCGTTCTGGATGCGCTTCCACGGCACCGCCGAGGGAGCGGCGCTGCTCGACGAAGATGCCACCGGCGTGGCCGCGCTCATCCCCGGCGAGGAGCGTCGGTGGCAGGTCTGGTCGGGCGGCCGGACGCACAGCTCGCTTCCCTTCGGAGGGATCCACACCACGCTGGGCGCCGCCCCGGCGGTCATGCATCCGGCCCCGCGCGCGGTCGCCATCATCGGTCTCGGCTCGGGCGACACCGCGGCCTCCGCCGGCTGCCGCCGCGACGTCGAGCAGCACGTCACCGTCTTCGAGATCTTCGCGCCCCAGCGCCGCCTGCTGGGCCGTCTCCTCGACCTGCCTGACCCGCCCGCGCGCCTGGGCCGGTTCCTCGGCGATCCGCGCTTCACCGTCCGCATCGCGGACGGGCGCAACGCGCTCGACCGCGATGGCGCCCTCTACGATCTGATCGAGGCGGACGCGCTCTGGCCGATCAGCCCCTACGCGGGCAACCTGTATTCGCTCGAGTTCTTCCAGCTCTGCGCGCGGCGCCTCAACCCGGGCGGGATGGTGACGACGTGGGCGCCGACGGACCGCGTGAACACGACCTTCCGGGCCGCCCTGCCCTTCGTGGTCGCCGTGGCCGGTGGCCACGTGCTCATCGGCAGCCGCTCGCCGATCCCGATCCAGCCCGAGGTATGGCGGCGGCGCCTCCACGACCCGCAGACGGTGGCTTATCTAGGCCCGCCGCGGGTGGACGGCGTCTGGGCCGATATCGCGGTGGCGCAGGCCCTGCCGCCGCCGGAGGGCGGCGTCGTGAATCTGGATCTCTTCCCGCGCGACGAGTTCCACTCTCCGGACTAGGGCTACACTCGAAGTCGTGAGGCGGCATCGGCGCAACGCGGTCGTGGCGCGCGAGCCCGTACCCGCGCGCAAGGCCGTGGCCGCGCCGGAGAGCCTGGCCCGCGTCGAGAACTCGCTCTACGTGAGCATCCAGGCCATCAAGAAGAAGCACCGGCTCGAGCGCCTCGGCATCGCGTTCTACGACTCGCAGACGACGCTCAACTGGTCCTACAACGCGGACGCCTTCTTCCACGCCGCGTCCACCATCAAGCTGGCCGTCCTCCTCGGCGTCTACGGAGAGGTCGCCCGCGGCCGGCTCACCGCGGACGCGCCCGTCCACGTCCGCAACAAGTTCACCAGCATCGTGGAGAACCGGCCCTTCACCCTCAACCTGGACTGGGAGCCCAACCAGGAGGTCGCGAAGCAGCTCGGCCGCACCATGTCCGTGCGCGATCTCGCGTACCACATGATCACGACCTCCAGCAATTTCGCCACCAACCTGCTCATCGACGTGGTCGGCGTCGCCACCATCCAGCGCGCGCTCGAGGAGATGAAG
>Ga0111538_10000074_pt1 | contig 107089 bp, 98 predicted proteins | sample SoiMethybrSBSTD1_FD_79669 | JGI IMG/M metagenome (GOLD analysis project Ga0111538, IMG submission 79669) | Bulk soil microbial communities from a Populus tree surrounding site in Tennessee, USA - Soil MetaG P. TD hybrid SBSTD1 (version 2)... | ecosystem: Environmental > Terrestrial > Soil >... | reverse complement strand
GTGTAATACGTCTGTTGCACGCCGACGGTCATGAATTCGCGCGTCGACCCTCGCGTCGCGCCGTTTGCCGGCGTGCGCGCGAACAACCGGTTCGTCACCCCGTAGGTGAACTTCATCGCGCCGCCGACGGCAAACACGCTCGAGTCGCTGTTCGGCACGCGCGCCTGATTGGCGATATCCGTGATGTATTCGACATTGAAGGTCGGCTCGATGACGTGCTTCATGCGATCGGAAAAACTGCTTCCAGGCGTGTCCCAGATCTTCGACAGCACAGGTCCCACGATGTCGGTCTGCAAAGACAGGTATCGACGCGTGACCGGCGCGCCGACAGCGGCCCCGGTCCCGTCTACGCTGTTGGAAAAATAGGTGTGATGGTAGGCGGCGTTGCTCGTGACCGACAGGTAGGTCAGGCGCGACAGCGGCATCCGCACTGTCGGCGTGACGTCGAAACGCGCCACGCTCTCGTCCGCCACGACGACACCGTCCTCGAGCCGGCGGTTCGGCTGGAAAATGTATTCGGAGTTGACCGAGGCATACACCGGCGAGCCGAAGAGTCGCGACGGCGCAATGTTCGCAGTCGCCCGTGGCGTCGATCCGTACACCGCCGAATTGTGCTCGTCGTAGAACTGTTCGGAGCGCGAATAATAGCCGCCCACCGTCGCCGGCCCATAGACGCCGGTGACGCCGCCAGCGATCCGGCGTTGGCTCGTCGAGCGCTGATACGCGTTCTGCTGGTAGAGCTGCTGCGTCGCCAGCTTCGTGAAATACTCGACGTTCGCCTGCCCTTTCAGGCCGTGGCCCAGGTCATGATTCACCGCAGCATTGACCTGATAGGTGGTCTGGTCCGGCAGCGTGCCGCCTCCCTCGTACACCGTCTGGTCCTGATTGAATCGGTAGAAGGTGACCAGACCGCTCGATGCGGCACTGGCGACGTAGCGGTACTCCGCCCCTTGTCCGGTGCCGGTTCGCGTGTACCAGTCGTGAAAGAACGTCGCGTCCTGACTGCGGCCGATGGCCCAGAAGAACGCGTTGCTGACCTTCGCGCCGCCGAGATTCGAGCGTCCGTAATTGGGCAACAAAAAGCCGGTCGAGCGCTGGTCGTCGTGCAACGGATAGTAGAGAGCCGGAACATACAACAGCGGCACGCCTTTGACGCGCAGGACCGCGTTGCGGGCGAGGGCGTAATCATCCAGGTTGATGTGGATCTTGCCGGTGACCACTTCCCACCGTGGCGTCGGCTGCACGCATGCGGTAAAACCGCCGCGCGTGATCGTGTATTTCTTCGGCCCGAGTTTCTCGACGAACTCGCCGTAGAACATGATGTCCGGGTCCTGATTGCCGAATTCGGCGCGGTTTCCGTTCGGAACCGCCATCATCCCCGAGGCGCGATAGAACTTCGCCGTGCCGTCGGCGAGGTTGTACTCGAGCCGATCCGCCGAGATGGACCCCTCCGGCGTAATGAAGGTGATGCTGCCCTCGGCGACGAACAGATCCTTTGCCCTGTCGATATCCACACTGTCGGCAAACAGCTTGTAGCCGGTTTGTCCGGGAAGCGGAATGTCGATATTCCCGATCGCACGCACGTGATCGCCGTCGAACTCCAGTCGAACCCCACCGGCCTGGAGCGTCTCGAGCCATTTGTCAGCTTGGGATGGAGGCCGCGCCGGCGCTGTTGTTTCCTGTGCGTGTACCGGTGACACGGCGGCCATGCACGCCAGGCAGAGCACCACCACTCGGAGCATGAACGTGCGGAGAGTCAGTGCAGGATAGCACGCCGGTTCAGCGCGTCACGCACTGCGCCGGCGAGGAAAATGGAACCCGCGACGCAGACGACCGGCGCTCGTTCGAGTGCCGCCGCGACCGCCGCTTCGGGATCGGGAATGGTTGTCACCGAGACATCGCGTCCGAGACGTTTTTGCAGGTCTGCGATCCGGGCGGCCAGTTCGGCCTCGGCGACGGCGCGCGGCGAGGGAGCGCGCGTCGCGATGACCGTGGACGTCACCGGGATGAGCGCAGCCAGCACCTGATCGACGTCCTTGTCGCGCATGATGCTGACGACGAGCGGCGGCTGCTCCGGATGCCAGTGACGGAGGTAGTCGGCCAGCGCCCGGGCGCCGTCCGGATTGTGCGCCGCGTCGATCAACACGCAGCGGCCATCGTCCAGCGTGACGAGTTCCAGGCGTGCCGGCCATTCGGTATCGGATAGAGCCTCCTCGATGGCGGAGGCAGGGACGGAGAGTCCGTGGGCGCGCGCCGTCTCCACGAGGCGCGTCGCGACGATCGCGTTTGCCACCTGATGAGATCCGCGCAGCGACAGCGTCAAAGGTCCGTAGTGTGCGGACGGCGTAGCCACGGTCATTCGGGCGCGGCCGTCCTGCATCACGACGTCGGTCTGCACGCCTGCATGCGCGTCGACGACCTCGGCTCCCTGGTCACGGGCGACGGCGTGCACGACGGTCATCGCCTCGGCCGGTAAATCGCCGACGACCACCGGGACGCCGCGCTTGATGATGCCGGCCTTCTCGCGGGCGATCTCGGCGATGGTCGAGCCGAGGTGCTGTTGGTGGTCCATGCCGATTGTGGTGATCGCGCCCACTGCAGGAGTAATGACGTTGGTCGCGTCGTAGCGGCCGCCCAGACCGACCTCGATGACCGCCGCCTCGACGCCGGCGCGCCGGAATATCTCGAACGCCATGGCGGTCGTGACTTCGAAGAAGGTCGGCGTCACTGCTAATGTGCCATCCGACCGCAATCGGTCCACCAGGGCGAGGACGTCGTCTGCGGTCTGTCGCAGAGTCCGTTCGTCGACCGGCAGGCGGCCGACGACGAATCGCTCGGATAGATGCACCAGATGTGGCGACACATATCGCGCGGCGCGAATGCCGCCCGCCAGCAGCGCGCGATGCGCGAACGCGGTGACCGACCCCTTGCCGTTGGTGCCGGCGACGTGCAGCGACAGGAAGCTGCGTTCCGGGTGTCCGAGGGCGGCGCAGAGCGTCTGCATATTCTGCAGACCCAGCTTGATCCCGAAGGTTTCGAGCGCGAACAGACGTTCCAGACCAGCAGTCAAGGTTGGGTGAAGCTGTTGACGCCGGGAATCAGGACTCGGTGGAGAGCGCGCCCACGCCGACGGGGACAGGTTCCGATCGGGGTGGCTCCGCACGCATGAACCGGAGCGCACGCGCGATGGCGGCCTTCATCTCGCGCCGATCGACGACGAGGTCGAGCATCCCATGTTCGACCAGAAACTCGCTGCGCTGAAATCCGTCCGGCAGCTTCTGCCGAATTGTCTGCTCGATGACGCGTGGCCCGGCGAAACCGATCAGCGCCTTCGGCTCGGCGATATTCAGGTCGCCAAGCATTGCAAAACTTGCGGTCACGCCGCCCGTCGTCGGATCCGTCAGGATCGAGATGAAGGGAAGCTTCGCCCGGTCCAGCCGGGCGAGTGCGGCCGAGACCTTCGCCATCTGCATCAGCGACAGCGCACCTTCCATCATGCGCGCGCCGCCCGAGCACGAAATCACGAGCACCGGCTGACGCCGCTCGAGCGCCATCTCTATTGCCCGTGCGATCTTTTCGCCGACCACGACGCCCATGCTGCCGCCAATGAACGTGTATTCCATCGCGGCCACGACGATGTCCAGCCCGTCCAGACGTCCGGTGGCGACGATGCACGCGTCTTTCAGGCCGGTGGCTGCGATCGTCTGCTGGAGGCGCTGGCGGTACGGCTTGGTGTCGGTGAACTCAAGGGGGTCGATGGAGATCAGGTTCGGGAAGTGTTCGGTGTAACGACCGTCGTCGAACAACCCGCGCAGCCGTTCGCCCGCACCGATCCGAAAGTGGTGGCTGCACTTCGGGCAGACGTTCAGGTTTTCTTCCAGGTCTTTCTTGTAGATGAGCTGTGCACAGCCCGGGCACTTGATCCAGAGGCCTTCTGGAACGCGGCTGGGTTTTTCGGCGGTGGAAGACGCGATCGGCTTTTTGGCCTTCTTGAACCACGCCATCAGGGGGTATTAAGACAAGTCGATAGTCAAAAGTCAAAAGGTCACATCAAAAAGTCGGGCAAAGCTTGAAGGAATCACGCCCGCGGGACGTAGTACTGGGTCCCCCGCCCCATCGCCCTGATCTGCCTGATGAGGTCGTCGACGGCGGCGTCGTTTCCCTCCAGGTCGAAGTGGGACGTTTCCACCACCAATAGGGGTGTCGCCGTGTAGTGAAAAAAGAAGTGTTGATACGCTTCGTTCAACTCCCGCAGGTAGCCGGACGCGGGCTCCGGTAGATCGTCGACGACTTCCCTGGGCCGCTCCCGGTGCTTGCGCAGCAGTACGTCGGTCGGTGACTGCAGGTAGACAACGAGGTCGGGACTCGAGATGTCTTTTGCCAGCAAATCGTAGAGACGCTGGTAAATGAACAGCTCGTTGTCGTCGAGGTTCAGGTAGGCAAAGATCTTGTCGCGATCGAAAAGGTAGTCGGAGACCGTCGACTGCGCGAACAGATTGCCCTGGCGCAGCGTCATCTGCTGGCGGTGGCGGTTCAGCAGATAGAACAACTGCGCCTGCAGCGCCGCACCCGGTCGGCCCGCATAGAAGTCCGCGAGAAACGGATTCTCGGCGTCTTCGAGCACCGTCGTTGCGTCGAGTCGGGAGGCGAGACGGGTGGCGAGTGCAGTCTTGCCGACGCCGATCGGTCCTTCGATCGCGATGTAGCGATGCATGGACGGTGTGATGAGGATGCTATCATCGCCGCAGATGCACGCATGGCGGCTCCTACAATTCTGCCTTGCGCTTGCGGTTGCGTCGTGCGCGTCTGCTCCGGTCGCCGTCGTTGTCCCTCCTGCACCCGTCGCACCACCGGATATCACGCAGGAACAGAAACTCACCTGGATAATCCGGCTCGAAGATCAGCGGATCCTGCGCGATCCTGATCCGCCGCCGCCGGCCCTCATCCAGCCGCCAACGGCGCAGGCCCCGGCCGTCTACGCGCGGCCCTCCCCCTCCGATCTGATTCAGTTGCTCGTCGATCCTGAGCCGCGCGTACGCCGTCGTGCGGTGCTTGCTGTCGGGCGCGTCGGACTGGTTGAGGGCGTTGAGCCGGTGATTGCGCTGCTCGCGGATCGAGATGCCGAAGTGCGACAGATGGCGGCGTTCGCGCTCGGCCTGATCGCCCACGCATCGGCTCGCGACGCGCTCGTGAAAGCCCTCGACGACCCGGAGCCGATCGTCCAGGGGCGAGCGGCCGAGGCGCTCGGATCGATTGGCAACCGCGCCGATGCCGAGGCCGTGAGCGGAATCGTCCGTCGTCACGTGGCGGCTGGGGCGCTCAACAGGCTGGACCCCGACGATCTGACTTATCCCCTGCCCGGCCCAGCCGAGGCTGCGCGCCTCGCCATATTTGCACTCGTGCGACTCGGTTCGTATGAGGCGCTGGCCGCCGCCGTTCTCGACGCCAACGGGCAGCCTGTCTCCCGCTGGTGGCCCGTCGCCTACGCGCTGGGGCGCATCAACGATGCGCGCGCGACGCCCACGCTGATGACGTTGCTGACGACGCCCGGGCGTTACACGGCTGCGTTTGCAGCCCGCGGCCTGTCGGCACTCAAGGCGGCGCCGGCGCTTACCTCCTTTCGGCAGATTGTCAGCGAACGCACGGCCCATGCGGCCGTCGTCATGCAGGCAGTCCGCGGACTTGGCTCGCTTGGCGACAGGGCCGTTGTCCCGCTGCTGATCAGGCTCGTCGCGGATCGTGGTCTCGATCCGAACCTGCGGCTCGAAGCGGCGACGAGCATCGGCGCGCTGGCAGCCTCAGACGACGCCGACCTGCTGATCGACCTCCTCGCCGACCCGCTTCCGGGGATCCGCGGCGTCGCGCTGCGCGCGCTGGCACGAGTTGACCCGGACGTGTTCATCGCCACGCTTGCCGGTCTCGACCCGGATCCTGATTGGACCGTGCGCGTCGCGGAAGCCGCAGCGCTGGGAACGTTGCCGGCTGAACGCAGCCTGACTCGTCTGACGATGCTGCTCGAGGAGCGGGATCAGCGCATCGTGCCCGCGGCGATTGAAGCGCTGGCGGCAACCAAAGCGGCGGGCCTCGAGAAGATCCTGCTCGAAAAGTTACGGGCAGACGATTTCGCGGTCCGTGCCGCCGCGGCGACCGCCCTGGGTCAGCTGAAGCTGGCGGCAGCCGTGCCGGCCCTGATCGACGCGTACAAGATTGCGACCGTGGACGTCGCCGCCGGCGCGCGAGACGCGATCCTCACGGCGCTCACGGCAATTGAGCCGCCGACCGGCCGGCAGATGCTGCAGCAGGCGCTGACCGATGCCGACTGGTCGCTGCGGCTCCGCGCCGCCACGCTGCTGCGTCAACAGGGGGTCGCGGACGTCGACGCGGCGATCAGGCCGGCGCCCACGAACATCAACTTCGACGATCCACAGCTGCAGGCGGTGCTCGCCCCGCAGTATTCGCCGCATGCATTCATCGAGACCGACAAGGGCACGATTGAAATCGAACTGGCCGTGCTGGACGCGCCCCTGACCGTAGATAACTTCGTCACGCTGGCGCGGAAGGGTTACTTCACGGGTCTCGCCATCCATCGCGTCGTGCCCGACTTCGTCATCCAGGACGGCGATCCGCGCGGCGACGGGGAAGGCGGGCCCGGTTACACGATTCGCGACGAGCTCAATGAGCGGCCCTATCTGCGTGGCACGGTGGGGATGGCGCTCGCCGGCAAGGACACCGGTGGCAGCCAGTTCTTCATCACCCATTCACCGCAGCCGCACCTTGACGCGCGCTACACGGTGTTCGGCCACGTGGTGAATGGAATGGACGTCGTCGATCGGATGGCGGCGGGGGACGTGATCAGGAGCGTGCGGATTTGGGACGGAGTCAGGGAGTAACTCCCAACCCCCAAGGTCCAACTGCCAAAGCTCGTTAGGCAGTTGGTCATTGGGAGTTGGGAGTTGGAAGATCTACCGTTTTTTGGCAGCCTTCTTCTTCGCGCCCTTTGCCTTCTTCGCCATTTGAATCCCCCCTTTCACATGATGTGTTCGCGAGATGTCGGCCACGGCATCCAGCGCACCCTGCCGCCTGGCACGTCGGGCCGGATGTCGGCGTTCTCGCTTCGTGGGACACTCCCGTGAATCATGACCATGCGGAGGATCGTTGCGTGGTCCGGGAGCGCAGCAAATGGAACGTGTGAGTCGGTGACAAAAAAAATGGGGTGCCCTAAACCGAGCACCCCTTGAAGCCTTGTCGAAGAACTACCGCTTCTTCGCGGCCTTCTTCTTCGCGCCCTTGGCAGCCTTCTTCGCCATTGTGCTCTCCTTAGAGTTAGCGACTCAGCCTCCGACGAGCCGCTCGGCTCGTCACAACGGGTGGGCTGAGCCATCCACCCTCATACCAGATGTAGATTATGGGTGAGATTTTTTTGCTGTCAAGCACAAAATCGTCCGGCTTGTCAAAAGATCGAGGTCTTCATCACGCGAAGGCCACGACCAATCGCACCCACTCTGTCAAGTCTCGGCGCGAGTGATCAACTTCTACAGACACGAAGGACACGAAGGGATCGAAGGACACGAAGAAGAACGCGCGCGCGGCGTGATGTGCACGGAACGATCTCTTCGTCCGCTTCAATCTCTTCGTGCCCTTCAATCTCTTCGTGCCCTTCAATCTCTTCGTGCCCTTCGATCCCTTCGTGTCCTTCGTGCTACCGAAGCGGCGCGCGCAGTCCGGCGCGGGCCCGCCGTTCGAGCTGCAGCGGATCGCCGACAGGGTTCACGGCGAGCGCGGCGCGATACGCGGCGATCGCGTCGTCGCGGCGACCGAGCCGATCGTCGACGTAACCGAGTTGCAGGTGCGCCACGGCCTCGGCGCCGACGGGTGCTTGGGACCTCGAGTCGATCACTGCGCGCAGGTGGGGGATGGCGGCTTCCAGCTGGCTCTGGTGGTACAGCTCGAGGGCGATGCCCAGCTGCGCGCGCGCCGCGGCCATCTCCGGGAAGGCCACGCGGCCGTCACGCGCCCGCTCGAGCAGCCGTTGCCACGTACGCAGACTGGCCGCGTGGTCGGTCGTGTAATTGTCCTGAATTTCAGCAATTTGCTGAATGAAATGCGGATTTGTCGGGTGGCGCTCGCTGAGCGACGCCAGCAGATCGAGGGCCTGCAGCGGCTGCTTTTCGTACCACAGGTAGACGAGGTGAAGCTGGTAATCCGCTTCGTCGCGGAGCAGCTGGCCGCCGCCGCGCGCACGCAGCATCTCGCGCAGACCCTGCTCCCGATCCCCGCCCGGCAGGAGCAACAGCCAGCGCAGCATCCTGGCGGCGGTCGGCGCCACCGCCGCGTAGTAGTGATAGAGACCGATGCCGAAGTAGGCGTCCTGAAGGTTCGGATCGAGCGCGAGGGCACGTTCGAGCGAGCTCTTGACGCGCTTTCCTTCGCGCGCCGCGGCGAGCATCTGGCCACGCAGGACCCTCCACTGCGCGCGGGCGCCGAGCGCGCCGCCGAGATAGAACCATGCTTCGGCTCGCCTCGGTTCATCATCCACCCACGTTTCCATCGTGGCGACGGCGCGATCGGCGAGCTTCTGAAACGCAGCGTCGTGCGTCCGATTGTGCGGGTCGAGCTGAATCTGCCACCACAGCGCCGCCACCTCCAGCAGGCTGCAGACCGCCGCCGGCGCCGGCGGGCACGTCTCGTTCAGCAGTGACGGGATCTCCGCGAACCTCGCGTCCATGACGGCGTCATAGGCGCGCGCGACCTGGACGCCTCCGGTCAATGCGCTGCGTTGTGCAATTGTGTGCGGCGCAAGGATCACGGACGCCACGAGCAGCGTCGCGATGGCCCGGGTGTTCATCGCCGGTCTTCGGTGATGCTCGTTCGCAGCTGCTGTTTCGCGTCGTGGCGTTCGAGCGCGAGCTGAATGAGGCGGTCCAGCAGCTCCGGGTAGGAAACGCCGGTGGCCTCCCACATCTTCGGATACATGCTGATCGTCGTGAATCCCGGAATCGTGTTCACTTCATTGAGGAACAGTTCCCCGCTCTCGCGGGCGAGCAGGAAGTCCACGCGCGCCATGCCGCTGCCTTCGACAGCTTTGAAGGCTTCGATCGACATGCTGCGTATTTCGGCGGTCTGCGGCTCGCTGAGCGGTGCCGGGATCACCGTCTTCGAGGCGTCGTCGAGATACTTCGCTTCGTAATCGTAGAACTCGCGCGCCGGCAGGACCTCGCCCGGAAGCGATGCTTCGGGATCGTCGTTGCCGAGCACGGCGCATTCGATCTCGCGTGCGTTTGGGACCGCCGCTTCGATGACGACCTTGCGATCGAACTGCAGCGCCAGCTCCATCGCCGCGTTCAGGTCACTTTCCGACTTGGCCTTCGAGATGCCGACGCTAGAGCCGAGGTTCGCCGGCTTGACGAAGACCGGATACCGCAGCTGCTCCTCGACCTGCCGACGAATCGCGTCGCCACCACGCTGCCATTCGTGGTGGCGGGTGACGAGATACGGACACACGGGAAGACCGCGCGCCGCGAAAAGCGTCTTCATGACGGCCTTGTCCATGCCAACCGCGGAGCCCAGCACGCCGCACCCGACATACGGCACGTTCGCCAGCTCCAGGAGCCCCTGGACGGTTCCATCTTCTCCGTAGGTGCCGTGGAGGACGGGAAAGATGACGTCGACGCCGGTGCGGCTCACAGCCGCCGTCGGCTCCACCGTCTGCAGCGCTTCGCCCGCCCCCTCTTTCAGCACTTCGCCCGCCGAAATGGCTGTCGGAATCCTGCCGCCGAGCGCCCACCGGCCGTCCTTCTCGATTCGGATCGGCACCGGCTCGTAACGACGGCGATCCAGATGCTTGAAGATCGACGCGGCGGACGCGATCGAGACTTCGTGCTCTCCCGACCGTCCACCAAAAATCACACCGACACGGAGCTTGGTCACGCACATTAATAATAAGGTCCAGCCGCCTTCGCTTGACGCATCGGCGGGGCCAAAGGCAGGTCGCACGCATCCTGAACCATCAAATGGCGAGTTCGTTTCGATTCGTGCTCCAGGGTACCGACGGTGCCGCGCGGCGCGGCGAGTTTCACACGCCGCACGGCGTCGTGCAGACGCCGGCATTCATGCCCGTTGGTACACAGGGCACCGTCAAGGCGGTGCTCCACCGCGACCTTCGGGAAGCCGGTGCCGAAATCATTCTCGGGAACACCTATCACCTGTTTCTGCGTCCTGGCGATGAACTCATTGCGCGGCGCGGCGGCCTGCACCGGTTCATCGGATGGGACCGGCCGATTCTCACCGACAGCGGAGGGTTCCAGATTTTCAGCCTCGCCGAGCGTTGCGTCATTCGCGAGGAGGGCGCCGAGTTCCAGTCTCACCTTGATGGATCGCGGCACACCCTGACGCCGGAAGGCAGTGTCGACATCCAGGCGCGTCTCGGGTCGGACGTCGCCATGGTGCTCGACGAGTGTCTTTCCTATCCGGCGACGCGCGAGGCGGCGGCCGCTTCTATGCAGCGATCCGTGCGGTGGGCGCGCCGGTGCCGCGATCGATTCCACGCCCTTGCCGGCGCCGCCGTTGAGGTCGCAAATCCCGGTCAGGCGCAGTTCGGCATCATCCAGGGTGGCGTGTTCCAGGACCTTCGCGACGACAGCGCCGGGGCGACCGCGGACGTCGGCTTCGAGGGCTATGCGATCGGCGGCCTCAGTGTCGGAGAGCCGATCGACGTCATGTACGCCGTTGCCGAGCAGACCGCCCGTCGCCTGCCCGTCGATCAGCCGCGTTACCTGATGGGTGCCGGCACCCCGGAGGATCTCGTCGAGTGCGTGGCGCGCGGCATCGACATGTTCGATTGCGTCATGCCGACCCGCAACGCCCGTAACGGCCAGCTCTTCACCAGCGAGGGACGTCTCAACATCAAGAACGCGCGCTATGCCGACGACGATCGACCTCTTGATCCGGCGTGCGGCTGCTATACCTGCCGGCACCATTCGCGGGCCTATCTGCGGCATCTCTACCTCGCCGGCGAGATGACGGCAGGAGCCCTTAACACGTTGCATAATTTGACCTTTTACCTTGACAGCATGCGGAGGATCAGAGACGCTATAGCGTTTCGGACCTTTGAGACTTTCAGGCAGGGGTTCCTTCGCTCGGTTTCCGGCCTGTCGCTCGATTCATGACCAATCTAGTAATGCGATTTGGGATTTGGGAGTCGGGATTTCCCAGTCTGGTGGCCTTGGGCACGCCCCCGCAGGGCGCGGCGTCGAGCCCGTGGCTCCAGTTCGTCCCCTTCATTCTCGTTCTCGCCATCTTCTACTTCGTGATCCTGATGCCCATGAAGAAGCGGCAGCAGAAGGTCCAGGCGTTTCTCGAGGCGTTGAAGGTGAACGATCGCGTGATTACGTCCGGCGGCATCTACGGCACGATCACGAAGGTCAACGACGCCTCGATTCAGTTGCAGGTGGCGAACAACGTGCGCATCGAGGTGTCGCGCGCCGCCGTCGTCGGTTATCAGGGGCAGGAGCCGGTCGGTGAAGCCCTGTCGCAGTCAAAAGCAGAGTAGCCAGCCATGATGAAGAACGTTCGCTGGAGAGTCGCACTGACGGTGGCCGTCATTGCGCTCTCCGTATGGGCCTTCTACCCGCTCGACAAGAAACTGAACCTCGGGCTCGACCTCAAGGGTGGTGTGCACCTCGTGCTCCGCGTGCAGACGGACGACGCCCTCCGCTCGGAAACAGAAACGACGGTCGAGCGCCTGCGGTCGAGTCTGTCACGCGCCGGCGTTCAGTACACGAAGCTCGAGGCGACAGCCGCGGATGAATTCCGCGTGGAAGGCCTTTCCAATGACGATGCCTTCCGGACCGCCGCGGCGGCCGATGCCGAGTCAGTGTTCGACCGGAACTCCGGGGCGGGCGGATATACCTACAAGATCAAGCCGAACGTTGCCAATCAGCTGCGCGAAGAGACCGTGGCGCAGGCCCTGCAGACCATCGAGCGGCGCGTGAACGAGCTTGGCGTCGCCGAGCCCGTGATCGCGCGGCAGGGCGCCGATCAAATCCTGGTCGAACTGCCTGGCGTGAGCGACGTCGCGCGCGCCAAGTCGCTGATCAGCTCGACCGCGGTGCTGCAGTTCCGCCTCGTCGAAAACGGTCCCTTCCCGACCCAGGAAGCGGCGCTCGACAGCGTCAACAAGGTCCTCCCTGCGGACTCCGAGATCCTCCCAGGTCGTCAAGAGGCAGCGAGCAGCGGTTCGCCGACGCCGGCGACCGGCTTCTACATCGTGAAGAAGGTTTCGGTCGTCACTGGCAACGAGCTGCGCAGCGCTTCGCCGGGCCTGGATCAATTCAACCGGCCCGCCGTTCAGTTCACGCTCAAGCAGGATGCCGCGGTGCGCTTCGGCACCTTTACGCAAACGAATATCGGCAAGCCCTTGGGCATCATCCTCGACAAGCGCGTCATGTCGGTGGCGACCATCCAGGACCGTATTGTCGACAACGGCCAGATCAACGGCATCACCCGCGACGAGATGCAGAATCTGGTCATCACGCTGAAGTCCGGCGCGCTGCCGGCGTCGTTGACGTACCTCGAGGAACAGACGATCGGTCCGTCACTTGGTGAAGATTCAATCCGGTCGGGCGTGACCGCCTCGATCGTCGGCCTGGCGGCGACCACCTTGTTCATGCTCCTCTACTACCGCCTGTCGGGCGTCAACGCGATCGTTGCCCTGGTCTGCAATCTCATCATCCTCCTCGGGCTGATGGCGTATGTCGGCTTCACGATGACACTGCCGGGCATCGCCGGGTTCGTGCTCACGATGGGCATAGGCGTCGATTCCAATGTGCTGATTTTCGAGCGCATCAAGGAGGAGCTCGATCTGGGGCGCGGCGTCCGCGCGTCGATCAACGCCGGGTTCAGTCGCGTGTTCCTGACGCTGCTCGACACGCATATTTCCGCGCTGATCGCGGCGGCGTTTCTGTTCCAGTTCGGTACCGGGCCAATTCGCGGCTTCGCGCTGACGCTGACCATTGGTCTGATTTCGAACCTGTTCACGTCGACTTTCGTGTCCAAGACACTGTTCGAGCTCGTACTCGGCCGCCGCCAGCAGGTGGCGGCGCTTTCGATCTAACGGATCCACCATGCGATTGTTCAAGAACGCCAATTACGACTTCCTGCGCTGGCGCTGGCACGCCGTCGCCCTCTCCTGGGTCGTCATCATCGCTGGCATCGCCGTGATCGCCACCAAAGGTCTGCCTCGGGGGATCGAGTTTGCCGGTGGAACCGGGGTCGTGGCGGAGTTCGACCGGGAGCCGTCGGTCGAAGCGGTCCGCGACGCGCTCAACCGGAACTACCAGTTCGGCGGCCAGGACGCGATCGTGCAGAGCTATGGGAACCCGGGATCGCGCCAGGTCATGGTGCGCGTACCACAGGTGGGTGCTGAGCAGGGGACGGATCTCGCAACCGTCAGCGCCGCGGTGGAGGGTGCGCTTCGCAAGGACGCGAATCTCGGCACCTTCACCATCGTCAAACGCGAAATCGTCAGCCCGTCGGTCAGCGGACAACTGCAGTCGAAAGGTATCTGGGCCTTCGTGCTCTCGCTGATCGGCATCCTCGCCTACATCACCTTCCGCTTCCAGTTGTCGTTCGCGGTTGGTGCCGTCGTCGCGACCCTGCACGACATTCTCGTGACGGTGGCGTTCCTGGCGTTCTTTCAGTACGACATGACGCTGAACATCATCGCGGCCATTTTGACGGTCACCGGCTATTCGACGAACGATACGATCGTCATCTTCGACCGCGTCCGCGAGAACCTCCGCTCTCACCGACGGGACTCGCTCAACGACATCATCAACCGGTCGATCAACCAGACGCTCGGCCGTACCGTGCTGACGGCCGGAACGACGCTGCTTTCTGCAATCGCGCTGTATGTCTTCGGTGGCGAAGTGCTGCGCGGGTTTTCTTTCACGATGATCGTCGGCATCGTCACGGGCACCTACTCGAGCGTGTTCGTGGCTGCAGCCATCGTGACGTTCTGGCGGCGCAAGCAGGTGCGACCGTCGTCAGCAGCGCCCTCGGCGCCGGCGGAAGCGTCCGCGCAGAAACAGGGGCGCAAGCCCCGCCGTGCGCGCGCCTCGTAGTTGACCGGGGACGGGCGTTGACATACGTCGCCGCCGCCGTCCTCGGCGTCATCCAGGGACTGACGGAATTTCTGCCGATTTCATCGACAGCGCATCTGCTGATCGCTGAGGAGTGGCTCGGCTTCGAGGATCCTGGCGGTGTATTCACCGTCATGATCCAGCTCGGAGCCGTTGTGGCGGTGATGTGGCTCTATCGCGCCAAAATCGGCGCCGTCGTTGCGGGTCTGGCGTCGGACGGCGACGCCCGCCGCTTTGCGCTGGCGGTTCTCGTCGCGTTCATTCCGGCGGCCATTGCCGGCGTCCTGCTCGCGGATGCCGTGAAGAGCCGGCTCTATGACACCGGCACCGGGAGTCCCGCGCTGGGTGTGATCGCGTTGGCGTTCATCCTCGGCGGCGTGGTGATGCTCGTCGTCGAGCGTTTTCGTCCGCCGCCGGAGATTCGCAATGCCGATCGCACGCCGATCGGCCGCGCCTTTGGTATCGGTCTCGCGCAGGCCGTCGCTGTGATTCCAGGGGTTTCCCGATCGGGCGCCACTATCGTTGGTGGACTATTGATGCGCCTCGATCGTCCGGCGGCGGCGGAGTTCTCGTTTTTCCTGGCGATGCCGACGATGCTGGGCGCCTTCGTCCATGACTTATGGGAGGTTCGCGCCGATCTGGCGCCGGAGCGAGCGCTTGAAATCGCGATCGGCTTCGTCACGGCGTTTCTCGCTGCGCTGCTCGTCGTGAAGCCGTTCCTGCGCTACGTTGCGCGATCCGGCTTCGCGCCTTTTGCCTGGTACCGGATTGCTGCCGGCGTGCTGATCCTGGCGGCGGTGTGGACGCAGTGGCTGTGACGACGTGGATCCGCCGGCGGCTGCTGACCGGATTTTTCGTCAGCGTGCCGCTGTTCGTCAGCGTTTTCGCCTTCATCTGGATCTTCGGTATCATTGACGGTTTGACGGCGCCGCTGGCGGCCGGGTTATTGGGTCATGGCGAGCCGCAGGGAGCCGAGCGGCTGCTGGTCAGCGCCGTCGGGATTCTCGGGACGGTGGCGCTGGTGCTGGCGGTCGGCGTCGTCGCGACCAACGTCATCGGCCAGCGGCTGCTGAACCGCGGCGAGCGCTGGCTGATGAAGGTGCCGGTCTTTCGGACGATCTACGCCCCGGTCAAACAACTGGCGGTGGCGTTCTCGCCGGACAACGAATACGGGTTCAAGCGTGTCGTCATGGTGGAAGATCCGCACCGCGGCTGGGTGCTGGGCTTTCTGACGAAGGAGTTCACGGTGGAGCGCGGCGCCGGCGCCGAGTCGATGATGGCCGTCTACGTGCCGACGAACCACCTGTATCTGGGAGACATCGTGCTCTACCCGCGGGAACGCGCGATGTTTCCCGACATTTCGGTGGAGCAGGGCATCCGGATTTTTCTCACCGGCGGAATGTCGCTGCCGGGCCGTATTGCACCCAGGCGATAGCGATAAAGGAGCATAGTGTGATGACGTTCTCGTTTCAGGGATGCGGCCGCCTGCGGGCGCTGGCGATCGTGATGTTGATCGCCGTCGCGGCGCCGGTGGTGGCGTTCGCGCAGCAGCCGGAGGCGGCTGCGGCCGCCACGCAGGCCGTCGAGCACCGGCCGGGCGGTGAAGCGAATCTTGTCCTGCCGGATCTCGGGCTTGTCGATGTTGGCGGATACAGCAGCCGGTCGCTGCTGATGATTGGCCTCGTCGTCTCCGCCCTCGGCGCCCTCTTCGGGTTGTTGATTCTCAACAACCTGAAAAACCTGCCGGTGCACCGATCGATGCGCGAGATCTCGGAACTGATCTACGAGACGTGCAAGACGTATCTCGTCACGCAGGGCAAGTTCCTCGCCATTCTCGAGATCTTCATCGCCGTCATCATCGTCCTGTATTTCGGCGTGCTGCTCGAATTCGAGATACCGCGCGTCGCCATCATCCTGCTGTTCAGCGTCGTCGGCATCCTCGGCAGCTACAGCGTGGCGTGGTTCGGCATCCGCGTGAACACCTACGCCAACTCGCGGACCGCCTTCGCCAGCCTCGAAGGCAGACCGTATCCGGTGTACGCGATCCCGCTGCGCGCCGGCATGAGCATCGGCATGCTGCTCATCAGCGTCGAGCTGTTCATCATGCTGTTCATCCTGCTGTTCGTGCCGGGGGACTACGCCGGCCCGTGCTTCATCGGCTTTGCCATCGGCGAGTCGCTCGGGGCGGCAGCGCTGCGGATCGCCGGCGGCATCTTCACCAAGATCGCCGACATCGGTTCGGACCTGATGAAGATCGTCTTCAACATCAAGGAGGACGACGCGCGGAATCCCGGTGTCATCGCCGACTGCACCGGTGACAACGCGGGCGACTCGGTCGGGCCCAGTGCCGACGGCTTCGAGACCTACGGCGTCACCGGCGTCGCACTGATTACGTTCATCATGCTCGCCGTGCGCGAGCCGGCGACCCAGATCCAGTTGCTGGTCTGGATCTTCGTGATGCGCACGATGATGGTGATCGCCAGTGCGCTCTCGTATTTCTTGAACGAGACCGTGGCCAAGGGCCGCTACGCAAACGCCGCGAAGATGAACTTCGAAGCCCCGCTGACGTCGCTGGTCTGGCTCACCTCGATCGTGTCGGTCGGGTTGACCTATGTCGTGTCCTGGATGCTCATTTCCGACCTTGGCGACGGCACGCTGTGGTGGAAGCTGTCGTCGATCATCACCTGCGGCACGCTCGCCGGCGCGATCATTCCGGAGCTGGTCAAGGTATTCACGTCGGTCGAGTCGAGCCACGTCAAGGAAGTGGTCACCTCCTCGCGCGAAGGCGGCGCGTCGCTCAACATTCTGTCCGGCTTCGTGGCCGGCAACTTCAGCGCCTACTGGATCGGCCTGAGCATCGTCGTGCTGATGACGCTGGCGTTCTTCGTCAGCGGCATGGGGACCTCGATGTCGAGTCTGATGCTGGCGCCGGCGGTGTTCGCGTTCGGGCTGGTGGCGTTCGGATTCCTCGGCATGGGCCCGGTCACGATCGCGGTCGATTCGTACGGACCGGTCACCGACAACGCCCAGTCGGTGTTCGAACTGTCCGTTATCGAGAACGTGCCGAACATCCATCAGGAGCTGAAGAAGGACTTCGGTCTGTCTGTCCGGTTCGATGAGGCGAAAGCGTTGCTCGAGGAAAACGACGGCGCCGGCAACACCTTCAAAGCGACGGCGAAGCCGGTCCTGATCGGCACCGCCGTCGTCGGCGCGACGACGATGATCTTCTCGATCATCGTGGCGCTGACGGAAGGGCTGAAGCCGGAGCTGATTGGCAACCTGTCGCTGCTGCACGCGCCCTTTCTGCTGGGACTGATCACCGGTGGGGCGATGATCTACTGGTTCACCGGCGCGTCAACGCAGGCGGTGACGACGGGCGCCTACCGCGCAGTCGAATTCATCAAGGCGAACATCAAGCTGGAAGGCGTCGAGAAGGCGTCCGTGGCCGACAGCAAGAAGGTTGTCGAGATCTGCACCCAGTACGCGCAGAAGGGGATGTTCAACATCTTCCTGACCGTGTTCTTCGCGACGCTGGCGTTTGCGTTCGTGGAGCCGTACTTTTTCATCGGCTACCTCGTCTCTATCGCGCTGTTCGGCTTGTATCAGGCGGTGTTCATGGCGAACGCCGGTGGCGCATGGGACAATGCCAAGAAGATCGTCGAGACCGAGCTGAAGATGAAGAACACGCCGCTGCACGCGGCGACGGTGGTCGGCGATACAGTCGGGGACCCCTTCAAGGACACCTCATCGGTTGCCCTGAACCCAGTCATCAAGTTCACCACGCTGTTCGGCCTGCTCGCCGTCGAGCTCGCCGTCAGTCTGCGGGCAGACCTCGGCAACACGGCCGCCCTCGGCCTGGCCGGGCTGTTCTTCGCGGTGTCTGTGTTCTTTGTCCACCGGTCGTTCTACGGGATGCGGATCGGGGCGGTTGCCCCTTGACCGAAATCGGTTGCGCCCGGGGAAAGACCATATAAGATCCCGGATCCGCCGGGGCATTCAGCCCGGCCCGGGCTGCGGAGCACTTTGCACGAATCGGGGTCTAAATCCACGTCGGCTACTTCGACGTTCGTTGACACTATTTTTTTGAGCTGGCTATAATCGGCCGCTCTGCGGGCGGCTACGTAAGGCTCAGGAGGTTCTACCCGGTGCCACGCGATGAACGAATGTTCGGCGATGTCGTGGACCCGTCCATCAAGTTCGGGAACAAGCAGGGGTATTCGGTCCTGCTGACCTTCGTTCTCGAAGTGGTGGTCGTTTCCCTGGTCGTCATTATTCCCTTGATGGCGGCGGACGTCCTGCCAACGCCGCCCTCGATGCTGGCCTTTGTGGCTGCCGCGCCGCCGCCCCCGCCGCCCCCGCCGCCCCCGCCGCCGCCGCCGCAGGCTGCTGCTCCGCGACCGGTCGAGGTGAACCCGAACGCGGCGCCGATTGAGCCGCCAAAGGAAATCAAGCCGGAAGTCCCCGTCGACACCAGCTTCGAGCGCAACGTCGGCGTGGAAGGTGGAATCCCCGGAGGCGTGCCTGGCGGCGTCGTTGGCGGCCTGCCCGAAGCGCCGCCGCCCCCGCCGCCCCCGCCGCAGCAGCCTGTCCGTGTTGGCGGCCAGATCCGCCCGCCGACGCAGATCAAGAAGGTGCAGCCGGTCTACCCGCAGATCGCGCAGTCGGCGCGCGTTTCCGGCGTCGTCATTCTGGAAGCGACCATCGGCGTGGACGGCAAGGTAAAGGACGTCAAGGTCCTCCGCTCCATTCCACTGCTCGATCAGGCAGCGATCGACGCGGTGCGGCAGTGGGAATACACCCCCACCATGCTGAACAACGTCCCAACAGCGGTCATCATGACGGTGACCGTCACGTTCACTTTGAATTAATCGGTTTCGTACCCAGTCAGCAACTAGTTCTTACGAATGCGGAGGAGTGCGGTAATGGTTGGACACATGCGTCGTATCTGGCAGGTCGGGGTCGGCGTCCTCGCGCTGCTGGCTCTCAGCGTTCCAGCGTTTGCGCAGGAGGCGGCGCCCGAAGCCGCCGCGGGTGGTCTCGACATCATCGAGATGTTCCGGGGCATGGGTCCGACGGCGTGGGGCGTCGCGATCGTGCTGTTGATCATGTCGTTCCTTTCGGTTGGCGTCGCTATCGAGCGGATCTACACGTTCAGTCAGGCGCGGAAGCAGTCGAAGATGTACGCGCCGCAGGTGGCGAAGCACCTGAAGGACGGCCGTCTCAAGGAAGCGATCGCGCTCTCCGCGTCCAAGGATTACCGCTACAGCCACCTCGCGAAAGTGGTCCTGGCCGGCCTCCAGGAATACCAGTTCCAGCAGGAAACGGGTCACAACCTGAATCGTGACGACGTGCTCGACACCGTGCGGCGGTCGATTCAGCGCGCCACCGCGCTGACGGCGTCGGACCTGAAGAAGGGCGTCAGCACGCTGGCGACGATTGGCTCGACCGCGCCGTTCGTCGGGCTGCTCGGCACCGTCGTCGGCGTCATCAACGCCTTCGTCGGCATTGCCTCCACCGGGTCGGGCGGTATCGGCGCCGTGTCGGCTGGTATTTCCGAAGCGCTCGTCGAAACCGCGCTCGGTCTGTTCGTCGCGATTCCGGCGGTCTGGTTCTACAACTACCTGACCAGCCGTCTGGAATACTTCAACGTCGAGATGGACAACTCGTCGTCGGAGCTCGTCGACTACTTCATCAAGAAGACCGCGTAACGCCGGCACCGTTCGTCAACTGGAGTTTTAGCCATGGCAATGAACCTCGGCGGCGGTGGCGGCATCAAGTCCGACATCAACGTCACGCCACTTGTCGACGTCATGCTCGTGCTGCTCATCATCATGATGATCGTCGCTCCACTGTTGCAGCAGGGCGTGCCGGTGACGCTGCCGCTCGCTGCCAACAGCACGGAAAAGCCGGAGACCCAGGATCAGACGGTGGTGACGATCGATCGGCAGAAGCAGGTCTATCTCAACGCCGTCCCGATTCCCAGCGGACAGCTGCAGAACCGCGTCAAGGAAGTCCTCGAAGACAAGTCCGACAAGATCGTCATCATCAAGGCTGACGAGGAGGTCCTGTACAGCGCGGTCATGGATACCATGGACGAGCTGCGCATGGCCGGCATCGAGGACATGGGCCTCATCACCGAGACCCGCCGCAAGCAGTCGGGGCAGGGAGGCGAGTAATGGCTGTCCATCAGCATCACGGCGCCGAAAGGGTCTTCAAGGCCGCTGTTCCGCAGGCGAATGCGGACATGAACATCACGCCGATGATCGACGTGCTGCTCGTGCTGCTCGTCATCTTCATGGCGGCCCTGCCACTCTCGCAGCGCGGCCTCGACGTGAATCTGCCGGCGGAAACGAACAACGCCCCGCAGGAAGTGCAGCCGAACACGCAGATCGTTCTCAGCTACACCGCGGACCAGAAGATCTCCATCAACAACCAGGATGTGGCGTTGCCGCAGCTCGAGGAACGCCTGCGTGAGATCTTCGAAGAGCGCAAGGAAAAGACGATGTTCATCATCGGTGCTGGAACCCTGCGCTACGGCGCGATTGTCCGCGTCATCGACGCGGCCAAGGGCGCCGGCGTCGAAAAGGTCGGCATCGTCACGGAAGGCATGCGCAAGGCCGCCGGCGCGGATTAGCGCTTTCCCTCAAGTCGCACTGAAAGGCCGTCCCGGCCAACCGGGACGGCCTTTTTGTTGTACGCGAAAGATCAGATCAACTTTCAATGTTGGAAGTAGGTAGCTCGCGGAGGGTGAATGGAGGGGCGGCGCCCCGAGGGAGCGCCGCCTGGCGTTTCTTAGAATCGCAGCCGCAGACCGATCTGCGCCTGCCACCTCGAGCGCAGGTCGTCCCTGCTGAAGCGGGTCGTCGTCCCGCGCGTGACGCCGCTCAGGTTGTAGTTGTACTTGCCGCCGCTTTCGGTTGCCAATCCGCTCTGGCTCGACGTGAGGAGCAGGTCGTTGAACGCGGCATACTCCACCTGGCCCAGCGTGCGATCGAAGAGGTTGAGCAGGTTGAGTACGTCGACGGTGAACTCCGGACGGAACCGACCGATTGGCACGTCCACCGCCGTCCTGAAGTCGAGGCTGTGGGTAAACGGCATACGGCACGAGTTGCGCGTCACGATCGCACCCGGTCTGAGGCCGTCGCAGTCGCCGCCTTCCAGGAACTTCACGAGATCCTGATAGCTGAAACCGGCGTTGACGATATTCACCTGCTCCGGATTCGGATAGAAGAACAAATCATTCGTCGTGACGCCGTCGCCGTTGACGTCAACGCCGAAGTTGTACGAGTACGGGCGACCCGTCTGCCCGCTGTAATACATCGACAGCGTCACCGCGGCCTTCCGCAGGTCGAAGTTGTAGGACCCGCTCAGCACGACGCGGTGCCGCAGGTCGAAGTTCGACACCGCCACCGGCGCGTTGTTGATGTCGCCGGAAGTGTAGACGTTCGCCCACGTCGAGCGTGCAGTGCTGTTCGTCGTGTCGCTGACCGAGTTTGATCGGCCATAGGCATAGGCGCCGCGGGCAAACCAGCCGCTGCGGAACCGGCGCTCCAGCTGGGTAGTCACCATCCAGTTGTCGCCCTTGTCGGTGTTGCGCAGCAGGATGACGTCGCTGTAGGCGGTGGCGTTGACCTTGTTAAAGATCACACGGCCGTCCGGTCTGACATTGGCCGACGGGATGAGGTTCAAGTTCGTGTAATCAACGTCCCGGACATTACTCGAGAACAACACCTCGACGTTGCCGACGAGCCCCCCAAACAGCTCACGGTCGTAGGCCAGGTTGCCGCGAACGATCGCTGGGAACTGATAGCCGGGATCGATGACATCGACCTCGTTCAGGGCGGCGGTGCCGACGGATTTCGGCTGGTTGTCAGGATCGGGTGAGAACGGGACGTTGTTGGCACTGGCGAAACTCAGCGACAGGCGACGGAATTCGATGCCGGTGTTTCCGTACTGGTTCGAGAGATAGACGAACGGGTTGCGGCCGCTGAAGAGGCCGATGCCTCCGCGCAGCTGCTGACGCGTACCGTCGCCGGAGATGTCCCAGTTGAAGCCAGCACGCGGTGACCAGCTTTGCGGCGACGGCACGATGTCGGTGCGGTAGCCGTAAATGTCGAACGCCGTCTGGTTGGCGGTCGGCTTATCGGGGAAATACGGTTTGTCCCAACGCAGACCGTAGGTCAGCGTGAAGTTCGGTCGCACGCGCCACTGGTCTCCGAGATAGAGGCCGAACTGATAGACACTGAACCGCGCCGCCTGCTCCGGATCGCTGGTCAGCGAGAAGCCGTGCGAGTAGGCCTGAGCACGTCCGGCTGCGAAGGTGTCGATGCTCGCGAATTCGTAGTTGCCGTACAGGTTCTGGATGAACAGGTTGCGGAACTTGAAGAATTCATTGTGGGTGCCGAACGTGTAGGTGTGCGAGCCGCGCACCATCGTGTAATCGTCGTGCAGCTCGAACGTGTCCTGGTCGAGCTCGTTGGCGTGTGACGAGTTCTCGGTTCCGAGGTTGAAGTTCGTGTTATCAGGCAGCCGGATCTGCACGAACGGGAAACGGTCCTGGAACGTCCGGAAGTCCCTGATGCGCTGGTACGTCACGCGGAACTCGTTGACCGCGTTGCCAAACCGCGAGTTCAGCTGCCCCACCGTCGAATTGGTCTGGCTGTTCTGCCGGTAGAAGTTGCTCGGGAATCGATAGGTGATATTCGACTGCCCGCCGATGTCGTTGAGACCGTCGACGTAGTTGTGGCGGACCGTCAGCTGGCTCTGCCCGAGATTGAAATCCATGCGCGCGAAGATCTTGTTGTTGTCGGTCTTGCGAATGCTTTCGTCGAATCCGCCTGGATCGAATCCGTATTGATTGATCGCGATGTCGCGAATCCGCTGCGCCTCGGCCTGGTGGCCGAAGTCTACGCCCGAGCTGCCTGAGATGGAGTAGCCGGCCGGTGTGTCCTTGAGGCCCCACTCGACGTTGCCAAGGAAGAACGCGAGATTGCGGACGATCGGTCCGCCGAGCGTCCCGCCGAACTGCTTGTCGCTGAAGGTTGCGATCGGACGCTTGTCGATGCCGTCGCCGACAAGGCCCTCATCACGGAACACGTAGAATGTCGATCCCCGAACCTGGTTCGTGCCGCTGCGGGTAATCGCGTTCACACCGCCACCAGAGAACTGTCCCTGCCTGACGTCATACGGCGACACCACCAATTGCAGTTCCTGGATGACGTCAAAGCTGATCGGCTGCGTTTCGGCCGACCCACCTGGCGTCCCCGCGCTCGAGGCAATACTGAACACATCGTTGTTCACCGCCCCGTCGATCTGGATGCTGTTATAGCGGACGTTGCGTCCAGCCACGGACAGCGCGGAGGGAAAATTGTCGGAGGCGATCTGATTGAAGTACGGCGACGTACGCGCGATGTCCTGCAGGCTCCGATTGATCGTTGGCAGCGTTTCGATCACGGCCGTCTCGATGTTCTCGGTGGCGCCGGCTTTCGACCCGGTAAAGATCGGGGAAACTTCTGCGCTGACGACGACCGTCTCGGTCACCGACGCGAGTTGCAGCTTGATGGGCACGTCGGTCGTTTCCGCCAGCCGTACATCGACGTCGCCGAGCACGGCGTTCCGGAATCCGGCGAGAGCGGCTGTCAGTTGATACGGCCCTCCGACGCGGACGTTCAGCAGCGAGAAACGGCCGTCCCCCTGCGTCAGACCTTCGTAGGTGGTGCCAGTCGGCGTATGAACGGCGGTGACCGATACGCCAGGCAGCACGCCTCCTTGAGAATCCGTGACGAGACCAGTAATGGTCCCGGTCGTGACCGTCTGACCGTAGCCGGGTCGCGCCCAGACCGTCATCAGGACGGCCAGGTACAACGCCGCGCGCATGTACTTCATGTGAGCTCCAAGAAACAACGTGTGAACGGGGTTTGCGGGCGGGGATGCCGCACGTTCTTGCGGCTGTGCTGCCCGGTGGGATTGTACAAGAAAAAAGGCTGTTCCTTTTCAGGGACAGCCTTATTTACGAGCCAGTAACGGCGGCTATTCGGCGCCCGACGCGCGCTGCTTGCTCCGCACCTGCTGTGCGCGCTCGGAGTAGGTCGTCGCCTCTTTAATGAGCTGTTGCTGGATCTTCGGATCCTTTTCGAGCCGAGCCTGCACGCGCAGCAGCAGGCCCTTGTAGATCAGGGCATCCGTATAGTCGGCGTTCAGCTGCAGGGCCTTGTCCACTGCCTCGAGGCCCCGTTTCGTGAACTTGACCTTGTCCGCTTCCGTCGTCGTGAAGTCCTTGTACGCCTTCTCCCAATAGAAGGTCGCAATCATGTAATACGCCTCGGGATTGTTCGGCTCCTTCTGGGCGCGCGTCTCGAGCGCCTCCATGGTCTTGTCGAACATGCCCTGGCGGTTGTAGAAGCCGGCAAGCGTCGTATAGACCGTGGGATCGTTCGGTTTGACCTCGCGCGCCTTCTGCAGCAGCTTTTCGGCTTCCTCGTAGTTGCCGCTCTGCTCGTAGACATTGGCGAGGTAGTTGTAGTTGCTGGTGTCGGTGGGATCCATCTCGATCATCCGGCGCAGAATCGGTTCCTGCTGCGACGGGTCGTCCAGCTTGTCTGATCCATACACCGCGACGAGGAACTGCATGGCCCGCTGCTTGGTGATCGGCGTTTCCGCCTTCTCCGCCGCGATCTTGTAGTTCTCGACAGCCTTCTGCAGCAGCTGGTCGTTTTCCGGCTCGCCTTTGCGCGACGGCTTGTACTGGTTGTCGTAGCTGTTTCCAAGGTAGAAATAGGCGTCGCCAAGCCCCGGGTTGGCCTGGATGGCTTCCTCGTACTTCGCCGCGGCCTGCTTATAGTCCTGGCGCTGGTAGTACTTGACGGCGTCTCGCAGCGCCATCTGCCCCTTCAATACCCCGAACTGGCTGCAGCCCGCCTGCGCGACCGCCAATCCGGCTACGACCAGCAGCGCGGCCGGCTCTGACAACAACTTCCGCATCGCAAAAACCCCCTGGGAGCTCATCAAATGGCGGCGGCTGTGGCCGACCGCAGACAGTGGGCGGACCTGACGTGGCCCGGCTAGAGCCGGACACTACAAAGCGGTCGTCAGATCCGCGAGCGCGCCAGTATATCGGCGCGTTTTTAGGGCCGTCAAGGCTCGTGCCCTGTGGTCCGGCTATCATGACTTTAGACACCGGTTTTCATGATTCGTTTCGAAACGCTCCTCGAGAAAGTGCGGAGTTACAGCCCCGAAGCAGACCTCGAGCTGCTGCGGCGGGCCTACGTGTTCTCCGCCCTCGAGCACAAGGGGCAGATCCGCCATTCCGGCGAGCCATATCTCGTCCACCCGCTCGAAGTCGCGGATTTTCTCGCGGACATGAAGCTCGACGTGGCGGCGGTCGCTGCCGGCCTGCTCCACGACGTCGTCGAAGACACCCTCACCACGCCCGAACGGATTGAGGATCTGTTCGGCGGGGAAATCGCGCACATCGTCGAAGGCGTCACCAAACTCGGCGCGATCCCGTTCTCTTCAAGCGAAGAGCGGCAGGCGGAAAACTTCCGCAAGATGCTGCTGGCCATGGTGGACGACATTCGCGTGATCCTGGTCAAGCTCGCGGATCGCCTCCATAACATGCGCACGCTCCACCATCTGCCCGAGGAGCGCCGGATCAAGATTGCGCAGGAGACGCTCGACATTTACGCGCCGATCGCCAACCGCCTCGGCATGAGCAAGGTCAAGAACGAGCTCGAGGAGCTGTCGTTCAAGTATCTGGAGCCGAAGGCCTACGAAGGACTTCGCGCCAGAGTCGAGGCCAAGCGCAAGACTGCCGAGTCGGTCATCGACGAACTGTCGCGGACGATCAGCGCAAAACTGCAGACCGCACAGATCCCCGTCATCAAGCTCGATGGACGGATCAAGCGCCTTTACAGCATTCACCTGAAACTGAAGCGACAGAAGATCGACCTCGAACGCGTCTACGACTTCGTGGCGCTGCGCGTCATCACCGAGTCCGTGAAGGACTGCTATGCGGCGCTGGGCATCATCCATCAGACGTGGTCGCCGGTCCCCGGGCGGATCAAAGACTTCATCGCCATGCCGCGGCCCAACGGTTATCAGTCGCTGCATACGTCAGTCATCAGCGACCACGGTTTTCCTCTCGAAGTACAAATCCGCACCGAAGAAATGCACCGCCGTGCGGAAGAAGGCATTGCGGCGCACTGGAAGTACAAGGAAGGCCGCGTCGGCGACCATCATGATGAACGCTACTTCCAGTGGATGCGCCAGCTGCTCGAAGTACAGCAGGAGGTCCGCGATCCGCAGGAGTTCCTGCAGAATCTGAAAATCGACCTCTACCCGCAGGAGGTTTACATCTTCACGCCCAAGGGTGAGGTACGGTCGCTTCCACGCGGCGCCACGGCGGTTGATTTTGCCTACACAGTTCACACCGACGTCGGCAACCAATGCATTGGTGCCCGCATCAACGGCCGCATGGTTCCCTTGCGAACACGCCTGCAGAATGGCGACATCGTGGAAATCGTCACGCAGAGCGGGCACAAGCCGAGCCGCGACTGGCTCGGCTTCGTCGTCACCTCGCGCGCCCGCAGCAAAATCAAACACGTCCTGCAGGGCGAAGAGCGGACGCGGAGCATCGAGCTCGGCCGTCGAATGTTCGACAAAGAGGCCCGCCGCTTCGGGTTGAATGCGGCGACAGTGCTGGAGAGCAATGAGTTATCGAAGTTCGCATCGGAGTACGGTGCGAAGACGTCGGAAGAACTGCTTGCCCATATCGGCTACGGAAAGCTCTCGGCGCGCACCGTGCTGCAGAAGGCGGTTCCTGCCGAGCTGAAGGAAAAACCACCAGATTCCGCCGTCGTTTCGGTTGTCAAACGCGTGCTCCGGCCCGGCGCAGGCGCCGACAAAATCAAGGTCCGCGGTACCGACGACGTGATGGTCTTTCGGGCGAAGTGCTGCAATCCGATTCGCGGAGAAAAGATCGTCGGCTACATTACACGCGGCAAAGGCGTGTCGGTTCACGCCGCGAGCTGCGCCAACGTCCTCAATCTGATGTTCGATCCGGAGCGGCGTATCGAGGTCGAGTGGGATCAGGCCGGCGGTGACGCGCCCTACACCGTCCGCTTGACGATGCAGGTGGAGGATCGGAAAGGCATGCTCGCTGAAATCAGTGCCAAGGTGTCAGACATCAATACCAACATCACGAACATGCAGGCGCGAACCGGCGACGATCAGCAGGCACGAATCGACATGACGGTCGAGATCCGAGACCTCAAGCACCTCGACAAGGTGATCAAGTCGATTAAAGGCGTGCAGGGGGTATTGGGAGTCGAGCGGACGGCGCGCGCCTAGGGGATTACAGCGATCGCATCGACTTCGATCCGCACGTCGCGCGGCAGCCGGGCGACCTGGACGGTCGCACGCGCCGGTGGCGGATCGACCAGATACCGCGCATACACTTCGTTCATCCCGCCGAAGTCGTTCATGTCCGCAAGAAATACCGTGGTGCGGACGACGTGTTCGAACCCCAACCCGGCGGCCTTCAGCAGCGCAGACAGGTTGCGCATCACCTGTTCCGCTTCCGCGGTGATGCCGCCCGTGACGAGCTCGCCCGTGCCGGGGTTGATCGGGATCTGTCCCGAGATAAAAAGGAGATTGCCCGCGCGCACGGCGGGTGAGTATGCGCCCATCGCCTTCGGGGCGTCGGGCGCCGAGATCGCCTGTCGCACGCTAGGCCGCCTTGGTGATCTTGCCGCTGCGGAGGCAGCGCGTGCACACCCGAATGCGCTTCGTGGCACCTTTGACGACGGCGCGGACGGTCTGGAGATTCGGCTCGAAGCGGCGCGGTCCGACGTTGTGCGCGTGAGACACCGTACGTCCCACGACCGGACCCTTGCCGCAGACTTCACATCGTTTGGCCATGAATTCCTCGAGATCTGGAAACCCCGCATTGTACCAGGTCAAGGCAGCACGATCGAGCTGCGAGTCTCTTCCCGAACCGCGGGTGACGCCGCCTGGGCGATCCGATTGACCTGCAGCAATCGCCCCATAAGCGCGAGGTACGCCCCGGTCTCGCCCGCGAACTGTGTGCGCGTCTCACGGGCACCGCGCTCGATGGCTCGCAGCACCACGGCGATTTCGTGGTCATACACCCGGGCCTGCTTCCGGACTTCGTCGAGCATCGCGCGCAGATCCGCGGCCAGGCGATGCGCGACGGGTGAATCAGGCGCATGCTCGTAGATCACGCCGCGCGCTGCCGTTTCGAAGGTTGCGGCGAGTGCGCCTGCCGCCTGCATCACGTCGTCGTCATTCAAGCGCGCGAAGCCGTCCGGTGTGTGGCGGGCGATGGCGGTCTGCAGCAGGAAGAACAGTTGCTGTTGCCGTTCTGTCAGTTCACGGATCGTCGGCAGCAGGGCCATCGCGTCCCGTTCCTGCTGTCGCTTGACGACCGCGGCGGGATGTTCGCGCGCGACGGCGAGATGCACGCAGTCTGAGGGACAGTTGATCTCGACGAGACGCTTCGTCGCGCAGCACACGGTACAAATCGTCTGCCCAAGCGCGGGGCAGGCCCGCCGCTCCTTCCGCTGATTACACACTGGGCACGCCATTGCCCCAGCTTCGCATACGTCTTTGCAGGTGGGCAATTCGAGTACGGAACGGTCGTATCCGGCAATTTCTCCGTATAATCCTCGGTAATCAGCACAAATTCACCGGAATACGGTTTGCAGCCCGCTCCCTGTGCGGTGCCCGCAGGCGACACGTGCAGCTTTGCGACTGCCCGTACCGCCAGCCCGCCGAAGCGCTGGTCAAGCGAACGCGGGCGGTCAGGCAGACGGAGGACTATGGCCGAAGCGATATTTCGGAATGAATCGCCGACGGAGTTCTTCCGCGATCTCGTCGAGACGGCAATGCAGAACCAACACGTGTCGGCGCGCGAATTGACGTCCTTCTATGTGGTCAACCTGCTAACCGGCTACGTGCACTCCACGCACGCGCGCCCAGCCGGCGAAGACGAACCGCTCGGCACGCGGCTCGCCCGTGCGCTGCAGGGCGCCGGAATGGAGCAGCGCGACAGCCTCCGCAAAGTCGGCGATCAGTCTCTCTTCATCTCCGGGTTCTTCTCGGACAGTCTGAATCGCAGCCTCGTCGACGTTGACTACTACATTCGGCTTGGGGAATGTGCGTACCGCCTCCTGGCACGCCAGGGAGTCGACGCGCTCGGCGACGTGTTCGACGAGCTGTCCGGCAAGTTCACGACGTTCGTCGACGTGTTGGGCGAGGTGAGTGAGCGGACGTCGCTCTCCTCCAACGCCGATGTGTTGAGGCTCTACGAGAAATGGCTTCGGACCGGCAGCCGGCGCAGCGGCGATCTGCTTGCGGCACGTGGAATCGTCCCCAACGCTTCGATCGGAAGCCGATTCGTCCAGTAGCGAGTTATAGACAAGTTGTAGATATACCTACACACTCGACGCTGGCCTGCACGCCTCATAGGTGCAGCTCTGCATCAGCTCGTGACAAAATTTGCGTCCTCTCCAGGGGACTCATGAGTCAAAAACCTAATGCACGGCGTTGGCGTCTAAGCAACACAGAGGCGTTCGCGCGACGAAGCTTCAACGGAATGAAGGCCTAAATTACCTACCTACAAAGGCTTAGCATCGTTTGCTGAGCGTCTTTGGTTTGGCTGTGTTCACGGTCAGTATGGTTCCGCTGAAGCCTATGTTCGAAGCGTGTTGGACGGCACTTTCATTGCATTAGTCAGGCGCATCATATTGGCGACGGCCTCATAAGGGCAGCGCGCGAAGGGAGCGGCAGGGATCATGGCGACGACGACTAAGACAAGAGGGGCGGCGAAGAACCGCTATAACGAGCTCAAGAAGATGCTCGAGGACCGCCGCCGGGAACTGCTCAACGAAGTTCAGGGACGGATCCGCGACGTGCGGTCGGACGGAAACAAGGACCGCGACGTGCTGGATCAGGGTGAGAGCTCCGAGGTCGACATTCAGGAAGACATCGAGTTCGCGCTCATTCAGATGAAGTCGGAGACGCTCACCAAAATCGACGCCGCGCTGCGGCGCCTCGAGGAGGGGACCTACGGCGACTGTTTCGAATGCGGTGAACAGATTTCCGAGGCTCGCCTCCGGGCGCTGCCGTTTGCTGTGCGTTGCAAGGATTGCGAGGAAGCGCGGGAGACGGCTGAGCAGCGTGAGCGTGCGCTGGCGAAGCGAGGGTCGTCAACGCTCTTCTTCGACATGACGAACTAACTGCCACCGAAACGGCAGGCCGAACTCCCAACCTTGCATCGATCGTGTCCGTGCAGACCGGTCGATGCGAGGTTGGGAGTTTTTTTTGTTTCGGGATCCGGATCCTTTGACGCCGCGTCGCTAGTTAGAAGAGGATTCCCGCCATGAGCGAACGCGACGAGACACTGGATCTTGAGGAGCTGACGACGGGGGACCGCCCAATCGCCGTTCCGGACGAGCTCCCAATCCTGCCGCTGCGTGACACTGTCCTGTTCCCCAACTCGTTCATGCCGCTCGCGGTCGCCCGCGAGAGTTCCGTCCGGCTGATTGACGAGGCGATCTCTCACGGCAAACTCATCGGCGTCTTCACGCAGCGCGATGCGGCGATTGAAGAACCGCAGCAGGCCGACCTGTACGAGGTCGGTACCGCCAGCCTCATTCACAAGATGTTCAAGCTCCCGGACGGCAGCCTGCGGCTGATTGTCCAGGGATTGGAGCGGCTCAGGCTCGATCAGGTCCAGGAAACCAAACCGTACCTGCGGGCACGGGTCTCGCCGGCGGTCGAGGGGCTGCGCGAAGGCGATCGGCTCGAGATCGACGCGCTGCTGCGCAACATCAAGACGAACTTCCAGCAGGTCGTTTCCCTGTCACCACTGCTCTCCGACGACCTGCAGGCGCTGGCGGCGAACATCACTGAAGCAGGCCGCCTGGCCGATTTCATCGCATCGAGTCTGACCACCATCGCCACGCCGATCAAACAGGAGGTGCTCGAAACGCTGGACGTCCGCGCCCGCATGGATGCGCTGAACCGGATTCTCATCAAAGAGCTGGAGGTGCTCGAGCTCGGATCGAAGATCCAGTCGCAGGTGCAATCCGAGGTGGGCAAGAACCAGCGCGAGTATTTCCTGCGCGAGCAGCTCAAAGCGATTCAGAAAGAGCTCGGCGAGGGCGACGATCAGACCAAGGAGATCGAAGAGCTCCAGCAGAAGGTCGATGCCGCGGGGATGCCTGATCCGGTCCGGAAGGAAGCGCAGCGCGAACTCGATCGGCTCGCCAAAATGCCGGTGGCGGCCGCCGAGTACACGGTTTCGAGAACTTACCTGGATTGGCTGGTGACGCTGCCGTGGCAGAAACGGACCGATGAAGTGATCGATCTGCCGCACACGAAAACGGTCCTCGACGAGGACCATTCGGGGCTGGAACGGGCCAAGGACCGGATTCTCGAGTATCTCGCCGTCCGCAAGCTCAATCCGACCGTGAAGGGTCCGATTCTATGCTTCGTCGGGCCTCCGGGGGTCGGCAAGACCTCGCTCGCGCGTTCGATTGCACAGTCGCTCGGCCGCAAGTTCGTGCGCGTGTCGCTTGGCGGTATGCGCGACGAGGCGGAAATCCGCGGGCATCGTCGGACCTACATCGGTGCATTGCCCGGCCAGATTATTCAAGGACTCCGGCGCGCCGAGTCGAAGAATCCTGTATTCATCCTCGACGAAATCGACAAACTCGGCTCTGACTTCCGGGGTGACCCGGCGTCGGCACTCCTCGAGGTGCTCGATCCGGAACAGAACAGCACGTTCCGCGATCACTATCTCGACGTGCCGTTCGACTTGTCCGAGGTGTTGTTCATCACGACGGCCAACGTTCTCGATCCGATTCCGCCGGCGCTGCGCGACCGCATGGAAGTGCTCGAGATCCCGGGCTACACCGAGGAGGAGAAGCTGGCGATTGCGCGCGACCACCTGGTGCAGAAGCAGATCACGAATCACGGCCTGACATCCGAGCAGGTGACGATCACGGACGACGCGTTGCGCACGGTGATCCGCGGCTACACGCGCGAGGCTGGCGTGCGGAACCTCGAACGCGAAATCGCGGCGTTGTGTCGCAAAGCGGCGCGCAGGCGCGCCGAGGGCGACGAGACTGCCTTGACGATCACGCCGACGGTTGTCGTCGAGATGCTCGGCGCGCCGACGTTCCTGGACGAGGAGATCGAGGAACGAACAAAAGAGCCGGGGGTTGCGATCGGACTCGCCTGGACCCCCGCCGGCGGCGACGTCCTGTTCATCGAAGCGTCGCGGATGCCTGGCACCGGCACGTTGACGCTCACGGGTCAGCTCGGCGAAGTGATGAAGGAATCCGCGCGGGCGGCGTTGTCCTGGTTCCGTGCCCATGCCGCCGCGTATGGCGGCGACCCTGACTTCTTCAAGAACGCCGAGATTCACCTGCACGTACCGTCGGGGGCGATTCCCAAGGACGGCCCCTCTGCGGGCGTCACCATTGCGACCGCCCTCGCCTCCGAGCTGACGCGGCGGCCGGTTCGAGGCGACATTGCGATGACCGGTGAGATCACTCTGTCCGGACGCGTTCTACCGGTCGGGGGAATCAAGGAAAAGGTGCTGGCGGCGCGTCGCGTCGGGATCCGTGAAGTGATCCTGCCGCGCCAGAACGAGAAAAACGTCAACGAGGACCTGACCGAAGAGCTGCGCCGGGAGCTCACCGTGCACTACGTCCAGTCGGTCGACGAGGTACTGCTGCTGGCGTTGCTGCCCGGTTCGAAGCCGCAGACGCCACGCAAAACGGAGCGAAGAGTACAGCCGCGGGTCCAGTAGACCAGATTCAGCGCGGGCTCGCGCGACCGAGCAGGTAAAGTCCCGCGACAGTCTTCAGATCGATGATCTCGCCTGCGCCGATCATGCGTTCGATGTCCGCCGGCGTAAACGCCCGTGCCTCGATTTCCTCGTCTTCGTCGGCGTGCGCCGCTTCGTCTCCCGCACGCGCGTCCCGGAGCCCGCGCGCCACGAAGAAGTTCATTTCTTCGTCGCAATATCCGGGCGTCGGGTAGAACGACCCGACGCGTTCAAGTTGCTCCGCGACCAGTCCGATTTCCTCGTGGCACTCCCGCTTCGCTGCCGCAGCTTCGTCCTCGCCCGGTTTCAAGCTGCCAGCCGGAAGTTCCCAGGCATGTCGGCCGATCGCGTGCCGGTATTGGCGGACGAGTACGATTTCTCCAGCCGCGGTAACGGGCACGATAACGACGGAACCTGGATGCCGGATGATTTCGGCCTTGAACTCCCCGCCGTTCGGCAGTGTCAGCGTCTCCAATTGCACGGTGAAGATGCGCCCTTCGTAGATGCGGCGGATCTCGCGGGGACGAATCGGTTCATTCATCACGGTCAGCCCAGCCTGGCAGGTCGTTGAGAACAGACGTCAAATCACCCGGCAGCGGAGCAATGAACTCGAGCCGGCGGCCGTCCCGCGGATGCTTGAACACGAGACGCGCGGCATGCAGGAACGGTCGCTCAAGGCGCTGCACCGCACGAATATCTCCGGGCACGCGTCGGTGAACGCCTCCGTACAGCGCGTCGCCGACGACAGGATGCCCGATAGCGCTCAGGTGAACGCGGATCTGATGCGTCCGGCCCGTATGGATCGCTACCTGGCAGAGTGTCAGTCCCGGCAGCGGGTGCGCGCGCGTGATCCGGGTGACTGCTTCGCGTGCGTGTTTCGCGCGTGCTGACATCTTCTGCCGGTTCGCCGGATCCCTTCCAATCGCCGCGTCAATCCGGCGTCCTGCGTTCACCACGCCCCAGACGAGGGCGATGTACTCCTTTTCGATTTCACGATCATGAAACTGTCGCGACAGCTCCTGGTGCGCAGCGTCGTTCTTCGCCACGATCATCACACCCGACGTACCGCGATCGAGACGGTGAACGATACCCGGACGCAGTTCCCCGCCGATGCCACTGAGGTCCTCCACGTGGTGCAGCAGCGCGTTGACCAGCGTGCCCGACGCGTGGCCCGCGCCAGGATGGACCACCATGCCGGCCGGTTTGTTGAGCACGGCAACGTCCGCATCCTGATACAGGATGTCGAGGTCCAGCGGCTCAGGGACGACCGCCGACGGTTGTGCCGCAGGAACCTCGACCTCGACATGGTCTCCCGCGTGAACAATCGCGTTCGGCTTCGTTGCAACCACACCGCGCAGACGGACACACCCGTCTGCGATTAGCCGCTGCACCTGCGACCGCGAATGGTCGGCGAGCACCGACACGAGCGCGCGATCGAGCCGTTGCCCGTCCTGATCGGCGGGGACGTCGAGCTCGAGCGCCACCTCCGATCTATGCCGCTGCCCGCCGGCGCCCGGGAACCTGCTCGGGTGTGAGCGGCCGGCGCCGCGATAGCCAGAACAACATGACAAGGCTGAGCGGCGCCAGCACGATCGAGATGAATTGCGATGTGGAAAACATTCCGAATACACTGCCGCGTGGATCACCGCGGTACATCTCGATGATGTATCGCGAGATGGCATACAGAAACATATAGGCCCAGAACGTCCGGCCCGGAAACGGCCGCCCGCGCCGTTCGGTCGCCAGCAGCAGCGCAAGAATAATCAGCGCCGCTCCCGCTTCATACAGCTGCGTCGGGTGCAGCGGTATGCCAAGCGGGGTTCCCACATTAGATGCCGCCAATGGGTTTGTGAAGACGATCGCCCACGGCACGTCCGTTGGCTTTCCGTAACAGCATCCGGCCGCCAGACATCCGAGTCGACCGGTCACATGACCGAGCGCGATGCCTGGGGCAAAGACGTCGCACGTCGTCCAGAAGGGCATGCGGTGCCGCGCGATATACCAGAACGCGACGCCGACGGCGAGCAGCAGGCCGCCGTAGAAAACACCACCCAGCCGGGCAAGGTTGAGCAGATCCTGCGGACTGCGGAACTGATCGAAGTCGACGACGAGGAGCAGCAGCTTCGCTCCGACGAGCGCCGCAATGATGATGTAAATCCCCAGATCGAGGACACGGCTCGGATCGAGGCCCCACTTCTTGGCGCGCCACATCGCCAGGCGCAAACCCAGCAGGTACGACGCTGCCAGCAGCACGCCGTAGGTGTAGACGGTGAACGGTCCGATCTTAAAGAGCTCTGGATACACGGACGCGCTCCAGGCCAAGCAGCTCGAGAACCATCAGCACCACTCCGATCGTGATCGCCGAGTCTGCGACGTTGAACGCCCAGAAATGCCAAGTGCCCCGATAGAGATCGACAAAGTCGAGAACGTACCCGGCGGATACTCGGTCGATCAGATTGCCGATCGCGCCGCCGATGACCAGTGTCAGGCCGAGGCGCGTCAGCGGCTGCGATTGGTCGAGCCGGGCAGCATATACGCCGAGCGCGATGAGGGCGACCGTGGCCACCGTTGTCAGCAGCACGGTTTTGAACGGAAAGTCGACACCGTCCAGAAACCCATAGGCAGCGCCGGTATTGTGCACCCGTGTCAGATCGAAGAACCCGGGTATCACCGTAATACTCTCGTGCAGCGTAAGCCGGCTGCGGACGAGCGCCTTGACGATCTGATCGACGACGACGATGAGCGTGGCGACGGTCACCTGGACACGGGTGGACATAGTCTGGCGTCAGGCTCGAAGCGCGTCGCGGCAGCGATCGCAGATGCCGGCCCATTCGGATTCGGTACGGACGCTCGGAACGAAGCGCCAGCAGCGCGCGCACTTCACCCCGGGTGCTTTCTCGACGACCACCTGGACCTCGTCGGCGCCATCCGTTGGACCGAGATGCAGGCCGACGTCGGAGACGTTGAAGAGCATCGGCAGGTGCTGCTGGTGCGTTTCAAGCAGCGTCGCCACCGGCCCCGTGGCAGTAATCACCACACGCGCGCCCAGTGAGTTGCCGATGACCTTTTCCTTCCGCTTCTCCTCGAGTGCCGCGTTGACGCTTTCGCGGACTGCGAGCAACCGCTCCCACGTGCCGACGAGGTCCGCATCGATCAGTGCCGCAACGTCAGGCAGATCCTCGAGATGGACGGACTCGCAGCGCTGACCGGGCATGTGGCGCCAGAGATCATCCGCAGTGACGGGCAGAATCGGCGCGAGCAGGCGCGCCAGGCCATCGCAGATGATGTACATCGCCGTCTGCGTCGAGCGGCGCTCGGGCGAGCCGGGACTGAGCGTGTACATCCGATCCTTGGTGACGTCGACGTAAAAAGCGCTCAAGTCCACGGTCGACAGCGTGTTCAGCGTCTGCGTCACCGTTGAAAAATCGTACTCGTCGTAGGCACGGCGCATGCGTTGCGCCGCATCGGCATACCGCGCGACGGCGAAGCGGTCGACGGCATCCAGCGCGTGGACGGGGACCCGGTCGGTGACGGGATTGAAGTCGTAGAGGTTCGCGACGAGGATCCGACACGTGTTACGCAGTTTGCGATAGACGTCGACGACACGCGTCAGGATCTCCTTGCTGACGCGGAGCTCCTCGGTGAACTCGCTCATCGCGACCCACAGACGGACGATCTCTGCGCCGCTCTCCTTGATCACATCCTGCGGCGCGATGACGTTGCCCACCGACTTGGACATCTTGCGGCCTTCGAGATCGATCAGGAACCCGTGCGTCAGCACTTCCCGGTACGGGGGACGCCCGCGGGTCGCCAGCGCCACCATCAGCGAGCTCTGAAACCAGCCGCGGTGCTGGTCGCTCCCTTCGAGATACATGTCGGCCGGCCACGTCAGTTCCGGATAATGCGGCAGCACGGCTTCGTGGCTGGACCCGGAGTCGAACCAGACGTCAAGGATGTCGCGTTCGCGCTCGAATGCGCGCCCGCCGCAGGACGGACAGGCGAGATCGGCCGGCAGGAACTCGTCCAGCGGGCGTTCGTACCAGGCGTCGGCGCTGTACTGCTCGAACACCGCTGCCGCCTTGTCGATCAGTTCGCGCGTCAAGAGCGCCTCGCCGCAGCTCGTGCAGTCGACGGCGGGGATCGGCACGCCCCAGGCACGCTGACGCGAAATGCACCAGTCGGGACGATTGGTGACCATGTTGAAGATGCGGTCGCGTCCCCATCGCGGGATCCAGTTGACCTGGTTGTCGATCGCCTGCCGTGCCGCTTCCCTCAACGTCCGCGATTGATTGTCTTCGCAGGGGATGACCGGATCGCCGTCGAGACGTACGAACCACTGGGCGGTAGCGAGAAAGATCACCGGGTTGTGGCAGCGCCAGCAGTGGGGGTACTGATGGGAGAACGTATCCCGATGCCACAGGCGGCTCCGCTCGTGCAGTGCCTTCTCGACGTTCGGGTTTGCGTCGAACACCCGCTGACCGGCAAACAGCTCGACGGTGTCGAGAAACTGACCGCCGGGACCGACGGGCGCATAGATGTCCAGTCCGTACTTCTTGCCCGTGAGGAAGTCGTCCGCGCCGTGGCCGGGAGCCGTATGCACGGCACCGGTTCCCTGCTCGAGCGTGACGTAGTCCGCCAGGACCGCAATGGAGTCGCGCTCGTACAGAGGATGCCTGAAACGGATCCCCTCGAACGTCTCGCCCTTGATTCGCGCCAGCGGCCGGTCGAGTGCGCGGTTGATCGTCTCGCCAACGGCGGCGGCCAGCGCCTCAGCGACGATGACGACGCGCCCGTCCACGTCGTAGGCGCCGTAGTCGAACTGCGGATGAAAGGCGACGGCCAGATTCGACGGTATCGTCCACGGCGTTGTCGTCCAGATCAGGACTGAAACGTCACGCCCCGCCAGCGCCGGCACCCGCCCGCCAAGTTCGCCGGCACTTTCATGAGAAAGCGGAAACTCCACGTAGACCGACGGCGAAAGGTGGTCGTCGTATTCGACTTCCGCTTCGGCGAGCGCCGTACGGCAGTGAATGCACCAGTGGACTGGCTTCTTGCCTTTGTAAAGGAGCCCGCGATCGACGAACTTGCCGAGCGACCGCACGATATCGGCCTGGTACGCAGCACTCATGGTCACGTACGGGCGATCCCATTCGCCAAACACCAGGAGGCGTTTGAACTCGTCCGTCATGATGCCGATGAACCGTTCCGCAGACGCCCGGCACGCTCGCCGCACCTCGGCGATCGACATGTTGCGTTTTTTCGACCCGAGTTCGCGATCGACCTTCAGCTCGATGGGCAGACCGTGGCAGTCGTAGCCGGGAACATAGGGCGAATCGAACCCGGCCATCGTCTTCGATTTCACCACCAGATCTTTGAGCGTCTTGTTCAGCGCATGACCGAGGTGAATGTGCCCATTGGCGTACGGCGGACCGTCGTGCAGCACGAACTTCGGCGCGCCGCGACGTTTCGCGCGAATCTTGCCGTACAGGTCCATCGCCTCCCAGCGCGCGATCGCTTCCGGCTCGGCGGTTTGGAGGTTGGCCTTCATCGGAAAACCTGTTCGCGGCAGGTTTACCGTGTCTTTCCACTCGGGCATAAACGTCAATGATATCGCGCGCCAGCCCTATAATTTTCGGATGGCCGCCGTCCCGACGCGGTTCACAGATGATCCGCATCCTGCCCGGCACCAGACGGGCGTACGTGAGGAGGTGCTCGACAACGGGCTGCGGGTACTGATTCAAGAGGTGCACACCGCGCCGCTCGCGTCGGTGTGGTGCTGGTATCGCGTCGGCTCCAAGGATGAGAGCTCCGGGCTGACCGGCATCTCCCATTGGGTCGAGCACATGAACTTCAAGGGAACGACCAGCATCCCGCGCGAGAAGATCAAAGGGATCATCGAGCAGTATGGCGGGTACTGGAACGGCTACACCTGGATTGATCAGACTGCCTACACGGAAACGGCGACGCGCGACGCGCTCGACCACATGCTCTTCATCGAAGCCGAGCGCATGGCGAACTGCCTGTACGACCCGGCGGACGTCGACTCTGAACGCACCGTGATCATTTCGGAGCTGCAGGGTGGCGAAAATGACCCGGAGCAACTGCTCGACCAGGAACTGACGGCCGCGGCGTTTCACGCGCATCCGTATCGCCATCCCACCATCGGGTGGATCGGCGACCTGCAGGCGATGACGCGCGACGATCTGTACCGCTATTACCGCCGCTATTACGTACCCGATAACGCCACGCTCGTTATCGTCGGTGACGTGGACGGGGACGCCGCGCTCGAGAACGCGACGCGACGTTTCGGCGGAATTCCTGCCGGGCAGCTGTCGACACGACGTTACACGCCAGAGCCGCCGCAATTGGGGGAGCGCAGGCTCGTCCTGTCGAAAGAAGGGACGACGGCGTATCTGAAGTTCGGTTTCCGGGCTCCAGCCGCTCAGGAGGACCATTTTTTTTCGCTGCTGGTGCTCGACGCCGTGCTGACGGGCGCTAAAGGCATGAACCTGTGGGCGAGCTTCCGGACGCCGCCCCCGCAACGCAGTGCCCGGCTGTACAAAGCGCTGGTCGACACGAGCCTCGCCTCAGCCGTCAGTGGTGGGCTGGTGCCGACGCAGCATCCGTTTCTCTACACGATTTCCATGACCGCCATCGAGGGGACGGGTCTGGACGCACTCGAACAGGCGGCCGGCGACGCGATCGATGACGTGCGGACCCGGGGCGTCACGCCAGACGAGCTCGTCAGGGCGAAGCGGCAATTGCGCGCACGCCTGGTCTTCGAGCAGGACAGCATCACGAATATCGGTCATCAACTCGGCTTCTTCGAGACGATCGCGACATGGCGGTACGTGTCTTCCATTGCGGCGCGGATAGAGGCGGTCACGCTCGATGACGTGGCCCAGGTTGCCGCCGCCCGGCTGCTCCCATCCAACCGCGTCGTCGGCCGATTCGAACCGCTTCCGCTACAGCATCGCGTCGAGTCGATCTCGGCGCAGGCGGCGCGGTGACCGTCGGCGATCGGCGCGCGCCAGACCGCGTGACTGCTGCCGGCCGCGCCTCTTCCGGACGCGGCCTCGCGCCAGTGCGTCACGTTCTCTCGAACGGACTGACGATCCTGGCGAAAGAGACACGGACGACTCCGGCGGTGACGATTTACGCCGGGGTTCGGGCCGGAACGATCTGCGACCCGCCTGACACTCCCGGTCTCGCACATTTCGTTTCGAAAGCGATCGATCGCGGCACGTCCTCACGGACAGCAGGTCGGATCGCCGAGGATCTCGACAACCGTGGCGTCTCGTTGTCGGTGGCTGTCAACCGCCACGCGATATGGCTCGTCTGCACCTGCCTCGCAGAAGACTTCGAGGAAATCCTGGCGCTGGTGGCCGACATCGCAATGCATCCGTTATTTCCCGAACGGGAAGTCGAAACACGGCGTGCAGAAATCGTGACGCTGCTCCGACAGGACCAGGACAACCCCGCCACCGTCGCGATGGAAGCGCTGTTCCGGCTGCTGTATGGACAATCGCATCCGTATGGACGTCGCCAGCGCGGTTCGGTCGAAGCCGTCGAAAGTATCACCCGCGCGGATCTGCAGCGGTTTCACGCCAGCCGGTTTTCGCCACGCGACATGTCGTTGGCGCTGGTCGGAGACATCAACGTCGAGCGCGCGGTGGAGGTGACGGCTTCGCTGTTCGACACGTGGGAGGCCGGCGAGACGGCCGAGATCCGGCTGCCGGCGCCGCCGCACGCCGAGAGCCGACAGGTCGAGGTCATCGCGATGATGAACAAGTCGCAGGCGGATATCGCCTACGGTTTTACGACGATAGATCGCCTGGACCAGCGGTATTACGCCTACTGGATGATGAACAACATCCTCGGACAGTACGCCCTCGGCGGGCGGCTGGGCGACAGCATCCGCGAACAACAGGGGATGGCGTACTACACCTTTAGTTCGCTCGATCCGAGCTTCGCTCCAGGGCCGCTGATCGTGCGCGCCGGGGTCAATCCCGCGAACGTGGAGAGGGCAGTCGAGTCGATCGATCGTGAGCTCGCCAAGATGGCGATGGCGGGGCCCACCGACCAGGAGATCGCCGAATCACGGCAATACCTGATCGGTTCACTCCCGCGAACGCTGGAGACCAACGTTGGCATTGCGACGTTTCTGCAGACCGCGGAGTTGTTTGGCCTCGGCCTCGACTACGACGAGCGTCTGCCGGCACTGCTCGAATCGGTCACGCGGGAGCAGGTTCACCGCGCCGCGCGGGAGGCGCTCGATCCTGCTCGCGCCGCGATCGCCGTCGCCGGACCCTACGCGGGCTCACTGCAATGACGGATGGCCAGGACGCCGCCCGCGCTCGAACGGCGGCGGTGTTCTTTGACGTAGATTTCACACTCATCTATCCGGGCCCGACGTTCCAGGGCGAGGGCTACCATCGCTTCTGCGCCAAGTACGGCATCGACGTCGATCCATCCCGGTTCGGTCATGCGGTGCGCGCCGCATCCGTCATCCTCGACGTTCAACAGGAACACGTCTACGACGCAGCCATATTCGTCCGCTACACACGGCGGATCATCGAGGAGATGGGCGGCCGTGGACCTCAGCTCGACGCCTGCGCCAGCGAGATCTACGACGAGTGGGCAGCGTGCCGCCACTTCTCGCTCTACGACGACGTTGAGCCGGTGCTGCGAGAGCTCGCCGGCCGTGGGATCAAGATCGGGCTGATCTCGAACTCGCACCGATCGATGGCGTCGTTTACGGAGCACTTCGAGCTCAACGGCCTGATTGCCGGTGCCATCTCGTCGGCGGAACACGGGTATCTGAAACCGCATCCGAGTATTTTCGAAGCCGCCCTGCAGCTGGTTGGCGCCCGGCCGCAGGAATCGGTCATGGTCGGCGACAGCCTGACGCATGACATTGAGGGCGCGCGCATGGTCGGCATGCGCGGCGTACTGGTGCATCGCGGCGGTCCGCCGGTCGCGGGCGCCGACGACGTCGTCGCCATCGGCGATCTGTCAGAGCTGCTGGCGCTTCTCTGAATGAGGGTCTCGAGAACCACTGCGGCCGCGGCGGTCCTCTGGGCGGTCGCGCTGGCGATCTATTTGCCGCAAGCGGGCCATGGATTTGTCCAGGATGACTTCCGCTGGATCGTCGAGAGCCGCGTCGCGTCGCTCGGCGAGGTCCCGCGGCTGTTTTTCGCCAACGTCGGGTTTTATCGGCCGCTCGTCTCTCTATCCTTCGCGATCGACTACGCATTGTGGGGTACCGACGCGTTCGGCTACGCGTTGACCAACGTTGCGTTCTATCTGCTGGCGGCCGCTCTCCTCTACCTTCTCGCCCGCCGCTTCGGGCTCACACCCGCAGCGGCTGTGGCGACGATGGCGGTCTGGATGTTTAATTTCAGCGGCGTCAACATGGCGCTGCTGTGGCTCAGCGGCCGGACGGCGCTCCTCGTCACGGTCTTTTCGCTACTGTGTACTCACGCCGTGGTTCGCCGTCGCTACTGGGTTGCGGCCGCGATGTCTACGGCCGCGGTCTTGTGCAAAGAGGAGGCGGTCGTGCTGCCTCTTTTTTTCGCGATCGTCTTGGTGGCGTCGGAGCGGCGTCTTGCAGCAGCGTGGAAAACGGTGCCGATGTGGACCGGACTAGCGGCGTACCTGCTGCTCCGGTCGCACAGTGGAGCATTCTGGCCTGCGGACGCGCCTTCCTATTACCGGCTGTCATTTGCTCCCGGCCTGCTACTGAGGAACTTCGTCGAGTACGCCGACCGTTCGGCGACGGTGGCATTAATCGTGGCAGTAGCATTTGCGTTGGTCGGCAGAATCCGGCCGGCGGATTTCAATGCTGACGAGCGCCGCGTCTTGACCTTCGCAATCATCTGGCTGCCAGCCATGTTCGGATTGACCGTGTTCCTGCCGGTTCGTTCGAGCTTGTACGCGCTGCTGCCATCTGTCGGTTCCGCGCTGATAGCCGGCGTTTTCGCGGCGGTCGCGCAGCGCACGCATCAGCCGCGGTTTGACCGCACGGCGGCGGTCATGATCGTTCTCGTCGTTCTGCTGACTCCTGTCTATCGTGCGCGCAACGTGCGCTGGGTGAAGCCGGCGGAGCTGACCGAACAGGTCATGACCACGTTGGTGCGCGATCTTCGCAATGCAGCACCCGGGCGCGTCGTGGTAATCGACGACCCGGCCGAGCGCTTCAACCTGACGACCGCGTTCGGAGGTCTATTCCAGGATGCGCTGCTGTTGCGTCTCGGAAAAGGATGGTCGGGCGATGTTGTGACCGACACAGCCGCCGTCACCGCCGATCATACGTACCGTCTGAGCGACGGTGTGCTCACGCGTCAGCGTTGAGCTACCCAGGTGGCCAGCCAAACGTGCGTCCGGCGAGCAGATGGAGGTGGATGTGGAAGATCGACTGCCCCGCGTCGCGGTTGCAGTTCAACACGGTCCGGTAGCCGCGTTCCGCATAACCGTGCTGCTTGGCCAGGGCCGCCGCACGCCTGAACATCGCGCCAACCAGCGCGTCGTCGGTGGCGAGAAGATCGTTGAGTGTCGCGATGTGTCGTCTGGGGACGATCAGGACGTGCAACGGGGCAGCCGGATTGATGTCCTTGAACGCGACGACGTCCTGATCTTCATAGACGAGGTTGCCCGGGATCTCCCCCGAGACGATTTTGCAGAACACGCAGTCGCTCATCGGCGTTGAATGATAGCGGTTCGCGCCAGGCCTTGCAGGTCGGCGCGGACGTGATCGACGCGCAGGGCCGGGCGGGTGTCAACGAGCGCGCGGACATCGTCCTCCTGCCCGAAGCCGAACTCCATCACCAGCCAGCCGTGTTCGCGAAGCGCGTCGATGGCCGTGTCGAGCACCGCCTCGATGTGATGCAGGCCGGTGACGCCGCCGAACAGCGCCACATGCGGCTCCCGCAGCACGTCGGCCGACAGTCCGCGTTTGTCGACGTCGCGGACGTAAGGCGGGTTCGACGCGATGACGTCGAATGCGCCGCCGACCCCGCGGAGATACGAGGTGCAGATGAAGTCGATTCGTTCGGCGACGCCGTGGCGGATGGCGTTGCCGCGGGCGATCGCCAGCGCGGCATCTGAAACGTCGGTCGCGACGACTGTGGAGGCGGCAGCCGCATGGGCGATCGCCACCGCGATGCAACCACTGCCGGTGCCGATGTCCGCTACTCGCAACGGTCGATCGGCCGGCATCTGATGCGCGATGGCGAGCGTCTCCTCGACCACCAGCTCGGTCTCCGGGCGCGGGATCAGCACCGCTGGCGTCACGTGGAAGTCCAGGCCCCAGAACTCCCGCTCACCGACGATATAGGCCGTCGGCTCGAATTGTTCGCGGCGTGCAATCCACTGCGAGAAACCCGGCTCGAGGGTTTCAGGAATCTGTTCGGGATGATTCAGTAAGAGACGGGCGCGGTCCCATTTCAGGATGGTGCGAGCGTAGAGGTCGACGTCGATGGCCGCCTCCGCGGGGTTGATTCCCGCGCGCACCAGTTGCTCGCGCGCGGCGGCGAGGCGCTGCTGCAGCGTCAATGTTTCGTGGCGCCGCCGTCGGGATTGGTGGTGACCTGTTTCAGCTTCTCGGCGTTGTAATGCGAGGTGACCTGATCGATCATCTCGCGCAATTCGCCGGTCAGCACGTCGTGCAGCCGGTGGGTGGTGAAGTTGATGCGATGGTCCGTAATCCGGCTTTGCGGAAAGTTATAGGTTCTGATCTTTTCTGACCGTTCACCCGTGCCGACCTGCCCGCGCCGCTCTTTGGCGATTGCGTCCTGCTGCTTCTGCATTTCCATCTCGTAGAGACGTGCGCGCAGCACTTTCATCGCCTTCGCCCGATTCTTGATCTGAGACTTCTCGTCCTGCTGTGAGACGACGAGACCGGTCGGGATGTGCGTGAGGCGGACGGCCGAGTAGGTCGTATTCACGCTCTGGCCGCCGGGGCCGCTCGAGCAGAACGTGTCGATCCGCAGATCTTTGTCGTTGATCTGAATATCGACGTCCTCGGCTTCGGGGAGGACGGCGACGGTCGCCGTCGACGTGTGGATGCGGCCCTGTGCCTCGGTTGCGGGCACGCGTTGCACCCGGTGGACGCCGCTTTCGTACTTCAACTGGCTGTAGACGCCGCGACCTTCGATCGAGGCAATCGCTTCCTTGTAGCCGCCGGTGTCGCTCTCGCTGACCGACATGACGTCGAAGCGCCATCCCTGCCGCTCCGCGAATCGCGTATACATGCGGAAGAGTTCCGCTGCAAAGAGCGACGCTTCCTCACCACCCGTACCAGCCCGGATCTCGAGGATGACGTTCTTCTCGTCATTCGGATCCTTCGGGACCAGCAGGATCTTGATCTCTTCGAGCAGCGTTTCCTTCCGGCCGGCGAGCGCCTTCAGCTCCTCCTCCGCCAGTCCGCGCATCTCGGCATCCGAGCCGCGTAGCAGTTCCTCGGCGCCCGCGATGTCCTGTTCGACGGTCTTGTATTCGCGGTATTTCTGGACGAGGGGCTCCATGTCGGAGAGGGCCTTCGCCGCCTTCCGATACTCGACGGGATCCGATTGCACCTCGCTCGTGCCGAGGCGGTGCATCAGCTCGTCGTAACGCGATTCGACCGTTGAGAGTTTGTCGAACATGTCGTGCGGCCCGTCCTCATTATCCACCGGATACCGGCGGGAGGAATGCGACCTCGTCGCCGTCGCTGACGGTTGCCGACATCTTGGAGTAGTCAGCATTGACCGCGACCGACATCGTGCGCTCGTAGGCGCGAAGTTCCGGCACCTCGGCGACGAGCGATCGCCACACGGATTCCACCGTCGCCGGGTTCGCAACCTCGCGCACGAGCTCGCCGGAACCGGCAAGATCGCGCAGCCGTGCGAACAGCCTGACGGTCACGCGCATGCAATTCGGCGCGCTGCATCGCGCGCCGCCTCGTCGTCCGGATTTGCGGTCGCACCCTCGAGCCAGACGTCGCCGCCCTCGAAGTGCTCGTGCTTCCAGATCGGCACGATCTGTTTCACCCGTTCGATCGTGTAGCGGCAGGCGGCGAATGCGTGGGCACGATGGGGCGAAACGGCGACGATGACAATGCTGGCTTCCCCAAGCTCGAGGCGCCCGATCCGGTGGTGGACGCCGACGCGCGTGTCGGCCCACGCCTCCCGCGCCTCATCGACGATGAGCTGGAGCGCCCGCACGGCAAGGGGTTCGTATGCCTCGTACTCCAGGAAGGAAACGCGTCGTCCCTGGTTTTCCTCGCGGACGAGGCCTAGAAACGACGCCACTGCGCCCTCGGCTGTGCTCGAACGGGAGACTTCGTCGATCAATGCCTGCAGATCGAGACGCGCTGCTGTTACGGCCACTGCCGCCATACCGCCAGTTTAGCCGGACCGCCTCCAGAAGTGGTTCATCGGGCCGTTGCCCTCGCCGAGTTCAGGGGCGTGTTCGATAGCGCCGGCGATGTAGGCCTGAATGAGAGGAATGGCATCGCGCACTGAACGACCGAGCGCCAGGTGCGCGGCGAGCGCAGCCGCGAAGGTGCATCCAGTGCCGTGCGTGTGTCGTCCCGCCATCCGCGGGTGACGGAATTCGGCGAATTCACGGCGGTCATAGAGCAGATCGACGATGTCCGCGGTCGGCGAATGACCACCCTTGATCACGACCAACGACGGTCCGAAGGCGGCGATCCGTCGCGCCGCTTCCTTTTTGTCGTCGTCGGTTCGGATCGCCACGCCCGACAGTGCCTCAGCCTCCGGCACGTTCGGTGTCACCACGAAAGCCTGTTTCAGCAGCGCTCTCTTCATCGCCTCGACGGCTTCGTCGTTGGCGAGCCCATCTCCGCTCTTCGCCACCATGACCGGATCGACGACAACGAACGGTATGTCGAAGTCCGAAATTGCCCTGGCGACGGTGTCGACGATCGCGGCGGATGGCAGCATGCCGGTCTTCGCGGCGTCCGCGCCGAGGTCGACCATCACCGCTTCGATTTGTTGCCGTATCAGCTCAGGCGACAGCGCATCGAACGATGCGACTCCGCGCGTGTTCTGGGCCGTGACGGCCGTGATCGCCGTCGTCCCGTACACGCCGTGTGCCGCGAAGGTCTTGAGGTCCGCCTGAATGCCGGCGCCGGCGCCCGAATCGCTGCCCGCGATCGTCAGCGCCGTGCGCATGGCGTCAGCGAGGGCCGACCAGTCGCCAGAGACCGGGGGTGATGCCGGCGGCGGCTAGGAGCTTGGCCAGATCGGCTGCCACGAAAGGATACACGCCCGAGGAGAGCGCGGCTGACAGCCCGATTGCGGCGCTGCCGGAAGCGAAGCGCGCGAAATACGCGAGCCAGAGCGTACCGGACGCGTAGATGATCGCGAGTCCGACGAGCATTGCGGCGACCGACGTCACATAGCGTCGGGCGAATCCGCGTTCCGCGAGGTCACCAACGACGAATGCCGCAAACGGATACGCCATCAGATAGCCGCCCGTGGGTCCGAGCAGTCTGAACAACGCGGGCGGAAGCGTTGCTGACGCGGCGAACACCGGCAGGCCGGCTATGCCCGCCGACAGGTACAGCACCTGACTCGCACACCCGAGCCGCGACCCGAGGATGAGGCCGCCGACCAGTACCACGAGCGGCTGAAACGTGAACGGCACCTGTGTGAACGGCAGGGGAAAGCTGATCTGCGCCGCCGCTGCGGTCAGCACGGTAATGAACAGCACCGAGGCGACGCGAATTGCCCGAGTGACAACCCGGTCGTCGGCGCGCCCGGCGACGACGTTCAACAGAGTGGCGGAGTGTGCGGTCATGGCGGAATTGTACTGTTCTACCTGCCGACGACCAGCAGGTATTGAAAAGGCAGCGTGGCGCCGTCGAGGACGCGAAGGTGTGCGGCTGCGACCTCTGTTTCGACCACGGACCGATCCAGACGCCGCTGCGGATCAGGCCCGGGGCCTCCGTCACCCGGTTTGTAGTTCACGATGCCAATTCGTCCCTGTGGCTTCAGCGTTGCGGCCAGCCGCTGCAGGAAGTCGATGCGGTTGTCTTCGCCGTCGACTTCCGGGTACACGTCGACGACGAGCACCGCGTCGAGCGCGCCTTTCGGCAGGTTCACGTCGGTCTCGGTCCCGAGGCGCGTCACGACGTTTTTCAGGCCTTCGCGGCTGACGCGACGTTTGATGGACTCGAGCATCGGCTGCTGGATGTCCTGGGCATAGACCAGCCCTTTCTGCTGCACCCGTCGTGCGAGACGGACGGTGAAGAAACCCGACCCGGCTCCAATATCCGCCACGGTGTCGCCGTCAGCTATCTGCAGCGCATCCATGATCAGATCGGGCTTCTGCCACGTCGCCCGATCCGGGCTCTCCAACAGGCCCAGGTCGATCGGCGGAAACAGCCGCCCTTGTCGTTGCGTCGGGCTGGTTTGCTGGGCGGCGACGGAGGCGGCGAGGTGCAGGAACACGACGCAGAAGACGCCCGTCCCCAGCAATCGCCCCGTCTTCATGGCTTGGATCCTTCGTCGACGATCCCGGGACGCGTCATCACGTCCGGGGAAAGAACTCGATCGAGCTGATGTCCGTCCATCAAACCCTGTTCGAGTACCAACTCTCTAATCGGGCGACCTGTCGCCACGGACACTTTGGCAAGTTCTGCAGTCTTGGCATATCCGAGGTACGGGCTGAGCGCGGTTGCAACGGCGGTGCTCCGGTCGAGAAGCTCGCGGCAACGTTCGGGATCTGCCTCGATGCCGTCCACGCACTTTTCCCGCAGGATCGCCATCGCGTTGCGAAGGATAGACGAGGCGTGCAGCGAATTCCAGGCAATGACCGGCATCATCACGTTCAGTTCGAGCTGGCCGGCTTCCGCCGCCGTGCAGACCGTAACGTCGCAGCCGATCACCTGGAGACAGACCTGATTGACCATTTCCGCGATCGACGGGTTCACCTTGCCGGGCATGATGGATGATCCCGGTTGCACGGGGGGCAGCTTGATCTCGGCGAGGCCGGCGCGCGGACCCATGCTGAGCAAGCGCAGGTCGCTCGCGATCTTCGAGAGTTCCACGGCCAGACGGCGCATCGCGCCAGAGTAGGCCAGCACATCGCCCATGCTCTGCGTCACGCGAAAGCGGTTGTCGGCGGGCGTCAGTGTCAGGGCGGTCAGCCGGCTCAATTGACCGACAGCGAGTGCCGTGTAATCGTCGCCGGCATTGAGTCCGGTGCCGATGGCCGTCGCCCCCAGATTCAGCTCCTGCAGAGGGCCCGACGCGCGTTCGAGCGCATTCGCCGCGTAGTCGATGCACCCGGCGTAACCGGTGAACTCCTGTCCCAACGTCATCGGCACGGCGTCCTGCAGGTGCGTCCGTCCGACTTTCAATACAGCGTCGAACTCCCGTGCTTTGATCGCGAACGCCGTCGCCAGGGCGCGCGCGGCGACGACGAGGTCGCGATGGCCGAGCAGGAGCGCCAGTCTCGTCGCAGTCGGGTAGACGTCGTTCGTCGACTGCCCCATGTTCACGTGGTCGTTGGGATGGACCGACGTGTACTCGCCGCGGGCGGCGCCCAACAGTTCCGACGCGCGGTTCGCGAGCACCTCGTTGACATTCATGTTGTGCGACGTTCCAGCTCCAGCCTGGTAGACATCGACAACGAACTGATCGCGAAAACCGCCGTTGAGCACCTCGTCGGCGGCGCGCACGATGACGCCGCCGATCCTGGAATCGAGGCGCCCGAGCGTCATGTTCGCGTGCGCTGCGGCCTTCTTGATCAGGACGGTGGCGTCGACCAGCACGGCGGGCGCGCGCAACCCACTGATCGGAAAATTCTCGAGCGCTCGGGCCGTCTGAATGCCGTAGTAGGCGTCCGCCGGCACTGCCTTGCTACCGAGCGGATCGCGTTCAGTACGAGTGGTCATGGCGACCGGCTCAATTATACTGAGCGGATGCCTTCCGGCTTGTTCGACAGCATGGTGTCGCTGATCGTGCGGACGTCAACCGATTTGCCTCCGGACGTCCGCGCGGCGATGGCGATGGCACGCGCGCAGGAGGCCGACGACAGCCGTTCGGGACAGGCCCTCGCCATCATTGCGCAGAACATCGATCAGGCGGCTGACGACGAGGGCGCGATCTGTCAGGACACCGGCATGCCGACATTCGAGGTGAAGACACCTGTCGGTGCCAACCAGATCTTGATGAAGAAGCAGATCCGCGACGCCATCGCTGAGGCGACGCGGCGTGGCAAACTTCGGTCGAACTCGGTCGACTCGATCACCGGCGAGAACTCCGGAGATAACCTCGGTCCAGGCACACCGGTCATCCACTTCGAGCAGTGGGAGAACGACGACGAGATCGAGGTCAGGCTGATCCTCAAGGGCGGCGGCTGCGAGAACATGAACGCGCAGTATTCGCTGCCGGCGGAACTGGCGCACCTTGGACGTGCTGACCGCTCTCTCGAGGGCGTGCGCAAGTGCATTCTGCACGCGGTCTGGAACGCACAGGGCAAAGGCTGCGCGCCCGGCGCCATTGGCGTAGCCATCGGCGGCGATCGCACGTCGGGGTATGTCGTCGCCAAGGAGCAATTGTTCCGTACCCTCGACGACGTGAATCCCGATCCACGCCTCGCCGGCCTCGAGGCGTCCATCATGGGGGAGGTGAACAAGCTCGGCATCGGGACGATGGGCTTTGGCGGTCGTGTCTCGTTGATTGGCTGCAAGATCGCCGCGCTCAATCGTCTGCCGGCGAGCTTCTTCGTTTCCGTTGCCTACAACTGCTGGGCGTTCCGCCGGCTCGGCGTCGTGTTGGATGCGCAGACGGGCGGGATCAAGCGGTGGCTGTACCGCGATCCCGCCGTTCCAGCCGTTGCAATGGCCGACCAGCACGGGCTTCGTCGAACGGGACGCGCAATCGAGTTGCGCTCACCGTTGACCGAGGAACAGGTCCGCTCGCTGAAGGTGGGCGATATCGTGCTCGTCTCGGGTCGTGCGTACACCGGGCGAGACGCAGTGCATCATCACCTGATGCACCACGATCCCCCCGTCGATTTGCGCGGCAGCGTGCTTTATCACTGTGGTCCCGTCGTCGCAAAGGACGGTGCGGTGTGGCGTGTGACGGCCGCCGGCCCGACGACCAGTATTCGCGAGGAACCCTATCAGGCCGACGTAATCAAGCGATATGGCGTGCGTGCGGTGATCGGAAAAGGCGGAATGGGACCGAAAACGCTCGCCGCGTTGAAGGAGCATGGCGCCGTTTACCTGAACGCAATCGGAGGTGCCGCACAGTTCTACGCTCGGACCATCAAGAGCGTGGACGGCGTCTCACTCATGGAGTTCGGCACGCCTGAAGCGATGTGGCACCTCATGGTCGAGGACTTTCCGGCGATCGTGACGATGGACGCCCATGGCAACAGCCTGCACCGTGATATGGAGCAGGCGTCGGCTCAGCAGTTGAGTGCCATCGGAGCGTAGGCGATCGGCTGAGCTGTCGCCGTAAGCCGCAGAACGGTAATGAAATAGCGTGCTGGCCCCCGGCTGCAGTGCTTTCCGATTATGTCGTCGCCCGCGTATAATTTCAGTAAGTTCTGATGCAGGGGTCGGGCGAATCAGGTCTCCGAGGAGCAGAAGAAGATGATCAATGTGTCCCCAACGGCAGCGTCGAAGATCAACGAGCTGCTCGTCGAGGAAGGGAAATCGGGTAGCGGCCTGCGCGTGTTCGTGCAGGGCGGCGGCTGTTCGGGTTTCCAGTACGGCCTCATGATCGAGGAAAACGGCGGCGACGCCGACCAGGTGTTCGAGTCGAACGGAGTTCGACTGTTCGTCGATCCAGTCAGCATCAGCTATCTGAAGGGTGCCGAGGTCGATTTCGTCGATACGGTGACGGGCGGCGGGTTCACGATTAAGAATCCGAACGCGACGTCGACCTGCGGTTGCGGCCAGTCGTTCAGCGTCTAAGGAGTACGGCCTTTCCGTGCCGACCGCCTTTCCCGATCTCACCAGGCTGAAGCCGGATGGCGGCAAGCGGTCGAGCAAACGCGAAAAGATCGTCAACGTGTTTCTCCGCCAGGAGGGGCATCTCAGCGCCGACGATCTCGTCGACATCATCCGGCAGGAGGACCAGCGAATCAGCCGGGCGACGGTCTACCGCACGCTGCAGTGGATGGTGGATGCCGGCATTGCGCGCAAAGTCGATTTTGGCGAAGGGCGCTTCCGGTTCGAGCACTCCTATAGACAGCCGCGACATTTTCATCTCATCTGCCGGACCTGCCATCGTTCGTTCGAGTTTCTCAGTTCCGATATCGAAGGTCTGATTGAAGAGGTATCCGCCACGCGCCGCTTTGCCCCGGCGCAGAGTGTCGTGCAGATTTACGGCACCTGCGAGGCCTGTCGGACGGGGCGGCCCGCTGCGCCGACCGAGGTCGGGCACACCGGCCTGGTATTCGCGCGCGACGCGCTGCGGATCGCCATCGCCACCGAACGCAGTGGCCTCGAGTTCTACTCGCGTGCCGCTCGCGTCGCCAAAGATGCGCGCGGTCGGAAGGTCTTCCATGACCTGGCCATGGAAGAAAAGGAACATCTCGGCAAACTCGAAGAGCGATATCGGGCGTTGCTGGAGCGCGATCCCGAGTTGGAATCGAGGCCGACGTTCCTGTTCTTCAAGGGTGCCGCCAACGGGCTGTTCGCCGAAGGAGCCGAGCGCCTGCTTCGCGGCGTCAACGATCAGCAGGCATTGATGATCGGGATCCGCTGCGAACGCGGGTCACACCGGTTCTTCAAGAAATACGGCGAGCGGTTCGAAGATTCGGAGGGCAAGCAGATCTTCCTCGAGTTCGCCGACGAGGAACGAAATCACCTCGATCTGCTCGTCCGCGAGTACCGCGCGCTGTCGAAGCGTCAGGGGCGCACGTCGCGGCGTTCACCAGGTGCGGTGTCGGCTCGCGCCGCGCGCTGACCCGGGTGTCGTCCTCGCGCACCCGCTGTGATCGATCTTCATCTCCACACAAACGTATCTGACGGCTGGCTCACGCCGACCTCGCTCGTCGAGCGCGCCGCGGCGGCGGGGATCCGTGTCCTTGCCGTCACCGATCACGACACGACTGCCGGTATCGACGAGGCTACCGTCGAAGCGGCGCGCCGCGGCCTGCAGATCGTGCCCGGCATTGAGATCACAGCCGTCGAGCACGGCCGCGATGTGCATATGCTCGGGTACTTCTTCGACCCCGATGATGACGGCCTGTCGCGGTTTCTCGCCGCGCAGCGCGAGACACGCGTCGGCCGGATCGTCGAGATGGCGAAACGTCTGCAGGTGCTCGGCATGCCTATCGACGTGCAGCCACTCATCGACGAAGCGTCGCGGCAGAACAGCAAGTCACTCGGCCGCCCTCAGCTCGCCCGCGCCATGATCGCCGCCGGCTACGTCGCCGACACGCGTGAGGCGTTTGAGCAGTGGCTCGGGCGCGACCGCCCGGCGTTCGTCGAACGTCCGGGCGCACCACCCGGCGAAGTGATCACCATCGTGCACTGCGCCGGCGGTGTTATTTCGCTGGCGCATCCGGGTCGGACGAAAATCGACGACGACATTCCCCGGTTGCGGCGGCACGGCCTGGACGCGATCGAGGTGTACCACTCGGATCACGACGGCCCGACAATCGACTTCTACCTGCAGATGGCGCAGCGGCTCGGCCTGTTGGTCACCGGCGGTTCCGACTTTCATGGCGATCCACAGCGTGCGCTGGAGCCTGGAGCCGCCTGCTTGCCGGAACCGGACTGGACGAAGCTGCTCGCGCGCATCGACCATGCCCGGCGGTGACGTCCTCGTCGCGCTGAACGCGGTGACGAAGGACTACCGCGCGCTGCGTCCCCTTCGCCTACAGCGCCTCGAGCTTCGTGCCGGCGAATCGATTGCCTTGCTCGGGGTCGACGCACCGATGTCCGAAGTGCTCGTGAACCTGATCACGGGCGCGCAACTGCCGGATTCTGGTGAAGTGACGGTATTTGGTCGTGCCACCAGCGCAGTCACCGGCGTCGACGACTGGGTTTCCGACCTCGACCGATTCGGCCTCGTCAGTGAGAGAGCCGTTCTGGTCGACCAGTTCACCGCTGCGCAGAACCTTGCCCTTCCGTTGACGCTCGAAATCGATGAGATACCGCCCGACGTCGCGACCGCCGTACACAACTTGGCCGTCGAAGTCGGTCTAAGCGCAGATGAGCTGTCTGCGCTGACTGGCGCGCTCTCAGCTGCGGCTCAGCTTCGATTGCGGCTGGGCCGTGCGCTCGCGCTTACGCCGCGCATCCTCATAGCCGAGCATCCAAACGCGCGTCTTTCACAAGGCGAGGCAGCAGCGTTCGCGGCCGATTTCGCACGTATCACGGCCGAGCGCAAGCTCGGTTCTCTTGTCATGACCGCCGATGCCACTTTTGCGGGTGCCATTGCCGATCAAGTCCTTACGCTTCAGCCGGCGACGGGCGAGTTGAAAGCGCGTTCCGGGTGGCGACGCTGGTTGTCCTAACGGAACAGAACTTGATTCGTGGAAAGTGGGCCGTCGGTGCGGCCCGTGCGGGAGGTTACTCGTGGCGAACGGAACGATCAAACGTCTGGTAAGAGATCGCGGGTTCGGCTTCATCCGTGACGATGGCGGCCAGGAGTGGTTCTTCCATCGCAGTGCGGTTGAAGCCGGCGGATTCGAACAGCTCAACGAGGGTCAACGCGTGAGCTTTGATGAGGAGCCGTCGCAGAAGGGTCCCCGTGCCGGGAACATCCGCGCCGCATCCTGAGCGACGCGACCTTCAGCCTTCGATCAGGCGAATGTCGCCCGCGCGCGGGCCCTTCGCCGATTCCTCGGGCTGAAACTCTACTCGCTGGCCTTCGCGGAGCAGCTCGAACACGGCTCCGCGAACGGCGCTGCGATGGAAGAAATGCTCGATGCCGCTCTCATCGCGAATGAACCCGAATCCCTTGTCGATGAGGAGGCGTGCGATAGTCCCGGTGGGCATAACCCTGTCCTCCGATGCGCGTCGATCGTTAGAGTTCGACTCGTCTTGCGGCCGGCAGGCGGAGCGGCCGATCCCGATCAGAAAGGACGAACGCGCGCAACGGCCCCAAAAGCTGGGCCAGTGTAGGGAGTACGTGTAGCGAAGTCAAGCGTGCCCGAAGTCCTTTGCACGCCGTGAGTTGGCATACGATGGCGCATGCTGCCCGGCGTCATCCTGGCTGCCGGCGACTCCACTCGCATGGGATCGCCGAAAGCCCTTCTGCTCACACTCGACGGAACGCCCTTCGTCACCGCCATCGCCGCGACCTTTGCCGCAGCGGCGCTGGACGAGATCGTCGTCGTCACCGGTCGCGATCACGACCGCATCGTTCGCGAACTCGCGAGCGCGGCTTTAGCCATCGTCCCGACGGTCGTTCGCAACCCGGATCCATCCCGTGGCCAGCTCTCCTCACTCCTTACCGCGATGGACGCCCTCGTATCGCCGCAGACGGAGGGGCTGGTGGTGACGCTGGTCGACGTTCCGATGCTGGCGGCGGCGACGGTTCGACAGGTCGTCAGTGAATGGCGTCGCACGCGCGCTCCAATCGTGCGTCCGGCTATCGCTGACCGTCACGGACACCCTGTTCTGTTCGATCGACGGGTGTTTGACGCGCTTCGTTCGGCTCCCCCCGACCGAGGCGCAAAAGCGGTCGTTCATGAATACGCGGCTGAAGTGCTGAACGTCCCTGTCTCTGATGAGGGATGCCTGGTGGACGTCGATACGCCCGGAGACTACGAGCGCCTTCATCGGTAAGCCGCGTCGTCGCTGCATTCAGCGTACTTACAGTCCTGTCGTCATCCGCGACATCAGCCGATACCCCGGTGGATAGGAGTATCGCCGGCCCGAACGGGCTCGAGCCGGCGCCGAATGCCACACACCGTTCAGGCAAGGTCTCGCGGCGAATATGCCAGCCCAGCCGTCTCAGCCGTTCGGGTCGAGCGACGCACACACGACACCGCCCGCGGGTATGCCGTCGTGGCGACGTTGGGGCAGCGCGCGCTTGCCGGCACCGACTTTCCGCTGTTATTGGATCAGACCGTCAGCCTCGTGGCCGAGACCTTGAGGGTGGCGGCTGCGGCGATTGGCGAAGTGACGGCCGATGGCTCGCTGTTGGTGCGGGCGGCGCACGGACTGACGACGATACGTGCCGGCGAGACGGCGCTTGCCGCTGATCGATCTCGCTTCCCCGCCTCCGCGCTCGATTCAGAGACGCCGCTTTGTGAGTCGCCGAATCGACGCTCACTGAACTGCGATGTGCGTCTGACCAGGGAAGCCCTCAGCAACACCGTCGCGATACGCACTCCAGGACGAGCCGGTCCCTACGTCGCTGGCTTGGGGCATTCGACTCGCCGGGTTCGCCAGCCGAAGCTCGCGCTTCAGCGAAAGCTCGCGTCACCAGCCTGCGAGCCGGAGCTCGCGAAGCGAGCGAAGGCTGGTGGACCAGACCGGGATCGAACCGGTGACCTCGTGAATGCCATTCACGCGCGCTCCCAACTGCGCCACTGGCCCACTCTTGGCGGACTACCGAACACACAATGGTAGCCCACGGCCAGATGAGCCGCAACCGCGTCAGTACATTGTGTTTGCGGGCGACGTGACCGAGGCTGTCACGGTGTGAAGTTAGGCTGGATCTTGACCGCTTCCGGCGCCGGTGCGCCGGCGGCGGTGGCGTGTCGTCCGTGAGCGAGCGTTAGCCAGCGAGCCAGCTGCCGGGCGGCTTCGTCGGGCGTTTTTCCGTAGAACGGCATCATTGCCGTAGGCAGACCAGGCGTGCGACACAACTGCGCGCGCCATCGGTTGCTGACGGGTGTGACCTCGATCTGGTACACGCGCCCGCCAATCGTTTCGTCAAAGCGATGAGTTGTCACTCGTGTGCCGCTGTCTGGGAGTAGTGAAGCGGGATGAATTCTACGCAGACATCTTCACGGATCAAGCGAAGCGGATCGCGAAGACGCATTCACACGAAGCGAACGGCGCGTTTCCCACGGATCTGCGACCGAGATTTTTTTTTCATGTCAGGTTCTCAACAAGATTTGCACGTCCCGTCCACAGGTTTTCCACACCGCCATCGCAACGGTCGTTTGCGCGGGTTGCGGCGCGGGTAGAATGCGTCATCGCCCGCTCATGATCCGGATCGTTACGTATGCCGTCGTGCTCGTCGTGTGCGCTTTTGCGGCGCCGCCGGCAAAGGCTGCGAACGACGCAATGCTGTTTCGCGTGTTTCTGACGGACGGCTCGTCTCTGACCACCTTCGGGGAGTTCGCTCGCGTCGGTGAGCAGGTTATCCTCTCCGTCCCGGTCGGAGGGACCCCGGACAATCCCCGCCTGCAGGCCGTGACCTTGGCCGCTGCCCGCGTCGACTGGGAAAAAACCGACCGCTACAACGAGTCGGTCAGATACCAGCGATATGTGGCCACTCGCGCCGAGGCCGACTATCAGCAGGTCACCGAGGAGGTGGCCGCCGTGCTCAGCCGGGTCGCTCAAGCATCTGATCGCAACAGTGCCCTGACGGTCGCCGAACAGGCGCGCAGCATGCTCATCGAGTGGCCGCGTGCGCACTACGGCTACCGCCAGCAGGAAGTCCAGGACGTCGTCCGCCTGCTCGATTCGGCGATCGCACGGTTGAAGGGAGGGCCGGCGCCAGCGCCCTTTCAGATTGCGCTCGTCAGCATGCCCGAACTTCGCACCGCACCGCTACCGACCATGCCGGATGCACGCGAACAGCTCGATCAGCTGTTGCGCATCGCCCGCGCGACGAGCGACGTCACCGAGCGGGTGGCGGTGCTGCGATCCGCGCTGACGCTGGTCGCGGCGCCGGGGGTGGTTGCCGCTACCGACGCCGTCAGAGTACGCCGCACGATCGAAGAGCAGATCCAGCGGGAGGCGAATATCGATCAGCGGTATACCGACGTCTCGCAGCGCTTGATCACAGAGGCGACGCGGGCAGCGGGAGACGCACAGATTCGCGACGTGGAGCGGGTGCTGGCGCGCATTCCGAAGGAGGATACCCGTCTCGGTCGACAGCGCCCGGAGATTGTCCAGGCGTTGACGGCATCAGTGCAGACGCAGCTCGAAAACGCGCGCCGACTGCGGCTGCTGCGCGATCAGTGGAAGAGTCGTCAGGCCATTTTTCGGCAATATCAGCGCGCTGTCGGCTCCGACATGGTGCAACTGGTCAAGGCGCGACCAGCGCTGGAGGCAATCCGGAGACTCGAGGGACCGGCTCCGGACCAGCTGACGACGCTGCAGCAGCTGCTGAGCGGTGGTGCCACGCGCCTCGATCGGTTGCTCGTGCCCGAATATATCCGCGGCACCCACGAGCTGGTGATCGGTGCATGGCGATTCGCCGAAACCGCCGCGACAACGCGTCTCCGTGCAGTCGCGTCCGGAGAAATCTCCACCGCGTGGGAGGCCTCATCCGCCGCTGCCGGGGCGCTGATGATGCTGAATAGAGCTCAGAACCAACTCCGCATGCTCATCGAGCCACCCAAACCGCAGTGATCACCCCGCGCGTCACACGCCTGGTGCGGGTTGAAAGTCTCCAGGCGTTCCGCGACGCGGCATCGTCTCTGGCCGTTTGCGGGTCGCCCCTCGACGCTCGCGACAGGCTCGTCGTCGTTCCGACCCACGCTGCCGCGGAACACCTGGTCCGCACCATCGAAGCCGCCAGACCGCGCGCCGTTATCCTGCCGGACTTCGCGACCGTCTCTGAGCTCGTTCGTCGGTTCGCGGAGCGTCTGCCGGTGCCGCCGCAGGAACTGACCCCCGAAGAACGCGAGGCACTACTGCGCGTCGCCTGTCGCGCGGTCGTCGCGGCCGGCATCCAGCCGCCGTTTCGAGTCCGTCCGGGCCTCATCGCAGAGATGCTCAGGTTTTACGACGACCTGCGCAGGAACCAGAAGGATGTCGAAACATTCGAGCGACTGGCGCTCGGGATGCTGGAACCAGGTGCCGCGGACGACCGTGGGGCCCGTCAACTCGTCGAGCAGACGCGGTTCCTGGCCGCCGCCTTCCGGGATTTCGAGCGCCGCAGCGCACCGTGCGGCGCCGACGAGCACGAGCTTCGGCACCGTGTTCTGGCGTCGCCGGCCACACGGCCTTTCAAGCATCTCGTCGTGACTGTGACCGATCGCTCCGTCGATTCTCACGGTTTCGCATCAGCGGACTGGGATCTGCTCGCCCGCGTCCCGGCAGTCGAACGGGTCGACGTGCTGGTCACGGATCGGCGCCTGGCCGGGGCGTTGCACGAACGTCTGCACACTGTGCTGCCTGGAATCGAGGAGATGCGCTTTGACCCGGCCGAACCCGAGCGGAAGGCCGTTGTCGTGGTCCCGGACGCCGACAGCCGCGTGTTCATGGCGCGCGATCGTGAGGACGAAGTTGGAACGTTCGCGCGACGCGTCAAGGCGGCGTTCAGGGATGGCCATCTGACATCGCTCGATCGCGCGGCGCTCGTCGTCCGCCAGCCGTTGCCGTATGTGTACCTCGCTCGCACGGTGCTTCGATCCGCAGGTATTCCGTGCCAGTTTTTCGATACGCTTCCGCTCGCCGCCGAGCCCTTTGCAGCGGCGCTGGACCTTGCGCTCACGTTCGCCAGTTCCGGTTTTGCGCGCGTGCCAGGGATTCAGTTGTTGCAGTCGCCGCACTTTTCGTTTCTGCCTGCTAATGCGCTTTCAACGCGCGACGTCAATGCGTTGGATCGCGCGCTGACCGAGAGCGGTTACGCGGGCGATCTCGAAAGTCTCGATCGGCTTCTCGATAGCTGGTCAGCAGCCGAGGACAGCACGCGGCGCCCACGAGCGCTGCGAGCGGCTGCGGTCTTCCACAGCGCCGCTCAGAAGCTCGCACCGTTGCGGAGGGCGGCTCCGGTCGCTGATCACCTTTCGGTATTACTGGAGTTCCTCGAGCAGCATCATCGGGTTCCAACCGAAGGCCAGGCCCGGTCTCGACAGCTGCGTGCGCGCGCTGCGGTCAGAGCAACGATCACCTCGTTGCGCGATGCGCACAGGCGGTTCGACGACGCCGCGGTGGAGATCGATGAGATCGCCAGCCTGCTCCGCCGGTGGATCGAAGGGCAGACGTTTGCTCCCCGCACCGGTGACACGGGCGTTCACATCGTAGATTCGGTGAGCGCGCCGTTTGGCACCTTCGACTACCTGCAACTCGCCGGGTTAGTGGACGGTGAATGGCCGGAACGGCCGCGCCGCAACATCTTTTATTCCACAGCGATCCTGCGCGAACTGGGATGGCCGGCCGAAAGCGATCGAAGCGACGGCATCCGGGTGAGCTTTGGCGATCTGCTCCGATCCCCAGGCTCGGAGGTGGCCGTGTCGGGGTTCCTGCTCGAGCACGACACGATCGTGACCGTCTCGCCGCTTCTGGATGAAATCGAGCCGACGACCGAGCGGCCGCTTCGGCCGGTGGCTATCTTCGGTGACGAGGCGCTGACGCAGGAGTGCGTCGACCTGTCGTCAGTTGCGGCAGAGGCACGGGAATGGGCGGCCTTCCGGGCTCGTTCGGTGGCCTCGAGCGATGGGCGCTTCTCCGGGTTGACCGATCGCCACGAAGCGAACGGATTCTCGCTCAGCGCACTCGAGCGGTATCAGGATTGCCCGTTCAAATTCTTCGCGGCAGAGGTCTTACGCCTGGAGGAACCGCCCGACGACGGCAGCACGCTGTCGCCGCGAACTCGAGGACGTTTGGTCCATGACCTGCTCCATCGGTTTTTTCTGGCGTGGGACGCCCGCGGTGAAGGTGCCATCACCCCTGGAAAGCTGGAAACGGCGCGGACGCTGTTTGTCGAAATCGCGGAGCCGTTGCTGGCGAAGCTGCCGCCGACCGACGCCGCGCTCGAGCGGACGCGCCTCTTCGGTTCGGCACTGTCGGTAGGGGTCGCCGACGCGATCCTTCGCCTCGAAGCCACCCGTCCCGACTCTGTTGGCGAACGCTGGCTGGAGTACCGCCTGGAAGGCAGCTTTTCACTCGGCGTCGTCGATGGTCGGCGGTTGCCGCTGCGCGGCGTTGCCGATCGAATCGATCTCCTCGACGGTAACCGGCTGCGCGTCATCGACTACAAGACCGGCTCCGCACCCGAGCGCGGGCGTGCACTGCAGGGTCCCATCTATGCGCTTTGCGCGCAGGAGCGTCTGACTGAGCGTACCGGGCAACCATGGGGCGTCGATGAGGCGCTCTACATCTCGTTCGCCGGAAAGAGGGCCGTGGTCCGTGTGGCGCGCGACGGCGGCGACCTCGACACCTTGACCGCGGCAAGGGACCGGGTGTTCGCCCTGATCGATCGGATTTCCGCGGGTGAATTTCAGCCGCGCCCGCACGACCCGATGATCTGCAGTTATTGCGCGTATTCGACCGTCTGCCGGAAGGACTATGTCGAGTAGTTTCCGGTTGCCATTTGACGAGGCGCCGACCGAAACCGAGCGCTTCGAAGAACGTGACCGCGCCGCGCGCGAGCGTGCAGTAGACCCGCGATTCAACGTCGCCCTCGAAGCCTCGGCGGGTACCGGCAAGACGCGGGTCCTTGTCGACCGATACGTCAATCTTCTTCGTGCCGGCGTAGACCCGTCCAACATTCTCGCGATTACGTTCACCCGGAAGGCTGCCGCCGAAATGCGCGAGCGCATTCTGGCGACGCTGCGCGCCGCCGCCGAACGCGGTGAGCTGGCGTCGGCACGATGGCGGGAATTGCGAGATCGAACGGCAGATATCAATATCAGCACGATCGACGCCTTCTGCCTGTCGCTGCTGCGAGAGTTCCCGCTCGAAGCCGACCTCGACCCCGGTTTCTCGATGGCCGATGACATGGAGGTGCCGCGGCTCGTCGACGAGTCGCTCGACCGTGCGCTGCGGACGTGCCGGGCGGTGGCGCGAGAGGATGAGACGGTGGCCCTTGTGTTCGCGCATTTGGGAGAGCGTCGCGCCCGCACCGGTCTTGCCGCTCTGCTGAATCGGCGCATTGTCGCGCGAACGGTTCTGGATCGGTTTCTCGAGCGTTGTCCTGGAGATCTCACCGTCGGTGAGGCGGCGGCGCGCGCGGGCGACGCATTGTTGAGCGTTTTTCGCGGCATGCGCGGGGGGATGGATCGGTTCATCGAGACCGGTCCGCCCGATGCGGCGTTCGTGATGCTTGCCCACCAGCTTCGACAACTGCAGCAGTTGATCGATGTCGATGCCGACCGCGACCCGGCTGTGATCCATGCCACGTTCGCGTCGGCGCGGGAGTACTTCCTTACGCAAGAGGGCAAACCCCGTAGCAGACTGCTCACTCCTCGTGCGCGCTTCGGGTCTGCCGAGGCGTGGGCCGATCATCGCGATCTCGTGGTCGGTCACGCTCGCGACATTCTTGGTGCCTGGCAGGGATTCCGTCGGGATCTCAACGCGCTCGTGTCCCGCGGTATCCGCCGGATGTTCGCCGTTGCCGAGATGGAGTACCGCCGCACGCTCGATGCGCACGCCGTACTCGACTTTCACGATGTGCTGCTGAAAGCACTGCAGCTGCTCCGGCAGATGGAGGAGTTCGCCCAGAGCCGTTATCGACTCGAAGCGCGATACCACCACGTGCTGGTCGACGAGTTCCAGGACACGAGCCGTGCGCAATGGGAGCTCATCGAGCTGCTCATCGCGTCGTGGGGTGAGGGAATGGGTCTGGCGCACACCGGGCCGCTCCAGCCTTCCGTCTTCATCGTCGGCGACAGAAAACAATCCATCTACGGGTTCCGGGATGCGGACGTTTCCATGCTGCGTGTCGCCAGCGGACACCTCGAAGGCTTGCGCCCGGATGGCGATGTCCGCCGTTCCATTTCGCGCAGCTTCCGCTCCGTGCCGGCGCTGCTGGCGTTTATCAACGACCTCTGCACAGCGATTGACGCCTCCGCGTCGCGACCCGACGCCTTCCGCTATGAAGATGGGGATCGCTTTCCAATCGAACCGCGGCCTGTCGCGGAAGCGGCGCTTGGTCTTATCCCAGGCGACACCCCGGAGGCGTGCGCACAGCTGGTGGCAGAGGAAATTGCCCGGCTGATTCAGTCCGGCGTGGCGGTGCGCGATCGCGAAACGGGCGTGCACCGTCCGGCCAGGGCGGGCGACGTCGCCATCCTGTTTCGTACTCGCGAGAGTCATCGCGAGTTCGAACAAGCGCTCGAGCAACGCGGGATTCCCGCGTACGTTTATAAAGGACTCGGCTTTTTCGATGCGGATGAAATCAAGGACGTGCTGGCTCTCCTTCGCTACCTCGCTGAGCCGACGTCGGACCTGCGTGCGGCGGCCCTGCTGAGATCGGGTTTTGGTCGCCTATCGGACGACGGCCTCCGCCGTCTCGCGCCATCTGTTGCGGGCGCGATAGACGAATCTGCCGCCGATGCTGCTCTCGACGAGCGGGACGCCGCGACGCTCTCCATCGTCCGACGCAGCATGGTCCGGTGGCGCGATCTGGTCGATCGAATACCGACCGCGGAGCTGCTCGACGTCATCCTCGAGGAGTCTGCCTACGCAATGGAATTGCGCGGCCCACGCCTCCTCTATGCGCGGGAGAACCTGAAGAAGATTCGCGCCCTCATTCGGCGGATCCAAAACCGTGGCTACGCGACGCTGTCCCGCATCGCCAACCATCTGGATCGCCTGGCGGTGGCGGACGAACCAAACGCAGTGATCGACGCGCTCGACGCGGTCAATCTGATGACCGTTCATGCCGCCAAGGGCCTCGAATTCCCTGTGGTGTTCGTCGTCAATCTGGCGCGCGGAACCGGGAATCGCCGCGACGCGATCCGGATCGCCAGCGACCTGACGGGAGATGCTATTTCGGTAGCGGTTGGTGATTACCGATCTGATGCCGACGACGACGAAACGGCACGCGAGCGTGAAGAGACCAAACGCCTGCTCTACGTTGCGGTGACTCGCGCCCGCGACCGTCTGTATTTGAGTTCGGCGTTGAAGGACGGCGCTGTTCAGGCCGGTCGCGGCAGCCTCGCCGACGTGATGCCGCCCTCACTCCTCGAGATCCTGGGCGCGGCCGCCGGACATGCGACGGCGGTGTGGAGCGGACCGGACCATGTGCACCGTTTCGATGTCGTCGCCTCCACGATGACCGTTGGTTGCACGACGCTGCGCTCGCACGTTTCGTCCGCAGGTCCGTCTGAATCGGATTTCCGTCATGTCGAGGACGCAGCCCGCGCTCGGCGAAGCGTGGCAGCGATTGTCGCGTCGGCAGCTGCTGCATCGCCCGCCGAAGATGGGGGCGGGAATTCGGACCTGCTGATCGGGTCACTGGTTCACAAGTTGGTGCATCGTTTCGGAATAACGGCGGAGGTCGACGCGGAACTGGTGACGGCAGTTACTGCTGATCTGGCCCGCCAGCAGGAACTTCCCGAAACGCCGGATCGTGAGGGGCTGGTTCAGGACGTGTTCGCTCGCTTCCAGGCACTGCGGCGGCATCCTGCCGTCCGTGCTCAGTTTTTCGGCGGCGACGTCTTCCACGAAGTGCCGTTTACCTTCGATGACGCCGGACAGATTGTGCGTGGCACCATCGACTGCCTCATCCGCCAGCCGGACGGGTCGATTCGAATACTGGAGTTCAAGACTGGACGGCGGCGCGCCGATCATTTGCGTCAGGCCGAGATCTATCAGCGCGCCGCTGCCGCCGTTTTTCCGGGGAGCGCCGTCGTGGTGGACGTTGTCTACACGACGGAAGAGCCCGCCACGTAGGCGCGCGCTTCAGAAAACCCTCGCAATGTGCTGTCCGCTGGATCACAATAGCGGCGCCCAGCCAGTTCATGATCCGGGTGTTGATCCAATGGTGTCATTGGAACCTGATGGAGATACCGGCAGTCTAAGCAAACAGATGCACATTTCACCCACGCCCGCACGCCACCGCGCCGCAGCCATGACGTTGCTCGCCCTGGAAACGATGCCGTGCGGCTGTGTGGCCGGCGTGTATCAGGCGCGTCCTTCGGTCGTCGAGGTGGAGTTCGTCGAAGCCAAGGGACCGCATTGCGTATTTGCACGCCATCGCACAGGGCACGTAACACGTCTGGGGGTGCCCGAATCGCTCATCGCCGACACGGGCGAGCCGCTGGTCTGAGCGACCCCGGCTGCGAAATGTGGTCCAGCTGGGGCTTTTAGGGCTAATTCCGCATTGCTCCGCCGCACCCCATCCCATACAATCGGTTTTGGGGGTTGTATTGGCGACGAAAGAGGAGACCCGAGTGGCGTTGACCTGTCCCAGTTGTGGGAACGATCAGAATTTCCTGGTGAAGACGCTGCAGATGCACGTCGTTCATCTGGAGGACTCCAGGGTCGAAGTATCCGAAGAAGAGCGTCCGCAGGTGCTGGAAGTCCTGTGCGACGAATGTGAGACGGCGCTGAACTTCGACGAAATGGACGAGACGATTCAGAAGGAACTGCGGCTGACGCTGGGCGCCCGTTAGCGGGCGCAGCCGTTCGGTCCGCGCTCACGCGGACACTTACTCCTCAACCTCTTCGAAGTAATCACATTCAGGACACGTCCACTCGCGACACTGCGACGTCCGCGTCTGCGACGTCCCGGGTATGCGCGCGGTGAGCCGCTGCTCGCGTAGCCGCATCTTCTCGCCGCACATCGGACATTCCTTGACGGCCATTGACTTCTCTCCGACCGACCCCTATCGTACCCGCAGCCTGATGCAGGGACACACGTCCAGATTCGGTGGTGAGCCGGTTGCCGTGATGACGCGCGAAGATCTGCGTCAGGATGCGAACTGGTTCGCAGACGAAGTGAGCATCGACTTTCCGTCGATGGCGATTGCAGTGGAGCGGATCCGTCGCGCGTTTCTCGCCGATGAGGGTCCACAGACGCTGCGCGCTGACGTCGAATTGACGGATCGTGAAGCCGCCGCCGGGGTCACGCTTCCGCTCGAGGTGCCGGTTCATTGCACATGCCGCGAGTGCGGCGGTCGCGGAGAGACGTGGACCGAGACGTGTCTGCGGTGCCGCGGCCGCGGTTCGGAATTGCTGCGTCATCCCGTACACGTCACCGTGCCGGCCGGCGTCCCCAATGGCGCCCGGTTCTGTTTCACGGTCACACCACGACACAACCGATCGACCCGTATCGAACTGCGCGTCGTCATCGCCGCCGATCACTGAGCGACTCCGGGTTTTGGCCGTGGAGCGGCACGTCAATCTACTCGGCATCCTGGCGACGTTATGGGGTGCGCTGGCCATCCTGGTCGGTGTGTCGATGCTGCTGCTCGCCGCCGCGGCGACGGCAGAATTCCTGGCGCCTGCCGCCAACCGCATCGAGTTCGCGGCCAGCCTGACGGCGGCGGTGTTTGTGGTCGTTGGCGTATTTGTCCTGCTCTGGGGCGGCGCCCACGTCTGGGCGGCGGTCCTGCTCAGACGCCGGCGGGCCGTTGGCCGCGTGCTGTCGCTGGCGCTCGCGATCGTCAATTTGCTGGTCCTCCCGTTCGGCACCGCGTTCGGTGCGTACGCCCTCTGGGTGCTGCTGCGCGACGATGGCCGGCGGCTGTTCGAGCCGGCACGATAAGATCGCTCCATGGCATCTGTTCCCGACCGCGACGCGGTTCTGACCGCGTTGCGGGCCGTCGTCGATCCCGATATCCGGCGCGACATCGTCACGCTCGGCTTTGTCAAAGATCTGTCCATTTCCGATGGGCGCGTCGCCTTCACCATCGAGCTGACGACGCCCGCGTGTCCGGTTAAGGATCAGCTGCGCGACCAGGCGGCGGAGGTCGTTCGCGGAGTGCCCGGCGTCAACCGCGTTGACGTCCAGCTCACCGCAAAGGTGCGCTCGGCGTCCGCGCCCGAGACTGGACGGCCGCCGTTGCCTGGCGTGAAGAACGTGCTCGCCGTCGGCGCGGGGAAGGGCGGCGTCGGGAAAACGACTGTTGCCGTCAACCTCGCTCTGGCGCTGGCGAAGTGCGGCAGCCGTGTCGGTCTCCTCGACGGCGACATTTACGGTCCCAACATTCCGATGATGCTGGGCCTGCACACACAGCTGACGACGGACGGAAAGCAGATCGTCCCGGCCGAGAAGTACGGAATGCAGGTCGTGTCGATCGGGTTTCTGACGCAGGACGACGCGCCGATCATCTGGAGAGGTCCGATGCTTCACGGCGCCATCCAGCAGTTCTTCCGCGAAGTGGCGTGGAAGGATCTCGATTACCTGATTGTCGACATGCCACCCGGAACCGGCGACGTGGCACTCAGTCTCAGTCAGACCGTTCCGGTCGTCGGTTCGATCGTGGTGACGACGCCGCAGCAGGTTTCGTTGTCGGACAGCCGTCGTGCCATTCGGATGTATCAGAAGCTCAACATTCCGCCGATTGGCATCGTCGAGAACATGAGCTACTACCAGTGCACGAATTGCCACCACGAGGCGGACATCTTTGGCCATGGCGGCGGAGAGAAACTGGCGTCGGAATTGAGCGTGCCGTTTCTCGGCCGGCTGCCGCTGTATCAGCCGATTCGTGAGGGCAGTGACGCGGGCGTGCCGCTGGTTGCTGCCGAACCCGCCTCACCCGCGGCGAAGGCCTTTCTCACGCTTGCGGAACGCGCCGCCGCACAGGTCTCGATCGCCGCGCACCGAATCGCGGAAGCGAATCGAGGCAAGATCCCACTTATTCCCGTCCGGTAACCGGCGTGACTGCGATCGACCTTCCATTCACCAAGCACACCCTCGACAACGGCCTCGACGTTATCGTTCACGAAGCCCGGCAAGTGCCGATCGTGGCGGTCAATGTCTGGTATCACGTCGGATCCAAGAATGAGCGGCCCGGTCGCACTGGTTTTGCGCACCTGTTCGAGCACCTGATGTTCGAGGGGTCAGAGCACCACCGCACCGGCTACTTTCCGCCGCTGCAGCAGGCGGGCGCACTCCTCAATGGCTCGACCAACACCGATCGCACGAACTACTGGGAGGTCGTGCCGACCAGCGCCGTAGATTTGGCCTTGTGGATGGAATCGGACCGGATGGGTTACCTGCTGCCGGCCGTCACTCCGGAACGGTTCGAAACGCAACGCGACGTGGTGCTGAACGAGCGGCGACAGAATTACGAGAACCGGCCCTACGGCATGGCCCTGATGGCGATTACGGCGACCCTGTATGCGCCCGATCACCCGTATCACTGGATGACGATCGGCGCCGCGGAGGACATCAAGGCGATGCAACTCGGCGAAGTGCAGGAATTCTTCAGAACGTACTATCACCCGGCGAATGCCTCGCTCGCCATGGCCGGCGATATCGACACCGGACGAGCGATCGACCTGGCCAATCGATACTTCGGCGAACTGCCGGCAGGCCCTCGGGCCGCGCTCGTGACGGCGGATGCAGCGCTCAGGCGCGAGCATCGCCTGCTGCTCGAGGATCGTGTGGAGTTGCCTCGCGTCTACGTGGCCTGGCATTCACCGGCGATGTACGCGGAAGGCGATGGCGAGATGGATCTGCTGGCGGACCTTCTCGCCAACGGCAAGACGTCGCGACTATATCGAACGCTCGTTTACGAACGCCGGATGGCCGTCGACGTGTCGGCGTACCAAAGCTCGAGAGAGCTTGGCAGTTTCTTCCTGGTTGCTGCCACCGCGGCACCAGATCGGTCGCTGACCGAGATCGCCGCCGCGATTGATGCCGAGCTGCAGAAAGTGGTCGACGACGGTCCGTCCGCCGCTGAAATGGAACGCGCCGAAGCGCAGATCGAGGCGCACTTCCTCTATCGCCTGCAGACCGTTGGCGGATTCGGGGGCAAATCGGACCAGCTGAACTCCTACAACGTGTTTTGCGGCGATCCGGCCTTCTTTGCCCGCGACGTCGCTCGGTACCGCGAGGCGACGGCCGAAACGGTTCGAACCGTTGCCGCGCGTGTCCTTCGATTCGACGCCCGCGTCATTCTCAGCCTGGTTCCGCATGGCCAGCAGGCGCTGGCGCTCGCCGGATCCGAGCCCGTTGCGGTGTCCTAATGCCAGTTGATCGTTCTGGTCTCCCGGCAGTCGGTGGCGATCCGACCTTCCGATTGCCAGAGATTGTTCGCCACACGCTTGCCAACGGCCTCGAGATCCGGACCATCGAACACCATAACGTGCCTATCGTGACCATCGTGCTGCAGGTGGAAGGCGGATCCGGCGCCGACCCCGCTGAACGCGAGGGGCTGGCTGCGATCACCGCTGACATGGTGGATGAGGGCACTGGCTCGCTGAGCGCACTCGACGTGTCCGATGCCCTGGCGCGGATCGGAGCCGACTACGACGTCGACGTCGCTGCGGACGTGACCACATTCGGGCTGACGACGCTGCAGCGACTTGCCGGACGCGGAGCGTCATTGCTCGCGGATCTGGTCACTCGTCCCAGCCTCAGAGATCCGGATTTTCAGCGGGTGCGTCAGTTGCGCCTCGATCGGCTGCGCCAGCTCAAGGATCTGCCGCCGGCCGTGGCCGAACGTACTTTCCTGCGCCTGCTGTATGGCTCGCATCCGTACGGGCATCTGGCCATCGGCAGCGATACAGCCCTCAGAGCGTTGTCGATCGAAGACGTCGAGACCTTCCATACGCGGCGCTTCGTTCCCTCGCAATCCACCGTCGTCATCGCGGGCGACATGACACACCAGGCGATGCAGTCGCTTGCTGCCGAGGCTTTTGGGAGTTGGGCGAATGCGCCACTGTCCGAACCATGGCAACGCGCAAGCGAGCTCGAGCCGCCCGCCAATGGCGGTGCCCGGTTGGCGATTGTGCCGCGGGACGGTGCGGCCCAGTCCGAGTTGCGCATCGGCCACCTGTCCGCGCGGCGCAACACGCCCGACTATCCCGCGTTACTGGTCATGAATTCCGTCCTGGGCGGGCAGTTCGTCAGCCGTGTAAACCTGAAACTGCGCGAAGAGAAGGGCTACACGTACGGAGCGCGGACGGGGTTCGACTGGCGTCGCGGCCGCGCGCCTTTTTCGTTGCATGCCAGCGTCCACACCGCCGCGACTACGGATGCCGTGAGGGACGCCCAGGCGGAACTCGAGGGCCTGCGCGGTGCCAGGCCGGTGACGCCGAACGAGCTGTCACTGGCAAAGGCCGCGCTGACCAGGGGATATCCCCGAAATTTCGAAACGGCGGGCCAGGTCGCGCGCTCGGTCGCTCAGCTTGCACTCTATGGGCTGCCGGATACGTATTTTCAAGAGTTCGTGCCTAAAGTGAACGCCGTCACCGCCGACGAGGTAACGCGGGTTGCCTCAACCTACCTGGACCCGAACAGGTTGACGACTCTGGTGGTCGGCGACCATGCGGCGATCGCTGATTCGCTCAGCAAACTGCTGGGTGAGCCTGTCCTGATTTCGGCGGAAGCGTGAAGCGGTAACAATTGACCCGGCAGGTTGCGTGCTACGCTGATCGCGTTTCCGTAAGTGATATGGAACAAGAGCGCGCCTTCGATGCCGATCCGGATCGCGGCCTCGACCGTGTGACGAGTATCGGTGTGCTGATCGGAATCCTGGCGGCCGTCGTCGCCGGTGCCACCATCTGGCTGGTGATAACCGACCCGGTGACGATGGCCAGCGCCATCGAAGGCGGTGAAGTGTCGCCGCTTGTCCGTCGGCTCGCCGAAGTCCTTTACGATGCGCTGGCCGGTCTGCTCGCCTATCTGTAAGAAGGCTAGAGTCTCGCGCGCAGGAATCGCGTCAGCAAGTACCCGTCGAAGAACTTGAACGGTGCCACTCCGGTGCTGTAATGCCCACAGCGCAGTAGTGCCGCTTCGTGCGGCAGACCTCGCCGCCTGAACTCGTCAACGAGCATGACCGACAGGTCGAGGGGAAATGTCAGGTCATACGCCGCATAGACGAGCAACGTCTGTGTATCGCTGACGCGGTCGAGAAACGACCACGGGCTGATCGGCCGCCACAGTCGCCGCAGCCGCTCGAGGTCGATGTGGCCGTCGAGACCTTTGCGGACGTGCATGGTCGACAATCCGCGCCAGACGACGTCCGCGAACCAGGGCGAGACGTGATTGAGCGCCTGTGCGCGGATACGCGGCTCGTGCGCGGACGTCAGCATCGCCAGACATGAGCCCAGGCTGGTGCCGACGATGCCGATGCGGTCAAACCCTAATGACGCCAGCCATCCCACGGCACGGCGTGCGTCCAATACCGCCTGCCGACATACCTGCACCGTGCGCGCGATATTCGAGCTGACAATGTAATCGGCGCGCGTCAGCTCGGGCGGCATGCGCACATCGTGGTAGGGCAGCGTCAAGCGCAGTGCCGAGACGCCGAACCGCGCCAGTACGCGCGCCAGACCGATGTGCCCCTCCGCATCTGAATTCCACTGCGGCAGGACAACCACGGCGCGACCCCGTCCCGACCGCCGCGTCAGCGCCCCTTCTTCGGATGCGGGGAACCAGCGAGCGGACACGATGTTGTTCTCCGTGTGCGGTGTTCGCAAGGCACTGGGAAACCTCAGGGTTCCGGCTTCGCCTTTGGCGCGGCGCCCCGAGTCACCGTTCACGAACGCGTAATCGCTGGTCGACGGCACGTGGTAGAACGCCGATGTGTCCCGCATCACGTCATCAACCCACATTTCGAGCGCTACATCTGCTGTGACAGACGGAGCCAAGACGCCTGGCAGGTTCTTTCTCTCTGTCGCATCGATCCAGTCCACTCCCCATTCGAACGGACGAACGACGCGATCCTTCGTTGAAAAAGCGAGATGGCGTTCCCAGGCGTGAAAAAACGGCGCGAGCATCGAGGACTTAAGTCACAGACGCGATGTCGCCACGAAACATCCTTCGGCGGCGGCGGCGGCAGACAAGAGGGCATCTGTCTGGTTTCGCGCGCCGACGAGTTGTGCGCCGATCGGCAGCCCGTCCGTCGTGGCACCGCAGGGAAGCGTAATCGCCGGATGACCTGTGATGTTGAACAACTGAGTCAACCGCAGAGTCAGGTTGCGAACCGGTTCTTCGACCGCCCCGATCTTGATAGCCACCGCCCCCAGCCGCACCGCAGGTACGGCAAGCGACGGAAGGAGAAGGACGTCGTGTCGGTGGAGCCCCGCGTCGACCTCTTCGATCAGAATCTGCCGGCCGCGCAGAGCACGGACGTAGTCCTCCGCCAGGATGTAGCGACCCATCTCCAGCCGGATGCGGACATTCGGTGTGTATGCATCGGCGTGGCTGTCCAACGTTTTGGCGTGGAGTGCGGCAGCCTCGGAGAGCACGATGTGCAGATAGATTGGCGCGATGTCGCTTGCGTGCGGAATCTCTGCGTCGCCGAGTATCGCGCCCGCCCCTGCCAGGCGCGCGCACGCTGAGTCAAATGCGGCAGCAACCTGCGGATCGAGCAGCGCCGTGAAATACCCGCGCAGAACGCCGATGCGAAGGCCCTGCAACGATCGCGCGGATCGGCGGTGCGGCGGGCGGCCGCACAAGGTGTCGTACACAGAGGCAGCATCCTCGACAGATCGGCACAGCGGTCCGACGTGGTCCATCGTATTGCTCAGCGGGACGATGCCGTCGAGCGGGACTTCGCCGAACGTCGGCTTCAGTCCGACGAGGCCACAAGCGGCGGACGGGATCCGTACCGACCCACCCGTATCGGTCCCAATCGATGCGTAGGCCATCCCGTCCAGGACCGAGGCTGCCGATCCACCGGACGAGCCGCCGGGCGAGCGATTAGGATCGAGTGGATGCCGCACCGGGCCGAAGGCGGAGTCTTCATTCGTGGTACCGAAGGCGAACTCGTGGAGGTTCGCTTTTCCGAGCAGCACGGCACCCGCCTCGCGTAGACGCGTGACCACGGGTGAGTCGTGCCCTGCCACGTGACCCGCGCGCACCCTCGTGGCGGCAGTGGTTGGGACGTCCCGCATGTCGATGATGTCTTTCAGCGACAGCGGCACGCCATGAAGCGGACCGCGATCGTGGCCACGAGCCAGTTCTGCATCGGCCTGCCGCGCCTGCGCAATCGCCTCGTCAGCGAGGACGGTGACATACGCATTAATGGTCGGGTTCCGTTCCGCGATGCGGTCGAGACATTCCCGCGTGGCCGATTCCGCGGACAGTCGACCGGAGCGAATCGCCCGGCCCAGTTCCGCAATGGTCCAGGTCCTAGCGGACATCCGGCGGCATCGAATCGGATTCGCCCGTGGCGTCGTGGTTCCAGTCCGCGGTGCGGAGGGCCGATGTGGACCTCGCCAGCGCTTCCAGGAGCGGCCGCAGGCCCGGCAGGTTCCTCTTCTCGGCGTCCTGAATGGCTGTTTCGAGCCAGGCCTTGATCGTCATCTGACGGTTATAACCTAATCTAGGTTGTGATTCCGCAGCACGTGAGGGAAACGAAGATCATCGCCACCGTCGGCCCGGCGTCGGCGACTGACACCGTCATCGCCCGGCTTGTCAGCGCGGGTGTCGATCTGTTCCGTCTGAACTTCTCACACGGGACACATGATTCGCACGCCGTCGTAATCGATCGGATCCGTCGCGCCACGGCGGCGTCGGGTCGCATGGTCGCGATACTGCAGGACCTCAGTGGCCCGAAGATGCGCACCGGGTCGCTGGCGGGAGGCAAACCGATCGAGCTCGCGCCCGGTGATGAACTGACGATTGAGGTCGGCGAATTCGCCGGCGAGCGCGGTCGCATTTCTACCAGCTTCGCGGCGCTGCCGCACGCCGTACGTCCCGGCGACGTCCTGCTTTTGGACGACGGCCGGATTCAGCTCGAAGTGCGGACCGCCGGTGGAGGTGCGATTCACACGACCGTTGTCGACGGCGGCGAGCTGGGCGAGCGAAAAGGTATCAACGCGCCGGGGATCGAGCTGCCGATTGACGGGCTGACGGCGAAGGACCTTGACGATCTGAAATTTGGCGTCGCCGCCGGCGTCGATTTCATGGCGCTCTCGTTCGTGCAGAAAGCGGCCGACCTCGAACAGGCACGTGCCGCGCTTGGCGACGCGGGCGGCGCGCATATCCCCCTTGTCGCCAAGCTCGAGCGCCCACACGCGATCGAACGGTTGGACGATGTCCTGCGCGCGAGTGATGCCGTCATGGTCGCTCGCGGCGACCTCGGTCTCGAACTCCCGCTCGAGCGGGTACCGACTGTTCAGAAGCAGGTGACGTCGGCGGCCCGGGCCGTCGGCGTCCCGGTCATCGTGGCGACGCAGGTGCTCGAATCGATGCGAACCGAGCCGCGGCCGACCCGCGCCGAAGTCAGTGACGCCGCGAACGCCGTCGCCGATCGCGTGGATGCCATCATGCTTGCCGGTGAAACGGCAATCGGCGAGTACCCGGTCCAAGCCATTGAAGTGCTCGATCGGATCATCCGGGAGGCGGAGACCCTGCCCGCCGAGCGCTTCAGCGACGTGCAGGACACGCGCACGCTGCCAGCTCATGGCCGCGCGCTTTGTGACGCTGCAGTGACGCTGGCGGAGCATGCCGGCGCGGCCGCAATCGTTGCGGTCACCCGCGGCGGCAAGACTGCCCGGGTTCTGGCGGCGTTGCGGCCCCGCGTCCCCATCGTCGGGATCACCGATCAGGAACGGACGGCGCGACGTCTGACGCTGTCATGGGGCGTGCGCCCGATGGTGGCCGACCTCAGTGGGGACCTGAACGCGGTGGCAGACCGCCTGCGTGGGGAGCTGGTCGAGCGCGGTGCCGTTGCCGCCGGGTCGGTCATCGTGATTGTGAGCGTCACACCGGATGTGGCGCCCGGGCCGTCGAATTTCCTCAAGCTCCAGCGCGTTTAGGCTCCAGATACTTCTTCATCTCGTTCAACGAGAGGGTCAGACTCGAGGCGAGTCGGTCGTAGTAGCGGTTCCAGCGTGGGCTGTCGTCGCAACCCGACTGGCGGACACGCAGCACGCTCCGTTCGCCGAGCGAGGTGCAGGTCACCTCCAGGGCCATCGGTCCAATCGGCTCGCCGTCCGGCGGTAAGTAATACGAATCGGCGACAAAGAACTCGCGGCCCGCTTTGAATTCGATGACCGTTCCACGGAACGTCCCGCCGAGACGTCCGAGCACATCGTCGCGCCATTCGGTCGGCTGCCATTCGATCGCATAGCTGCCGAGCGGGCGTGGCAGACAGAGCGACCGCGACACGTGCCACCACGCCGCCAGATCGTCTGCGTTGAAGAACGCGTCGAGGATGCGCATCGCCGGCACCTCGATCGTCAGGCTGTGGTCGAAGTCGCGCATGGGAAAATGATCGCATCATGCAGCCGCAGCCGCTTGCCTACCTGGACCCTGCGTTCCTCGAAAGCGGGGACGCACGCCCGCTTCGGATTCTTGCCGAATACCTCGAGCCGCTGGGCCGGTTCAAGGCGCAGAACGTGCAGGACACCGTCGTGTTCTTCGGATCGGCGCGGATTCACAGCCGTGAAGCGGCGGAGCAGGCGCTCGAACGGCTGCAGCGGCGGACCGGGCGGCGAGCTGACGCCGAGATGACCGCACAGCTCGCTCGCGGCCGCAAGGCGGTTGAGTGGTCCCGGTATTACGAAGAAGCGCGGGAGCTGGCGAGCATGTTGACGACCTGGTCGAACTCGCTGGAGTCGAGCCATCATCGCTTCGTCGTGACATCAGGCGGTGGTCCAGGAATCATGGAGGCCGCCAACCGCGGCGCCTACGAAGCCGGCGGCAAGACCATCGGTCTCAATATCCGCCTGCCCTTCGAGCAGGGCGCCAACCGCTACATCACCGACGGACTGCACTTCGAATTCCATTACTTCTTCATGCGCAAGTTCTGGTTTGCGTATCTGGCAAAGGCGCTGGTGATTTTCCCGGGCGGATTCGGGACGCTCGACGAGATGTTTGAGATCCTCACCTTGATGCAGACCGAGAAGCTCGAGAAGCAGATACAGGTCATCCTCTATGGCACCGACTACTGGGATCCGATCATGAATCTGCAACCGATGGAGGAGTGGGGCGCCGTCGCTCCTGGTGACATCGAACTCGTGCAGCGCGCGAACACTCCGGGCGAGGCGTTCGAGCTGCTCAAGGCACATCTGACCGAGCATCACCTGATGCCGCCGACGCCTCAGGAAATGAAGGCGCCGGGGATTGCCAAGACGCGTTCCTAGTACAGTAGGTACGGCTGGCGCTGTTTGCGGAACGCGTCCTCGTCGCCACGCCAGCTGTCGGCAATCGCGTGCGGTGCGAGGTTCGACTCGATCTGCTGCCGCAGCGCGTCCGAGCCGGCCAGGATGTCGATGGGCAGCTTCACGTGTTCGTACTCATAGGGCGGTTGTCGCCACGCGAACTTCTCGGCGTTGCAGCGATAGAACGTGTGAATCAGTGCGGCGCCGGTCAGCACCGGCCGGAACGCGGCACGGTCGACGACGTGAATCTGGCAGCCGCCGCACGTCTGTTTCGCGTGTTTCTGAAACGTCGGCTCGAAGACCGCCGGCCGGAAATACGCTCCCGGCAATTTCAGTCCATTCATATCGCGCGCGAACCGTTCCGCGTCAATCCATGGCGCGCCGACCAGCTCGAACGGCCGCGTCGTGCCGCGGCCTTCAGACAGCATCGTTCCCTCGAACAAAACCGTTCCCGGGTACACGATCGCGGTGTCGAGCGTCGGCATGTTCGGTGACGGCATCACCCAGGGCAACGCGGTGGCGTCGCCGTACATCTCGCGCTTCCACCCGTGCATCTTCACGACTTCGAGCGCGGCACCGAGGCCGAACGTGTCATTGAACAGGCGTGCCAGCTCTCCGATGGTCAGGCCATGGCGCATCGGAATCGGAAACAGACCGACGAATGATTCGTAGCCCGAGACAAGTGTCTGTCCTTCGACATCGATTCCATTGATGGGATTGGGCCTGTCGCAGACGATGACCGGCACGCCGTGGCGGCCGCACGCCCGGAGGCAGTTCGCCATCGTGTAGATGTAGGTGTAGATGCGGGCGCCGATATCCTGGAGGTCGATCACGAGCACGTCGAGACCCGCCAACATCTCGGCAGTCGGTTCGCGCGTCTCACTGTAGAGCGAATAGACCGGGACCCGGCGCGACCGGTCATCCTGATGGGGCGTTTCGACCATGTTGTCCTGCACATCGGATCGAAAACCGTGCTGCGGCCCGAAGATCGCGGCGAGGGTTACCTGATCGGCGTCCGCCAATCGGTCGACGACATGCGCGAAACCGCGGTCGACGGAAGCGTGATTGCAGACGACACCGACACGGGTGCCACGGAGCCGCTCCGACGCGAGGAGCACATCGGAACCAAGCCTGACTCCGACTGAGGATGCACTGGCACGTGCTGCGGCGTCAGCGGGTGTGGACGCCGCGGCTGATGCGTGAGACATGGCTGCCATTATCTACTCAGGCTCAGGCAACCCAGGTTTGCCGACTATCACGGCCGTTCCCGCGACCGCCTCTTGCGTCCGCGCGTATACTTTAGCGCCGACTGTTGAGTCGGCTCGTCGGTAAATCTTCTACAGACAATCTGTTACGCGCCGATAGAGAAGCTATGCCTGACATCCCGAGCGGGTGGCGGCGCTGCGCCGCCGTGTTTGTCCTTTGCCTGCTTCCAGGGATTGCCTCGGCGCAGGAGTTGCGACCGAGCCTGAAACTGCCGACCACGATCGCCAGCATTGCGGCCGCCGCCGACTGGGCGTCTACCTATCACGCGATGTCCAACTTTCACGTGCGCGAGACGAACGTTTTTCTGCAGGGTTTCCAGAACTCTCCCGGAAAGCTCGTCACGGCTGGTGCCGCCATCGACGTGGCCACCTTCAGCGCGTGGAACATGATGGTCGGACCGAAGCATCCCAAGGTCGCTGTTGCTGGCATGTGGGCGATGGCCGGCTTCCGGACGTTCCTGGTCATTCACAACCTCCGCAACGAACAGAAAGCACTCCGCCGGACTCCGTGAGGGCTAAGGGCCAAGGCCCAAGGTCTAAGTGAAGAACGAAGCGAGAGATAATCCTCCCAGCAGGAGGCTCGCTGTGGTACGGGTGTCATCTGTCCTTGCGGGAACAGTCGGAATTGCGATTTTCTGCGCCGCCGCCACGGTCGGCGTGGGCGCACAGCGCCAGTCGGCGCCGTTGCCGGATTGGTCGGGGATCTGGGCAATGCAGGGCCCGACGGTCTTCGACCGCTCGACCGTGCAGCCGTCCGCCGGTCGCGCCGGCGAGCCCGGCGTCCGCGAGGCGCCGCCGTATACCGATGAGTGGGAAGACAGGTATCGGAAGAACATCGAGCTGGTGAAGCAGGGGAAGTTCCCGGATCCTGTCAGCACGTGCGGAACGCCGCACGGCTTTCCGCGCATCATGAACGTCCCTGACGTCTACGAGTTCGCGGTGACGCCCGCGGCGGTGTACGTCATCGCCGAGAACGGCCCGAACGTGCTGCGCATATATACGGACGGCCGGAAGCACCCGGCGGCCGAGGACCTCTGGCCGACCTATAACGGCGCCTCGGTCGGGCATTGGGAAGGCGACACGCTGGTCTTCACCACGATCAGCCTGAAAGGCTCGAAGGACAACGACGTCATCGTCGATCGGACGGGTCTGGTGCTGAGCGACGCCAGCCGCGCGACGACGCGCTTGCGCAAGGTGGACGAGAGCACCATGGAAGCACAGATGGTGATCGAGGACGCCAAGGCCCTGAAAGGACCCTGGCGCGTCACCAAACGTTATGTGAAGCAGCCGGCGGGGACGTGGGCCTGGGATTACGCGTGCGCGGAAAACAATCGCAACCCCATCGACGCGTCGGGCAGAACGTTGACGCTCGGACCCGACGGCAAACCGCTCGACAAGTAACAGGAGAGCGCATCATGAGTCGCGTCATTCGTCATGCTTTAGGTATCGTCTTCGCTGTCGCATTCGTCGCTCCGGCCGTCGCCCATCACTCCGCCTCGATGTTCGACGACACCAAGGTCGTCGAGAAGAAAGTCGTCGTCAAAGAGCTGCAGTGGACGAACCCGCACGTGTGGCTGCAGGTGGTAGCCGACGAGAACGGAAAGAGGACCGAATGGAGCCTGGAAGGCGGCAGCCCCAACACGCTGTCGCGTCAGGGCTGGCGCGCCACGAGCTTCAAGGCCGGCGATGAAGTGACGGTCCGCTTCAACCCGATGAAAGACGGATCAGCGGCGGGCCAATTCATCGGCGCAAAGTTCGCGGCGGACGGTAAGACAATCGGGCGCTGGCAATAATCAAGGCCCAAGGCCCAACTACTGTTCTCGTCCGCCGGACGAGGCGTTGCTCGCCTTGCCGACGGCGTTGGGATCGACCTGTGAGAAGGATGCGAGCGTCGGCCCGTTTTCACCGCGCGGTAACAGACTCGGACCCGAACGCAGGAACACCCGTTCCGGTGCTGTTGCGGTCGGGAACAGGACGCCGATGAAGCAGTTGCTCATCTCGTCCCAATTCTGAGGTCCCCACACAATTTTCTTCGTTGGATCCGGGTTGAACCGATTGGCCTGGGAGTTGTCGAAGTGCGTGATCAACTGCAGCTTCGATCCCTTCGGCAGCGCGACGGGCTCCGCGTACTGGTAGCCCATCTGCCATTCGAAATTCCAGTTGCCCTTCAGCACCGTCGTCGTCTTCTGGTCCGGCGTCACCACGCGCAGCTCGAAGTCCTTGCCGCGCAGATGCATGTGCGGCTGGGCGTAGACCAGGCGCGCTTCTTCACCAAAGGTGATTTCGCTCACGACCTCGGCGTTGGCGTCGGCGGCCGGAATCGCGAGATTCATCGCCGTCGGACCGGCATGGAAGTAATAGCGTGTCCGCGGCGCCTGCTTGGCGAGGACGATTCCCAACTTCGACGCGTCGGCCGTCGGTTCACCCGACGTCGTGTAGTGCAGCTCGAACACGAGATCGGATCCCTTCGGGATGAACTTCGCCGCGCCGTCCATGTCGAACCGCTGCGCGCCGAGTCCCGGGTTGAACTTGCCGAGGATGTCGTTGCCTTCCTCGATCGAGTTGTCACCCATGATGTCGCGATGGGACTCGCGTTCGTAGGCTTCACCATAGACCGCCTTGGACATCCACTTCGATCCCGGCGGCCGCACCCAGACCTTGCCGTGATGCAGCACTTTCGGATTGCCCGGCCGCATTTCGGCCGCGGTCACCCAGAGGTCCTCGGTGAAGACGCCCTTCACGACCACGTACTTGTAGTTGATCGTGCCGGACGCTGGAATCGGGAATGCCTTCGGCATTTCGATGACGATATCGGGCTTGAGGTTCCAGCCGTTCTGGAAGACGAGGGGCGACGGCGCATCGCTCTCTTTGCCGGCGGGTGCACCGGCGTCGACCCACGCGTTGATGGTTTCAATCTCGCGCGACGACAGGCGGCGCTCGTTCGCGAAGTGGCCGTAGCTCGGATCGGCGAACCACGGCGGCATCTGTCTGTTGGTGATCGCTGTCTTGATGGCCCGCGCCCACGGTCGCGCCTGTTCGTAAGTGAGAAGCGACATCGGTGCGACTTCGCCGGGCCGATGACAGCCCTGGCAGTTCTGCTGCAGCACCGGCAGCACGTCTTTGTAGAACGTCGGCGCGGCGGCGCTTGTCGCGGCCGAAGTATCGGCGAGGCGCGTGTTCTGGGGTGCGGCAATCAACGACGCTCCCAGCAGGGTCCCGGCGACGAGGATGAGGCACGTGCGCATCGAAAACGCCTCCTTCGGCGGTGTGTCCGCAACAGTATAGGTCGTCATTGACGGATGCGGCTACGGGCGCTATCTTCGCCCTCACTCCCCGTTTACGGCACTTTCGGCACCGATCCCGCACCACCTCAGGCCAGCAGACTGATGATTTTGGCGCGCGCGCTGCTTGTTTTGCCTTTTCTCTGCGGGACCACCTCCGCCTGGGCGCAGGTCGCCGCGGATAGTCTGCAGGTGCCGGCAGGCGCGTTGAACGTTCTCGAGATACCCGAGGAGAATCGCCCCTTTGCGATGATTCGCGCGGTACGCGTGCTGTACTCGCAGCCACGACGGGACCCGGTCCCACGCCCGGTCGCGGAGTTCGAACGTCTGCTCAACGGACTCGATCGCATCAGGCGCGAGATGGCGCGTACCAGCACCCGAACAATCACGCTGCAGATGACTGCGACGAGTGAGAGCAGGGATGTGCTGCGCGCCGTCCTCGACGCTGTCGGCCTCCGTCTCCGCGAGCAGCGCGGCACCTTCACCGTCGAGCCACTGACGAGCGAGTCGGATGTGGACCGCCGTCGGCTGCTGCTCCATGCAGCGATTGACGGCGACGGCATCGCCCGCCGTTTGAACCAGGGCGAAACGGTGAGCGTCGGGACGCCAGCCATCGAGCTTCCGCTTCCGCTGCCACTGGAAACGTGGGCGACGGAGGTGTTCGAGGCGACGATCCAGCCGGACACCCTCTTCAACGCGATCATCCGCAGCCGCGAGGCTTCGCTCCTCTACTACGGAACCCAGGCGATGACGACGGAGACGCGCGCCTGGCTGGCCAGAACGCCCGGTGTATTGCAATGGATGCGCGGACGTGCGGGAGCCGTCGCCGGTTTCGGCGGCGCGTTCCGCGTCGCTGCGGACGGCCGCGTTCTCGTACCGGGCGGTGCGGAGGCTGAAGACCTGTGGGAAAGCCTGACCGAGGAGAAGGTCACGCAGCCGGACCGATTCGCCCGGACGCTGTTCGGACGCGAGTCGGGGCGGCTGGCCTACTTCGCCGATGCGCTGTGGACGCTGGACGAACCGCACGTCCGGTTTGCGCTCGGACTCTGGATGCGCGATCCGCAGATGCGGCGGGAGCGATTCCGCGCGCTCTACTCCGTGTTCTCGCAAATGGACCCGGCGTGGTCGGCTGACGAACTGCCATTTGCACGCCCGTCGTACGACGGGGCGTTGCTGCTCTCGCTGCTTCGGCTGACTGACGAAGGTCTTCTGGCTTCCCCGTCGTACCGGAAGCTATGGCAGCGGGCAGTGGAGGGTATCGAACTGCCGGCTGTCGATGATCGCCAGCTGCGCGACCCGGCCGAAGACGGTATCGCCGATGCGGCCTGGCTGGCGGGTCTGCTCGTCGGCAAACTTCCCCGAGAGCGGCGCGTGATCATCGACCGCATCGCGTTCGGTCAGCGCAACTTCACGGATGTCGCCGACGCGGATCTGCAGCAGGTCCTCGTCGCCGTGCGCGGGTATGGGCGTTTTCCGACCGCGATGCTGGCTGTCGAAAGGGCCGGCGTTCGTCAGCCGGCGATCTTCGCGGCAGCGGCGCGGCGTGCCGCCGCCCTCGAAAGCGTGGATCTCGCGGCCGCTGTTCCACTGCTCGCCCAGTTTCAGGGCGCGCTCGCCTTGCTCGAACGACTTGCCCGAACGGGCGCCGTGCCCCAGCCCGCGCTCGAGCAGATGGTGAAGTCGCTGATCGCGATCGACTTCGAAGACGATCGCTATCGGGGTCGTGTTGCCGAGTGGATTCGCTCGCAACTCGCGCCGGCGCTGCCGCCGGGACGCGACAGCGACGGCGTCGACGGACGCCTGCTCGGCGCGCTTGTCGATCGCCTGGCGAACCCGGGTGCCCGCTTCTCCTGGGAAGACCAGAACGTTGTCCTTGACACCGACCGATTGCGACGCGACATGCGAGCGCTCAGGGAAAAGCAGGCGGCCAATTCGCTCGATACGCTTCTTGCCGTCTACGACCATACGTCGGCGCTGTCGGGTGCACCGCTCACGCTTGCAGATGTGAAGGCGCACGCCACAGGCCTGGCCGCAGCCGCAGCGCGATTGTCGAATGCCAGACCGTGGCCAGACGCTCCGGATGCAGTGCCAACGGTGCAGAAGGTTGTCGAACGGACGGTCAAGGACCTCGGTGGCATCCGCGTCGAGAAGGATCTCGCCAGGGCGCCTCGAATCGTCCGCCCGCTGATCGACGTTCTCGACTACCTGCTCGGCGAAACGCTCGTCGCGTTCGACTACGCCGCGTCGCTCGGGGAAGCCGGACGAGGTCTTCGCTCGTCCGTCGACATTTCTCACCGACACGTGTTCGGCTTGGCGACGGTGGGCGGTAACGGCGGCCGGCTCGTGCCGTGGCGCCGGCCGTTGCGCGGCGGGACAGGCGCGTCGGGCGACGCCGTAACGGGTTCGCTGCTCGGAATCGACCTCGCACTGTCCGGGACGCGGCTGCGGCGGCTGACGGCGGAGGGTCTGCCGCAAACCCCGAAATTGAACGGTAACGACCGCGAAACGATGACCGAGACCGTCGCGTTGTTGAATCCGCGAGCGATCGACGACGCCGCACTTGAAGATATCGCGCGTGGGATTGATCAGGGCCGGCAGCGAGTGGAGAAAGCGATCGGCGGGGTGGAGTCGCTGGAGGCGCTCGCGGCCGAGATACGAATGTCGCCGTCACGGCGCGGGCTGTTGGCGTGGAGCGCGCGCCACACGTCGTCCGCCGTACTGCAATTGTTCTCGCTGGGCGAGTTGTTCCGGCTCGGTGGCGGACAGCCGGGTTCGATCGATCCGTGGGGAACAGCGCAGGACAGTCTCACCGGATGCTGGTGTGTGCGGTTTCCCGACGATTCTGCGTTGGACCTCGCCATCGGCCGCGCTGACACCGGACAGCTCGGCGTGCGACTCGCCGAGCTAAACCTGCGGGTCGCGGTGTTGCTCGCCGAGCTACGGGTACCTGCTACGCTATTCCCCCACGTCATGGCGCTCGCAACGCAGGATTACGTCGACAGCGTCCCGCTCGTCTACGGCGACGACTGGGCCGCGCTCGCCGGACGCGCACGGGCCATCAGCCGCGAGCGCATGGAGGACTACGTCGCCGCGGTCGTCGCCAGCGGCCCGGTACGAATCGTCGAAGAGGGCGGCGCGCGGTGAACCGGAGTGTCGTCGTCCTCGTGCTGGCAGTGCTGCTGGCGATGACCGTCCGCGCGCAGACGCCCGGCGTCTTGCGCTTCACCTATCCTCCACCGAACAGCTACGTCTCCGGTCCGATTGTTCTGCAGGTCGTGTACGAGGGCGACGGCGGCAGTGGCGCGATCAAGGACGTCGCCTTCTTCGCCGACAGCCTTGAGATCTGCGCGCCCGCGTTCCGCCTGCGGTGCGAATGGGACGCGGGCCCCGGCGTGCAGGAACATGCCTTCCGGGCGGTGGCGACGCTGAAGGCCGGTGGACGGGTGTTCGCCAACCTGCGGACGAAGGCCGTCGAATTTGCCCAGGCCGAGCAGGTCGACATCGTCCAGGCGAACGCCGTCGTGAAATCCGGTGGCCGCTTCATCAAGGGGCTGACGCGAGACGCCTTCAGACTGCTCGACGACAAGCAGCCGCGCGCGATCACCGACGTCACCGCCGGCGGCCAGCTCGAGTTGCTGCTCGCGCTCGATGTCAGCGGCAGCATGAAGGACGCACTTCCCGACGTGCAGCGCGCCGCTCGCGCGTTCCTCAAGGCGATCGGCGAAGGACACCACGTGACCGTCGTTGCCTTCAACGACTCGACGTTTACCGTGGTGCGACGCGATATGCCGCTCGAGGCACGACTGCAGGCGCTCGACTCCCTGACGGCGTGGGGCGGGACGGCGTTGTATGACGTCATCGCCGAATCGATTCAGAAGCTGACTGGACGGGGACGCAAGGCGCTGGTGGTCTTCAGCGATGGAGAGGATCGCAGCAGCCGGGTCACCTACACGGACTTGCAGCGTCTCATCGACGAAAGCGATGCCACGCTCTTCACCGTCGGCCTCGGGCGCGGGGTGTCGCAGGCAGATCTCCGCAAGAAGCTGGAGGAACTGGCCGAGGCCAGCGGCGGCCTTGCGCTGTTTGCCGACAATCCGGACAAGCTGTCTGAACCGTTCGCCGAGATTATCGAGACGCTCTCGAACCAATACACGCTGAGCTTCGAGCCGCGACGTGACGGCAAGTATCACGAGCTCACCGTGCAGGTGCCCGGCCGCGACGCCAGGATCCGCGCCAGACGCGGGTACGTCGCTCCGAAGCCGTAACGGCTGTCCTGAAGAGGACGGATTCGTGTCGCGGCGGGCGCGCCGCGATCGCCGCGCGCCCGCTGTGAGCAGATGTCAGTGGACGTGGGCGTCGCTGTCCGGGTCGGCCCAGAACACCTCCGTCACGACCTTGTTTCCGCTGCCGAAATCCAGTTCGAACGTTTCCTGCCGTCCGTTCGCGCTCCTGGCGACGCTGCGGCCCCAGTTCCGCGGATTGTCGAGATCGATGAGCCCCATCGCCGGCGGCATTGCGAGCGGCAAGCGGGTCGCAGAGGCCGTGTTGGTCGAATCGAGGTGCGCGTAAATGAATTCCAGCTCCTGGTAGTCGTGCCCATTTGGATACTGGTTCGATGACGGACTGTTCGTGTAGTCCATGCACGAACCGAGATTGGCATTGTCGAAATCCTCATCCTGGTGCGCGAGCCCGAACGTATGACCGACTTCCTGGCACATCACCAGATTCCGCCACGCGCCGCTGTTGTAGGTCGCCGTGTTGAAGTAGCTGTCGTTCATCTTTGTGGTGCCCTGCGTGATGTGCACGCCCCCGGTGATCCAGATCTGCGCGATGCCCAGCCAGCCGTTGAATCCGTAAGCAGCATTGCAGACCTCAACGCGTCCTGCCTTGGGTTTGCAGTTACGATTCGCGGTGCCGGTTGCAGGTGCCAGGTCGAGCACCGAGGACGCAGACCACTCGCTCACCGCCTGGTTGAAATACCCGTCCCACGCTGCGGAAACGTTGTCGTCGATGGCCAGCGTGAACGGATTTTCGGTGCGGGCCCAGTGATAACCGCCCCAGGAATGGGTTGCGCTGAGTGATGCGGCGAACCCGACGATTGCCATGATGCTCACGACGCAGGCGCGCGCGAACGTCGACTTCAACATATTTTGAACTCCCTAAATCGGAATGACGGCCTCGTCCGGCGGGCGAATGGGTAGTGCAACCGGCCCCGCGTCCAGCTACACGGCATTTCACGATGTTTCGAAGACCCAACCACGCCGTTCGAATACGACGGGCGAGTTGGCGCCGCCGATCCCTTGCGAGAACTGCACCAATTCACGGTGCATCGGTACGGAGGCACATGGCGCGCTTTCCGCGCGTCTTCGATTCAAGCCTGCGCCCACGGTGACTTTCTCCCGGTTGGAGCAGGATTTGACCGTCCGCGTCCGCTGACGATTTCGTGAGGTCGGATGACGACTTCTGCGTCGAGAAGTGTCTACTCGCCGCGGTCCTCGGGCGCGGACACGATGCCGGTCAGTCTCGCATGGACGGCGTCTGAGACGTCGATCGCGTCTTCAGCAAGGCGGCGCTGACGTTCGGCTCTCGATCGGTCAAAGGGCATTCGCACCGGGGGACCGCCAGCAATCGGGCGCGCGTTGCGAACGGACTGCGCGTAGTCGGCGACGCTCTTCCTGAAATCCTCCGCCGACGTCAGGAGATCCGGCTGGATCGCGATGATGACCATGCCAAAGCCGGCAAGTTCGGGTGGCAGCGCCGGACTGCCGGCAAGGACACCAAGCAGCTGGACGACCTCGCCGAGTCCTGATCCTTTGTGACCGCCCCAGGCCGTAAACGCACCGCCAACTGCGGCGACAGGATCGCGAGTCGCACGGCCAGCGCTGTCGAATGCGACTCCTTCGGGCAGCGGCTGGCCGAGCAGGCGCGCGAGCGCGACTTCGGCGTGCATGATGGCTGATGTGCCGATGTCCCAGATGACCGGTTCGTCCATGCTTGGAAAGCCGACACAGATCGGGTTGGTGCCGAACCTGCCTTCGCTCGCGCCGTGCGGCGCGACCCACGGTGAAGCGTTGGAAGCGATGATCGACACGAGTCCCTCGGCCGCGGCCATCTCGGCGTAGTACGACAACATGCCGGTGTACCAGGTGTTGTGGGCGCCGACGATGGCTATGCCGCCGGTCAGCGCCTTCTGGATTGCCAGGGTCATCGCGTGGTGTGCCACCACGTAGCCGATGCGGTCGCCGCCGTCGACCGACGCCGACACCGGCGTCTCCTTGACGATTCGCAACGGCGTCCGGCTGACGCCGGTGCGGCGAACGCGATCCGCGATGCTGAGCGCGCGCGACAGGCCGCCGTAGCTCACACCGCGTAACTCGCAGTCGATCAGGTGATCGGCGATGGTTCCCGCATCTTCCGGGGTGTGGCCGACGACCCGCATCGCCGCGTCCACGAGCGCACGCGCCTCTCTCACGGTCACCCGCATCGGCGCAAGTGTAGCGTCGAGTGACATGACCAGGCTCTATCATTGACCTGAGATTTCATGCTCCACTCCGAGGCGTCGCGAATGATACGGCCCGCCGCGCTGGCGGTAACGATTCTGACAGGGCTGGCAGCGTCGGCGTGCGCACGCGGCCCCATCCCGCTGCCGCGGCCGGATCACCTCGTTGTCATGGTCTTCGATCAGATGCGGCCCGACTACATCGACCGCTTCGATTTGTCTCACTTCAAGCGGCTTCGCGCCACGTCACGCCATTATCCCGAGGCCTACATCGGTCATCTCGCGGCGCAGACGATCGTCAGTCATCTCGTCATTCCGACAGGCTTCTCTCCAAAGGACCTGCCATGGCAGGACGACGTGCTCGTGGACGTCGCGGGCGTGCTCGGCAAGTCAGGCGCGGCCTACAAAACCGACGATCTGACGCGCGACCAGTTCTGGCGCTTCCTCGAGAAGATGCCGCGCGATCGTTTCCTCTCCGCCCGGATCCACGATCGGCTGGGCCCGGTGTTTGCCGTCGGCGAGAAAAACTATGCGACCAATGTGTTCGGCGGACCGCATGCGTCGGCGATCGTCACACTCGACAAGGCAAACGGAACGTGCACCCCGGCCGGTGTCAACGTTCCGGCCTACATCTCGGACAATCCGCGCTTCACCCTCGAGTGCGCGGAGGCCTACGGCACGGGCTTCGCGACGATCTACTCGCTCGACGGCAGCCACTATGTGCCGGGCAAGGACGCGTCCCGGTCCGGCGGCGACGTGTGGACCGCCGACGTTGCGCTGGAAATCCTCCGCCGTGAGCGCTGGGCCGGGCTGTTGTTGACTTTTGGCGGCATCGACAAGGTGGCGCATATGCTCGGCGAGCAGGATGGCCATGGGCTGACGAGCGTTGCCAGCGAGTATCGTCTCGCCGACGCGCTACGCATCGCCGATGCTCAGCTCGGCCGGGTTCTGGGCGAGCTCGAGAAACAGGGACTCGCGGACCGCACCATGATCGTTCTCACTGCCGACCATGGTGGGCAGCGGTACGAGTCGTATCTTGGCAACGGCCGCTATCAGTTCTGCTGTCCGCTCGAAAACGTCACCGGCCCCGTCGAGCCGCCGTACTGGCTGCAGCATCTCAACGAGGTGGGAACGCTCAGAACGGCGTACGCCGATTCGATGGTCACGGTATGGCTCGCGGATCACTCGCCGGCGAACGAACTGGCGGTGACTCGCGGCTTGCAGGACATCTCAGGCGTCACCGAGGTCTATGGAAAACGCAGGAGCGGCGGTCAATACCGCTACGAGCGGGTGCACTCGAATCTCGACGCGCAGACGCCGGCGTTCAGACGCTGGGCGCTGCGTCACAGTGCGGAGCTCGTGGACACGATGGCGGCAGCGTCCGGTCCGGACCTCGTTGCGCTGATGGCCGACGGTTTTGGATTCGGCCGCATTGGCGGTCATGGCGGCGCGCAGGAGAAGGTGCAGCGAATCCCGATGATCATCCACGTGCCGGGCGAAGTGCCGTCGACGCGAACGACGCCGCTGCGGCTGATGGATCTCACGCCGGAAATCAACCGAGTGCTGGGTCTCGATTCGTCCGACTGAAGCCTGAGGCCATCCGATTCTCTTCCGCCTGAAGGGGACGCCACACGCGTCGCCGCGAGCTCATCGGCGTGTTCCCAACGACCACGTCGATCGCTGCTGCGCCGCGAATACTCGTGGCCGACACGCACATCCGCATCGGCGTCCACACATTCTTCGGAAATTCCGTTCGTCGCGTGGCGGTATTCATTGTGCACAACGCATCGCCGGAGTGAGTCCTTCTATGTCTGTGATCACGTGTCGGCGATCGGTGAGTGTCCATGCCTGTGGCATCGCGCTGTTGATGCTTGCGTCAAGCTACGCGTGCTCGCGACCAGCCTCGGAGTCTGCGCAAGCTTCCCCTGCGCAGTCCACGCCTGCGCCGCCCACGCCCGCGGTCGGTACGACGGGCGCCGCCAACGCCACCACGCGCGGACCGGTGCGCATGGAGCACGACCTGCTCGGCGAGATGGCAGTTCCGGCCTCCGCCTATTACGGCGTGCAGACCGCACGGGCGCTGGAGAACTTCCAAATCTCGGGTGTCCCGATCAACCACTATCCCGGCTTCATCGAAGCGTGGGCGATCGTGAAGCTCGCCGCCGCGCGTGCCAACACCGACGTCGGCGCCATGAAGAAAGAGACCCTGTCGGCGATTGAGAAGGCGGTCGAAGCCGTCCGCCGAGGCGAATATCACGACCAGTTCACGGTCGACTGGTATCAGGGCGGCGCCGGCACGTCCACCAACATGAATGCGAACGAAGTGCTGGCCAACATCGCGCTCGAAAAGTCGGGGCGTCAGAAGGGCGAGTACTCGGTGGTCGATCCGCACGACCACCTGAACATGTCTCAGTCAACGAACGACTCGTATCCGACGGCGATCAAGGTTGCGCTGATGCTGCGCAACGACGTGCTGACGAAGGAGCTGGACCAGCTCGTCGCGTCGTTCCGCGCCAAAGGCAACCAGTACATCGACGTCGTCAAGATGGGTCGCACCGAGCTGCAGGATGCGGTGCCGATGACCGTCGGGCAGGAGTTCCATGCTCTGGCGGCGTCGCTCGAAGGCGAGATCCAGCTGCTGCGCGACGCTGAGAAGTCCCTCTACTCAGTGAATATGGGTGCGACGGCGATCGGTACCGGCCTCAACGCGCCGAAGGGCTACGCCGAGAAGACCGCTGCGCACCTGGCGAAGCTCACGGGCAAGCCGATTGTTCCGGCGGCCGACATGCTGGCGGCCACGTGGGATCAGCAGGGATTCGTCATCTACTCGGCGGCGCTGAAAAGCACGGCCATCAAGCTGTCGAAGATCGCGAGCGACCTGATTCTCCTGACGTCCGGACCTCGCGCCGGCCTCGCGGAGATCAACCTGCCGGCAGTGCAGCCAGGCTCGTCGATCATGCCCGGCAAGGTGAATCCGGTCATTCCCGAGCTGGTCAACCTGGTCTCGTTTCGCGTGATGGCGAACGACTATGCCGTGACGCTGGCTGCGCACTCGGGTCAGCTGCAGCTGAACGCCTACGAGCCGCTCGAGGGCGTGGCGCTGATGGAGTCGCAGCACCTGCTCTACACCACATCGCAGACGTTCCGGAAGAAATGCGTGGACGGAATCACGGTCAACGAGAACGTGCTGCGCCGCAACATGGAAACAACGGTCGGGATCGTGACCGCGCTCAACCCGGTGCTCGGCTACGAGAAGGCGACCGAGCTCGCCAACGAGGCCTACAAAAGCGGCAAGGGAATCCTCGAGGTCATCCGTGAGCGCAAGCTGCTTACCGAACAGCAGATTGCCGACCTGCTCGACCCCGTGAAGCTCACCATGCTCGACAAGAGCAAGTACCGCCAGACAACAAAGCCGGATCAGACTTCAGCCCAGTCGCGACGGCCATAGTTCAAAGGAGACGGGCATATGACTGTTCTTACCCGTAAAACCGCGATATTGCTGGCCGTCGCACTGACGGTCTCGGTGGAGCTTGCCGGCGCGCAGGCGAAGAAGCCGAACATCGTCATTCTCGCCACCGGCGGAACCATTGCCGGCGCGGCGGCCAGCGGCACGCAGGCAGCGTACAAGTCCGGGGCCGTCACCATCGACGCGATGATCGCGGCGGTCCCGGGCATTTCGGACCTGGCGACGATCAAGGGCGAGCAGATCTCGAACGTTGGCTCGCAGGACATGACGTTCGACATCCTGTTGAAGGTCGCCAACCGCATCAACCAGATGGCGAACTCGGGCGACGTCGACGGCTTCGTCATCACGCATGGAACCGACACGCTCGAGGAGTCGGCGTTCTTCCTCAACCTGACGGTGAAGACAGACCTGCCGGTAGTGATGGTCGGGTCGATGCGGCCATCGACCGCGGTCAGCGCCGACGGCCCGTTGAATCTCTACAACGCCGTAGGCGTCGCTGCCGATCCGCACGCGAAAGGCCGGGGCGTCCTCGTCGTCATGAACGACTGGATTCATGGCGCGCACTCGCTGACCAAAACGAGCACAACGGCGGTGCAGACCTTCATGTCGCCGCTGCGCGGACTCGTCGGCGTGGCGAACTACGGGAAGAACGACTTCTATACGAATCCGGAGTGGAAGCACACGACGAAGAGCGAGTTCGACGTCAGCAAGGTGACGCAGATGCCGCGTGTCGACATCATTTTCGCCGCCGCGGACAGCTCATCGGACCTCATTGACGCGGCCGTCGCCAATGGCGCCAAGGGAATCGTGATTGCCGGTGTCGGCAACGGCAACATGAACGAAAAATCGGTCACCGCCGCCGCCAACGCGGTCAAAAAAGGCGTGACCGTCGTGCGCAGCTCGCGCGTGGCGACAGGTTCCGTCGGCCGCAACGTGGAAATCAACGACGACGAGAAAGGCTTCATCGCGTCTGACGAGCTCAATCCTCAGAAGGCGCGCATTCTCCTCGCCCTGGCGCTGTTGAAAGCACAGCGGCCAGCGACCGAAATGCAGGCACTCTTCCGCACGTACTGATCACCGCGGGCTCGTCGGAGGACCCTGTGACGGATCTGGTGGGCCGCAACGTTCTGCTGGTGCTCCTGCTGCTGGCACCAGCCGCAACGTCTGCGGCCCAACAGACTTCTGGTCAACGTGACTCACCGGGCGCGATCGACAACACCATCGACGCCGCCGAAGAGGAAGGCGAACGGCCCACAGGTCTCACCTGGAACGAATGGGACGGCCGCTACTTCTCGATCCGCGGCGGCGGTGGGTATCTCCTTGATTACGCCACGTACTCCCAGGACGAGAACAGCAAAGAACAGATTGCGCTCAGCCCTGAATGGAAGCCGCGCGACCTGCGCATCCTGTTCAAGGGGCGCCTGAAATTCCTCGGCGACACCACGTGGAGCGCGGGCATCATGTACGACTTCGCGAACGAGGAATGGGTGTTCCGGCAGACGGGCGTCATGTTTTCCGTGCCGAAGGTCGCCGGGCACTTCTTCGTTGGCCGCACGAAGGAAGGCTTCTCGATGAACAAGGTGATGGTTGGCTACGGCGGCTGGACGATGGAGCGTGCGCCGATCAACGACGCGACCCTGCCGATCCTCGCCGACGGCGTCAAATGGCTTGGCTACGCCCCGAAGGCACATCTCATCTGGAATATCGGCGTCTACGGCGACACGTTTTCGGAAGGACAGGGGTTCTCGACCTACGAAAACCAGGTGTCCGGCCGGCTCGCCTGGGTGCCAATCGTCGAGGGCGAAGGCGGCACACTCCTGCACCTCGGCTTCAGCCTCCGCTATGGCAAACCGAAGAACGACTCATTGAATCTGCGCGCGAGGCCGGGAGCATGGCCGGCGCCCTACTTCGTCGAGACCGGTAAGTTCGACACGACAGGGACAACGCTGACCGGCGTGGAAGCCTACTATCGGCCGGGAAAGTACACGTTCGGCTCGGAATGGTTCTTCCAGGACGTCGACGCCCCGGAGTCCGGCAATCCGTTGTTTCACGGCGGTGAGGTTTTTGCGTCGTGGCTCATCACCGGCGAGACTCGCGGTTACAACACGCAGGGCGGCCACTTCAACCTGGTCGCACCATTCCGTTCGGTCTTCAACGGCGGCCCCGGTGCGTGGGAAGTGCTCGGCCACGCCACCTGGGTCGATCTCGACAGCGGCACGTTATCAGGGGGCCAGTTCTGGCGACTCACCCCAATGGTCAACTGGTACCTTTCGGGAAGTGTCCGGCTCGAATTCGCATACGGGTACGGGTCGCTCGACCGCTTCGGCCTTACCGGAAAGACACATTTCTTCCAGACGCGCATACAGCTGCAGATGTGACGCGCAAAGTGCAGGGCTCCGGCTGCGGCTCCGATAGTACGGTGAGAGATCTCCGTGCTCGCGCCTCTCATAGCGCTGACCATCGGCGTCGTCGTCTGGAAGCTCGTGGCGTCCGGACAGACGTTCGTGCCTGCATTCGCCGGTCTGCTCAGCGGCGCGACGGTCAAACGGGGACCGTTCAGCGTGTTCTCAGGGCGTTCGTACGCGACCGGGCAGTTCCGCGGCCGCGACGTTGCGATTCGACTGCAGCTTCGGCGCGGCGAATACGAGGTCGGATATCTCGTCATCGCCGTGCGCACGCGCGGACCTGAGAAACTCGACGCCAACGGCATCGAGACATATACGCGCGACGAAGCGGGGAAGCGCGCGCTGTTCGACATCGCGGCGCGCGATCTGCTGCTGACGGTCGAAGACGGCTGGCTGAAGACGATGTGGCAGCCGGTCGGCTTCACAACGTTTCCGGGCCCTTTCACTGAAGAGAAGTGGCGACCAGTGCTGGAAGCGATGCAGGTCGTGGCGTCGTCGCTTGAAGCGGCCTGCTAGTAGAACACTCCGGGAAACCTGGGTGGCGCCGTAATCGTCTCGACGTCTCTCGTCTTTTCGAGTGTGCGAACCGGCTTCGGTATGGGGCGCGCGAATGTTTCCCGTACGCGCGCTGATGAGAAGAGCAACGGCAGCCACAGCGCGTACGCCAGCCAGGCCGCGGCGGCGCCGCCGGGCCGACGACGGTCGTGTAGCGGTCGAGCCCGACCCTCAACGCTGCTGCCTCCGCAGCGTTGACGCTCGTCGATTCGATGAACTGGCGCAGCGTCTCCGCAATGACGTTCACCGTGCTGACGCCACGAAGGCTGGCGATCACAAGACCCGTTAGGAGTGCCAGGCAGACGACGTAGAAGCGCGGAAAGCGGTGGCTGCGCAGCAACAGCGCTACGAGCAGGATGACCGACGTTGCCATCATCGCGGCCAGAGTCATCAGCTCGATGAATGGCGGCGTCAGCGCGCCGGCGATCGGCATCAGCACGAGGCCGGACATACCCATGTCCCCGCTGAAGTCCGACGCCCTGATCAGCGCAACGACCCGCCCCCACTCGGCGAGGAACGGCTGCAGGCGGAAAGCCAGAAGGAGCGGACCGGCGATGAGGGTAACTGCCAGTGCCAGGAGCCAGCCCGCAACCTTGGGCCGCCGCGCCTCTTCGATCGTCACCTGCTCGTTCGGCGGCATCGGTCCGCGTGGTCCTAACAGATACCGTGCCGCGCCTGCCGAGACGGTGAGCAGGCCGCCCAGTTGCAACAGTGTGCTGCCGATCGTCTGCAGGAGCGGCGAATCACCGGGCATCAGGGCGAACAGCGGTAATCCGGCCACCAGCAGTGCGCCGCCGGCGAACAGAATGGCGGTGGAAATTGACCGCAGCAGCCAGGCGATGGAGCGTTCGATGAGCGTGTCCACCGATCCGGTTATCGGCTTCTGACCCGGTTGTCGTTGGTCCCGAACCTGAGCCGCAAAGATGCGATGTGCCTGACGACGTTGTAAGCGTCGAAGGGACGTGACGCCACCGAGCGACAGGGCGCATTGCGATATTCGCCGACAGCGCAACGGGTTTTTGCACTCGCCCGATGTGTCCCTGCGTGGCAGCCGCATTGCCTCTTCCTCGCGCGACCCGGACAGCGTTCCACATACGAACTTTGGGGGAGGAAGGAATGCGAAATCGACTCTGTACGACGATCGCAACCGCGGCTCTGGTCGCTGCGGCGGCGACACCGGCGCTGGCCCAGCCAGGGAACGGCGCTCTCAGTGGTACCCATTACAACTTAAACATCATCGGTGTTGAGAATCCCAAGACTTCGTCGATGACGAGCTCACAGCGTCACGTGATCTTCGTGGCACTGGGTAAGGACGGCACCGTCAGGACCAACATCTACCTGGAGCCAAGCGCGGAATTCCAGGTCTGTGACGGCAACGGCTTCGATGCGGCCCACAGCTGCAGCGGCGCCCCGCTCACCAGCAAGATGGGTGCGGTGTTCGCACTGCCGTGTAACGAGAATCTGTCGAGCACGTGGGACGATGACAACAATCCGCTGACACCCGAAGTGCCTCTTGATAGCGTCCTTGCGTGCCAAATGGAGGACTTCCCGGCTTCGTACACGGTCTGGGCGCGGGCGCTCGGAAAGGTGGGCGGCTCCGCGAAGATGACCACCTGCGCCACCGAGACCACGTTCGACGCCGGCGGGAACGGCACGATCGGGGACGAGGTGTGTTCTCTCGAAAACGTCGTGCTCACCAGGATGAAGGGCAAGGCGACCTTCCGTGACGTGACCGACGAGCTGACGTCGCTGGTCGCGTGCTACGACGTCAATGCGGACCCGACGATCGAGGACATCGACTGCTTCCGCTACGCGCTGTTCCGCGACGAGTTCACCGACTGGCTGTGGGCCTATGAGAACACCGGCCTGCGCCTGGCGCAGCTGCGTTTCTACCGGGAAGATTAGACCCGGAATCCACCGCAACACGGGCCGCGTCAATCCGAGCGGCCCTCTTCCTCGGTCAACCGTCTCATGCGTAATCGTTTCCTGATCGCGGCCATCATCCTCGTGTTCTCGAATCATGTCGGGGCTGACGCCAGCCGTGAGCCCCAAGCTGCACCAGGCGGATCGCCGCGTGCCGTGGTGACGGAGACGGAACATGACTTCGGAGTGGTCAGACAGGGTGAACGTCTCGCCCACACCTTCGTGATTCACAACGAGGGTGCCGCGCCGCTCACCATCTCGCGCATCGACCTGTCGCTGCCCGGAACGAAAACGCGATTCCGCAAAACCGTGCCCCCGTCGGAGTCCGCCCAGATCGTCATGGAGTGGGACACCTCCACCGTGCAGGGTGAATTCGAAGCGCAGGCGGTCGTTCACTTGAATGATCCGCTGCAGCCGAACGTCTCGCTCACGCTCAAAGCGGTGGTGAAGAGCGCCATCGAGTTCGTTCCGTTTCCGGAGATGTTCTTCAGCGCCTACCATGGCGAAACACCGGAGCGGAGTGTGCGCGTCATCAACAACGAGGCTCGCCCGCTGGACGTCACGGGCGTCGAAACACCCTCCGGCCATTTCGACGTTCACGTCGAGACGGTGCGCAGCGGGTTCGAGTACGACGTCCGCGTTGCCGTGCGGCCTGACGTGGCGCTCGGCCGCTATCCAAGCGAGCCCATCTACCTCCACACCGGTGACCCGGCACGACCGCGCCTGCAGCTGTTGGCGAATCTCCTCATCAAGCCCGATTTTTACGCCGCTCCGGAAGAAGCGAATTTCGGGACCGTCGGCGCGGACGCCCTGGCCGCACAGCCCCAGTTCGTCGACTGGACGACGCAGACACTGACGCTGACGAACCGTCAAGGTCCGGTCGAGATCGAGCGCATCGAGTCCGATGTTGCGGCGCTCCAGGTGACGCGCACGCCGTCGTCGGGCGCCAGCCAGCGCATCCGCCTTGACCTCTCGCTGGCGCCCGATCGGATCGAACGGGGACCGTTCTTCGGCCACATCCGCGTGTTCACGACGGATCCGACGACGCCGGTGCTAATCATTCCGGTGCGTGGCGAGGTGAGATAGCAGTACCGGCTATCGGGCCGTTTGATCCGGCGCATAATGCGACTCCAGTGCGCAAGGGACTTCTGTTGACCGTCGTGTGCTTCATTGCATCGGCCGATGTTCTCGCGTTCGACTACACGGCGCAGCGGCGCAATGAGATGCGGACGTGCGAAGCTATCGACGCGTCGGAGTCGCAGAGCGGCCTGCTCTTCAATCCTGACGGGTATCGTTCGTACTACGTACGCTCGAAGTGCTTTCAGGAAGCCGCAGTCCGTTTTCGGGACGATAGCCTGTGCCGGCAGGTGAAACAGCGGCGTTCGCTGTTGTCATCGAGCTGGGGATATTCGGAGATGCGATGTCGCCAGCTGGTATCCGAGGGGATCGCCGCTGATCGCCGGGAGCTCGAGGCCACGCGTCGTGCCTACGTGGCTGGTGGAATCAAGCTCCGTGACTTCCGTGTCCAGCGCAATGGCAACGGACGTGACATCGACATCATCCCATCGTTCGTCGGCACCTATGCCGGCGGCTATACGCTGACGTTCGATATTCTGTCGTCCGGTCCTTCCGCACCGCCGGTGCAGATTCATTCGTCTGGTTACTACGTCGACGAGAAGAGCAACCTGAACATCTACATTCCATCTGCCGAGATCCGGAGTCGCCTTCCCGGGTTCACCCTGGATCGCGTGTACGACGTGCGCGCGACGCTGACGCTTGATGTCGGGTTCGGCGGTCAGTCCGGCTACTGGAGCGACGCCTTCATCGCCGAGGTATTCCCCGCGCGTGACCGTTCTCACGCGATCACGCGACGCGCAGCGTTCTAGCGTGGTGTCCGCGTCCGCCGGACCAAGGCGTTACTGCGACGACAGGCGGGCGTCGCGAAACGCGGCGAGCTCGAGCATCCCGCGCTCGAGCAGGCTTCGCACGTGTCCGCTGTTTCGGAACGCGGACAGAAGGTCTCGCCGGCTGCTGGCGTAAGCCTGGTCCATTGCGTAGGCCAGCACGGTGCCCATCACTACGCCTTCTTCGGTGTGCGTTTCGGTGAAACGGCGCCTGAAGTCAGCGAGGACACGCGCGAAGGCCGGATCGTCCCAACGCTCGAAGCCGGCGTCGAGCCGGAGGAAGTCATCGAGCACGGTAGCGTAGGCCGCGCTGGAAGGGCGGCGCCAGAAAGCCACGTCGGCACCAAACTCACTGTAGTACGCCGGAAGATACAGCGTCGCCTGTGCAGAGATGCGCTGGCTGAGTGCCGGATTGAACCGCCGCACCTCGTCGGTCGAGAGATGTGTCAGCTTCACGATCTCGGCGAGCGAGATCGTCCGCGCCGTACGCATCGCGTAGATCGGCACCTGGGGCGTTGCGGCGATCAGGCTGCGGACGATGAAGGTATTGCCGAACACCATCTCCGCGTACAGATGCGAGCGCGGACCATAGCTCTGATAGACATCCTCGTAGTCCTTGCCCGGCAAGGCCCGCAGGTCGCGGGCGAACTTCGAGCCAAGAAAGTATCGGGCGCGAACATCGTGCGCACCCAGATGCTCACCGTTGATTAACGTGCGCCCGACATTCGTCCCGCCGGCGTTGTGCTCGGACAGTGCGGGAATGAACGATCCGTACTTGGTCGCCAGCACCGACAGATATGCGGCGCAGTAGGGAGCCTGGCTGGTCTGGTTCAACGCCTCGATGGGTGTCGGTGAGAAGTAGTTCAGCCGCTTCCAGTTCCGTCGCAGCCATTGGCAGAAGCCAACCGCGTTGGCTTCGGACCGTCTGTTGCCACTCAGGCCGGATTCGAGAATGACCTGAGCGAGGCCGATGTCCGCAGGTACACCGAAGCGCTCGTAAATGGCGCCCCACTCTGCGAGGAAGCGCCCGTATCTGAGAGCGTTTGGCGCCAGGGCATCGCCGCGGGTCGAATTGTGGACGACCGGCCCGGTGGCGCGCTCGAAGAGGAGCGTTACCTGCTCGCGCCGTTCACCCACCTTCCGCGCCAGCTCCTCCCCCTCGAAGATGTCGGCGAGTGCCGGGTCGACCCAGACGGCCTGCAGCCTCCAATCTCCTTTCGTCGGAAAGATGGCGAGGAGCCGTCCGTCGATCGCGCTGCCGAACGCGATTGAGTGATCGGGAAGCGTGAAGACGTACTGCCAGAAGGGATAACCCGGCCGGAAGCTCCGCATCGCGAGGAAGTCGTCCTGACGACGTGCTGCTGCGACGTCGATCTGTTCGTTTGGCGCGTGAGCGGGTGCTCCTTCGGCGGGCGGCGCGCTCATGCGCCAGATGCCCACCTTCGGCGCCGCCATCAGAATTACGGCGGCCAACGCGACGAGGGCGAGTCCGGCCCGCTTTGCCATCGAGCGATATGGATGGATTACCGCGGCGAAGGGCGTCCGAAGACCTGGACGAAGTACGGCCGGCCAGCTCGATCGACCGCGTAGCCTGTGCCCAGTTCGGTGTAATCGGCCTCGAGGATGTTGCGGCGATGCCCGGATGAGCGCATCCAGCTTCTCAGTGCCTCTCTGGCGCTCGGCTGACCGAACGCCACATTCTCGCCGTACATCTGCCAGTGATAGCGTGCTGCCAACAATCGATCTTCGGTGTGGGGGTACGCCGCACGTGGAAGGTCGTGCGCCATCCGCTGCGCGCGCGCCATCTGCTCGGCGTGCATTTGCGCCGCGCGCATCAGTCGCGGGTTGGTCCGCAGCGGTCCACGTCCGCGGTCCGCCCGTTCGACATTCGTCAGATCGACGACTTCGGCGGCGACACGGGCGACCTCGGCCCGGCGCATCTCCGGCGCTTCGGCGTGCGCCGGTATGCACACGATAATGCTGCAGAACAGCACCACCGCATGGACCGTCCGATGACGACGCATGCCGGCGATTGTGCAAGCGACACGCCCTTGCACCGGTGTGAAATTCCGCCGCCAAAGGCGGGCGGACGGCCATGTCTCAGCGATCGCGATAACGACTTTGAACCCCGGATCCGGAAATTGCGCTGTGACGAACTCAGCGTGCATCTGCCCGGCATGACGGTCGAAAGCTGCGTATCATCTTCCCGTTTGCGCCCGGAGGCACCGTGCTGACTCAGGACGAGAAGGATCGCATCGCCGAGCGTGTCCGGTTCGAGGCAGACCTGCGCCGCGAGTTCGCGTCAGACCAGGCACCCCCTCGTACGGGCTTCATCAAGTTCGTCGAGTCGAAACTCGGCCTGCTGCTTCTTGGTTTTCTGCTGACGGGGGTGCTGGTGCCCTTGCTGCAATACGTCCAGGAAACCATCAAGTGGGAGCGTCAGAACCGCTACGAAAACGCGAAGTACCGACTTGGGTTGATGCGTCAATGCATGACCGAGTTCGTCTATCTCTCTGCGTTTACATCCGAAGCGTACCTGAAAGCGGAGCCCTTTCTTTCGCCGCGCGCGGCGCCCGCTGTCGACACGACGCCATACCGCGCCCAGCGTGTTGAGCTCGAGAATCGGCGCTTCCAGCAGAACGCCAAGGTCGTCTCGCTGTTCATCTACTTCAAGTCCAGAGACGAGCTCTCGTCGCTGTTCAACAGCTATCTGGCGGTCGTTGGCGACTTCATGTCCGCACTGGACCGGCAGGTCGCTGCAGCGACGACGTCCGCGGCAGGTGGCCGTGGCACGGACGATGGCGTCTCGATCGACGACCTGACGCTTCGATTGAACGAGGCTTACAACCGGGTGCTGAACAGGATCAAACAGGAAGTGGAGGGCGTTGAAGATGAAAGCGAATCCTTCATGTAACAGCCGCGCCTTCGTCGTCTGCCTGACGATTTCGATCCTGGCCGGAGTCCGCTCCTGGGCCGACATTGGTGGTGGCAGCGGCCGCGCGCTCACTCCGTATCGGCAGGACCGTCCGGTTGTGCTGAACGACGTCGAGACGGTGAAGCGTCAGGCGGCGAAAGCCAGGGACGTGAACAGCATTCACCTGAAGGATAGTCACGCCAGCGCTCGCGGATCCGGTATCGGCGTGATGTTCGTGACTGGGAACCAGGTCTCTGGAACGCCGATGTTCGAGTTCCGCGGTCTTGATGCCGGCGGCCGCAAGACGGTCGTGGACTTCAGCGTCGTCGATACCGTGTCGCTCGTACAGTTCGAGAACAATTTCCTATCCGACGATCGGGCACAGCTCGAGATCAAGCTGTTCCCGGATGTCACGCCGAAGGACCTTTTGTCGAAGAACCCCACCTACACGCAACTGCGTCAGCAGCACGAACGTACTGTTCGTCTGTGGATTCCGGCCTCACGAGGGGGCGGCGGAGAGTTGGCGTTCGTTGCTCAGAACGACAACCCGTTCCTCGAGCGGAGCGATCGGAATCGCTACGAGGTTCTCGCGAAGCTTCGAGACATCGAGCCGAATATGCCCATCGAATTTTTGTGGGGCCGGTTCGAGCACAACGGAACCAGACTTCCAGCCATCTGGTGGGCGATCCAGTCAGTCATCAAAGACGAGAAGTACCCGCACAAGGCCTTCATGGCGCAATAGGCGCTGCTTACCCGCCGATGCGCCTGTCGCCACGCGGTCTGGTCGACGCGTGGCGAAGCGTCGGGCCACCCCACCCGAGGGCTGACCCGCCGTCCAACTGGTCCTGCTCGACGTGCACATGGCCGAAGTGACCAGGCACTCTCCAGAGGACCCGGTAGCCGGCAAGACGGAAGGTCGTCGACAGCCCGTCCGGGTCCGACGATTGGAAATCGAGCGCCCGGCCCTCGTAATGGGCCGACCTCCGGCTGTGAATGTGGTCGTTCGCCGACACGAGGCGAACGCTCTTACCCGTCCGCGTCGCCCAGATGTCAGCCAGGTCGAACATCCGCAGTGACTCGCGTGACGTCAGGTGGACCGGTACCCTGAGTCCCTCAATCACTGCGGCTTGGCTAAAGGGGGCAGGGTGTACCCCTGCGAAGCAAGCAGCGCGCGCACGCCGTCGAGTGCCTTGCCCTGCTGTTCCACCGCGTTGGCCAGACGATTGTTCGCCTCGAGCAGGGCGTTGGTGGTTCGACGATGTTCCGCGATCAGGAACGCGACCACGGCGCCGGCGAGGAGCCACGGAAGAATCGCATTCTTGAACTCGGTCCAGATATTCATCGATACCTCCCTTGCCGCTGCGCGCGGATCCAGGTCCTCGTCGATGTTCTCGGTCACAGCGGTGGCCTCCGGTTTCGGTCAGTGGATCGCCACCTTCGACAACAGAGCCTGGTCGCTCAGCAGCTGTCCCGCGCCGATGGCGACCGTGGCCAGGGGATCGCCGGCAATCACCACAGGCAGCCCCGTTCCCCTGTGCAGGTAGTGGTCGAGCTTTCGCAGGAAGGCGACGCCGCCCGTCAGCACGACCCCTCGCTGATAGATGTCGCCGCACAGCTCCGGCGGCACACATTCAAGCGCTTCACGAACGGCCTTGAGGATGGTGCGAATCGGTTCAGCGAGCGCGTCGCGCACCTCCGCATCGCAGATCGTCACCGTGCGAGGCACGCCTTCCGAGAGATGTCGGCCTTTCACCTCCATCTGCATCGGCTTCTCCAGCGGCGCCGCCGATCCGATCTCGCACTTGATCCGTTCCGCCGTCGGCTGGCCGATGAGCAGTTTGTGCTGCCGTTTCAGATGCTGGATGATCGCGTCGTCCATGGCGCTGCCCGCAAGCCGAATGGAGCTCGCATAGACGACGCCGGCGAGAGAGACGACGGCGATGTCGGTCGTGCCGCCGCCGATGTCGATGATCATGTTGCCCGTCGGTTCGGTGACCGGTAGCCCTGCACCGATCGCGGCGGCCATCGGTTCGTCAACGAGGCACACGTCGCTGACGCGCATCCGGTGCGCGCTGTCCTTGACGGCGCGGCGTTCCACCTGTGTGCTGGCTGCGGGCACGCCGATGACGACGCGGGCTCGCGCATAGGTGCGCCCCCTCGCCTTGCGCACGAAGTGGTTCAGCATCTTTTCGACCGCCTCGAAGTTGGCGATCACCCCGTTCTGCACCGGCCAGACCGGCGTGATGTTCGCGGGGGTGCGGCCGAGCATGTCGCGCGCCTCGCTGCCGACGGCTTCGACGGCGCCGTTCGTGGTGTTGAAGGCGATGACGGACGGTTCGCTCAGCGCGATGGCGCCCCGCGTGTAGATGCAGGTATTCGCCGACCCCAGGTCGATAGCCACGTCCGCGGCGGTCGAGAACATCCTCATGCCGTGTGGCGGCAAAACAATTTCGGTTCCACCCGTGAAAAAGGAAGAGATCTTGAATATTCCGTTGCTTTTTGAACCGCGGGCGAAGTGGCGCGCGCGCCCGACGGCGGTGGCGCATACCGATTACGACCCCGCATCACGATTCTGAACTCGGCGCCGAGGGCCAGTCGGCCCTACAGACGAGCTTCCGTTCTCCCGCCCGGGCCTGCTTACTGGACGGAGAAGCGTTCCTCGTGGAGCACGGCGCCGTCCGCGCTGCGAAGCTCGACTCGCCAGTCGCCGGCGCTGACGGTGTTGCGGCTGTACGTCCGGTAGCCCGCACTGGGATTGGCCTCGATGCGGAGCTGTACGGCCTGACGCATGCGTTCCCCCTGATACCAGCGGTGCTCGATCGTGGTGGCGGTCGCCGATTTGACCTGCGTGTAGAAGGACACAGGCCCGGGCGGAACCGGGCTGACCGCCGCCTCGCATTGCCAGCCCTTGAGAGCGGTGCAGATCTGCGCCGCAGCGACCGTTGGCATCGTGCTGGGTGGTGCGGGCGAAGTTGGCCTGGCGCCAATCGCATCGGCTTCGTTTCGAGCGGGCCGCGCCTGTTGCGGTCGCGCGAGCGGCTCGATCGTCGGGGGTGTTGATTCCGGAGCTCGTGTCTCGCGCGCCGGAGGAACCGCGGTCGGCGGGGGCGGCGCGGTCTCCTCGACGGGATTGCCCCAGGGGCGAGCCATCGTGAGAATCACGACCAGGAGGGCCACGCCGCTCAACGCGCCAAGTGCAAGCGGGGACAATAATCTCTTCCGAGGGACCTGCGTCGCGACTGGTATTGCCACCGGCTTCACGTCTTGATTGTTCGCCGGTGGCGACGACTCGCTTGGTTGCTCTGCACGAGGCGCGGGCGCTTCCAGCCAGGCTGCCACCGCGGGTGGTGACGGCGGCAATTCCGCCGGCCGTCCGCGGGCAGCGCAGAAATCGTGCAGGTTCTTGCGACTGGTGGCGACGAACGGATGGTCCGGGGGCAGCGTCGCGGTCGCGATGCTGTATGCCCGGCGGAAGTAGTGCTCGGCGTCGATCGGATTGTCGGTCATCTCGCAGACGATGCCGAGGTTGTTCAGCGTGTTGGCGAGATCCGGATGCTGTGGGCCGAGCGTCTGTTCCTGGAGGGTGGCCGCCTCGCGCAGCAGGTCCTCAGCAGAAGGGTAGTCGCCGGCCGCTGCAGCCTGTTCCGCCTCTTCGATGATCGAGCGAGCTTCGCGCGGTTCCGGCATCCAGTATCCAGACAGGATTCAAGACGGTCGTGAGGGGGAGCCGTGAACCTCGCACGGCTCACGAGCTGCGGCCATTGTAAGGCAATGGAATGGCCCAGCTGGTGGCGCCGGCGGCGTGACCGCTGTTGTCGCGAGGAGCCTGCCTGGCCTCTATTCCTCGCGGAGCTCCGTCTGTTTCTGGCTGGTAACGTTAGTCTGTGTCGCCGCGGGACACGCTCCGCAGGCCCTTCGCACTGGCGCGCCGCCTCTTCGCGGTCAGTCGCCGCTGTTTTGCGGCCCTGCCTGGCTTCGTGGGCCGGCGCGTCCTCGGCCGAACGGCGGCCTGATGAATCAGCGCGACCAGACGTGCCCGGGCAGCCTCGCGGTTCTGTCCCTGCGTGCGATGTTCCCGGCTGACGAGTACGAGCACGCCCTCGGCGGTCATGCGGCTACCGGCAAGCGCGGTCAGGCGAGCTTTGACATACAGGGGCAGCGACGAGGCGCCGACGTCGAAGCGCAACTCAACGGCAGTGGCGACCTTGTTCACGTTCTGCCCGCCGGGTCCTGACGCCCGTACGAACCGCTCCTCGATCTGGCGCTCGTGCGGCGCAAGCGTGCTGTTGCCCCTCACGTCAGCCGCGCCCGCGGCGCCGGGACGTCTTCTCCATTGTCTTTGCCGTCCGCAATTTGTTCGCCTGGCTACGGGCAACATTCGCCTGCGGGTCGTTCGGCGCTGGCTTCCGATGTCTCTTGCCGGGTGCGTCGACCGTGCCGCCGCTACGGCCCTTGTTTCCTCCGCGCGCTGCCACGACGGCCGATGTCTTGGTGGCCTTCGTCGCGTCCGCGAGCTGCTCGAGCAGATTCGCCGCGCCGTCACGCACACTGGCGATCTGCCGGTTCAGCGTCTCGCGGTCCATCCAGCCTTCGGCCTTCGCTTGAATGGTCGCGACCATCCGTCCGAGCTGCTCGGCAAAGGCCACCACGCGCTGCTCTATCGGGTCTTCCATCGTCACGCCTGAGGCGGTGGAGGTCGTTGTCTCACGGTTTGGACTCGTTGGGCTGTTGCGCTTTGTCATTGGGGGTCCATTCTGCGGTGTTCAGTCGCAATATGAGTGTACGCCTCAATGGTGGCGCTGCCTCGTAGTATTCCGACCGTTGGGCCGACTTCGAAGGTCGCGATTGCCTACGGGAAGAGCGGTTGGCCGCCTCTGTTTCGTGATAAGAAAGGCGCGATCGATGAAGCCTTTCCTTGCCGTGAGCGCGCTTCTGGTTCTGATCGCGTCTCCAGTGTCCTTGGAGACCAGCGCTGCCGGCCAGACCGCCGCGAATCAACATCAGGAGATGGTGAAGACGTACTGCGCGAGCTGCCACAGCGCCCGCGCCCGGATGGGTGGTCTTGCGTTGGAAGGATTGAACCTGCAGGCCGCGGCGGACAACGCTGAGATCTGGGAGAAGGCGCTGCGCAAGCTGCGCGGAAATCAAATGCCGCCTCCGGGCAGTCCGCAGCCGCCGCAGAAGGATGTCGAGTCGTTCATCGCCTGGATGGAGCACACGCTCGACACCAACGCCAAGGGGCCGAGGGCCGGCTATCTGCCGATCCAGCGCCTGAACCGCACTGAGTACGCCGCGTCGGTGAAGGCCCTGGTGGGCGTAGACGTGAACCCGAAGGAAGTGCTGCCGCAGGACATCCAGGTGGAAGGCTTCGACAACATCGCGGACGCCTTGAGCGTATCGCCCGCCTTCCTGGATCAGTACGTGACCGCGGCGCGACACATCGCTCAGATCGCGGTGGGCAATCCCAATCCTCGCGTCTCCAGCGTGAAGTACCCGATCGACGCCCACCAGAATCCAGACGACCCTCCACCTCTCGGTACGTGGGGCGGCATCAAGTTCAAACACAGCTTCCCGGCTGACGGCGAGTATCAGATCACCCTGACGAACCTGGCGGTGGGCCCGTACAGCAATGCGCTGGAACGCGAGCACACGGTGGTCATCTTGATCGATGGCCGAACCGTGTTTCGCAAGTCCATCGGTGGAGCGGCGGATCTTTCTCTGGTCGATCGCACGGCGGGAACCGGACGCTCTCAGGTCATGGACCGTTTCTCGAAGATTCCCGTTCAGGTGAAAGCCGGCGTGCGCGACGTTGTCGTGGCTTTCGTCGACCGCCCCCATGTGGAGACGAGCGAGAACCTCGCCAGGCTTCAACCCTACGGCGGATTGACCGGCGGCGCGGCGCCCACCGACCGCAGGCCTCATCTGCTCGATGGCGTCGCGGTTGCCGGGCCGTTCAATCCGACCGGCGTGTCGATGACTCCCAGCCGCGCCCTCATCTTCGTGTGCGATCCGAAGAAGATCGGCGAGGCGGCCTGCGCCAGACAGATCACCGAACAGCTGGCGCGCCGCGCATTCCGGCGCCCGGTCACCACGGAAGATGTGAACCGGCTCATGCCGTTCTATGAGGCGGAACGCCGTAACGGCGGAACCTTCGACCGGGGAATCGAGCAGACCGTGGCTGCCGTGCTGGTCAGCCCGCAGTTTCTCTATCGCAGCATCCGCGGGCCCAGGGGCGTGACGCCCAACACCGAATTCTCTCTTACGGATCTGGAACTCGCGTCCCGGCTCTCCTTCTTCTTATGGAACACCGGCCCGGACGAGGAACTGTTGACGCTCGCCTCATCGAATGGATTGACCCGTCCGGGGGTGATGGAGAAACAGGCGAGACGCATGCTCGCCGATCCCCGGGCCTCCAGCCTGGTGACCAGTTTCGCGATGAAGTGGCTGAATCTCACGACGCTGGATCAGGTTGTCCCCGACCCGAATCTGTTCCCGGGATTCAACGAGCAACTGCGGCGCGATTTTTCGACGGAAGCGCAAGCCTTCATCGGAAGCGTCTTCTCGGAGGATCGGAGCGTGGTGGAGCTGCTGACGGCGGACTACACATTCCTGAATGACCGTCTCGCGACTCACTACGGTATTTCCGGCGTTGCCGGGCCCCAATTCCGCAAGGTCACGCTGGCGGACAGAACGCGTTTCGGCCTGCTGGGCAAGGCGGCGGTCCAGCTGCGGACGTCGTATGGCGACCGCACGTCTCCGGTCCTGCGTGGAGCGTGGGTGCTCGACAAGCTGATGGGCACGCCGCCGACGCCGCCCCCGC
>Ga0111538_10000073_pt1 | contig 107554 bp, 87 predicted proteins | sample SoiMethybrSBSTD1_FD_79669 | JGI IMG/M metagenome (GOLD analysis project Ga0111538, IMG submission 79669) | Bulk soil microbial communities from a Populus tree surrounding site in Tennessee, USA - Soil MetaG P. TD hybrid SBSTD1 (version 2)... | ecosystem: Environmental > Terrestrial > Soil >... | reverse complement strand
GGTTGTCCTGGTTCACGCCGTTGGCCAGGTCGCAGTCAGGGACGAAGTTGCCGTTGTCGGTCCAGACGCGGCCGGTGGTTGTGATGAGCGTCACGGCGGGGTTGTTCATCGACGCGAAGCGGATCGAATCCTGCTCGACGCCGCGGCTGACGCTGCCCTTCAGCGCTGTCCTGCCGTTGCCGAACAGGTCGTAGGCCGCCGCTACGCGCGGGTTCACGTCCTTCCAGTTCGGAACGTTCTCGACCGCCGCAAACGTGTTGTTGCGGTTCGGCAGCCATCGGTGCGGCGCTGCGGTGAACGCCTCGGTGGACTCGTTCAGGAAATCAAGGCGGACGCCGCCATTCAGCGTCAGGCGGTTCAGCGTCCATTGATCCTGCGCGAAGATGCCGAGGTTGTAGTTCAGATTGTTCTGCCAGCCGGAGAGCGGCGACTGGATGAAGACGAACTGCGGCGCGCCTGCTGCGACCGTGTACCACAGCCCCCCGGTCGTGTCGTTGTTGTCGCCCCGCAGGAAGTGGCCCCGCTGCATCTCGAAGCCGACCTTCGCGTTGTGAGAGCCGGTGACATAGCTCATCGAGGCGTTGTAGGTCTGCGAGGGCAGACGATCATCCCAGTCCCAGTTCGTCGGCGCACGGTAGTTCAAGTTCGACGCCTGCTCGACCAGCGCCACTCGCGAGGTACTGGTCAGCGGGAAGGTCACCGGCCCGCCGGTGAGTTCCAGGTCGGTCTTGATGGTGTCGGGACTGCCACCGGCAGCGACGCCCGCCTCGAATAGCAGGTTGTTCGTACGGGTGTAGGTCCACTTCGTCGTCGACAGCTGCGTGTGCCACGTCGTGATGCGCGCCGCCTCGGGCGAGACGTTGAACACCTGAATCAGCCAGTGCGGATCCACCTTGTACTGATACGCATACCAGCCGGAGATCTTCTGCTTGTCGTTGATCGCCCAGGTGACGCGGCCGTTGTTGTCGTAGGTGTAGGTACCCCCGTACGCCTGCCTGGCCTGGTCGTTGCTGCGCACCACCGCAGCTGGATCGACCGGATAGAAGCGGCCGGCAATGTAGTACTCGTTGGTGAAGTACCGAGAGGTGACGTAGAACCAGACCTTGTCCTGCTTGATCGGCCCGCCGAGCGCCCCGTTGATGTCGTAGAGCGTTTTCAGCCGCGTCGAGGAGGTCGCGCCGAGGCCTTTCAACCGATCGGTCAGGTTGTCGCCCTGCATGTCCGGCCACGTTCCGTTGATCAATGCCGTTCCCGCGAACATGTTGCCGCCGGCCTTCGGGACGGCGTTCATGATCACGCCGTTCGTCCCTGTTTCCGCCGACTGTCCGGAGAGCTGGACGTCCACCTGATCGAAGAGCAGCGGCGACAGGCTCATGTTCGTCAGGTTCGAACTGAGATACATGTTGCCGATGCGCAGGCCGTCAACCATCGACACGCCGTCGCCTTCGCGGCTGCCGTGCGCGCTGACCTGCGCACCGGTCTGGTCACCGAGCATGCCGCCGACGTCCTGGTTCGAGGCCCTGACGGCGGAGGTGAGCGCGGCCATTTGAATCCAGGAACCACCTGACGGCAGCTCCTTGAACTGCTGGTCGGTGACCGCGCGCCGCTGCGCGGCAGACTGGATGTCGACCATCGGGCTCTCGCCGGTGACGGTGACTGTCTCCTGGATGTTGCCCAGCTTCATGTCGGCGTCGATTGCCGCGGTGAAACCCGGCGAGACCTCCACCGCCTCGCGTCGCGTGGTGGTGAACCCGGTGAGCCCAAACGTAACCGTGTAGGTGCCCGGCGGAAGGTTGACGATCCGATACAGTCCCGCGCTGTCGGTCGTCGCCGTCCGGGTCTTTTCGATGAGCGCCGGACTCGTGACTTCAACCGTGACGCCTGGAAGGGCGGCACCGGAAGTGTCCTTCACAGCACCGGCGATCGTCCCAAGGGCCTGTGCACTTGCGTCCCGGCTCAAGACGAGACCAAGCAGCACCGCTGCTAACGCACGCATTACCTGTTTCATGGCTTCCTCTCCCATCGCACCCGCGAGTCAAATCGCGGCGCGCCGCGTCCCGGCGGCGCAAAAGAGTCGCCCAATTACAAAACCGAAGGTGAGAAGGAGAGGTATAGGCCCCGGCAATCGCGCCTGTCAAGGGCGTTGGGAGCGTTCGAACCGTTCGAGTCGTTCGGGTCGTTCGAGCCGTTCCAACGCGTGAGGCCGCTCGATCGCCCGAAAAATGAACGATCCGAACGGCCCGAACGACTCGAACGATTCGAACGACTCGAACGATTCGAACGATTATTTCGGGAAATATCCGTCTACGCTGACCGAACCCTTAGCCCCCTGGCGGGCGAGCTCGATGCGTAGCTCTTCCATCGGTCCAGCGGCAGCACGCTGCACCGTTACCTGATGCTGCGTACCGAGCCTTTTCGCGTAGCTGGCGAGCTCCTGGCCCATTTCGGGCAGCAGCGTCTGCAGACGGTTGAAGATGGCGATCGACTCGAAACGGCCGTTCAGCGCCTTCGTCGCCGGGACCGCGATGATCGCCTGCCGGTTGGTATTGAGGTCAGCCGTTGCCGTCGCGTCGCCCGATCGCGTCGAGTTGATGGTGACGTACAACTTCACGCGTCGCGCGACCATGAACTCGAGTGCCTTCTGCACTTCGGCCGGCTGGTAGCTGGACGACTCGTTGGAGGCGGTCGAGACCATCAGCAGAATCGGCACGTACAGCTTCACCTTCGGATCCTTGGCTTCCTTCTGCAGCCGCTGGCTGTACTCGACCATCGCGTCGGTGAACCGCGGACGCTCCATCTCCGGTGCAAAGCCGTTGACGCCACGCAGCACCGCGGCACGATCGGTCGTCGGCCGCACGACCATGCGCGGCTGCGGCGAAGTGGTGAGCAGCGTGAACTCAGTGCCGTCTGGAAACGCCTCGACGAAGCCTTTCAGCCCGGCACGGTAGTGCGGGAGCGCTTCGGAACTCTGGTCGCCATTGTCGACCGCGATCGTCACCTTGACAGGCAGCGAGAACGGCTCGATTTTGCTGACGGTGCCTTTCCCGGCCTTCTCCGCGAAGAGGACTTCTTCGGCCTTTATATCGGTCAGCGGTTCGCCCTTGTCATCGAGCGCACTGACGACGAACTGAAACGCCTGGCCGGCCTGTCCGTAGAGCCCGGACGAAAAGGAAACCGCCAGCGCGGCAATGACGACAGCGATTACACGCCTGGACATCAGCTTCTCCGGAAAAAGAAAGTGAAACATCGCGGGGGATTATAGTGCGTCTACCACTGATGCGCGTCCTTGCTGCGGGTGCACTGTTTCTGTTCTACGTTGCAGGCACCCTTACTGCTTACCAGAGAAATCCATCGGACGCCGGCTCGGCCGCGCCGGTGACCTTCCGCGACGTCGCCGCCACTGCCGGCCTTGCCTTCACGCACGTGAACGGCGCCAGCCCCACAAAACATTTTCCGGAAATCATGGGATCCGGTGGCCTGTTCTTCGATTTCGACGACGACGGATGGATCGACGTTTTCCTCGTCGACGGCGGATCCGAGGCGAGTCCGGCGATTGCCAAAAGCGCACGCCACCGGCTGTTCAGGAATCGTCAGAACGGCACGTTCGAAGACGTCACGGCGAAATCCGGCATGCGGCACAGCGGCTACGGCATGGGCGCATGCGCCGGCGACTACGACAATGACGGCCGCGTCGACCTGTACATCACGAACGTCGGCGCGAACGTGCTCTATCGGAACACCGGCGGCGGCGTCTTTACCGATGTGACGGCCGCAGCCGGCGTCGGCTCGACGTTGTGGAGCACCAGCTGCGGCTTTCTCGACTTCGACCGTGACGGCGACCTGGATCTGTTCGTCACGAACTACGTGACGATGGGCAAGGACGCCGGCAAGGTCTGTCGGAGCGGCGCGCCGGCAGTGCGTGTCTACTGCCATCCACTGAACTTCCCGCCGACGTCGAACATCCTCTACCGCAACAATGGGAAGGGCGTCTTCAGCGACGTCACGATGCTCGCGGGCCTTGGCACATTCCGGGGAAACGGCCTCGGCGTCGCCATTGCCGATTACGACGACGACGGGCTGGCGGACGTGTTCGTGGCCAATGACTCGTTGCCGAATTTTCTGTTCCATAACGAAGGCAAGGGACGTTTCACCGAGACCGCGCTGGCGGCGGGCGTCGCCGTCGCCACCGACGGTCAGGCGCGTGCCGGCATGGGGACGATGTTCGGCGATGCTGACGGTGACGGCCGCCTCGATCTCGTCGTCACCAATCACGAGACCGAGATGCACAGCCTGTTCAGGAACCTTGGCAACGGTCTGTTCGCCGACCTCACCGTCAGCAGCGGCGTCGGCCCGGCGACGGTTCCATACGTCGGCTTCGGCATCGTCTTCTTCGACTACGACAACGACTTCGATCTGGACCTGTCGGAAGTGAACGGCCACGTGATCGACAACGTCGGCCAGGTACGGAGCGGTGGCCGCTTCGCGCAGCGCCGGCTGCTACTTCAGAACAACGGGATGGGCCGGTTTCGCGACGTCAGCAAAGACGCGGGGCCGGCATACGCCATTGAAAGCGTCGGACGCACGCTGGTGTCGGCCGACTTCGACAACGACGGCGATCTCGACCTGCTCGTCACCAACAACGGCGGGCGCGCCGAGCTGCTCCGCAACGATGGCGGCAATCGCGCCAACGCGCTGATCGTCCGGTTGATCGGCGAGAAGAGCAACCGCGATGCGTTGGGCGCTCGGCTGCGACTCACAGCTGGCACGCGCACGCTGACGCGCGACGTTGCGTCGGGTATGAGCTACGAGGGACAGAGCGACACGCGCGTGCACTTCGGCCTCGGTGACCGCACACGCGCAGAGAAGCTCGAGATCAAGTGGCCGAGCGGCCTGGTGGAATCACTCACCGATATTCGCGCGAATCAGATTGTGACAGTGCGCGAAGGCAAGGGAGTCACCGCGGCGACACCCTTCGTACGCTAAAACGCCCGCGCGCTCGAAAGCGCGCGGGCGTGCTCTTCTTCGTGAGCTTCGTCTACTTCGTGCCCTTCGTGCTTACCAGTTGAACTGCACCTGCAGTCTGGCGAACCGCGGCGAGGTCAGCGCGTCGGCCTGGCCCCACGTGTTCTCGTTCACCTCGGTTGCCGGGTTGTCGGGCGTGAAGGTGTTGTCGTAGCCCGTGATCGCGTCGGAGTTGAACAGGTTGTAGATGTCGACGCCGACGGTCGCGCGCTTGTTCGCGAAGCGGATGTTCTTCGCGAACTTGAGGTCGAACAGCGTCACCCGCTCGCCATACAGCGAGTTGTTGTCAAGCAGGTTCCAAATCACGCTGGACTGGTCGCGGTTACGACCGAGGCAGCCGTTCCCGGCTGCGATGGCAGCGCCGCCGCAGGCCAGGTTCACCCGGTACGCAGCCTCGGAGTTCCAGATGACCTCGCCCTTGCCGAACGTCATGTTCGCGGTGCGCTCGACGCCCGGGAACGACTGGAACACCGTGCTGACGAGCAGGTCCACCCACGGAATGACGTAGGCGGCCGTGCCGTTCACGCGTGTCTGGAACGGCGACTTGTTGACGCAGCCGTCCACGTACTGAGCGCCTTCACGGCCCTTCAGCGGTGACGACAAGGGCGTGCCCGGAACCGTGTCCTGCGTGCCCCAGTCGGTGATCGTCGAGCAGTCGTTGCGATTCGTCCGGCCGGTGCTGGTGCCGCCGTTGACACGGAACCCTTTCGGCCCGCGCCACACGAAGTTCGTGTCGAAGCCGTTGTAGGCGTAGTCCAATCGCTCGTTGAACGTCTGCGCCGTCAGCGTGGTCCCAGAAAGCTGTGATACGCCGGCGGCGTTGACCGCGCCGGTGTTGAGACCGTTCAGGAGATATCCACCGCCTCCAGGCAGCCGCGGATCGAGCGGAGCCCTCAGCTGGTAGAACTGGTACGTTCCGCCGCTCTGCAAGTTCAGGTACCCCTGCTGGCACGTGTCGTAGTCCGGCCCGGTGAACTGGTCGCACCCGCGGGCAAGCACGTCCGAAAGCGTCAGGTTGCTGTAAGACCGGCGGTTATAGGTGAATTCGCCGGACAGCCGCGGCAGGATCTCGTGCTGGATGCCGAGGCCGAACTGCCACTCGTACCGGCGCCGGTCCCAGCCTTCGAGCATCGATTCGCCATAGGCGTCGCAGTAGGCCTGCAGTGACGCGTTGATCCCCTGCTCGCGACGGCCGCACTGGATCGTCGTCAGACCGATCGCGTTGCCGGACGCGTCGAGGGCCAGCGGGTCCTTACCGAACCGCACGGGATCCGCACCGAAGCCAAATGTAGTGCATCCATCCCGCGTGTCCGTTAGGTCGAGCGGATTGCAGCCGACGCGGCGATCGCCGTCCGGATCGGTCCAGTTGCGCGTGATCGAATTGACCGTGCGTCGGCCCGGGTTGGCGTTCGCGTAGATGCCGTCGATCGTGGCGGCGTTCAGGTACTTGCCCATGTTCCACTTGAGCGAGGTCCTGCCGGTACCGAAGATGTCATACGCCACGCCCCAGCGCGGGGTGATGTCGTTGTAGCTGACACCATCGCTCTGCGGAATGCAGTAGCCTGCCGGCACGTAGAGGTCCGGCCCGATGCAGGTCTCACCGTAATTGCTCGCCGCGTGGTCGTAGCGGAGCGCGCCGCTGACCGTCAGCCGCTTGAGCGTCCACTGATCCTGCGCGTAGAAGGCGTGATACTGCACTGTGTCGGTCAGCGTCGCCGTGCCGGTGTTGATGCTGAAGCTCGTCGGCACTGGACGCAGGCTGCGGTTGAACGGATCGTTGGGGAACTGCAGCGAGGTGTTGCCGCACGCCAACGGGTTCGTGCTGGTCAGACACGGCGCGGTCGACACCCCATTCACGACCGTGACGGTTGGGCCGGCATAGTTGTAGCTCAGCCGCGTGTCGTTCACCTTGTTGGTCTGGTCGCGGTCGTAATAAGCGCCGTCGTATCCGACCTTCGCGTGGTGAGTGCCGGTGACATACGACGCGGACGCGCGCATGCGGTAGTTCGCGGAATCCTGCACCTCGGCGCCACCGCCACCAATCGCCGAATTCAGCGAGCCGGACGTCTGGGCGAAGAATCCATTGCCGGCGAACTGGTTGACGCGAGTCGAAACGTCGTCACCGCCGACGAAGCATCCCCGTGGATCGCCATAGGGGAACCCAGTGCCGTTGACCGGACACGTTTCGGTGACGCGTGGAATCTCTGAGGGGTTCCGATACTCGCGGTGCTCGTCGGTCCGATACTTCTGGATCGTCGTGCTCAGCCCAGCTTCGAGCAGGATTTTGTTGGTCCACGGATTGGTCCACGAAAGCTGTGCCAGCCGGTTCGGATAAGCCTGCACCGACCACCATGATTCAGGCGACGTGAAGACCGAGACGACGCCCAGACAGGGGTCCTGACAGAAGTCCTGCTCGTCCCAGAAGATGTTGAACTTGTTCCGCTGGGTCGCCTGCCAGGTGACGCGGCCGTTGACGTTGCGCCAGAGATTCGTGTACTCAACCCGATCCTTCGAGCGGTCTGGCTGGTAGTTGAACCCCCACTTCGCTTCGTTCACGTTCGGCCAGAAATCGATGCCGACGGGCAGTTTCTTGATTCGCTGGTCGCGAGCGACCGAGTAAAACCACAGACGGTCGCGCTTGATTGGGCCGCCGAAGGCGCCGGAGACGTCGGAGTCATACCTGACGGCCTGGAACACCGGGCCGAGGCCGCCGGCGATCGGATCCGAGTACTTCGCGTTGTTCTGATCGAACCAGGCGCCGCGCGTGTAGGTCATGTTGAAGTCGCCCGCGTAGCGGTTGCCGCCCGTGCGCGGAACGATGTTGATCGAGGCGCCGCCCGTTTCGGATTCGCCGAGCGCACCTGACAGCTGGATGTTGACTTCCTGCGCGTTCGCCAGGTCGGCCGCGTAGCCGCCGGTCGCGCCGACGATCGGGAGGTTCCCGCCGCTGTTGACGACCTGTCCGTCAACCATGACGCGACCCTGGGCGAGGTTGCCAGTGTCGCCACCGGCCTGGCCGCCCTGGTTGAAGTTCGTGACGCCCGGGTTGCAGAACACGCCGACACCGCCGCTGCAGGTGCCAGCGAGTGTGCCCGGCGCGTAGCCGCTGTTAATGCCGGGGGTCAGCGCGAGCAATGCGTTGACGTTGCGGTTGGTCGGCAGGTCGCGAATCTGCTCACCGTCGAAGGTGATGGCCTCGCGCGCGCTCTGCACGTCCACGGCCGGCGATTCGGCCGTGACGACCAGCGTTTCCGCCAGCTGCCCGACTGTCATCGTGGCGTTGACCGGGGCCGTGAAGCCCGAGGACAGGATGATTTCGTTGCGCTGCTGCTTCTGGAAACCTTCAAGGCTGAAGGTCACTGAATACGTCCCGATGGGCAGCGCGGGGAGTCTGTACTGCCCACTCGTATCCGTTGTGGTGGAGCGAACTTTTTCGATGAGCGCCGGGCTCGTCACTTCCACCGTCACGCCAGGCATAACCGCGCCCGACGAGTCTCTAACCGTTCCCGCGATCGTACCTTCCTGGGCGAATGCGGCCGCCGGCAGCAGTGCGCAAAACGCAGCTACCGCGAGACACACTCTCAATGCACCACGCATCTATTTCTCCTCCAGTCCCGCTGTCAGAGCCCACACCCTGGCCTGCCCGGCGTAAGCCCGTCTCCCGATATACGCGCCAATCAAAGACTTGTCAATACAGCTCCCGCCTGAAGCTGTCCCGGCGGGGAAGCCTCGGGACTTTATCACTAAATTGCCCAGCCTGCAGCGTGAACAACCGCGTAGAGTTGTAAAACGACTACCTTCCGGGCAGGATTCCGGCGCCTTCCCTCGCCACGTAGAACGTATCGGCAGCGAAGGGCCCCCGCATTTCTACGTTCCCATTCGGCCATCGGATTGAGACCCGATCGACGGTGGTCGTCTCACCGAGACCGAAGTGGACCCGGGGGTCGTTGTGCGAGATGTAGCTGCCGCCGCTGCGGACTTCCGCCACCTGGCGGCGCGGACCAGACTGAATCGTCACCCTGGCCCCGATGGCGGACCGGTTGCTCTTCGTGCCCTCGAGCCGCAGCGTGATCCAATGCCCTGCGGCGGAGTCGTTCCGCAGCAGCATCGGCCGATCGTCGAGCACCGACACCAGCACGTCGATGTCGCCATCGTTGTCGAAGTCGCCGAACGCCGCGCCGCGACTCGATTTCTCGACCAGGAGCGGTCCGCCTACCTCCATCGTGACGTGGCGGAAGCGGCCGCGCCCGACGTTGTGAAACAGCTGGTTCCGCTGCCGATACGTGCTCGTCCCGGTGCGTTCGATGTCGGGATAGACGTGGCCGTTGGCAATGAACAGGTCGAGCAGGCTGTCGTTGTCCACGTCGATAAACCCGACCCCCCATCCGAGATACGGGCCGAGGGTCGCAGCCAGGCCGGAACGGAAACTTGCGTCGACGAAAAGGCCCTCGCCCTCGTTTCTGAAAAGCGACGTGTAGTCCTGCGAGAAGTTGGTCTTCACCAGGTCGAGCCGGCCGTCGCCGTCGTAGTCGCCGACGTCCACACCCATGCCGGCCTGCTCGCGGCCGTCGGCGCTGACCGCGAGGCCGGCCTGCAGCGCGCCTTCCGAGAAGGTCCCGTCGTGCCGGTTGCGGAAAAACAGATTCGGCGTCGAGTCGTTCGCCACGTAGATGTCCGCCCACCCGTCATCGTCGAGGTCGGTGAACAGCACGCCGAAACCGTAGTAGCCAGGTTCCTCCACACCCGCGGCCTTCGTGACGTTCGTAAAGGTGCCGTTGCCCTCGTTGCGATAGAGCGTGTCTGGCTCGCCCGGCAGCGGCCGGGGGCCGCAGAAGGTTTCGATGGTCATGTAGCGACAGGACGGTGTGCCGCGCGGCGGAACCTTGCCCGGGACGAACTTCACATAGTTCGCTACGTACAGATCGACGTCGCCGTCACGGTCGTAGTCACCAAACGCACAGCCGGTGCTCCACCGGGGATCCTCCGCCTGCTTTGTCGCCACGAACGTGCGGCCGCCGACGTTCCGCCACAACACGTTGGGACCGAACGCCGTGACGTAGACGTCCTCAAAGCCGTCGTTGTCCACGTCCGCGACGCAGACACCTGTTCCCCATCCTCGACGGGCAAGGCCGGAGGCGGTCGTCACGTCAGTGAAGCGGTTGCCGTCGTTCCTGTATAAGGCGACCATCTGGGTTCCCCCCTTCGCCAACAGCTGCAGTGTTGAACCGTTGACGAGCAGCACGTCGAGGTCGCGATCGTTGTCGTAGTCGAAGAAGGCGACGCCGTTGCCGTTGGCGTCCATGACGAAGTCCTTGGTCGGCGCGCCGGCAACGTTGAGAAGAGTGAGGCCGGCTGAGGCCGCCACGTCGGTAAACCGGATGGTCGATCGCGCGCCCTGCGCCTGCGGCCACGCGGTTAGAAGGGCGACGAAGCTTGCGATCAACGACGCACGGACGGGGGGCGTCATCCTGACGCGCGGAGTCTACGGTGCGCGATTCAAATTGTAAAATCCGTGTAAAATCCTCCCGCTTTCAGGCTTCCTTGTGGGCACCCCGACACGCGTCGTTGTCGCCGTCGTTGTCATGTTGCTGGGTCTGCCCTATCAGGCATCGGCGCAAAGGGACCCGTTTCGCGATTCGTTCATCGACTTCCATTCCGCTCTGAGCGGAAGTTATGGCGATGAGGGCGCAACGGCAAAGGCGGCGCTGGATCGCATGGACGCCAGTCTGACCGCCTGGCAGCAGGCGCAGCAGAAGACCGAGGCCGACCTCAAGTCACGTAACGCGACCCCTGCAGAGTTGGCGCTGTTCTACGGCGAAGCCGGCCGCTTCAACGACGCGGCTTCGGCAATGGCAATCGCTATCGCCGCCGAGCCGAACCGGGCGTCGCTTTACGTGTTTCAGGGTCTGCTGTTGGAAGCCGCCCGGCAACGGAAGGAAGCGATCGCAACGTTCGCACAAGCCGCCAGAACGGATCCGGCGGATCCGGTTGCTGTCTATCTCGCCGCCCGCGCAGCCGATGCGGCAAATCCCGCGGAGCTGCAGCCGCTGGTGACGGCTCTGATGACGGCATCGGCGCGCCCGTTACGCCAGAAGGCGCCGTTCATGCAGCTCGCATTGATCGACGACTTTTCCTCCCGCGAGCCGGTCTTCTCGCCGGCCGCTTACGCCGACGGATTCGCGTCCATGGCCGCCGGCCAGTTTCGCGAGGCTGTGAGCCGCTTCCGTGACGCGATGGCGCGCGACCCGCTGGTCGTGGACCCGGCCGGCAGCCACCAGCAGGTACTTGCCGGTATCAAGGCGCTGAGAGAAAAACGCGGCCCGGCTGCCGTCGAACAGCTCGAAGCCGCAGTCAAGGCGCTGCCTGATTCGGCCGAAGCCCACCGCATCCTCGGCGTCGTCTACCGTGCGGTCGGCAGACTGCCCGACAGCATCAGACAACTCGAAACGGCCGTGCGCCTCGCGCCAGGGGACGAGCGCGCACGGGTGACGCTCGGTTCCAGCCTGGCGGAAACCGGCAAGCTCCCCGACGCTGAACGCGTCCTGCGCGAGACCATCAAAGCGCTTCCCGCGTCAGGCCAGGCGCGCTGGGTGCTGGCGGATGTCTACGATCGGATGAACCGCGGACTCGAGGCCATCGCCGTCCTCGAAGAGGCGACGTCGCTGACGGTGATGGCGGGAAAGGCGGCGCTGTACTGGCGCATCGCCGAACTCGCGCACCGCCACCAGGAGTTCGATCGCGTCGTCGTGGCCCTCGCCGAGCGCGCTCGCCTGCTGCCGAACGAAGGGCACGCGCACAAGGATCTCGGCCTCGCGCTCGTCCGCATCGGCCGCGACGACGAAGCGCTCGTCGAGCTGCTCATGACGACGCTGCTCGGCGTCGAGGACGTCGAGACGCTGACGGCAATCGGACAGATCCACCTCGGCGCGGAGCGGTTCGACATGGCCGAAACGACGCTGCGGCGCGCCGTCGCCGCCGATCCAAAAAACTCGCAGGCGCATTACGCGCTCGGGACCACGTTGATGCGGGTCGGCAAGACGGCGGAAGGCAAACAGCAGCTCGACGAGTTCCAGCGTCTGCGCGCCGCGGCGCTCGAAGAACAGCGGCGGGAGTTCGGGAAGGAACCGAAACCGGCAGGAGTATCGCGATAAAGGTTCACGCTTCCGGGTTCTCTCTTCTCCGTTCGTGTTCAGGTTCGGTTCGGGGTTCGGCGTTCGAGTTCGGGGTTCGGCGTTCGAGTTCACCGGCCGAACCCAGAACATGAACCGCGCACCCAGAACAGAACATGAACACGAACCGAGAAGCGAGCACCTGGAAGTGTGAACGGTACCGTTCAGTAGCGAGCACCTGGAAGTGTGAACGGTATCGTTCAGTTTGTGGCGTAGAACTCGCGGAGGATGGCGAGCGTCGATTCGCGCGGTTCACGGGGTGGGCCGCCGCGCCCACCGCGGCCCCCGCGGCCGCCGCCACCGCCACTGGCGAGATCGAGCGGCGTCACGCCCGCCTTGTTCTTGATCAGCCGTGCGTGACGTGACGCGAGCAGACGCACGACTGGATCGCCACGTGTGATCGCGGCATGCATCGCGGTGTTGCCGGCGTTGTTGAAGCTGTCGATGTCGACGCCGCGATCGAGGAGCAGCTGCACCGCCTCGGCCGCCCTATCCTGCGTCGGCACCACGATGCGGATGCCGTCGCCGCGGACGCCGCCGTAGCCCTGACCGGCGGCGAGATGCAGCGCGTTGGTGCCGTCGGGCAGCGTCAGGAAGGGATTGGCGCCGCCCTCGAGCAGCGCTTTCATGACGGCGATGTCCCCGGTTCGCGCGGCACGCATCAGTGGCGTCGTTCCCTCGCCGAAATTCATGGTCGAACCGGCGTCGTGGTGGCGCTTGAGCGGTCGCGTCTTCAGTCGCGCGTTCGGATCCGCACCCTTGGCCAGCAGCAGCTTGACCAGATCGGAGCCGTCGAGCTTGTCGGTCAGAATCGGCGCCGGCCGCCCCTGCACCCACTGCAGGCTGTCCATGTCCACGGCGGCGTAGAGCGCGCCCATGCCCGCCAGATCGACGACGTTGGGATTGGCGCCTTGCTCGAGCAGCATCGCCGCCAGGTCGTAGTGGACGTTGATAATCGCGAAGACGAGCGCACTCGTGCCGGTGCCGTTGTCGGCGCTGCGCATCTCTTCCGGCTTCAGCGGGATGTCGGTCTGCGGCAGCGCGACGAGATTGAGGTTGGCGCCGAGGTCGGCGAGAGCGCGCGCGGCGTCGATCGCACCCTGGCGCGCCGCAAACATCAGTGCCGTCCATCCGCCACGCGGAAACGGCGAGTTGGGCCCACCACTGCGCGGGAACTCGAGCACCGGGGCCTCGAGCACGGTCGACCGTGCGTCGATCGCGGCGCCCGCTTTGACGAGCGCACGAACCGCGGCCGCGTGGTTCTCGGCGGCCGCCCACATCAGCGCGGTCTCGCCAAACCACCGCTCACGCGCGTTGACGTCAGCGCCCGCCGCAATCAGACGCTCGAGTGCGGCGACGTTGCCCGTGCGCGCCGCCGTCATGATCACCGGCTCACCGGCATCGGTCACCGTATTCGCGTCGGCGCCCGCTTTCAGCAGCAGGCTGATCACTGGTTCGCTGCCGTTGGTGGCCGCGAGCGTCAGCGGCTGCAGCCCGTAGCGGTTCTTCGCCCGCACGTTCGCGCCGGCCGCAATCAGCGTGGTCACCAGGCTGGCATCGTTCGCCTGCACGGCGTAGTGCAGCGCGGTGGTGCCGTCCGGATCGGCCTGGTTGACGATGGTCTTGTTGCGGAGAAGAGATTTGACCGCCGCGGGATCATCGCGCCTGACCGCGTCGACGAGGGGGCGAGGGCTCTGAGCGTTCGGCGTCGCACACAGCGCAGCGAACACCAGCAGCACGCCGGCTCCGCGTCGCGTAGCTGCGTCGCGCCGCGGAAGCCGCCCGACGGGACTTGTCGGCCGGGTCCCGCCGAGCGCGGGTTCCATGCGAGGCGGACCCGCCGGAGGAACGCGGTTCATGCGTTGAGGTCGAACGCGCTCGTGCTGACGCCGAAGCGATCGATCTCGGCGCCGAACTTCTGACCGACCGTCAGCATCACGTTGGCCAGCTGCGTGCCTTTCGGGGCGACGAGGTGGCGGTTGCCACGGAACAGCCCGGCGCCTTTGCCGACCATCAGATACGGCACGTCCAGCGCCGAGTGAGTGTTGCTGTCGCTCATGCCGCTGCCCCACAGCAGCACGGAGTGATCGAGCAGGTTGCCGTCGCCGTCGGACGTCTTGCGCAGGCGATCGAGGAACCGGCCGAACACCTCAATCTGCCAGGTGTTCAGTTTCACGAGCAGCGCCAGCTTCTCGGCCTCGTTGCCGTGATGCGACACGTGATGCCACGGCTCATTGAAGCCAAGGTTCGGGAACACCAGCTGGCTCGCCTCGCGATTGAGCATGAACGAGAAGACGCGGGTCAGGTCCGCTTCCCACGCCAGCGCCATCAGGTCGAACATCACCGTGGCGTGCTCTTCCCACGTTTCCGGTATGCCGATCGGCGCGTTCGGCGCGTCCAGGCGCGTCGCCGACTGACGCTCTGCCCGCTGAATCCGGCCTTCGATTTCGCGCACGTGCTCGAGGTATTCGTCCAACCTCGCCTTGTCGCGCGTGCCCAGGCCGCGCTCGAGCGCGGTGACGTCGCCCCGCACGGAGTCGAGAATGCTGCGGTTCTGCCGCATGCGGAGACGACGCTGCGCGGCCGATCCGGGGCGGCCGAACAGCCGCTCGAAGACCACGCGCGGGTTCGACTCCAGCGGCATCGGCGTCGTCGGCGTCTTCCACGAGATCGTGTTCATGTAGGCGCAGCTGTAGCCGACGTCGCACGCCCCCACGTAGCCGGTGAGATCTTCCGTGCAGATTTCGAGAGACGGATAGACGGTGTCGGCGCCGATCGTCCTGGCGATGATCTGATCGAGCGAGGTGCCGGCGACGAAGTCCTCGGCTTCCGTGCGCTTCGGCGCGCTGCCGGTCAGCCAGGTACCGCTGCTGACGGCGTGCGTTCCTGCCGGGGGACGATCCGTATTCGAGACGACGGTGATCGCGTCGCGGAACGATTCGATCGGCTTCAGGATCGGACTGAACTCGAAGCCGACGCCGGAGGTGGTTGGCGTCCAATGGCTGGGGCGTTCACCCATCGGAACGAAGATGGCGCCGAACCGGCGCGTCGGCGCGGCCGCGGTCTTCACCGTTGCCGTCAGGGCCGGCACCATCGCGTCGAGCAGCGGAAGCGCGAGCGTCGCGCCCATCCCGCGCAGCATCGTCCGCCGCGACAACGCCTTCTTCAGTACGAACATACGCGACGCTCCTCCGCCCCTGGGGCAAGGGGTGTACTACGATACCGCCGATCCGGCGGGTCCGCGCCGATGGATTGTTCCTGTCGCGGAACCCGCCCTACAGGTAGTTGTAGGCCGGGTGCCGCGCTGCACTTCAGCCACCGGCGCGGACCCGGCGTTATGGCGCCGCCGACCGCATCTGAAACGGCACGCTGCGGATAAGGCCCAGAACTATCGAGGAAAAGCGGTAGTCGTCCCGCCGGGCGTCGCGGACGATCGCGCGCACGGCGGGCATGTCCTGCGCCGTCAGCCCGCGCCCGAGGGCATACGTCAGCAGCTTTTCGGTCACCGTACCGACGAAGATTTCGGGCTCGCGCAGCAGTGCCTGGCGCAACGCGACGACGCCATCGACCTTCGTGCCGTCAACGAGCTGCCCGGACGCATCCACCGGCGTTCCGCGGGTGCCGCCATCGCGCGTGCGCCACGCACCGACCGCGTCGAAGTTTTCCAGTGCCAGGCCCGCCGGATCGATCATCCGGTGACACCCGGCACACGCCGGGTTGCGACGATGCTGCTCGAGCCGCTCGCGAACGGATTGCGGTTTCGCCGCTTCGATGTCTTCCTTGAACGGCGGCACGACGTCAGGCGGAGGCGGCGGTGGAGCACCGAGCACGTTCTCCAGCACCCACTTGCCCCGCAGCACGGGCGAGGTGCGATGTGGATGCGACGTCACCATCAGCACTGCCCCTTTACCCAATAAGCCTTTGCGCGTCTCGTCGGGCAACGTCACGCGACGGAAGTGACTGCCGTAGATGTTCGACACGCCGTAATGCCTGGCGAGCCGCTCGTTGAGGAACGTGTAATCGGCCGTCATCAGATCGAGCACGCTGTGGTCCTCGCGGATGATCGAGCCGAAGAACAGCTCCGTCTCGGTCTGCAGCGCCTGACGCAGGTTGTCGTCGAAGTCGGGGAACTCGTGCGAGTTCGGCTGCTTGGCTTTCAGATTCCGCAGCTGCAGCCACTGCCCGAGGAAGTTGTCGATGAGCGCCTGCGCCTTCGGATCAGCGAGCATGCGGCGGACCTGCCGCTCCAGCACCGCCGGCTTGCTCAGCGTGCTGCGCGCCGCGGCGTCGAGCAGCTGATCATCCGGGATGCTGCTCCACAGGAAGAACGAGAGCCGCGAGGCGAGCTCGAAATCCGGGAGTCGATAGGCCGAGCCGGCTGCCGTGCCGGCGGGATCGCGCTCGGTGCGGAAGATGAATTTCGGGCTCGCCAGCACGCGCCGCAGCGCCAGATCGATCCCGCCCTCGAAGCTGCCGGCGTCACGTCGTCCCTGGCGGAAGAACTCCATCAGCGTCGCCAGCTCGGGCTCGGAGACGTCCGCGCGATACGCGCGGCGGGCAACCGTCGAAAGGATCTGGCGTGCACACGCCGGCTCTTCCGCGCCAGTCTTCGGCCTGCAGACGAACAGCCGGCGACGACTCGGTGTCTGCCCGGCGCCGGTCGGATTGAACGGACCGGTGAGGATCACTTCGTCGATGTGCGGATAGCCCGAGAAGTCGATCGTGTCCGACGAGCTGCGGACGTAGTTCTGCAGACGGCGGGTGTTGAGCGCATGCGTCTTTTCGAGGAAGGCGACGGCGATCTTGTGGGGACCAGCCTTGAGCGGCACGCGCACGGTGAAGCGACCGTCGACGGCGTCGCCGGTGGTCGTCGGGTTGTCGCTTGACGCGATGATCTCCTTGTCACCGCCGAATTTCGCCAGGTGCACGCGTTCGTCGTCCACCGAAATCTCGAGTTGATGCTCGTACTCGAGACCGCGCATGGTGCCGAGGTTGGTGCGGAACAACGTGACGCGAAACTGGTACTCGCCGTCCAGAGGCAGCGTCGTGTCGATGAGGATGCCGCCGACCGTCCCGAGCGGCAGGCCGGGAACGTGCCGATCCTGCGACTCGTCCTGCTTGACGCGGTAGACCTCCCCCGCCGGCGGAATGCTGCGGTCGCCGAGCGCCAGCGCGCTGATGCGCTCGGCGGCGGTCAGATAACTTTCGAGCAGCACCGGCGAGACGCCGAGGACGTCGGCGTTGTTGTCGAACCCGGCGCTCGAGTCGTCGGGCGGCAGCAGCGCCGCGACGTCAACCTTCAGATCCAGCAGATCGCGAATCGCGTTGGCGTACTCGCTTCGGTTCAGGCGATGCGCGAGCGGCCGCCCGGGGTTGGGCGTGACGCGGGCTGCCTCGTCGAGCGTTGCGGCAAGGGAGTCGAGCAGTGCGCTCCGCTCCCCCGCGTTCGGCCGCGCGACGCCGGCCGGCGGCATCATGCCGGTCCGGACCTTGCGAATCACTTTTTCCCAGACGTCGGCGTGCGCCGCGATGTCGGCAAGCTCCGGGCGGTCGAGCGACAGACCGCCGGTTTTCAGTCGATCGTTATGACAGGTGAGGCAGTAGGTGTTGACAGTCTTCTGAATGTCCGGCGCAGCCGCCGTCGGCGCTGGCGCCTGTGCTCCAGCGGCTGCCTGGGTGCCCCGCGTAGACGCTGACGCGAGCCACAGCGCGGCGACGGCCAACGCGACGCCGCGGGACGGCTGCTGCATAGGGGGGATCCTACGGGAGTTGTAATGCAAAATTCAAAATTCAAAATTCAAAATGCAAAATGCGAAGCCCGTGCGCCGGGGCATTCGCATTTTGCATTTTGCATTTTGCATTTTGCATTTTGCATTTTGCATTATTCGTTTGTCCTACTGCCCATCGCAGAGGGCGACGACGCAAATCGAGTTGATCGTTCGATTTGCGGGCGGAACCTTCAAGCCGCGCTCGGCCATCAGCTTCCGGATCAGCGCGGCGGCTTCGGGCCGTTCAACTGCTGACTGCACGCCGACGCGTACCAGACCTTCCGCGTAGTCGAGTGCTTCCCACGTCAGGCCGGCGATGGTCGCACCGGGGATGTGCGTGTCGCGGCTGCCGCGATCGCGCGTATCGAGCTTGGCGCCACGATCGACCAGCAGCTGGATAACCTCAGGACGTCCCTTCAGCGCCGCACCCATCAGCGGCGTGCGGCCTTCCTGGTTTGCCCAGTTCGGATCGAGCCCGAGATCGAGCAGCATGCGCACCGCTTCGAGGTTCTCTTTGGCGGAGCGTTCGTAGGTGACGCCGTCCACCCAACCGATGCCTGCCGCCGCGGTCAGCGCGTTGTCGCCCTGCGCCGTCACTGCCTTTGGGTCGGCCTTGTAGTCGAGCAGCAGCTTCATCAACGCGGTGTCACTGGACTGCGACGCGCGGATGAAGGCCGTGGCTCCGTTCTCGTAGAACCACTGCATCGTGAAGATGGTGCGCGTGAGCGTGTTGTCTTTCACGCGGGCGTTCGGATCGGCGCCCTTTTCCAGGAGCAGCTTGATCAGCTCCAGGTGATCCATGTCCGCCTTAGGAACCGGATAGTCACCGCCCTCGATGTTCCTGTTGTCGGTCGCCAGATAGAGCGGCGTCCACCCGCCTTTGTTCGCCAGGTTGACGTTGGCGCCGCTGTCGACCAGCAGCTTGGCCAGCTGATAGTTGCGGTTGTTCACCGCGACCAGCAGCGGCGTCCAGCCATACTCGGTCTGCTCGTTGACGTCCGCCTTTGCCGCAATGAGCAGCTTGGCCGACTCGATGTCCCCTTCGCGCGCCGCGAAGACGAGCGGCGTCAGTCCACCGCCGCCGCCACCGACCAGGCCCGCAACGACAACCTCCGCATCGTCATCATCCGGCGTCTGCGCGTCGGGATTTGCCGCGGCGGGAGCGGCGCCACCGGCACGAGCGCCCGCACCGCGGCCGCGTCCGCCACCGCCGCCGTTGCGACCACCAGCCCCTCTGCCGCCAGCGGCCTGAGGGCCAGCCCCCGCGCCAGCTGCGGGCGCGACCGCCGGAGCCTGATCGCTGGTTGCAGGCGGCTGCGCGGGGCTTGCCGGCTGCTGCGGAGGAGTGTTTCCCGGCTGCTGCGCAGCAGCAGCGTTTCCCGGCTGGTTCGCCGGCTGTTCAGGCGCTGCCTGTCCCTGCCCGGCGCGGTTTGCGGTGAAGGCATTACGCGGTCCGCCGAGGTCCTGTCCGCTCTGGTATTCGAATTCGAGCTGTTGTTCGTAGGTCCGGCCGGCTGCCTTCGCTCGCTCGCGCCGCTTCTGCGCTTCCTCGACCGCGCGAGTGTTGACGCGCGGCGCAATGTAATTACGTGGAAGCCCCGCGCCAGCCGACTTCGCCGCCGGATCGGCGCCGGCCTTGAGCAGCGCGGCCACCGCTTCCGGATGGCGCTGCTCGACGGCCCACATCAACGCCGTCGTACCGCGCAGCGGCTCGCGCGCGTTGACGTTGGCCCCCGCCTCGACCAGCAGCCGGATCACATCCGGATTGCCGTTGCGCGCCGCAAACATCACCATGCTCTCGCCGTTGGGTCCGAGACTCTTCGCGTCGACGCCGCCCTTCAACAGGCGATCGACGATCGGCGCGTTGCCGTAGAGCGCCGCCATCGCCAGAGGGGTCATGCCCTCGCGATTGGCGACCGACTTCGCGCCCGCACGCAGCAGGAGATCGACGAGCTCGGCGTTGCCACGGTAGACCGCCCAGTGGAGCGCCGTCGCGCCATCGTCCTGCGCGGCGTTGACGTCTGCTTTCTTCTGGATCAATGCGCGTGCTGCCGCGATATCGCCGCGCATCACGGCATCGGCGACGTCGGACGCTGCGGCCCGCACGCTGGCAGTCACGCACAGGAGAACCAGGAAGACACCGACCGCACCGCGAACTCTCATAGCCACTTCACCTCATGAGGCGGGCCAACACTCAGGTCAGCCGTACGGCCTCGGAACGTGAGATCTAAAAGGATAATCCGGGCACCGGCGCGGATGCGCTGTCCGCACGGCCCGGATTGTCAAAAGAAGGTAAAAACTCGACACCTGCTACACGAGCTGGCCCTTCACCCAGTCCAATTCGCGCGTGACGTACTCGACGATGTCGCCGGTCTTGAGATGCTCCGGCAGCACATCCCAGGTGTAGGTCTCGATTTCAAGATGCGCGGAAAGCGGCGTCTTCTTATGAACCGCCAGCGCCTGTTCGAGCGCGAAGCGCGTCGTGCCAAACGCGCCACCGAGGTCGTTGAGGAAGACCGGGACGTGAAAGTGCGTGCGCCACTCACGCGGACCGGGATTTTTGTACCAGTCTTCGAAGGCGTCCTCGAGGTTGAGGAACCACGTCATCTTCCCGTCCTTCTTCTGACAGGTCTGCGACAGGTAAATGGTCTTGGCGAAGGTCTGCAACGCATCGACGGTCGTCTGCTGCACGTCCGGGATGTACATCGACGCCGCTTCCTGCAGCTTGACGATCTGCACACCGCTGTCCACCAGCTTGTGCAACGATGCCGGAATGTCTTCGTAGCCGACAGACTGATGACCGATGTCGAAGACGACGCCCGTGTAATCGCGCATCGCCTGTGCGGCGTCGGCCTCATTGAGGCCGGTCTTCTTGGCCAGCCGGCCCGCCGTCGCACCTGAAAAGAGATGGTTCCTGAAGTAGGTAATCGTTTCGTCGGTCGTTTCGAGGTAGCACCGCGGCTCGGGCTCGAGGCCGAGCGTGACCGTCTTACCGGTCTTCTTCTTCAACTCGACCAGGTGCGCGACCACGTCGATCACGTTGGTTGTGTAGGACTCGACGACGTCGTCGCCGGTGACCTTCGGCTTGAAACCGAGCGGGGCGCTTTGAATCGACGGGTTCACCCCCTCGGGCGCGAGCTCGGCAAGCAGGTTGGCGACCTTCTTCGTGTATTCACGACGCTCCGCCGTCGCCCAGTCCGGCTCGTAGACGTCCTCTTTGATCACCTGCTTTTTGAAGACGCCGTAGACGAAGGCGTTCGCCGTATAGAGATAAAGGTCGTTGTCGGCGAAGAACTTCTTGAGATCGGCGACCTTCGACGGATCGGTCGACAGCATCTCGGCCGAGGGCGCCGACGTGCGCAGGCAGACACCGAACTTCTGATTCGGTGCAACGCGCGCCTTCACCGCCGGCAGATAGGTGTTGACGCTTTTCCAGAGCTGTTCCCAATTGTCGGTCTGGTGCACCAGCGTCGAATACGTCAGGTGCCCGAGGCCATGTCCGAGATCCATGTGGCTCCTATCACCGGGTCCGCTCGCATGGCCGCTCGCGGCTCGCGGAACCCGCCCTGCGGTTAAATCTTCTCGATTCTGCCGGACTCGGCCGATCGCACGACCGCCTCGGTCACGGCGACGCCGTGAATCATCTGGTCGAGCGGAATCGGATATGCCGGTCCGCCCTGCGCAGCGTCGGCAAACGCTTCGAGCGAGGCACGGGTCACGTCCAGCTTGGCCGCTTCCCACGTCTCCGCCGCACCCTTCGCCGGCTGGAACTTGCAGGTGCCGAACAGACGCGTGCGGCGTTCCTCCGACGGTGCGCCGGCGACGTGCGTCATGCCCTCGAGCCGCACCCAGCCCTTCGAGCCGAACACCTGGAAGCTGAACCCGGGCCCGGTCGCGGTCATGGTGCCGAGATAGCCGGACATGCCGGCCTTCATCCGGAAGAGCATCGACGTCGTGTCGTCGGAATCAACGGCAACAACCCGACGGAAGCTCTGACAGTAGACGGTGTCGATCTCGCCGCACAGGTCGATCATCCCATCGATGGCGTGGACGCCCATCGGCGTGAGGCCGCCGGCCGGCGTTTCGTCGCGCTGCGCGCGCCAGGCGTCCGCCTTCAGCGCCAGCGCGTTCGGAAACGTCATCGTTGCTTCGACGTGAAGGATCGTGCCGAGGGCGCCGCTCCTGATCTGCTCGCGGAGCTTCGTCATCTCGGGATGGAAGCGCCGGTTGTAGCCGAGGCCAAGCGTGACGCCAGCTTTCTGCGTGGCCGCGACCGCCTGCTCCGCCTCCGTCTTGTGCAGCGCGAACGGCTTTTCGCAGAAGACGTGCTTGCCGGCGTTCGCCGCGGCGATCACCTGGGGAGAGTGCTGTGAGTGCGGTGTGGCGAGAACGACAGCATCAACGTTCGGATCGGCAAGGATCGACTCGTAGTCATCCGCGTAGGTGAGCCCGTGCTGCTTCGTGAACGCGACGTAGTCGTCCGTTTTCGTACGCGAGGTCGCGGAGACGAACCTGATTTTGTCGCTCGTCTCCTGCACCGACTCGACCAGTGTCTTCCCCCACCAGCCGAGGCCAACCTGTGCTGCTTTGATCATGGAATGCTGAAACTCCGATCCAATGCGAAGACCAACGGCTAGCTCTTGATCCTCAGCAGTGAGAATTTGGGATCCGCTCCGAGCGATTCGGCCAGCGGCAGACCAAGTTCCTTCTTCACGAGATTGGTGCCCTGCACCAGCGACACCATTTTGTAGAACGCGTGGCGCCGGCTCATGCCCTCGCGTCCCATGCCGCAGTCCGACGACACGAGGAGCCGCTCCGCGGGCAGCACCTTCAGCGCCGCGCGAACGACGTCGGCCACTTCCTGCGGCGTCTCCACTTGCAGTGTATGGTGGTCGATTGCGCCGATGGCCACCTTCTTCTCTGTGATCAACCGGCCCACGTCCTCCAGGTCCAGCAGGTTCGAGCTCTTCATCTCGAACGTGATCACATCCGCGTCTACCTGATTGAGCAGTTCCAGCGCCGGCTTGTACGACTGCACCGCCCCGAACATCCGCTGCTGTGAGGGATTGCCCCAGCACGTATGGCACCAGACTTCCGTCTTCGCGCGCAGTCCCTTGACCGTGTTGTTGAACACCTTCAACATGAACTCGGGGTTGATCACCTTGTCAACGTAGCCACGCGCCGCCAGCAGGTGAATCTGCGGCTCTTCCAGCTGGATCACCTGACAGCCTGCGTCCGCCAGGTCGTGCAGCTCCTCGTTGAAGGCATCGCTGAGCGCCATGATCCGATCCGGCAGGCTCTTGTAGTGCTCATCCTGCACCGCAAAAGCCACCAGCTCGGGCGTCACCGTCCCGAACTTCACCGGCTTGCTCGTCAGCCGCTGCGCCGCCTTGAAGATCTCCGCATACTGCATCTCGCCGCGCTTGATCGGTCCGACGATCTTCGGCATGACGCGCGCTTCGAGGTAATCGTGCAGGATGTGACCGCGCGGAAAGGCGATGCCGCCGGCGCCGACCGCGGCCAGCTTCGGATGCTGCGTGTCGAAGCCCTCCATGTGGTGCGGCGGATAACTCGTCCAGCTCTGGCCGCCGATGTCCTGGTCGAAGCGGCAGTCGCCGTCGGTGACGATGTCGAGGCCGGCCACCTCCTGCTCGCGCAGGTAGCACGACAATGTGTCGACGTATTGCTCGCGGAAGCGCGAGATCACCATCGCGTCGAGAAAGGATTTGGTGCCGAGGTTTTCCGTATACCAGCTCGGACGCGGGAGCGAGCCCGTAATCGTCGTCGGCAGGATCTTTCCAGCAGTCGCTTTCAGCATGTTGTTCGTTCCCTGGTCAACTCCCAATGCCCAATCGCCAACTCCGAAGCGGAGTTGAGGCGATGCGGGTGTCTGGAAGCTGGGCGTTAGTAGTTGGGAGTTTCACTCAGACCGCAACCCGAGATTCTATCGTACGGATCAGTTTCGGCTGACCGTTCTGCCGGCGATCGCGTCGGCACAGGCGACGATCGCCGGAGAAGTACGCGACAGCTCAGGAGCGGTGCTTCCCGGGTCGTCGTTCGATGGCAGGCGCCTCAGCTCCAGAGCTCGTGCGACGCGATTCGCGCACCCTCGACCAGCGCCTCGAACTTCGCCCACATCACCTGCGGGTGCACGCGCTTGATTGCCTCGATCTGAGCGAAGCCGCAGTCCGTGCCGGCAATCACGTTCTCGCGGCCGACCAGGCGGGCAAAGCGCACGATGCGGTCGGCGACGAGCCGCGGGTGCTCGACGGTCGTCGTGTGATGCGTGACGACGCCGGGAATGAGGATCCGGCCAGGCGGAAGCGTGACGGTCTGCCACACGCGCCATTCGTGCTCGTGGCGTGCGTTTGCCGCTTCGATTGAGTAGGCGCCGGCGTTGACCTTCAGCATCAAGTCGACGATGTCCTCGAGCGCCGCGTCGGCGACATGCGGCACGTGCCAGCTGCCGAAGCACACGTGGTAGCGGACCTGCTCTTCCGGAATGCCGCGCAGCGCGTGATTGAGCGCTTCCACGCGCACCTCGGCCCACTGGCGATAGCGTGAGGGACTCTCCTGCGTCAGCTCGTCGTACATGTTGGCGAGCACCGCATCATCGACCTGGAGGATCAATCCGGCGTTGACGATCTCCAGGTACTCCTCGCGCAGCGCGTCGGCGATCGCAAATGCGTAGTCGCGATCGGTCGGGTAGTACTCGTTGACTGCGTCGTAGCCGGTGCTGGCCGGAGCCACGGCGGTGAGAAACGCTTCGCTCGCACCGGCACCGTCCAGTGCGGCCTTGAGATCAGCGATGTTGCGGCGGATGGTTTCGTGCCCCTGGTAAGTAATGGGCGCGACGCAAACATGGCCGGGGACTCCGGTCGCGCCGCGCGGAAAGCTCTCCTGCATGAACTCGCGGAAGCGGATCCGATCGCGCCCGAGCCAGACGGCGTCGAACAGACGATCGGGACGAGCCTCGAAACCCGTCAGCCGGTCGAGCACGTAGTTCGCCCAGCTCGACTTCCCGTATTCGCCGTCGTTGACGACGTCGATGCCCGCCTCGACCTGACGGCGTACGACGTCGGCCGTAGCGCGCGCGAGTGCATCGCGATAACGAAGGGCGGCCGGCGCGTTGTCGTCTGAGGCTTTGCCGAGCTCGACGAGTTCGTCAGGTCGAATCAGGCTGCCGACGTGCGTCGTCAGGATGCGCCTGTCGCTGCGCTTCAAACGGAAACTCGAGCCGCGGTGGGGGTCAGGACCTTTCCTCGATCGGCAGCATGAACACCAGTCCGGCGGCGACGATTGAACCGAGGGACATCAACAGCGAGACAGTTGGCAGTTCGTAGCCCGCATTGAACAGGAAGCCGGCAATGATGGGGGCGAGCACGGATCCGCCACGGCCGACGCCGACGGCAAACCCGGTTCCCGATGCGCGCACGTGCGTCGGAAACGCTTTCGCGAATATCGCGTACATCCCGGTGATCGACGCGTTCGTGCAGAAGCCCGCGACCATGCAGATGAGCGTCAGCCGAAGGAGATCCGCTGGCGACCGACCGAACACCGTCACGGCGACCGTTGACAGCAACATCACCGTGATGGTCAGCGCCCTGAGACTGAAGCGCTGCGAGAGCAGACCGAAGATGGTTCCGCCGGTCGCGCCGCCCACGTTCAACCAGCTCAGGACGTAACCGGCAGACGACGGAGCGAAGCCCATGCCGACAACGATCGTCGGCACCCACTTGACGATGTAATAGAAGGTCGTGATGTGGAAGAAGTACGCCATCGTCGTGAGCACGGTCACTGCCAGCAGACCGGGGCGGAACATGTCGCCAGTGGAGCGCTTGCGCATGTCGGCGGACACGGCGGGCAACTCTGCGACGGTTGCATGCCCGAAGCGGGCGAGGGTCCGGTTGATTCTCTCCAGCGCCCGCGGCGGTTGCTTCCGCGCGAGCCAGTGAACTGACTCGGGCATCAGGAAGAACACCAGCGGGATCATCACGATCGTGACGGTCGCGCCAAAGTAGAAGACCGAGCGCCATGCGGCGAGTTCGAGGCCGGTTGACGTAATGAAGCCGCCGAGAGCAGCGCCGACCGGGTAGCCGATCGACATGATGGCGACGTTCAGGTCCCGGCGCCTGGTGTTCGAGAACTCCGCGACGACGGCGTTGATGGCGGCGAGCATGCCGCCGATGCCCAGACCGGTGACGATACGCCACACCGAAAGGTCCGCGAGACGCACGTCCACGTTGTAGCCGAGTGTGGCAAACAGCGGCGTGACGAGTCCGCCGAGCACACCGGTCGACGTCGTCACCATGAACATTCCGGTCGCCATCACGACAAGGCACCCGAGCACCGTCGGCCGCCGGCCGATCCTGTCGGCCAGGCTGCCGAGGAAGATCGAGCCGAGCGCCATCCCGATCAACTCCATCGACAGCACGAAGCCGAGCGCCGCGCGGTCGATCTTCCACTCCGCCGCAATGCCGGGCGAGGCAAAACTGATGGACAGGACGTCGAAGCCGTCGAGCGCGTTGAGGGCGATCGTGATGCCGACGACGAGCACCTGCATGGTGCTCATCGGCGATTTCGCAATGATGTCGCGAGGGTCGGTCATAGGCGGGAGATTCTACTCGTTCGAGTCGTTCGAGTCGTTCGGATCGTTCGAATCGTTAACGTCGTTCGAACGTTCGAGTCGTTCCGAAGAACGACCCAGCCGACAGAACGTTTCGAACGGTTCGAACGGTTCGAACGGTTCGAACGATTCGAACGATTCGAACGATTACATGGGCGGCCGTGAGGGAGGCCGATATCCAGACTCCCGAACGACCTTCGAGTAAGGAACCGCGCTGACGGTCACGCGGATTTCGACCTGCTTGTGGCGTTCGACGGTGGTCTTCTTCGTACCGCCGTTCTCCTCGCCCCAGACGAGCATCAGGTCGTCGCCGATCTTGATGTCCGGATCGACGACGCCGAGCGAGAGCATCGAGCGCTCGTTGTAGCTGATGCCGCTGAACATCGACAGGCCGACGACCTTGCCGCCCTTGGTGACGCTGTCATACGACGATGACGCGTAGTTCGAGAGCGGCAGGTCGATGTACTTGTAGTGGTCCTGGCCCGGCCGGAACAGCGACCCGAACACCTTCTCCACGTCGTCTGGATTCCAGGCGAAGGTCACCTTGCGGCGCTGCGGTTCGTTGGCCCGCTTCTCCAGCGCTTCGCGACCGATGAAGTCGTGGTCGAACTTGACCATCACGCCGTAGCCGAGCTCGTACGGCGTCATGTAGTAGTCCTCGATGTTGTTCGAGACATAGCTGCCGCCAATGGATGCCGTCCCCTCGTAGCCGGCGGCGGGAAGCCACTCGCGGTATTTCTTCATCTTCTCGCCGGTATAGACGGCTGGCAGGGGCGACGGAATCCACCCGGACTCGAGGGTATTGGTCGCGTAGGCGCGCGAGCCGACCGGAACCAGACCGAACTCCTCGCCGGCGGCGAGGATCGCGTCGCGGACCCGTTCCGCCTCCGCATACGGCCCCCAGATCTCCAGGCCGGGGGCGCCCGCCATCCCGTGCCGGAGGGTCCGAATCGTCTGTCCGCCGATCTTCATCGTCGACATATTGAAGAACTTCAGGTCAGGCAGCGGTCCGCCATTGAGCTTCTCGATCACCTTCCAGGCGTTCGGGCCCTGGATCTGATACCGGTAGTGCACACGACTCACCGGTTTTCCGCCGGGCCGCGACGGGGACCGATCGTCGCGGCGAATCTGCACATTGAAGCCGCCGGTTTCGGCGTGGAACTGGACCCAGTTGACCGTCGGCGCGCGGCCCACGAGATTGAACTCGTTTTCGCCGTGGTAGAACATGATGACGTCGCCGATTACATATCCGTCATAGCTCAAGGGGGCGAATTGCTTGGCCTTGTCCGGCACAAAGCCCTTGAAACTATTGCTGGCCAAATAGTTGAGCATTTTCAACGCGTCGGGTCCGGTGACGAGCAGCTCCGCCATGTGATGGGACTGGTCGAACAGCACCGCCGAGTCGCGCCATGCCTTCTGCTCATCCCGCCAGTTGGTGAACTCCGACGGCACGACCGGGTACACGTAGGCGCCGATCCGCGAATTCCGCAGTAAATCCACCGGATTCTTCACGGTCTGCAACAGCTGCTCGAGACTCTGACTCATAACTGGTCGTTACTCCTCTTTCGAAGCAATTTCCTTGGGGCAAACGAGAGATTGTGGATCATCGGCGGGGTGAACGTCACCCCCGTACGCCTCAAACTGGCCGAAAAGGCGGCCAGAAAGAGGGTCGGCCGGACCGGCACGCGACGCAGTGCCGAAACGTGCACCAAAAACATTTGACGATCATTTGTAAAGAATGCAAAGTCCGCGTATCTTGTGTTCGCGTGCGCCGAGTCTGCGTACGCACTGCGTGGTTCTGCGGAAAGCGGGGTCTGCGAGTCTGGTCCCGCCGCAGTTTGCGGCATTTTCGAATGAGAGAGGGGCTATGCACCGTCCAGTGAAGTATCTGGTCTTGCTTGCTGTTTTGCTGTTGCCTTCGGCCGCGTTTGCCCAGGCGACGCTGACCGGGACCGTTCGTGACGCCTCCGGCGGAGTGCTGCCGGGCGTGACGGTCGAAGCAGCAAGTCCGGCGTTGATTGAAAAGGTAAAAACGGCTGTCACCGACGATAACGGCGTCTACCGCATCGTCGACCTGCGCGCCGGCATCTACACGTTGAAGTTCACGCTGTCCGGCTTCAACACCGTCGAGCGCACGGACATCAATCTGGCAGGCAGCCAGATCGTCACGATGAGCGTCGACCTGCGGGTCGGGGGGATTCAGGAAACGATTACGGTGACGGGCGACACACCGGTCGTGGACGTGCAGAGCGTGAGAAAAGAAGTCGTCATGGACGCGGAAGTCATCCAGACGATTCCGGCGACACGCTCGGTCGGCGGCCTGCTGAATGCGACTGCCGGTCTGACCGTGGACAACAACGGCATCGCCCTGTCTCCGACGATGACGTTCTTCTCGGCAAACGGCGGCGCCAACAACGAAGGGCGCATGGCGGTGAACGGCATGACCGTGGGCGCTGCGCGCAGCGGCGGCGTGTCGTCGTATGTCTATGACGCAGTCGGCGTCGAAGAAGTTGCGGTCCGCGTCGGCGGCGGCCTCGGCGAGACCGACACCGGCGGACCGATCATGAACATCGTTCCGCGTTCGGGCGGCAACACCTTCCGCGGGACCGGGTTCCTGAGCACCGCTGGCGACTGGTCGAAGGGTGACAACCTGAATGATGAACTGAGGGCCGTCGGCCTCACGGAGACCCCAGGCATCATCCAGGCGCACGACGCGAGCTTCTCCTACGGCGGCCCGATTCTGCGCGACCGCCTCTGGTTCTTCGGCCAGTACCGCAACCTCGACACGCAGACCGCGGTGGAAGGCGTCACCGCCAATGCCAACGTCGGACTCGCGAACCGGTGGGACTGGCTGCCGAGTGCGACCGACTCGCGCCGGGTGCAGGACCGACAGATGGCGATCATGCGTATGTCGGGCCAGATCGGGAAGAGCCGCCTCCAGGGCAACTACGAGTACCAGAAGCGCTGCGAGGGCACGAACCTGACCATCGGCGGCGAGGCCTGCCATACGCGCGGCGACGACTGGGTCGGTCTGGGCTCGACCACGCAGTCGCCGGAATCGACGGGCACCGCGGGTACCGGCTACTTCGAGTGGCCGTTCCACCTGACACAGGGTCAGTGGACGATGCCGATGACCAACAAGCTGCTGCTCGAAGCGAACATGACCGTCTTCCGCTACAACCCGGCGTTCGGGTTCCCGCCGCCGGACGGCATCACCAACCTGATCCCGGTTACGGAGCAGTCAACCGACTTCCGTTGTGCCGGTGCGACGGGTGCGAGCATGTCGAACCCGGGATGCGCTGAAGCGGCGGACCCGAGCACCCTGCGCTGGGCTCCGGCGGCGAACTACACCTACCGCGGTCTGGAACAGTGGGGCTACGCCGAGGGTGCGACCAACAGCTACAACGGCAGCGCGTCGTATGTCACCGGGTCGCACAACGTCAAGGTCGGTTATCAGTACTACTGGCTGCGTCAGCTCGACGAGACGATTGCCGCCGACAACCAGCTGCTGTACCGCGCGCAGCGCGGCGTACTGAATCGCGTGACCTATCGGCTGCCGACGCGGAGCAACAACACGGTGACGCAGCTGCATGGCATCTTCGCCCAGGATCAGTACACCCGCGGCCGCATGACGGTGTCGGGTGCAGTTCGCTGGGATCGCGCGAGCAGCTACGCGCCGGTCGAGGGGAACGGCGTGTCGAGGACGTCCTTCCTCAACCCGACCACGATTACCTTCGAGAAGACGCCTGGCGTCGACGCCTACAACGACATCAGCCCGCGCATCGGCGTCGGCTACGACGTGTTCGGCAACGGCAAGACCGCGGTGAAGCTGCGCTGGGGTAAGTACCTGGGCTTCGCCTCGAACGATCCGCCGTTCACCTCTACGAACAAGGGCGCGACGATCGTGGCGACTGTCAACCGCAACTGGACAGACATCAACAACAACAAGATCGTCGACTGCGACCTGCTGAACAATGCGCGCCAGCGGCCGACGCCCACAGCGGGCGAGGTCTTTGCCGTAGACGACTGCGCGGCCGTCGTCGGCAACGACGCCAACTTCGGTAAGCCGGGTGCAGCAACGGTCGTTGACGCGGACCTGCTCAAAGGCTGGGGCGTACGCACGCACGACTACCAGACCGAGGTCACACTGCAGCAGGAAGTCCTGCCGCGGGTGTCGGCGGACGTCAGCTATATCCACCGCACGTTCCACGGCTTCATGAGGACGGATCTCCTCAACCGGGAAGTGACGGATTATGTGAACTACACCATCACGGCGCCCGTGGATGATCGTCTGCCCGACGGCGGCGGCTATCCGATCACCGTCTTCGTGAACAACAGCTCGGCGCCGACGCAGAACAACCTGAGGCGCGAAGAAAGCGTCAGCAGCGACGGCAAGGAGCGTCAGGCCTATTACGACGGCGTCAACTTCAACGTCAACGCGCGTATGCGTAACGGCCTCTTCGTTTCGCTCGGCACCCAGACTGGCCGCCGGGTCGACGATGACTGCAACGTGGTGACGAACTTCGACAACGGCACCACCGGTCCGAACCCGCGCGGTTGCCACGATGCCGATCCCTGGCAGACGACCATCCGCGGTCTGGGCAGCTACACGATTCCAAGGATCGACGTCCTCGTAAGCGCAACGCTGCGGTCGCAGACGGCGCTGGAACTGGGCGCCGACTGGGTCGTGCCGAACAGCACCATCCGCACGCTTCTTCCTCCGGGGCCAGTCCCGCCGGGACTGACGTCAGGCAACTCGACCATCGACTTGACGGACCCCGATCATCGCCTTTTCGCCGACAATCGCCGCACCCAGGTGGACATGCGTTTCGCGAAGATTGTCCGCCTCGGGCGCACGCGGGCTGACATCGGTGTCGACCTGTGGAACCTGTTCAACACCAACTACGCGACGGCGTACGAAGGGAACTACGGCCCCGTCGGCAGCACGTGGCAGAACCCCACGTCTATCTACGCGCCGCGGTTCGTCCGCCTGAACTTCACGGTCGACTTCTAACGCACGAAGGACGCGAAGGAAGCGAAGACCGCGAAGACACACGAAGAGCCCGGCGTCGCGAAAGCGGCGCCGGGCTTTTTTAGTTGGTAGTTGGTAGTTGGTAGTTGGTAGTGCGGTCCTTACTCGTTTTCGAGCTCGGTCGTGTCGGGCGTGATGCGCGTAATGAACTCGACGAGCGTCTCCTGGCCCGGAGCCACGAACTCGATCCCCGCCCGATACCGCGGTCCCGACGAGGGCATCTCGAAAAACGACCACGCCACCTTCGCCACCAGACGGCTGCAGTCGGCATTCGGAAACGCGAGCCGCAGGTGCTGGTGCGGCTTGATCGACGGCACCGACAGAAGCTGCGCGCCGATGACCGAGATGTCGATGACCTTCACGGGCACACCATCGACGGTCGCTTCGATCTGCGCCGGCACGAGGACGCGTGGCGCGCGCCGCGTCTCGACAAAACGCAGCACGCACGTGCCGAACGAAAGGTCGGTCCGCAGCCGGTTGGTCAAGGCGATGCCGCGTGCGGATGTCGCAAACGCCCGCTCGAGCGCGATCTCCGTTGGCCGTTCGCGCTTGATCGCTTCAAGGACCCCCGCCGAGTCACCGCTGTCGAGCGGTACGGCACTGCGGAGGTCGCGCTGCCTCAGCAAGCCGGCGTGATGTTGTGGAGAAGCAATGAGCAGTGTACGAGGCATGCGATGACGTCAGCTTCGGTTATCGTCGCTTCCCGTCCGATCATACAGGACGGTTGGACGAAGGCCGACCTGAAGGCCGGCCTCTACCGGGGGGGCAAGTGCAACTCCGCGACACCAAGTGCAATCGTGTCGTCATCGACATCGTCGAGGTTCATCAGCATTGCCACCGTCACACCATCGTCGATGTAGCGCCGGAACTGCGCGTTGAAGCCCGGAAGCCCGCCGCCATGGTAGACCTGGCGACGAGTGCCGGGCTGGCTGACGAACCACCCGAAGCCGTACGGGTAGGTCGTGCCGTTGTTGAGCGTCACCGGCGTGTACATCTGGCGCCGCGATGCCTCGCTGAGGACGGCGTCCGTACGGAGAACCGCATCCCACCTGGCGAGATCGAGGACCGTGGAGAAAAAGGCGCCGCTCGGCCGCAATGCCCGCCATTCCGCGGCATCTATCAGTCTGTCGTTATCGGAGTAGCCGGCAGCACGGTTGGCGACCGTCTCGCTGGTCGGTCGTGTCGACGACATCCCGGCAGGCTTGAACACCCTGTCCGCAATAAACGTGGTCCACGGCTGGCCGGAGACGCGGGTCATGATCTCGGCGAGCGCGTAGTAGCCGACGTTCGAGTACTCCCATTTGTCTCCCGGCGTCGAACGCAGCGGCACGCCGTACGCAGACTTCAGGACATCAGCGTCGCTCTGCACCGACTGGGGATTGAATCCGGGCGCTTCGCGGACGAGCCCGGCGGTGTGCGTCAGCAGGTGGCGGATGGTGATGGCGTTCCAGGACGGCGGGACGTCTGGGATGTGCTGCGCCATCCGGTCGTCGAGTCGCAGCCGTCCGTCCTGAACGAGCAGCATGATGCCGGTGGCAATGAACTGCTTGCTGACCGACGCGATCTTGTAGACCGTCTCCGGCGTCGCCGGAGCCTTCGTCCGCCGGTCGGCGACCCCATAGCCCGCCGCCTTGACGACTTTTCCGTCCTTCACGATCGCGAGCGAGAGCCCCGGAATGTTTTGCCGCTTCATCTGCGCCAGCACGAAGTCGTCTGTCGCATCGGCGCGGACGATGGCCACCGCCGCCACCCAGAGGACGACGGGCATTACGCGGCGGATGTTTTTCATCGGGCGCATGGTAACTCGTTTGAGGCTACGGAGGTTGCGGAGGAAACGGTTCAACAGGAGAAACGGAGAAACGGAGGCGAACGGAGATCACGAAGGCCACCACGATGCGCCGTTCGATTCGTCGGCGTGCACAGCACGCCGACAGCCGTGATGTAAGCGACCGTAGATACAAGCCGCTGTTGGCTTCGGTGCGGTTTGTATCTGCGGGCGCTTACATCGCGGCCGGGCGCCTGCGGCGACCGATCGAACGGCGGCTGTCCGTGGCCTCCGTTCCTCAGTTGCTCCTGTGAGACCGTTATCTCCGTCCGCTCCGTGCCCTCAGACGGGTTGCGCCGGCTCCATACCGTGGCTGCGCTTGATCTCGGCCACAGCCGGCGAGGCGATGAAGGCGAGGAACTCCCTCGTGGCCGCGGCGTGTGTTGACGCCCGCGTGATGCCGCCCGAAAACGTCGTCGTTCCCTGAATCGCATCGGGCAGAAGTCCGACGACGTTCACGCCATCCACGTTGAGCAGTTCGCTCAGCTGCTGGAATCCAAGGTCGACGTCGCCGCTGGCGACGAGTGAGGCGACCGGAACGCCGGGGCGCGCCTGAACCAGCCGATCTCTCACCTCCGCGGTGATTCCCCATCGCTCGAGGAGGGCGAGCAGATGATCGCCGCTCGGACCGGTCGAATAGCCGATGCGGCGTGCGGAACGAACCGATTGTCTGACCGCGTCGGCAGTGGCGATGTCTGGGCGCGCTTCTCCGCTGCGAACCGCAACCGCCATCGGCGATCGCACGACGTCGATGCGGCCGCCGACGACATGGCCCTGTGCGATGAGCTGATCGATCGCCCCGGCCGCCAGGACGACGCCGTCAAAGGGCTCGCCGGCGGCGACCTGTTTCGCCGCGTCGACGCCGCCCATGGATTCGACGACGACATCCACGGCGGGCCGCGTGGCGGAAAACGCCGCCACGAGATCGCCGAGCAGGCGGCGCGTGGCCATCGAAGAGACGACGCGGATCACTATTTCTTGATCGGTCCGGTGTACTGCTCGATCGGCGGTGTCCCGTGGGTATGGAACGTCTCGATCGTCTTCAGACCCCAGGCCTGACCCTTCTTCCGCTCCGCCTCGGTCCAGACGATCGGCTGCCAGTCCGGGGCGAGCATCAGGCGGGCGCCGGCGTTGGCCACCTCGACACGGTTGCCGCCCGGCTCGTAGACATACAGGAAGAACGTCTGCTGCACCGCGTGCTTGTGCGGACCGGTCTCGATGTGCACGCCGTTCTCGAGGAAGATGTCGGCGGCGCGCAGCACTTCCTCGCGCGAGTCGAGTGCGTAGGTCGCGTGGTGGAAGCGGCCCATGGCGCCGTAATGGTCGTGCGTGAACGCCACGTCGTAGGTTTTGTTGGTGGCGGTCACCCACACGCCGGCCTCTTCCCCGCTGTCGAGCACGATCTTCTCGGTCACTCGCATCCCGAGCATATCTTCGAAAAACATGCGCAGCGCCGGCACGTCGGCGGCGAGCAGGTTCAGGTGATCGAGCCGCCGCACGTTGATTCCACGTGCCGGAAAGCGCATCGCCTGGTTCTTCAGCGATGGCGCGAGCTCGGCCGGCGCCTTGTACCACTCGGTCTCGTAATAGAGCTCCATGTTGTGGCCGTCGGACGTCGTCAACGCGTAGGCTGGACCGTGGCCGAGATCGCCGTCGGTCCACCCGCGTCCGAGGCCGGAGCGCTCGATGATGCCGACGCGGCGCTGCAATGCCTCCGGGCTGGTCGTGCGAAAGGCGAAGTGGCCCATCCCGGCAACCTTCGACGCCGTCAGCTTCAGGGTGTGATGTTCGTAGTCGTCCCAGCCGCGGAGATAGACCGACTCGCCGCGGCGGCCGCTCTCGGTCATGCCCATGACGTTGACGAAGAACTTCAGGCTCTCGTCAGGTTTGGGGGTCAGCAGCTCGAGATGCGCGAGGTGAGCGAGATCGAATGAACGAAGTGTGGATTGCAAAACTATACCTGTGTGTTAACCGCGAAGCGCGCGAAGACTGCAAACGCAGCCAAGACTGTCAATTCTTCGCGAACTTCGCATCCTTCGCGGCCTGCGCGGTTCAAGATGTCAATCGATCATAGCTTGCATGACCGCGTTCTCGAAGTCGCGCTGCAGCTGCGGCGTGGACGTCTGCATGAGGATGATGGTGACCAGCCTCTCCTCTGGATCGATGTTGATGTTCGTGCCGTAGGCACCTGCCCAGCCGAAGGTTCCCTTCGACTGCCGGAGATCGGCCGCCACCGGGTCCTCGACGACCTGGACGCCCAGTCCAAACCCCATCCCGCGGGCCGGGCGGCCGAACTGACCGTTGACGAGATCGCCGGTGTGGTTCGAGGCCATCAGCGCAATGGTCTTCGGGCTCAGATAGCGCTTGCCGTTCAGTTCACCGCCGTTGACCAGCATCTGCGCGAACTGCAGATAGTCCTCCGCCGTCGTCACCATGCCGCCGGAGCAGGAGAAATACGTCGGGCTGCTCAGTCCGCTTTGATCCGGCAGCCGCTCAAAGGGCCCTGTCGAGGAACCGGACTGCGCCCGGCGGTACATGATCGCCATGCGCGGCTGCCGCGCGGCCGTGATCGTGAAACCAGTGTCCTTCATGCCGAGCGGGTCGAACAGCCGCTGCTGCATGAACCGGTCGATCGTCATGCCGGAGGCGACTTCGACAATCCGGCAGAGCACGTCAAAACCGTGCAGACCGCTGTAGCGCCAGAGCGTGCCCGGCTGGAAGTCGAGCGCCACGCCGCCCAGACGCGGGATGTAGGTGGCGAGCGTGTCCTGCGGCGTACGCTGCGCCGCCGGCGGCGCCGTTTGCTGTCCAGGACCGCCGCTCATGAGACCGGAGGTGTGCGTCAGCAGATCACGCACGGTAATCGCACGCGCCGGCACGAGATCGACTTCAGGCGGCGGCCCGCCACGGCCGCCGCGCCCCGCCGCTGCCGCCGCTCCACCTTTGGGCACCGCCACCTGCGCCTGCTTGAATTCGGGGATGAAGCGCGACACGGGGTCGTTCAGCCGCACCTTCCCTTCCTCGATCATCATCATCACGGCGGTGGCCGCGATCGGCTTGCTCATCGACGCCAGACGGAAGATCGCGTCCTTCGGCATTGGCTTCTTCGCCTCGACGTCGTTGAAGCCGTGCGTTTCGAAGTGCACGATGCGGCCGCGCCGCGCCACCAATGTCACGACGCCGGGGACGCTGCCGGCGTCGATATGCCGCTGCACCGCTTCTTTGATACGGCCAAGACGCTCTGTCGAGAAGCCGACGTCCTCGGGCTTGCCCGTCGGCACGGCGCCGGCAGCAAGCAGCGACGCGGCACACGTCGATGCCAGCAGCAACCCAAGCGATGCATTTCGCAGGTAGTTCGCCATGCTTCCTCTCAATGCGACACAGGCTCAAAGGCAACGAGAACAAGCATTTCGGCTCGGTGACTCGGTGTCTCGGTGTGTCGTAAACCAGCCTCGGCTCGCCGCAGTCTTCGTCGTTTATGCCGTCTTCGCCGCTGCCTGTCGGTCACGAATCGCCTTGAGCGCCAGGCGCTCCTCGCGACCGGGATCGTTGACAACCTTCGCGTCATCACCAAAGACCATCGTTGGCCGATCGGTGCTGTTGAATGCGGGCCACTGTGGGATGCCGCGATGATTCGGGTTGCCGGTGCGGGCAAACGCCACCCACGCCGCGCTCATGCGATCGGCCAGCCGCTGCGCCGCCGGACTGATGCCCGTGTAGATCTTGCCGGCTTCGAGGTTGTCGAAGACGAACGGAATCTCCATGCAGTGCATCGCCTTCAAGCGGCCTTCGCGCACGGGCGAGTAATACTCGAACCGGTAGACGTACACGGGCGCGCCGCGCTGCGCTGCCTTTCTTTCGGCCTGCGTGTCCACGTTCAGGCGGAAGAACGAGTTGTCGGTCTGCATGCGCAGGAACAGGTCGATGTTGTCGCGCCCGGGCTGCTGCTTCCGGTAGAGCGCAATGAGACGATCGGTTTCCTGGTCGTCAACCTGCAGCAAACCCTTGACCCGCTGGTGCAGCGCCGCGTCGTCTATTTGTTTGAGCTGATCATCCGACGCGAAGAAGGTCATCTCGGTGGCCGTCGTGCCGGTGAGGAACGGGACGCTGGCGGATTGCGCGGGAGCGGTCGGGTCAAAGGGATTGGACGGCAGCGATTTGCCGTCGAGCACCGGGCCGGCCGGCGCGACCGCCGGTGTACCTGGTGCGACTCGGATCGCGTCGATGAGCTCGGTGAAGGGGATCGTCTGCAGTCGATCGAGCCGATCGGGGGTGACTTTGAGGCGCTGCAGCAGCTGTTCGGTCGTCTTGGCCGCCTGCGCAACGGGAATCGCGGTGAGCGCTGCTCCGCTCTCCGCGATCGCGCGATGGAACAGGCCGCGCGCGGATGGCATCGCCATCAGCGTGCTGACTTTTCCCGCTCCGCCCGACTGTCCGTAGATCGTGACGTTCCGAGGGTCGCCGCCGAATGCAGCGATGTTGTCGCGCACCCATTCGAGCGCCGCGACGATGTCGAGCATGCCGACGTTCGACGCGGATGCCCACTTGCCGCCGTACTGCGCCAGATACAGGAAGCCGAGGATATTCAGGCGGTGGTTGATCGAGATCGCCACCACGTCGTGCTTGCGTGCGAGCTCGCGGCCCTCATAGATTCCGTAGCTGCCGGACCCGCTCGCGAACCCACCGCCGTGCAGCCAGACCATCACCGGACGACGGCCGGACGACGGGTTCGGCGTCCAGATGTTCATCACCAGACAGTCTTCGCCGAGCGCCTCGCGAGGGTCGGTCGGCAGCATCTCCGCCGGCTCGCCGCCGAGAATCTGCGGCGGGCGCTGACCCCACTTCGTGGCGTCGCGAACGTCGGTCCAGGCCGGACGCTTCTGCGGCGGCATGAAGCGGTTGGCGCCGGCCGTCGATGCCGCATATGGGACACCCTTGAACACGTGTACCCCGTTGTCGACGTAACCGCGGAGTGCGCCGCCAGTCGTCTTGACCGTTGTCGCACTCGCGCTCGATTGCGCGATCGCGTCGGCCCACATTCCATCCAGCGTCAGTCCCGCGCCGGCGATCGCCGAGTAGCTGATGAAGTCGCGTCTATTCACCTGTTCCTCCGAACACAGAACCGAGAACTCCGAACTGAGCACCGAACCTGAACACGAACCGGGAAGCGAGAACCGGGAAGTGTGAACCGCTAGCTTTTACACGGCACTGCCTTGAATTTGGAATCGTTCGGTTCCTTCTTGAAGTTGCTGCTGGTGATGAACGGAGCAGTCAGATATTGCGGGTCTTCCACGACTGTCGTGACCGTGAACCAGTCGCCCGCCACGGGATGCGTGAAACGCGTGAAGTATTCGGTCACCGTCGTGTTCTCGCCGTAGGGCACGCCGTTCGGGCGCAGCCAGCCTGGGAGGACGTTGTTGGTGATGACTTTCAGACCGCCCCAGCGCTGTGTCCCTCCGGCGCCGACGCCGCGGCCGAGAAACGCGTCCTGCTGGCCGCCTCCTCGCTGCCACTCGGCGACCGAGTTGCCCTGCAGCGTCCTCGGGCCGGGTGGGCTGGCGGTGCTGACGTTCGAACCTGGCGCGTTGAAGCGGAGCAGCCGCGTCTGCTGTCCCCCGTCCGTTTCGATTTTCAGCGTCAGGTCGTCCTGCCAGGAAATGCGCAGGCGACCAGGCATCCGCATGACACCGCCCACCCCGTACGCCTCGCATCGGCCTTCCATCGAGGGTTGCCAGCTGTCGGCCACCTTGCGCGCCTGCGGATTCATCACCTGCTCGACGGTCGTGTAGTCGCCCTTTGCGGGCGGGGGCATGCGCGCCAGCCAGTCTTCGGTGACGACTGAGACCCATGTGCCGGTCAGATCGACGGGAGCGCCGGCGCGTCCGGTCGGCGGCGGCGCCACGGGTCCGCCGCGGCCGAATTGGGCACGAGCGGCGGTGCCGAAAGCGGTAATCAATGCGAACGCTGTAGCGACTGCACCGACCGCAAAGCGAACTTGCACCTTCCGCGAAGCCGCATTGCACCGACCAGCGACAGACCGATCGCACCCGCTTGCGGCCATCATTCGTTCCCCTTCCGCGGTGCCGGTTTCGTCCCCTTGGGCGGCGGGTTCGCCGCCGCCATCTGCCTGTAAATCACCTCGATGAACTTCGACGTCGTCCAGAATCCTGTGTCCGACCCGTACCGCGCGTCGAAGTCGAGCGTCGGTTTCTTCGCCTTCACCTGCTCGATCGTCATCCCGCGCTTGACGTATTCCTTGATCCGGTCGCGAACGATGGTCACCATGTCGCGGTATTCGATCACGTCCTGCTCGTCGGACAGGCGGCCGTGCCCGGGAATGACCATCGTTCCGCCCTCGTTCACGTTGCTGGGAACGGTGATGGCGATGATGTTGTTGAGCGCCTTGATGTAGCCGTCGATGGTTCCGCCGTTGGCCTCGTCGATGAACGGATACATCACCGTCGTAAAGAGGTCGCCGGTCGACAACACGTCGGCATGACGGAAAAGCACGATGATGTCGCCGTCGGTGTGCGCCTTCGGCTGGTGGAACATCTGCACGGCCTCGCCATTGAACAGCATGTCGCGCTGCTCGTTGAAAAAGGTGTCGGTCGGCAGCGCAGCTGGCGGCACCGGCGGGTCCGCCATGACGAGACGGTTGAGTGCGTTCTCATGCGCGATGATGCGGGCCGTTGACGTCGCCGCCTGGCCGATGTCGCCGACGACATTGCCCCCGGCACGGGTCCGGCCGGCTTTCGCCAGCGGCTCGTTGCCGCCGACGTGATCGCCATGCATATGCGTGTTGACGATCCAGCGAATCGGCTGATCCGTGAGCGTGCGGACGACGTCGAGAATTTTCCCGCTGAGCGGCGCCGCTTGCGTGTCCACAACCAGCACGCCCTCAGGGCCGGTGAACAGGGTCGTATTCCCGTTGCCTTCGGCGCCGGCAACCATGTAGACGTTGCCGCTGACCTGCTGCACGTCCATCTGCACAGCGTTGACGTTCTGGTTCTGCTGGGCCGTCGCCCGCGTCACCAGCGCTGCGGCGCCCCCGACAACGATCGCAGCCACGACGGAAGCGGAGCGGATCGCGCGACGGTCGACGAGTCGACCCATTACTTCCTCCCGCCCTGTGGTGCCGGCGTCTGTGTTGCCGGCCCTGGCCCGGCGCCGCGTCCGCGTCCGCCTGCCGGCGCCGGGGGTGGCGCTGCCGGACGTGGATTCTTCGCGTACCACTCTTTCAGCCGCGCCTGAAACTCCGGATACATCGTCTCCGGACCGCCGCGAATGGCGAACTCGGGCACGTGATGCTTCTTCTCGAACTCGCCAACGAATGGGTGTTCACCGGGGAGGTAGGCAGGGACCTCACCTTCTTCCCGCGTGGCGATTTCCACCACCGGCTCGCACACCCACAGCCACGTCTGCGCCGGCAGATCCCGCTGCGCGCGGAAGAACTCCTCGCTCTTCACCAGCGGTTCGGCAAGGAAGACGGGATCGACGAGGACGCCGATGTGCGTCAGCATGTCGCCGTTGAGCACGATGTATTCCGTGTAGTTGGCCCGGTCGCTCATCGGCAGACCGTTTCGCCGGACCCACCCTTGCTTGAGATGGGTGGTCTCGACGATCAACATGTCGCCGTCCCAGCGCCCGGTCGAGAAACCCATCCACGTGTGCGGCGCGTTCGGGCCAGGATGAGGCCGGCCGTCCATCCAGATCGTCCGCGTCTGCTCGTAGGTGCTGCTGTACATCTTGATCGCCTGCACCTCCTGCGTCTGCGGATGCTTTTCGACCCAGATGCGCAGGTTCAGCGGTCCGCGCAGGATGTACGGCGAGACGTGCACGCGGCACTGTTCTTCCGGCAGCGTGATCCGCGACGGATCCCAGCTGTCGGCGAACTGGCGCGCCGCGTCGTTGATCGGCAGGCCGAGATAATCGCGGAGCTCAGGGCCGGGAATGCGTTCTGGAAAATCTTCGTGGTAGCGCGGTTGCCACACACCCGAGAGTTCGACCTGCGCCGACGTCGGCGTCGCCGCCGCTGCCGACGCGGCCAGAACGAGGGCCGCCGCACAGAGACGCGCTCGTGTCATGTATCTGTCCCCAACAGAGATGAAGGTTTTGAACGATACCGTACCGGCTCGAAGTGGAAAAGTGGAAGAAGTCGATCTTCCGTCACACCGAGCTTGGCAGCACCGCGCAGGGTGTCCCCGAGGTCGACCGGATACCAGTTCCGCCTCGCGGGGTCACACAGTCCGGCGACGTTCAGCGGCTCGATCGCCGCCGCCACTTCGTCGGCGTAGGTCTCATCGTAGCCGCGGAACTGCGGTGACAAGTTAACCAATGCATCGGCAAACGACGAGCGGTCGATACGCAGGAACCGCGAATCGGAAGAATGCACGCCGAGCCGACGCGCCATCTCGCTGTGACTGGCAGCGGCGAAGTAGAACATGGAGTACGCGGCGAACTGCTCGAACCGGGGAAACGCCGCGTAGCAGCCAGCGATGAAGCGTGCGGTGTGGTCGGTTTCTGCGAGTGTGACGTCCTCGTACGACAGGAGCGGAGTCGACCCGGCGCCGGCCTGGGGCACACCCTCCTCGAGGATCCGTGCGAGCCGCTCGATTCCCAGCAGCGTCAGGGGGATGCCGGTCGAGAACAGCGGATCGACGAACCCGGCGGCGGACGGCAGCATGGCCCATCCATGCCCTGCGGCATACCGCGCACGCCACGGCAGCCGCGGCATCCAGGTGAATTCCCGGGTCGGCTTCGCGTCGGCGAACTGCGATGCGATTGAGGGATGGCGTGCGAGCAGCCGATGCCATGCGGCCTCTCCTTCGGCGAGACGCAGCTCCGCCGCCAGTTCGTCCGTCACCGCCACGCCGGCGCTGGTGACGCCGTTACCGAATCGCAGCACCCACATCCACCCGCCGTCGAACACGTGATGCAACGCCGCGTCGTCCATCGCGTAGGGCGCCCCGGTCAGTTCGTAGGGCGCCCCTCTCAGGGGCGCCCCATATTCCGGCATTTCCTCGCACCGGGCGACGTCGGTGAAATGAGAGAAGAGCGCCTGTGTGGCGGGATAGTCGCGAAAGCCAACGTTGGGCATGCCAAGTGCGCGGTTGAGGAACCCGCCGGGGCCGCTCGCATCGACAACGAAACGAGCCCGAAGTGACAGCGACCCGCCGCGCCGCCGGCCGGTGAGACGCGAAGCGCTGTCGCCAGGCTGAATCCCATCGAGCTGGAGCTCGTCCAGATACTCGACACCCAGAGCGGCGGTTTCGCGAACCAGAAAATGGTCGACATCCGATCGCAGCCAGTGCGTATCGGACAGCTCGTCGCTCGGACTTGCCGCCACCAGCAGCTGGTTCGATCGATCCCCTGCAGCCCGGTACGGCTGATCGCGTTCGTGCCGGAAATAGGTAAAGCCACGTTTCAATCCGCAGACGACGTCTGGGTAGCTCCGTTGCCACGTGCCGAACGCAGACAGCGGTCGAACGCGCGGCAAATCATAACGATCGGCGAGTTGCTCGAGCAGAATTCCGGCAAGAGGCGACGCCGACTCCCCGATCGCGAAGCGCGGGTGACGGCCTCGCTCGAGCAGCATGACGCGGTATCCGAGCCGGCGCGCGATCATCGCCAGCAGCGATCCGCCAAAGCCGGAGCCGACGACAGCCAGGTCGCAGTCGGGGTTCACGGGGTTGGTCCCGAAGACGGGCCGCGGAGACGCGAAGGGGCGGAGGAGGAAAGGTCTGTCCCGGCGCAGTCGCACATGATGGCCGCTGTTGCACGCTGCGTGCGGTTCATCTCAGCGAGCCGCGTCTTTCGCTCCGGCGCGCATCGGCAGTCAAAGAAGCGTTCGATGTCCCACAGGTCAGAAAACACGCGCAGCCGCTGCAGGGAAATGCCGTACTCGATGACGTGCTCCAGCGCCGGCAGGCGCGGTGGGTCGACCTCGGCGCCGAGCGCCTCCATGGCTCCGTTGCCGCTGCGTGTGGGAATGACCGAACAGGCCGTGGCTCCGCAGTCGGCGGCGACGTCGATGGATCGACAGGCCCACTCCACCGCTTCCGCGCCACGCAGAAATGGTGGATTGAGCAGGATGAACACACGCAAGTCGATGTCGTTGCCGGTGAGGAACGACGCGGCCCGGCGAAACGATTCGATCGTCATCCGCTTGTTGAGTCGCGCCAGCGTTGCCGGATGGGCAGTTTCGAGGCCAATCGCAACTTCCAGTCGTGGTCCTTCCGGGTGAAGCCGGAAGCCACGAAGCCGATCGCGAAAGCGCAGGCATCGCTCCGCATACGCGCCGGTGAGGAATCCCGGATGGGCCTCGACGATGACCCGATCGAAACGGGCGACCGCATCGGCAATTTCGTCGTCCTGGTCAGGCGGTATGGCGGCCGGATCGAAGAAGCTGCCGGCGTTATAGAGCTTGATCTGCCGCGCGGCGGGCAGCTCCGTCAGCGCCCGTCGTATCTGTGCAGCGATGGCGCCGGGCGGGACCGTCTCGTCGAGCGTGTGGCGCCAGAGGTCGCACATGACGCAGCGAAAGGGGCAGTCGCGGTTCGTGAGAAACACGACAGCAGTGGGTGCGAAGCGACCCGTGGCGTCGAGTTCCTCCTCGTAGACCGCGGCATAGGCGCGCATCGGATCGAGCCGGGCCTTCGGTCCGCGCCGCTCGAGCACCCATCGGTCCGTGATGACCATCATCTCGTCGGGCGCCCTTTTTAGGGCGCCGATCAGGGCGCCCTACGAGACGACGGGCACCTCATTGCCAGATTGTCTGTCCAACGCATCCGGCGTATCGCGCAGACGCTCTTCCCAAAGCCGGTTGAATACATTGCGGCACCATGCCTTGGTGACGCGTGAACCGCTGCTGCCGGCGCCGTCCTGAAACCGCCGCTTGGGGTTGACGGGCATGTCGATGCCGAGCACGGTGCGGACGCCGGCGCGCACGACGTCCTGCTTCAGCGTGTAGAGACGCTCGATGCTTCCGCCGAGCACCTGCTCGAACGGAATAGCGGCCGCTGCGGCAATCACCGAGCGAACGCTGAACGGAGAGAATGCGTCGAATCCGATGGCCGCCGCAGGCGCGTAGGTGCGGACGTAGCCGCGTGACAGGCCGCCCGAGTAGACAGCGCTGTGCTTGATCGCATCGACGCCCCACCCCTCCTGATACAGAAGCGGGTTCCGCAGCACGCTCGACAGGGTCAGGTCCGAATCCTCGAGCGGATACGACTTCAGGTTCTCGTCGCCCCCATCGCCGTCGAGCATGTAGGTGAGCGTCGGATACCGCTCGCGGATGCCACGCAGCAGGCACAGTCCGGCCGCGGCACACTCCACGTCGAGCGGATGATAGTCCTCGATGACCCGAATGGCTTCCTCGAGGTCGTAGCGCGACGGCGCGACAGCAATCCGCTCCCACCCGTCTGCAATCCCAAGTGCGCGAACCGACGCTTCGGCCTGGGCCGCGTCCTGCCCGCCGCCAAAATCGAGCGAGAACGCGCGTATCGAATCGGGATGCCGTCCCAGCTCCGTACTCGCGTGCCGCGCCATGAGCAGCACGGCTGTGCTGTCCACGCCTCCGGAAAACGCGACGCCGACAGTTTCATGCGCCGGCACCCGCGACAGCCACTGCCGGACCGCGTGGTAGCCGGCGCGAACGTATCTCGCACCCGCCTCGTCGAGGTCGGCGGAGCCCTGTGCAATCGCAGGATTGAAGAAGCGGTGATTGCGCGGCGATGGATCGGGACACCCGACCTGATCGAGCTCGACGACGTAGTGCGCGGGCACCATCCGCGTGTAGACCGGATCGAACTGCCAGCCAATGCGCTGCGACTGACACCAGTCGAAGATGCGATCGATCCGGTCGGAGACGACGAGAAACGGACCGTGGTACATCTTGGCGACGAAATACCGCAGCGGGATGCCGAGCGTCCGCGCCAGCCGCACCGTCCGGCCGTCACGCGCGATCGCCGCAAAATGCCCATCTGAAGCGGCCAGTGCACCGGTATCGCAGCGGCCAATCGCTGCGACAACTTCCGGCTCCGTTGCGCCGGTCAAGCCGGAGAAGCGCGGCCCAGCGAGATCGACAGTGCGATCGACTCCTTCAATCATGACAACCGCTCAGTGCCGGTTTCGCGTTGTCCATTCGCATTTTGCATTTTGAATTTTGCATTACTGCATCCTGCATCCTGCATTACGTCGCCACCGCCTTCCCCGTCACCCTGAGGTCGTCGGCCTTGACCATGTCCGGCGCAATCCACCCATCGAGGTCGTATTCGGCCATGCACTGCTCCGCGAATCCCTTGTACCGCGCCGACGCCCCGGTAATGTCGGCCACCATCAGCGTCTCGAAGCGGATGCTCTCATGGTTGCCGAAGTAGTTGCGTTCATACAGCTCATGGCGACCACCGAACTCGCTGCCGATTGCATCCCACAACAGCTTCATCAGCTTCACGCGATCCTCGGCGGAGTAGCCGTTCGAGCCGCGGACGAACTGATCGAGGTACGGACGCAGCTCCGGCACTTTGAAGTCGAGCGAGCTCGACGGCAGATAGATGAGCGCGCTCGCCAGCGTGTTCTCGATGATCTCCTTGATCTTCGGGTACGCCAGGCTCGACATGACGCGATACGCCAGCCCGTAATCCAGATTGGGCAACACATAACCGGGGGTCCACGGCATCGTCGTCCGCGCCATCGCGTCGGTCAGCGCCCAGAACAGATTCCGCCACGCCAGGACTTCGCCGACCTGCGCCTGCACGCCGCGGAAGTCCTTGGCGCCGGTGGCGTCAACGGCCTTGAGCAACAGACCGGCGAGGAAGTCCATCTTCACCGCCAGCCGCGTGCACCCCTGGAACATGAACCGCGGCAGGAATCCTGACCGCGGGAAGAAGTTGTTGACCTTGTCGATGTCGCCGTAGGCGAAGACGTTCTCCCACGGCACCAGCACCTTATCGAAGACGAGAATCGAATCGTTCTCGTCCATGCGGCTCGACAGCGGATAGTCGAACGGTGTGCCCATGACCGCCGCCGTCATCTCGTACGACGGCCGGCAGAACAGCTTCACGCCGGGTGCTCCGGTCGGCACGATACACACGAACGCAAACGGCTTCGTACGGATGGGAAGCGCACCGTTGTTGGCGATGAAGTTCAGGTGCGTCAGGCTCGACGTGGTGGCGACGACCTTGGCACCACTGACGACGAGACCTTTATCCGTCTCCTCCTCGACGTGCATGTAGACGTCCTTCACGTCGTCGAGCGGCCGGTTGCGATCGACGGGAGGGTTCACGATCGCGTGGTTGACGAAGGAGACCTCCTCCTGCACGCGCGCGTACCAGCGCTTCGCGTTCTCCTCGTACGGCTCGTAGAAGGCGGAGTTCGCGCCCAGCGTCGCCAGAAACGCCGCCTTGTAATCCGGACTGCGGCCGATCCACCCGTAGGAGATCCGCGCCCATTCGACAATGGCATCGCGCGCGCCGACCATCTCTTCCACGCTGCGTGAGGCGCGGTAGAACTTGTGCGTGTAGCCACCGCTGCCGGTATCGGTCGGCATGGTGAGGACATCCTTGCGGGCCGGATCATGCAGCGCGTCATAGAGGCGGGCGATCATCCGGACGGTGTTGCGAAAGGCAGGATGCGTCGTGACGTCCTTGACGCGCTCGCCATAGATCCAGATCTCGCGGCCGTCGCGGAGGCTTTCGAGGTATTCCTTCCCGGTGAAGGGGCGCGTACGACCGGTGCTGTATGTGCTCATGGTGGATACTCAGTTCGCGGGCCTGCAGGGGGTGGGATCCCACTTTGCCGCATCAGGCTCACGTCGAAAGTGACTGCTGGTAACGAACTCCTGGGTCAGATACATCGGATCGGAGACGACGGTGGTGACAACCAGCCACTGATCGCCGCCGGTGGTTGCAAACCGATCGTAGTATTCCGTGACGGTCGTGTTCTCGCTATATGGGATCCCGTTCTTCCGGAGCCATCCGCCGCTCAGGTTCGTGGTGACGACCTTGAGATCGCCGCCGCGGCCACCTTGTGCCGCGGCCGGCGGAGGCGCACCCGGCGGGCCGCCGGGCGGTCCACCGCGTCCCGGGGTGGGACGCTCCCATTCAGCCATGGAAAAACCCTGCAGCGAGCGAGCCGCCGGCGCGGCGGCCGCTTTGTCGAAGACGAAACGGCGCGTCTGCTGACCGGCATCGGTTTCGATCTTCAGCGTGCGCGCATCGTCCCAGGTGATGTGCAGCCGCGTCGGCATGCGCATCAGCGCGGCGGCGCCATAGGCCAGACACGAACCGTCGGTAGCTGGATCCCAGCTGTCGGCAATTTTCCGCGCCGCCGGCGTCATCAGGTTCGCAACGCTCGCATAGTCGCCCTTCTTCGGCGTCACCATGCGCCAGCGCCAGTCTTCGTTGACGATCGACACCCAGTAGCCCGTCAGGTCGATCGGAGCGGCAGCCTGCGGTGACTGCGGCACCGGCGGGCCCGCAGCACCGCGTCCCTGCTGCGCGTCGAGTGATACCCGTACCACCGCGACGAGGATGAGGATCGCCATAAGGGTTCGCAGCTGCATCATCGGCTCCGCGCCGGCGCCTGTGCCGGAGTCAGACTCCGATACACCGCCTCAACGAACTTGTCCGTCGTCCACGATCCCTGCATTGCGCCATAGCGGCCTTCATAGTCCTTGACCAGACGGGCGGCCTTGACCTGTTCGAGCGTCATCTTTTTCCTGACGGCATCCTCGACACGGTCACGAATGATCGTATTCATGTCACGGTACTCGACCAGGTCGGCTTCGTCCGCGACGCGGCCGTGCCCCGGAATCACATACGTGCCGCCTTCCTGTTTGTCCTTCGGTACGGTCAGCTCGATGATTCGATTGAGCGCGGCGACGATGCCGTTGTAGCTGCCGCCTTCCTGCAGATTGAACACAGGAAACGTCGTGTTGATGTAGACATCGCCGGCGGCAATGACGTCGGACTTCCGGAAGTAGACGAGGATGTCGCCGTCGGTGTGTGCGTTCGGCTGGTGCAGCATCTGCACCGCTTCGCCGTTGAAGTAGACGTCATTGCGGGCGGTGAAGAACGTATCCGTCGGCCACGCGATGGACGGAAGTGCGGGCTCGCCCTCCCGTTCCGAACGCATTCGTGCCGACGCGTTCTCGTGGGCCCAGACCTTGGCCGCGTTCGCCGCGCCGGCCCCAGCCTGCCCGACGAAGTTCCCTGCAATGATCGAGCGGCCAGCCGCCGCGATCTTCGCGTTTCCGCCGACATGGTCCGCATGTGCATGCGTGTTGACGATGTAGCGAATGGTCTTTCCGGGGGCGAGCCGGTTGATCTCGGCAAGCACCTTGTCTGCGGTCGTCGCGGCGGCCGAATCGACGACGAGTACACCGCCTTCACCGATCTGAACCACGACGTTGGACGAGGGCGTATGAACGAGCCATACATTGCCCTGCACGTGATACGACTGGACATCAGGCGCCGCGACCGGCGAAGCCTGGCGGGCCGCCGGCGCGGTGCTGACGACGCCCACCAGGGCAAGCGTGAGCGCGGTAGCGACAGAGAACGAGAAGCGTCGGCTCACTTCGGCACCGATTTCTTGCGGAACTCCGGCAGCGCGGTCTCCGCGCCGCCGCGCGTCGCTTCAACCGGAAGACCGTACTTCTTCGCGAACTCGGTCAGGTACGGGTTCTGACCTGGAAGGTAATGCGGCACCTCGCCCGGCGGCCGCTCGACTTCGACCGCCGGCTGACACGGGTACGGCTCCATTGCCACGCCGTTCGTGCGACGAAAACCGTTCGTGCGAACGAACGGTTCGGTGAGGTAGACCGGGTCTTCGATGATGTAGGTGTGCGTGAGCAGATCGCCGTGACGGAAGAAGCGCTCGGTCATATGCGCGCGGTCGCTGAGGGCGACGCCGTTCCGGCGAATCCACCCGGCCTTGAGATGGCTGGTCTCGACGACCAGGACGTTGCCTTCCCAGGTTCCGGTCGAAAACCCTTGCCAGGTGTGCGGAGCGAATTCCGGCGGATGCGGCCTGCCGTCCATCCAGATTTCCCGCCGCTGTTCCATCCACTGGATGTGCGTGTCGATTTTGGTGACCTGAAATGACGTCGGGTCGTAGTTGAACGTGATGCGCAGGTTGCCGACGCCGCGGAATCCGTACGTCGAGGGATGCGGCTTGCAGGTATGTTCCTCCAGCGTGAGGATGCTGGCGTCCCACGCTTCTGCGCGCGCGCGGCCGGCCTCGTTGATCGGCAGGCCGAGAAAGTCGCCGAGGTCGGGTCCGGCGGCCCGCTCCACCGAATCCTCGTGCATGATGGGCGCCCAGATGCCGGACAGATCCATCTGGGCAAACGCCGGCGTCGCCACGGCCGATGACGCGATGACCGCCAGGGCAATGAGTCCGAGGCGAAGAGACATAGCTAGCCCTCCAACTCGCGCGCTTTGGCCTCCCACTCGGCCATGAATCTGAACACGTTCTCTTTCGGCGGCTGAGGCGCAAACGTCTCGAGCCACCGCACCGGCGCATTGCCGATGTTCTTGAACGAGTGCACACAGCCGACGCCGGTCCAGACGACGTCGCCAGCTTTCAAGTCGTATTGCTTGCCGTCGAGAACGGCGTGGACCTCCCCTTCGAGGATGAAGTACGCCTCCTCGAACGTGTGGTCGTGAAACGCGATGCCGACTCCTGGCTGGTATTCGATGAACAACAGCCGGTGGTGCCGCGCGCCGAAGTCCTCGTCGATCATCCACTTCAGGAACACACCCTCGAGACCGGCGACGGCATTCTTCCGCTCCGCGACGGGCGGAATCTGCGTCGCGTCGAAGTGGCCGAGCAGATTGCCGCGCCGGTCGCTGAGATCCACCGCCGGTGCCGCATCCGCGATTGTTCGGTCCTTCGGGAAGAACGTGTCGCGTTCGGCGCCGACCGGCTTCGGCTGCGGCGCGCACATCTGCAGCCAGCGCACGGCGCCGCCAGCGGCGCGCCACGCATGTGGAGTGCCGACCTTGATCGCCGCGTAGTCACCGGGACGGAGCCGATAGCTCTCCGCTCCGATGGTCAGGATCGGCTCGCCGCGCAGGATGTAAACGCCTTCCTCGAACGAGTGGAGGTGTGGATCGATCGTGCCGCCCGCATCGAGCTGATTGATGCTCAGCCCGGTATGTACGGAGCCGGTGCTGCGGTCGACGAGCGACGCAGCCTTGTAGCCGTGGCTGTGTCCGTCGAACACAGGGACTGGAACGAGTGCGCTGTCGGTAAATCGCCCGAAGTAATGCATGCGTGGTGGCCACGGATTCTATAACGTGTGCCGCGGCATAATCAGGGCCCATGCGAAGAGCCTTGACCGTCCTTCTGCCCTGCATCATTTGCGTCAGCTGTTACCGTCCTGAAAACACGCCAGCCGCAAATACGACCGACAACGCGACGCTCTGGGCGCAAACGCGCGACGCGCTCATCGAGGAGTACCTGAGAGCGCAGCCGGCATTCGCTGTGTATCAGGGCCGGCATGAGTTTGACGGCCAGCTTCCGGACTGGAGCACGGAGGCACTCGGCCGGGAGATCGCACGGCTGAAGGCGGCGCGCGATCGCGCTAGCGGCGTGACCGGGCTGACCGGCGCTGACGCGTTCGAGCGCGACTACCTCGTCAGCCAGTTTGACGACGACCTGTTCTGGCTCGAGGACGTGCAACAGCCGTACGCAAACCCGGCGTTCTACATCGGCACTCTCGATCCATCCCCGTATCTGACTCGCGAGTACGCGCCGCTGGCGACGCGGATGCGCAGCTACATCACGTATGCGCGATCGGTGCAGCGCGCCGCGGCGCAAATCCGCGCCAACCTGCGGCCGCCGCTGGCCCGACCGCTCGTTGAACGCGGCATCTCCGGCTTCGGCGGATACTCGGAGTTCTACCAAACCGACGTGCCGAAGATTTTTGCCAGCGTGACCGAGGCGGCGCTGCAGAAGGAGTTCGCCGAGGCGAACGCGGGGGCGATCAAGGCAATGACGGATCTGACCGCGTGGCTCAGGTCGCAGCTGCCCACCGCAACTGCCAGCTTTGCGCTCGGGGCAGACAAGTTCGCGCGCATGCTGCAGGTGACCGAGAAGGTGACGACGCCGCTGGCCGAACTCGAGGCGGCGGGTCGGGCGGACATGCAACGGAACCAGCAGGCGCTGCGCGACGCGTGCGCGACGTTCGCGCCTGGGGCCACGTTGACCGCCTGCGTGGAGAAGATGAGCGCTAACAAGCCTGCAGGCGGGGTGGTCTCCGGCGCGCGGGCACAACTCGATACGCTGAAGAAGTTCGTGCAGGATTCCGCCGTCGTGTCGATTCCCGGACCCGAGCAGGCGCTCGTCGAACAGGCGCCGCCCTACAACAGCTCGAACGTCGGCTACATCGATATCCCCGGGCCGTACGAGAAACAACTGCCGTCGACGTATTACATCGCCGCGCCGGATCCCTCGTGGTCGGCTGCCGAGCGGCAGAATTACGTCGCCGGCAAAGCGTTCCTGCTGTTCGTCTCCGCCCACGAGGTGTGGCCGGGCCACTTCCTTCAGTACCTGCACGCGAACCGCACGAAGTCGTTGGTCGGCCGTCTGTTCGTCGGCTATGCGTTTGCAGAAGGCTGGGCGCACTACGCAGAAGAACTGATGTGGGAGATGGGATTCGGCGACGGCGACGCCGAGACGCACATCGGCCAACTGCGCAATGCGCTGATGCGCAACGCGCGCTTTCTATCCGCAATCGGATTGCACACGAAGGGCATGACCGTCGACGAGTCCGAACGCCTCTTCCGCGAGGACGCCTTCATGGACGTCGGCAACGCACGGCAGCAGGCCCGCCGTGGCACCTACGATCCTGGTTACCTCTCCTACACGATGGGCAAGCTGATGATTCGCAAGCTGCGCGACGACTGGTCAGCGTCACGCGGTGGCAGGAAGGCGTGGCGCGAGTTCCACGACACGTTTCTCACGTATGGGGGCCCGCCTATTCCAATGGTGCGACAGCAGATGCTGCCGACCGGCGGGAGTCTGTTCTAACGAAACGACACGCCGAGGCACCGAGGCACTGAGCTTACGAATCTTCCCGGTGTCTCGGTGTCTCAGCGTGTCGTGATCAGCAACTATTGCGGCGCCTCTATCGGTTTCCCGTCCGGCCCGATCGGGACGGGCACGCGGTTCGAGATCGGCTTGATCGACTTCAGGTAGGCAAAGATCGCCTTCAGATCCTCGTCCGGCAGCATCCCGTACCAATTCCACGGCATCGGCGGCAGGATCGGCCGTGACGTCCCCATGTGTTTCCCCTTCTTCAGCGCGTCGAGGAACATCTGCTCGGTCCAGATGCCGATGCCGGTGTTCTGGTCCGGCGTGAGATTGGCCGCAAACGAGACGCCCCACGCACCGGTCCACGCCGTCAGGTGTTCGTTGATGTGGATCTGCCACGGACTCTTCGGATCGTTCTTCAGCGGCGCGGTGATCTTGATGTCCTGCGGGTGGCCCGACAGCGCCAGATCAAGATTCGCCTCCGGACCGTTCGGCCCGATCTTCTTCGGCGTATGGCAATCGTGGCAGCCGCCACCGATGACGAGCATCCTGCCGCGTTCGATCTGCGCCTGACCTGTCAGCGGCGCCGGCGTGCTGGCGGTCTCGCCGGCAGCCGGAGCTTCCGCGGCTTTGGTGCATCCTGACAATGCGATGGCCACCGGCAGCGACGCCAGCAGCACGAGGGTACGCCTGACCATCAATCTCTTCTCCTTTACTCGACCTTGATGCTTATGGTTTGACACATGCCTTCAACAGCACGATGCAGGTCGTCGCCGACTTCGACGGCGAACTTGTGATCTCCGGGCGTCAGCGCCATCTCGATGTTGTTGCTGCCGGTGCCGAAGTGGATCCACTGCCCCGCCGTGCCGGGCTTCGCGCCTGCCTCGGCCTTCGGGATCGTGGTCCCCGGCGCCAGGCAGTCCGTATCGACGCCGAGGTGGAAGTGGCCCATGTTCGGCCGCGCTTCCTTCGCGTCTTTCGGGACGGGTGAAATCTGATAGTTGTCGGTGGCGAAGACGAACTTCGTTGTCGTCTTCGATGAGACGGTGGCGCCGTCCTTCGGCTCGACAAAGTAGACGCGCATCGCCTGATGCCCTTCATGTGATTCGCTCGACGCGGCCGGCGTCGCGCTCGTCTCGGAGGTTTCCTGCTTGGGTGCCTCGGACCGGCACGCGATGGTCAGGCCCAGTGCCGCCGCCACACCAATGACGACCAGTCGATCAGCCATTCAAGCTCCTTTGTCCGCCTGACCGGCGGTGGGATGCATGTCGGTGAAAGCCGAAAATGCCGGGCGGCATTATAAGATGGCTGCGGTTTGTTCCTGCGGCATCTCTTCTCGACAGACCATAAGGTCATCGGCCTTCTCTACGGGTTCACCAGCCTGTTCTTCCTGCTGGTCGGATTCGTGCTCGTGGTGATCATGCGCTGGCAGCTGGCCTACCCTGGTCGGACCGCATGGATCGCCCCGGAGATCTACAACGGACTCGGCGCGCTGCACGGCACCATCATGGTGTTCCTCGGCGTCGTGCCGCTGGCGGTCGGCGCCTTCGGCAACTACCTGGTGCCGCTGCAGATCGGCGCGCCGGACATGGCGTTCCCGCGAATCAACCTCGCCAGCTGGTGGTTCTACGCCGTCGGCGGCGTGATCATGCTCGCCAGCTTCGTCGCGCCAGGCGGGGCGCCGATGTCGGGCTGGACGTCGTATCCGCCGCTCGCCGACTTCGCTCCGTCCGGACAGACCTTCTGGTTGTTCGGCATGTTGTGCCTGATCTTTTCGTCGCTGCTCGGCGCCCTGAATTTCATTACGACCATCGTGCAGCTGCGAGCCCCCGGACTGACGTGGTTCCGCCTCCCCTTCTTCGTGTGGGCGCAGTTCATCACCGCGTTTCTACTGCTGCTCGCCTTCCCCGCGCTGCAGGCCGCGGCGGTTCTGCAGGGTATGGATCGGATGGCGGGAACGAGCTTCTTCCTGCCGAGCGGTCTCGTCGTGAGCGGCCAGCGGATCGAAGCCTCCGGCGACGGGAACGTGCTGCTGTGGCAGCACCTGTTCTGGTTCCTCGCCCACCCTGAGGTCTACGTCCTCGTCCTTCCGGCGATGGGCATCATCGCCGAGGTGATCACCACAAACATCCGCAAGCCGCTCTGGGGCTATCGGTTGATGGTGTATTCGCTGTTCGTGCTCGGCTTCCTCTCTTTCGTGGTGTGGGCGCACCACATGTTCCTGACCGGCATGGGCACGACCATCAGCGCGTTTTTCCAGGCAACGACGATGATCATCTCGATTCCGTCGGTGATCATCCTGAGCGCGCTGATCCTCGCGCTGTACGGCGGCTCGATCCGCTTCAACACGCCGATGCTCTTCGCGCTCGCGTTCATGCCGATGTTCGGCCTCGGCGGTCTGACCGGTCTGCCGCTCGGCCTCGCCGCCACCGACATTCCGCTGCACGACACGAACTACGTCGTCGGCCACTTCCACTATCTGGTGGCGCCGGGCACGATCTTCGCGCTGTTCGCCGGCATCTATCACTGGTTCCCGAAGATCACCGGCCGGCTGATGAACGAGACGCTGGGCAAGATTCACTTCGCTGGTTCGCTGGTGACGATGAACCTGATCTTCTTCCCGATGCTGATCCAGGGCCTGTCGGGCGTAAACCGGCGACTGTGGGATGGTGGCGCGACGTATCAGTTCGCCGAGCCCGTCCGGTTCCTGAACACCGTGATGTCGCATTCGGCGTTCCTGCTCGGCTTCTTCCAACTCTTCTTCATCGTCAACCTGTTCATGAGCATCCGCCGCGGACGCGCGACGAACAACAACCCCTGGGAAGCGACGACGCTCGAGTGGGCAACGCCGACGCCGCCGCTGGCGCACGGCAACTTCGAGCAGGCGCCACGCGCGTATCGCAGCCCGTACGAGTACAGCGTGCCCGGGGCGTCCAGGGACTTCGTGCCGCAGAACCAGCGGGATGGAGAGGTCGGCACGTGAGTGAAGTGAGAAATGCAAAATTCAAAATGCAAAATGCAAAAAAAGAGGCGCAATTCGAATTTTTGCATTTTGCCTTTTGCATTTTGAATTACCGGATTCCATGAGCACAGACGCGCTCCCCTACACCACCACCATCCGGCCCGACACGGGATTGACGAATCCCAAGCTGGGGATCTGGTTGTTCCTGGCTTCGGAGGTGATGCTCTTCGGGTCGCTCTTCTCCGCCTATGCGCTGCTGCGCACCGGAGCGCCGTCCTGGCCGGATCAGTCGGCGACATTGAGCGTGCCGCTGGCGACCCTGAACACGATCATCCTGATCAGCTCGTCGGTGACGATGGTGCTGGCGTGGGCCGGGGCGGCAAGCGGCAAGCTGTCCCGGTACCGGCTCTACATGGGGATGACGCTGCTCGGCGGCGCGCTCTTTCTCGTCGTCAAAGCATTCGAGTACGGCGAGAAGTTCTCACATGGTCTGTATCCGTCGACGAACAACTTCCTCGCGCTCTACTTCACCTTGACCGGGTTGCACGCGCTGCATGTGATCGGCGGCATGATCGTCAACGCGTATCTGCTCGGGCCCGGCACGCGCATGTGGACGCGCGATCACCTGCGGTTCACGAACCGGGTCGAAATCGCCGGGATCTACTGGCATTTCGTTGACGTTGTCTGGATTTTCCTGTTCCCGGTGCTCTATCTGCTATGAGCTCGCCGAACCCGACCACGCACGCCGTCAACGTTCGCCCCTACCTGGTGATATTCGCCACGCTGCTCGCGCTGACGATCATCACAGTCGCGGTGGCGTCGCTGAAGCTCGGCGAGAGCACGACCGTGCTGGTGGCGATTTCAATCGCCACGACCAAGGCGGCACTCGTGGCGATGTTCTTCATGCACCTCAAGGGTGAGAAGCCGATGATCTTCTGGCCGTTGGGGCTGACAGCCGTCCTGTTCGCCTCGTTATTTGCATTCGTGCTATGGACGGAGGGCGACCATCTGTTCGGCACGCGCTTCATGGACGCGTTTGGCACGTCGCCGACGGCGTCTTCGCCAGGACGTGAACATTGATGTGCCCGGTCTGTTTCAGCGGCGCTGACCCGGTCACGCGCGAGACGCTCAATGCGGGGATCGGCGTGCTCATGGCCGTGACCGTCATCGTGCTCGGGTTGTTCGCGCGCTTCTTCATCAGGCTCGCGCGCCGTTCCCGTGCGGCGGCACACCTCGTCGATCACGCAGTGTCCGGCCAAGGGCGAGGCAGGAGGGCTGCCTGATGCTCGACGTCCTGACCTGGCTCGGGCTGCCGGTCGCGGCCTCCGCGCACGCCGCCGAGGTCGATCGCATCATGGTGCTCGTCCACTGGCTGATGGTGGCGCTGTTCGTCGGCTGGAGCACCTTCTTCGTCTACGTCCTGCTTCGGTTCCGTCGCGGCCGCCATCCGCGTGCGTCCTACGCCGGCGCGCGTGGACGCTTTGCCAGCGTGGTCGAGGTGGGCGTGCTCGTCTCGGAAATCGTCCTGCTGGCGTTCTTCTCGATTCCGTTCTGGAGCGCGAACGTCGACGCCAAGCCCCCCGACAACCCGATCGAAGTTCGCGTCGTTGCCGAGCAGTTCTCGTGGAATTTCCATTACCCCGGCGCTGACGGCAAGTTCGGCCGCACCGCCATTTCGCTGGTCGAGCCGGAAAATCCGCTCGGTCTCGACCGTCGAGACCCGGCGGCGAAGGACGACGTCACCACCATCAACCAGCTCTTCCTGCCGGTGGGCCGCACCGCGCTGATCCACCTCTCCAGCAAGGACGTGGTGCACAGCCTCGGAATGCCGCAGATGCGGGTGAAGCAGGACGCGATTCCCGGCATCGTCCAGCCCGTGTGGTTTACGCCGACGCGCACCGGCCGCTGGGAGATTGCCTGCTCGCAGTTGTGCGGATTGGCGCACTACCGGATGCGCGCGTTCTACACGATCCAGTCACCGGAGCAGTTCCAGGCGTGGCTGGACGAAGAAGCGCAGGCTTTACAGCCCCAATAGATCGTTCGAGACGTTCGAGACGTTCGAGACGTTCGAGACGTTCGAGAACGATTCGAACGATTCGAACGATTCGAACGGATTAGGCCGCGGGCTTGAAGCTGAACGCGGCCGTTGCTGCCGGCGCGGCATCCGAGATTGTCACCTGCTGCGTCTGCGTTCCCAGGCGCTCGTGCCAGGCTTCGATCGTGTAGGTCCCCGGCTTCAACCCCTTAATCTCGAACGTCCCGTCGTCTTTGCTGACCGCGAAGAACGGGCTGGTGACGACGTTCGCGTACGCGCGCATCCAGCCGTGCACGTCGCACTGGAACGAGACCCCGATTTCCGGTTTGGTGAACGTCTTCGTAACCGACGGCGACTTCTCGTTCGGCTGGCCGAAGTTGAATTCCTCATTCGCCTTGGGGATCGCGTGGATGTTATGCAAGGTCGGGTCGCTGTTCTTGATCTCGACGGGCTGACCGACGAAAACGCCGAAGACATGCGGCTCGTACCGGCAGCCCATCTGGTCGAGCACGACGGGCGTCGTGGGCGTTTCGTAGACGGCGTTGCCAAGACCGTCCTTGACGTAGACAAAGACGTTTTTCAGCCCTTTATCCGCGGAGACGATGGTCGATTCAGACAGCGATTGCGGCCCAGGCTTGCAGTTGGGATCGGCGGCCATCTTCAGCGGTGTACGCGCCGGCGGCTCGCCATCGAACGTGATTTTTCCCGTGACGGTGCCGGGACCGTCGGCTTTAGCGGTCGCTGCCGGCCGTTCAGGAGTGCTGCTGCCGCCGCCGCACGCTGCCGCCAACGACGCGGCAAGAGCAACAACCAGCCAGAGCGATGAGTAGCGATTCGACATTCCGCCAATTCTATCGGACGCCCGCCAGCTCGTGCACGCTCGCACCGGCCACCTCGTGCACCTTTCGCCCCGTTTGCAGCCGTCGCCCCTTGCGCCTCTTGCACGTCTTGGAAAATGATTAACGGCTCCGGCCACGGCAGGAACGCTGCAGGAACACGCCTAACTATCACAGAGGACTACATGGCCACGAAGATCGTTGACAAGATGCTTCCGACCACGATGGTCGGCTCATACCCGCGACCGTCCTGGTACACCCACCAGCTGCTCGGACGCGACATTCGGGTTGCATTCAAGGAAGTCAGGTTCGAGGAAGAGTACGACGACGCCGTGGCGACGGTCGTTCGCGACCAGGAAACCGCCGGACTCGACATCGTGACCGACGGCAACATGTGGTACGACGACTACGTCGGCGCCATCGGCGCGTTCTGCTGGTACATGTACGAGCGCATCGGCGGGTTCGAGCAGTCGCGTGAGCAGCATCCGTCGACGATCGGCGCGGCCGATCGCAACCGAGTCGTTGAAATCCTCGACGACTGGGGCGGCGTCATTAACAGCGGTCCCGTGAAGCACGGGCCGATTCGCCTGGCCGACCTGTTCAAGATCACCAAACGGTTCGCGACGCGGCCGATCAAGGTCTCCGTCGGCGCCGGCCCCGTCAACCTGGCGTGGCACGTCTACTTCAAGCACTACAAGGACGCCAAGGAACTGAGCTACGCCCTGGTGCCCATCTTCAACAAGGAGATGAAGGACCTGGTCGAAGCCGGCGCGCAGTACCTGCAGATCGAGGACCTCGGCGCCTGGCTGCCGCTCTTCACCGGCAACAAGGACGACTACAAGTGGATCCGCGACGTGATCGAGAAGTGCTGCGAGGGCGTCAATGCCAAGATCGGCTGGCACTTCTGCTTCGGGAACGCCTGGGGCAACGACATCCTCAGCGGCAGCTTCCCCGAGGGCTATCAGACGGTGCTGCCGTACTTCTTCGAGACCAAGGGGATCGACGAATTCGTGCTCGACTATGCGAACCGCGAGATGAAGGGCATCGAGTTCATGAAGAACCTGCCGAAGAACGTCGGCCTGCAGTGCGGAGTGCTCGACATCCGCACCAATATGATCGAGTCGCCGCAGACGGTCGCCGAACGGATTCGCAAGGTGCTTGCGGTCGTGCCGCCCGACAAGCTGACGCTCAGCACGGACTGCGGTATGAAGCCGCTGTCGCGTTATGTGGCAAAGGCGAAGCTGAAGGCGCTCGTGGATGGCGCCGCCATCGTTCGCGGCGAACTGATGGGTGCCAGGTAAAGGAGCTTTCATGGCAGACAAGAAGGTAATTGCGGTCATCGGATCGACCGGCCAGCAGGGCGGCAGTCTCGTCCGCGCGATCCTCGCCGATCCGAACGGCGGATTTGCGGCGCGCGCGATCACGCGCGATACCAGCAAGGACAAGGCAAAGGCGCTGGCGGCGGCAGGCGCCGAGGTCGTCTCCGGCAATCTCGACGACGTCGAGAGCCTGAAGAAGGCGTTCGCCGGCGCCTATGGCGTCTTCGTGGTGACGAACTTCTGGGAATCGTTCTCCGGCGACCGCGAGAAGGCGCAGGCGAAGAACGCTGCCGAAGCAGCCAAGGCGGCGGGCGTGAAGCACGTCATCTGGTCGACCCTCGAGGACACCCGCCAGTTCGTGTCGGCCGACGACCAGCGGATGCCGATGCTGCAGGAGAAGTACCGCGTGCCGCACTTCGACGCCAAGGGCGAAGCGAACGCGTATTTCAAGGACGTGCCGACGACGTTCCTCATCACGTCGTTCTACTGGGACAACTTCTATATGTTCGGCCTCGGTCCCAAGAAGGGCGAGGACGGCACCTACGGGTGGACGCTGCCGATGGGCAACGAGAAGCTCCCGGGGATGGCGGCGGAGGACATCGGCAAGGTCGCCTACGGCATCTTCAAGGCGGGACAGCAGTACGTCGGCAAGACCGTCGGCGTCGCCGGCGAGTTCCTGACCGTCAACGAGATGTGCCAGAAGATCGAGAAGGGCCTGGGCATCTCGCCGGTCAAGTACAACGCGGTCGAACCGGACGCCTATCGCAAGTTCGGCTTCCCGGGCGCCGACGAACTCGGCAACATGTTCCAGATGGATCGCGACTTCGCCAGGGAGATGATGGCAAACCGTAATCTGGACGAAGCGCGGAAGCTCAATCCGCAGCTGCAGACGTTCGATCAGTTCCTGGCGAAGAACAAACAGGCGGTGGTCGCGTCGACGGAGCCCGTGCCGGCGGCCTAGTTTGTGGTTGGATAGCTGGTGGTTCGTAGTTGACCGCTGCGAACCGCCAGCTACTTCGGCGGCAGCTTTTCCCTTAACTCCTCGATCCAGTTCAGCGAGACGGTTATCGCCGCCGGCGGAGCCTTCGAGCCTTCGCTCGACGCGCCCTCTTTGATCATGAGGAACCGCTTGCCGTCGCGGGAGACGTCAAACGTACGACCCTGGCCCGGCGTCGCAATCGTCGGCCAATCGAACAGCCGGACAGGTGTGCGAGCGGCGAAGGTCGGCATGTCGTCGTACGCCACTGCCATGATGGTGCCCTTCAGCGTCGCGTAGAACAATTCCTTTCCACCACGACTCCACGCTGGCCGGTCGCCGCCGTCGTCACCGGACACCTTCCATGTCCCCTGCAGACTGGGGAACGGCTGGACGAACACCTGGCGTCGGCCACCCTGCTCGGCGACGTAGGCGATCCAGCGCCCATCGGGCGAAATCTCCGGGTGCAGCTCCGGGGCCATCGATGCGATGAACGGCTCGGTCTTCGTTGCCGGTTTCGCTGGCTGGCCCGCAGCGGCGTCCAGGCGCAGGAGCATCAGATCGAGGTTGCCGGTGGTAATACCCTGCTCCACCAGCACGACGGCCTTTCCATCCGGCGAGATGGTGGGGATGAATTGCTGGTTCCTGCTGTCTGTTATCCGTTCCGCCGCCCCGACGCCGTCAGCGCGCTGTGCGTAGAGATTCGCCGGACCGTCGCGCTGGGAGAAGAAGAGCAGCCGCTCGCCGTTGGGGTACCAGACTGGCCCGCCGTCCTGGGCGGCAGTAAACGTAATCTGCCGCAATGCTTGTGTACGGAAGTCGTAGACGTAAATGTCGCGCTGCTGATCGTCGATAGACACGGCGAGTCGCGAGTCGTCACCGGAGAGCCGCGGCAGCCCGTACCCTCTCAGCGGCGCTTCCTTGATTGGCGTTTCTGCTCCGTGCCGATCGACCCATACCAGCGAGCGCGGCGCAGCCGTCCCCGCGACCCCGCCCGAAAGATGGACGAGCGAACCGGTGCGTGACGTCGAAAACTGTGCCGCGCCGTTGTTCGTCATCGCGACCTGGTCAATGACGGGCACGGGATCGCCGACCGCTTCAAAGCGATCCTGGTCGAACCGCACCGCACGTAGCGTCGCGCCGACGGCGTAGACGACGTATCCGTTCACGTACTCAGCGCTGCTCCCGCCTCGCACGACGGTCTTGTACGAACCCGTCTGCAGATCCAGCACCGCGATCTCCGCGTTGTCGGCCGACGCGCCCTTCGTAATCGTGAACAGAACCCCTTTCCCGTTCGGCAGGTACGAGGGGAAAAGGTGTTCGACCTCTCCGTGTTTCGAGTTCGGTTTAGTCAGGATTTTCGGATCGCCACCGCTCGCCGACACGCTCATCAAGCCGGTCGCGGCGTCTGTCGTGGCAAACACGATGGTCTGGTCCGCGCCCCAGGTCGCACCCCGTGGTGCACCGCCGGTTCGAGTGACCATCACCGGCGGTCCGCCGGTCACGGAAACCTTCTGGATCTCCTGAGTCGATCGGGTGGTGAAGCCGATCCACCTGCCGTCGGGCGACCAGAACGGAAACCGCGCTTCGGTCACAGTCCGCATCGGTTCGGCATCGAGGCGATCGAACTTACGCAGCGTCAACTGGCCCTGGCCGGCGATGTACACGAGGGTCAGACCGTCGGGCGCCAGCGCGAGCTGACGATCGGTGTTCGTTGGCCCGAATAGCAGGTCGGGCGGTGGAATCACCACGAAGCGCATCGTCGGCGATGCAGTTTCGGGGCGGCGCATCAGCGCCCAAATCACGGCACTCGCCGCGGCCAGCAGGACAATCAGGGCCGCAGCGAAGGCGGCCAGCCGGCGCCGCGCCGCCGCCGCACCTGGTAACGCTCTGGCGTGTCTGGGTTCACCCAGCAGGTAACCGACGACGGCAATGTCCGCGAGCCGCTGCTTGCGATCTTTGGCCAGGCAGCCGGTCAGAATGTCGCGCAGATACGCAGGCGTGCTGCGCGACAGCGCCTTCCAGTCCGGATCACCGCGCAGGATGCCGGCGAGCGTATCCGAGGCGTCCTCGCCTTCGAACGCGCGCTTCCCCGTCAGCATCTCGAACAGCACGCAGCCGAACGCCCACACATCCGAGCGCTTGTCGGCGGGCCTTCCCTTCGCCTGCTCCGGACTCATGTAGGCGGCAGTGCCGAGGATGAAGCCGGCTTCGGTCATCGCCAACGATAGCGTCGGCGACAGCGTCCCGCCGGGAAGGCTCGACTGCGCCGCCGGCGCCGTTTCCATCGCCTTGGCCAGACCGAAGTCGAGCACCTTCACGTGGCCGTCGGCGGTCAGCGCGATATTCGCCGGCTTCAGATCGCGATGGACGATCCCCTTGTCGTGCGCTGCCTGCAGCGCCTCGGCGATCTGCTTCGCAATGGCCACTGCCTCACTGATTGGGAGCGCACCGCCGCGCGCGATGCGATCCGCCAGCGTTTCCCCGTCGACCAGCTCGAGGACGAGGAACTGCGTGTCGGCGACCGTATCGACACCGTAAATGGCGGCAATGTGCGGGTGATTCAGCGCCGCCAGCAGCTGCGCCTCACGCTCGAAGCGGGCGAGGCGATCTCGATCGGTCGCCAGCGACTCGGGGAGAACCTTGATGGCGACGTCGCGCTGCAGCTTCGTGTCGCGCGCGCGGTACACCTCGCCCATGCCGCCGGCGCCGAGGGAGCCGAGGACTTCATACGAGCCGAGACGCTGGCCCGAGGTAAGCGCCATGTTGCGATGACTGTGCCCGGCGAGTATTACCGCGGCAGCCGCGCCGGATCGTATACGACTCCGCCCTTCATCACACGGTGAATCCGACGCACGGCGCGGATGTCGTCGAGCGGATTGGCATCGAGAATCAGCAGGTCGGCGTGCTTTCCCGCCTCGATGCTGCCCAGCTGTTTGTCCTGCCCGATCATGCGCGCCGCGTTGATCGTCGCCGCGCGCAGGACGTCCACCGGCTTCAAGCCGGCGTCGACCATCAACTCGAGCTCGAGCTGCGTCGCGGCCCCGAGGAATACACCAAAGAAACCGCTGTCGGTTCCCATCACGATCGGAATCCCGGCGTCGGCAACCGACTTGAGGTTCGCCCTCAGCACGGCCAGATGGTCCCGCGTGTAGGCGGTGTTGTTGAAAATCGATTGAAAGAGCTTCGCGCCTGCGCCAGAGGTGTAGGCCGAGTACACCGCCGGCGGCTGCAGCCCGAGTTGATCCCAGTACGGCGCCTGACGCTTGGCCCATGCCGAGATGTCGGCCACGTCCTCGAACAGACCCAGGGTCGGCACATAGACGGCGCTGTTGCGCTTCACCAGCGCCAAGAACTCCTGGTCGACGGGCTCGTCGATGATTCCGTGGAGCAGGCCGTCGACACCGGCACGCAGTGCGTCCTTCGCCTGCGACAGCTGCGGCGAGTGCACATACACCTTGAGGCTCTGTTTGTGCGCCTCGTCGACGATCGCCTGCAGCACGTCGATGTTCATCAACGGCAGAAGGCGCGAGGATGCCCAGCGTGCGTCGTCGCGCACGATCTTGATCGCATCGACGTTGAGCGCCTTCAGCTTGCGCACGGCCGCCTGCGCCTCGGCGGGCGTCGTCGGTTTGAAGCTTCCGGCGCTCAGCGCGTCGCCTTCAACCGTGATGCTTGGACCGGTGCCGAAGAACCGCGGGTTCGGCGAGGTGTCGGCGGCCGCGGCGGCCTTCAGCTGCGTAAACTCGGCCTCGCTGAGCTGTGGATCGAAGACCGTCGTGACACCGACGCTGAGCATGCGGGCAAGATTGGCGACAACGTTCTGTTTCGTCTGCAGACCGCCATCGCCGAGGTGGTTGTGCATGTCGGCAAGGCCCGGCATCACGAACTTGCCGCGGCCGTCGACGGTCTCGGCATTCGACGGTGCCTTGAAAGTTGCTGCGGTACCGACCTGCGTGATCCGTGAACCGGTGATGACGATGACGGCGTTGGCGAGCGGAGCGCCGGCGGGGTTGATCAGCGTGGCGCCAGTGATGACCTTCATGTCCTGCGCGCGCACTGCAACACCGAGCGGCGCAAGCGTCAGAACGATCAGGAGAAGATTCCGCCTCATCGGCGCGAATTCTAATCCAGGAATGGTGTTCATTAATCTCGCTTGACCGAGAGACATCGTGCATCCACGATTCCCTCGGTGCGACGACTCTTACCGTTCGCGATCGTTTTGCTGGCATGTCCGGCCTTTCCTCAGACACCGGGCAAGGCATCGTTTGTGGTGTACGAGAAGAACCAGCGGATTGGCACGCTCGAGACGACCGTGTCGCGATCGGCAGACGGCTGGCGAATCCAGGGCTCAACGCGGACAACCGGCTCTGTCCCCGTCACGATCGTCAACCTCGATCTGCTTTACAGTCCGACCTGGTTCGGCCGCTTCATGACGATGGAGATGAAGGCGCCGGACGACGTGATCGTGCACGTCGCCGTGGTGCGGGCGACGGCGCAAACCGACGTCGTCCGCGCGACAGAGGCGCGTTTCCAGTCGCACAGCGTGTCGCCGAACACGATTCTGCTGCCCGAGCGCGCGTACGGCGCCTACGAAGCCGTCGCCGCGCGCCTCGCCATCAGCGCTGATGGCGACCTGCCGCTGTTCGTGCCGCCAATCGGCGAGACTCGCGCGACCGTCGACGCGATCGCGAGCGAAGCGGTGCAGACAACAACAGGGTCGATTCGGGCAACGCACTACACGGTGACGGAGATTCGAGAGCGTCCGACGCGTGTCGATCTGTGGGCCGATCGCGGACGCCTGCTGCGGCTCGACCTGCCGCGCGCGCAAATCTCCATCGTCCGCGCGGATATCCAACGCTAGGCCAGCCGGTGTGTCGGGGGCGATCGCAATCGCGTCGAAACGCCCGCTCGCCGCTCTCAAGCCAAAGCGGTGACTCGTCCGCCTGACGGCGGAAGCCACGGGAACGGGTTCGAGCGACCTGAACGATATACAATCTCCCCCGCCCACGGCGGGCCAATTTCCTCGAGGACGCATGGATTCATTTCTCCAGTCGCTCCAGCAGAGCGGGTTTGCGCGCTTCATCGGCGAGTCAGGGTCTCTCCTTGGGTATCCAACCGTCCTGTTCCTCCACACACTCGGTCTCGGCGCCGTCGCCGGACTCAACGCCGGCATCGATCTCCGCCTTCTAGGCTTCGGCGCACGCATTCCGCTGGCTCCGCTCGAACGACTGTTTCCGATGATGTGGTGGGGCTTCGCCGTCAGCGCGGCTTCCGGCCTGGCGTTGCTTATTGCCGACCCGGTCACCAAGCTGCACCAGACGGTCTTCTACGTGAAACTGCTCTTTGTTGCGCTCGGCGTGGTAAACATGCAGATGATCCGGACGCGGATCTTCCGCAACCCGGCGGTCATCGGCGGCGTGCTGCCATCGAGCGCCCGTGGCCTGGCGATCCTCTCGCTCTTCTTCTGGATCGCAGCAACGACGGCCGGTCGCCTGATCGCCTATCTCTGAGGAGCTGCGGCCATGACTCTTGCTCACGTTCATCTCCTCCTCAATCACGTACCGACGATCGGCACCGCGATTGGACTCACGCTGTTCATCATTTCGTTCTTCCGCCGCAACGACGATGTGCGACGGGTCGCGCTCGAGGTGCTCTATGTCGTCGCGCTGCTGACGATTCCGGCGTACTTGAGCGGCGTCTCGGCACGCGAAACGCTGCTGAACAACCCTGACATCAACCAGCCGTTCGTCAACGCCCACTGGGACGTTGCCGTGCTCGCGTTCGTCCTGATGCTGTTTACCGGCGCCTTCTCGTGGCTGGCGCTCTGGCAGTATCGGCGCACCGCGCGCTGGGTCCCGGCCGTGACGTTCATCGTCTTCCTGCTGTCCGCGCTCGGTTTTGCGGTGTCGGCCCGCGCCGCCAACCTTGGCGGAGAGATCCACCATCCCGAGATACTCGTCGACGCCACGGTGCCGGCGGGTGAGGGTGGACTCGGCACCGATCCCTTCTTCATCAACGCCGAAGCCGTCGGGCACTGGGTTACCGATCGCACCTACGTCTGGCCCACCAGCGAGACACTGCACTTCATCGGTCTCTGGCTGATCTTCGGGATCATCCTGATCGTGAACCTGCGCCTGCTCGGTGTGATGCGTTCGATTCCCTACTCCGCCGTGCACCGGTTGCTGCCGTGGGCGGCAATCGGGTTCGCGATGAACACGATCACTGGAATGCTGTTTGTGACAGCGACGCCCGATCAGTACGCCGAGAACATCTCATTCCTGTGGAAGATCATCTTTCTGATGATCGCCGGCCTCAATCTGCTGTACGCGACCGTGTTCGAAGGCCCATGGCACGTCGAGGCCAACCAGAGCGCGCCGATGCGGGTACGGCTGGCAGGGGTATCGGCGATCCTGGCGTGGGGGCTGGTGATGTATTTCGGCCGCATGCTGCCTTTCCTGGGGAACGCTTTCTGAGGCAACAGTTTTCAGAATTCAGAATTCAGAATTCAGGATGCAGAAGCAGACGCCAAACGGATGCGCCGCGTAAGCGCCCGTCATTCTGCATTCTGAATTCAGCACCCTGAATTCCGGAGTATCTACTTGGAACTCGCCGTCACGGTCAGCAGTATCACCCTCGTCGCGGTCGTCGTCGCCTTTCTCGTTGGCTATCTGATCGACAAGAGCAGCGAAGTGTAGCGGCCGGGAACAGACGGGCGCAGGCGGGGTCTAAGCGACAAGTGGCTGCCCACCGCCTCGTCGTCGCTGTTCTCGTCCTGCTCGGTTCGGGCTCAGCCTACAGCCAGTCGCCCCCGGCCGAGCTGTCATTCGAGGTCGTTTCGATCAAGCGCAACGTTTCGGCTGACACCGACGGCTACGCCAGAATCGAACCAGGCTCACGTTTCGTCGCGGTGAACGTGCCGACGATGATGATCGTCAGGCAGGCTTACGGCCTGCCGGCCTTCCAGATCGGTGACGCACCGGAGTGGCTCAGCGGCGAGCGCTACGACATCCTGGCCAAAGCCCCGGATGGCGTCGAGACATTCCCGAACATGGCAACGCTCTTACGCTCGCTGCTCCGAGACCGGTTTGGATTTCAGGGGCACACCGAGCGGCGCGATATGGCGACCTACGATCTGGTCGTCGCCCGTCCCGACCGACGGCTCGGACCGGGCCTGCACCAGGCATCTCTGGACTGCGGCGCCAGAACGACGGGCGCGGTGCCACCGCCAGGACCGTCTGGTGAAGAACAGTGCGGCATCACCGGAGGACCAGGGCGCATCACAGTCCGCGGCTACTCGATGCAGCGCATCGCAGGAACACTCGCCTCGTCTCTGCAGCGGGTTGTCGTCGACAAGACGGGTCTGACAGGACCGTGGAATCTCGAAATCCGTTTCACGCCGGATCAGCCATCCGTATTGAACGGCGCTGTGGTCACGCCATCGCCGGATGCGCCTTCGCTCTTCACGGCGGTTCAGGAACAGCTCGGACTCAAGCTCGAGCCGTCGCGTGGACCCGTTGACATGCTCGTCATCGACCGCGTCGCGCGACCCACAACGGACTGAACGCTCATTGCACCGACTGCGTCAGTGTGATTGCACCGATCGCCGACAGACCGCATTGCACCAACCGGCGGCAGCTCCGATCGCACCTACTTCCCTACGTAATGCCTTGAGCTCTTCTCGTTTTCGAGGCAGATGAACTCGAGCATCTCGGTGTCCACCATCAGCCGTTGTGTCAGCGACACGCTCCACGGCCGGGTATACGCCTTCGGATCGTCAACGGTGATGTCGATCGTCAGCGTACCGTAGTTCGGGCGCCGAAAGCGCTCCGTCACCCTGCCGGCATCGGTCAGCGGGCTGCCATTGACGTCCAGCCAGCCACCGTCGCGGAAGTTCGTCGTGTCGACGACGAGCGCGTCGCCATCCCAGCGGCCGCGTGAATAGCCGTACCACCAGGGCTGCGGATCGTTGTCGGGCGCGGGACGGCCGTCCATGTGGATTTGACGAACGCCATAATTCGCTTCGTAGAGAAACACCACCAGCGACGGCGTCTGGACGATGCGGCGCGGATCGGGATGGGTGTGCAGCTGCATCAGTCCGAGCGGCAAACAATGGGCGTCGGGATTGTCCTTGCCGTTCTCGGCCATTCGCTGCTGCTTCAGCGCCAGCGCCCATGGCTGGAGCGGCACGCCGCCCGGCAGGCGCTCGCCGATGTCGCGGAACTCGCTGATCAGCGATGGTGGCCGGTCGTCGAAGAACTGTGCGTTGACCGACCGCGCCGGCGAATCACCGGGCTTCCTGAAGTTCTCCCAGATACCCGAGAGGTCCGGCTTTCCGTCCGGTGTTCGCGGGGCGGGCGCATTCAGGTCCGGCTTGCCATCTGCGGCGCGGGGAACTCCCGGCACCGTATAGCGCGGCCACTGCGCAAACAGCGACGGAACGCACGCCCACACGAGCAAGGCGACGACGATGAGCTGCCTGATCACGGCAGGAGGCTACCCGGATCGCGACCGGAATGAAAGAGCGGTATAACGTACGCAACTGGAGGTTGTATGGTTGAGCAACTCCGCACGTTCAGGCGATTGATCGTCGTCATCGCTGCCGCTGGTCTGCTGTCCGCTGCCACGCTGACGGCACATCACGGCTGGAGCAACTACGGCACCGAAGAGTTCTCGCTGACCGGCACGGTCGACACGACCGTCAGCTACGCCGGTCCGCACGCGACGATGAGGGTGCGCGCCGACGGTCAGGTGTGGAACATCGTCATGTCGGCGGGCAATCGAGTGGCGGCTGCCGGTCTCAAGGAAGGCGGGATTCCTGTCGGATCGCAGGTCACCGTCGAAGGTCACCGTCACCGTGACCCGAAGGTGTTCGAGGTCAAGACCGAACGGGTGAAGTGGAACGGCAAGTTGTTCAACGTCTATCCTGACCGGACGTAGGTAGCCGCTTTACCCGCGCACCGGCGGGACTCTCGAGGGCCTTCTGCAGTTCTTCGAATTTGTCTGCAGCGGGATTCTCCACGCCAACGAGGATGTTCCCGTCGGTGACCTCCGGATCATAAATACCGCGGCTGCGCCCTAAACCGGCGGTGACGACCAGTCCAATCACCGTCGCCAGAATGGCGCCGAGCATCGTCAGCTCGAAGATGATGATCAAGTTCGGCCACCAGGCGTAGATCGGCAGCCCGCCGACGTTGATTGGCCACGACATCTCGGTGATCCATGTCAGGCCGAATGCGCTCGCCATGCCGAGCAGGCCGCCTCCACACGCGATCCACCATAGCCAGTTCCGCTTGTCGATGTGCCCGAACTCGAAGTCCTCCATCGGCTGCGCCGACAGGATGGTGATGTCGCGGTCAGCAAGACCTGTGGCACGCAGGCGGTTGACCGCTTCCTGCGCTGACTGGCCGCTCGCGTACAACCCGTAAACGGCCGTGCCCCGAGCGGAGTCGCTGGCGGTCACAGGTGCAGCTCCCCGAGCGGGTGCTCTTCGGTGGCAGGAGGAATCAGGTCCGGAGACACATGCTCGCCGGCTTTCAGCTCCCACATCGAGATGATCGGCACCACCTTGGCGAACAGGGCGTAGAGCAGAATCATTGCCGCAAACGTCGCCGCCGTGATGATGATCTCGACCGGCTGCGGACTATACGTGCCAAAGCTGTTTGGCAGGTACTTGTGCCCAAGCGCGGGGACGATGATCAGGTAGCGCTCGAGCCACATCCCAAGGACAACTCCGAGCGAGGCGATGATGCAGCCGGTGATCGTGCGAAACCGGCGAATCCCCATCAGCACCAGCGGCAGCACAAAGTTGCAGATGACCATCGTCCAGTAGAGCGGGGCAAACGATTCCCGCTGCGTCCGCCAGAACACGGCCATCTCCGCCGGCTCGTTGCCGTAGTAGGTCACCAGCCGCTCGTTGAATACGAAGTAGCCCCAGAGCAGCGCCATCACCAGCAGCAGCTTGCCGAGGTTCTGAAAGTGCACCGGGTGCAGGTACGCCTCCAGATGCAGGAAGCGACGAAGCGCCGCCATCGCCAGCAGCAGCGCCGCAATGCCGCTGAAGATGGCGCCGGCGACGAAGTAGGGTCCGAAGATCGTCGTCTGCCACATCGGCACGGGCGCCATCGAGAAGTCGAACGACACGATGGTGTGGACCGAGACGGCAACCGGGATGATGGCAATCGCCATGATCTGCATCGCGGTTTCGAGCCGGTGCCACTGCCTCGGCGTCCCCCGCCACCCGAGCGCGAGCACGGAGTAGATGCGCCGACGCGGCCCGGTGGCACGGTCGCGAACGACCGCGAAGTCTGGAATCATCGGCAGAAACAGAAACAGGACGCTGCCGGTGAGGTAGGTGTTGATGGCGAAGAAGTCCCACACCAGCGGCGAACGGAAGTTCGGCCAGATCAGACGCTCGCTCGGGTACGGAAAGAGCCAGAACGCCAGCCACGGTCGGCCGAGGTGAATGATCGGGAACATCGCCCCGATCATCAGCGCGAACACCGTAATCACTTCGGCGCAGCGCGTAACCGGACGCCGCCAGCCGGCGTTCACCAGCCGCAGGATCGCTGAGATCAGCGTGCCGGCGTGGCTGATGCCGATCCAGAAGACGAAGTTGGTGACGTAGAAGCCCCAGAAGACCGGCCAGCGGATGCCGGAGATGCCGAAGCCGAAGAACATCTGGCTGAACCAGCTGATCAGGCCGGCCAGCACCAGCGCCGTCGGCAGCACGACGAGCACGTAGAAGCGCCACGACGTCTGCAGCAGCGGGCGAATGAGGTCGCGGTTGATCTGCTGGTGGGCGGGATGGCTCATACGGAGTCACTGGAATGCAGGATGCAAAATGCAGAATGCAGGATTCGAGCTCCTGGTTCTGCCTGCATGCTGCATTCTGAATTCTGCATTACGCGTCCTTGGACAGGTAAGTGACCTTCGGCTGCGTGCCGAGATCTTCGAGCAGCTTGCTGCCGCGAGGCGACTTCGACAGTCGCGACACCTCGCTTTCGGGATCGCTCAGGTCACCGAAGACCAGCGCCCGCGATGGGCACGCCTGCGCACAGGCGGTCTGCAGCTCGCCGTCCTTGAGCTCACGTTCATCGGCCTTCGCCTGAATCGTTGCGCTCTTGATGCGCTGGACGCAGAACGTGCACTTCTCCATCACGCCGACTTCGCGCAGCGAGACGTCGGGATTGAGCTGCAAGTGCAGTGGCTTGTCCCACGACGGGTTGAAGAAGTCGAAGAAGCGGACGTTGTACGGACACGCGTTTGCGCAGTAGCGGGTGCCGATGCAGCGGTTGTAGACCTGGGCGTTCAGGCCGTCCTGCGTGTGATGGCTGGCGTAGGTCGGACAGACGGGCTCGCACGGCGCGTTGTCGCACTGCTGGCACATCACCGGCCGGAACTTCAGCGTCACGTCCGGAAAGTCGCCTTCCCAGTAACGTTCGACCCTGATCCAGTGCTTGGCGCGCCCGCGGGCGGCCTGGTCGGCGCCGACGGTCGAGATGTTGTTTTCGGCGTGGCACGCCGTGACGCACGCACCGCAGCCGGTGCAGCGATCGAGATCGACGGCCATCCCCCATCTAGGCATCGCAGCTCCCAACTACCAACTACCAACTACCAACTACCAACTTCCAATAGAGGCTCAACGTCCGCGTTCGACGTGCTCACGCATCTCGCCGGCAAAAAGAACGAGACGCCCGTCCGGCTCGCCGACGCGCGCGATCGTCACGCGCGTAGCCGCCCACGCGACGGCGTCCGTGTTGTCGACGGTCACCGGCGCCAGCAGATCGACCGGGTTCTCGCCGCGTCCGCTGGCATAGCGCGTAAACGTCGCATGTCCCTGGCCGGCCGGCATCGCCAGCACGTCGGGTGCAATGCCTGGCGACAGATACGCTGCCGTACGCAGCTTGCCGTGCTGCGATGTCACCTCGACGATGTCGCCCTGCGCGATGCCGAGCTTTGCCGCGGCAGCCGGATTGATCTCGACCCAGCAGCTCCACATTGCCGACGTCAGCGGATCCGGCATCTCCTGGAGCCACGGCAGATGTGCGAGCGATCCGTCCAGGAACTGATTCGACGGATACGGAAGAAAGTGAAACGGGTACTGGTTCGGATCGCCGTCGAAGTCGGGATCCTTCCGGCCGGAGGCGGAAGCCACATCTGATGAACCCTCAGGCTTCCCCGGCGCGCCGGAGCCCCGCAGGAGCGAAGGGCGCAGCCGGACCAACGGCGCTGGCAGATCCCCCCACCAACCACCCTTTTCCTGGGCGTCCGTCCACGCATCCACGCCTTCAGTCATCGATGGCAGCGTCGCGAACGTTGCGGTCAGCATCTCTTCGAATGTCTGCCATGGAAGTTCGACCGGCTTTTCCAGTTGCCGTCCAATCTCGAGCAGGACATCCGGCGTGCTGCGCGTCTGATGCAGGGGCTTCATCACTGCCGGCGCCGCGCTGACGACTGCCATCGCCGATCCCGATTCGGGGACGGATTCCGCCCACGACTCGAGGAACGAGTGATCCGGCAGGATGATGTCCGCCAGGATGCTCGTCTCGTCGAGAAAGCTGCCGCAGCTGACGATGAACGGGACCTTGCTGAGGGCGTCACGGACTTTCCAGCCGCGGGGGGTGGTGAAGACTGGGTTCACGCCGTCAATCATCAGCGCCTGCGTCGCTCCGGCATCCCCGGCGAGGAGATCCTCGGCAAGCTTCTGCAGCGTCCGGGCGCCGGACGCGGGCTTGCCGGAGAGCTTTGCGGCGGCGGCGACATTCAGCTGCGGCGTAAACGCGAACCCGCCTGGCTTGCCGACGGCGCCCAGCACCGCATTCAACGCATTGATGGCCGACGCGTTGAACAGTCCGTTGGTCTGCGCCAGCGCGGCGCCGCCAATGATCGCCAGCGACGGTGTCCGCTCTTTGAGCTCCCGTGCAATCCGCTCGACGCGCGCGGCGGCCACGCCGGTAGCCTGTTCGACGACGTCAGGCGTGTATTCTGCGGCGGCGCCTTCCTTCACTGCGTTTGCGAGTCCGAGCGCGAGCACCCCCTCCGTACCCGGGCGGATGGCGATCCACTCGTCGGCGCTCGCGCCGGTCTGTGACATGCGCGATTCCACCTGCACGAAGTGGCCGCGGACGCCGCGCGTGCCCTGGCGCATCTCGCCGTACGCCCGCGCGTGCGACACCGGCGCGTTCCACGTGCCGAGCACGTCGGCGCCGAAATTCAACAGATAGCGCGTGTTTGCCAGGTCGAACGTCGGCAGCTGTTCAACGCCGAAGCTGATGCCGTTCGCCCGCCGCAGCACCGCATCCCCGAACAACTCGTATTGAACCGGCGGCGGTGCCCCGAAGCGTGACAGGAACTCGGCAATGAGCGCGCTGCGGTGACCCTCCCCGCCGCGGCCGATGAACGAGAGTGATTGTGTGGTACCCGCGGTCGCGAGCTCATTGAGCTTGGCGACGACCTCGGCGATCGCTGCGTCCCAGGTGATCGCCTCGTAGCTGCCGTCGCCGCGGTTTCCCTTCCGCTTCAGCGGCTGCGTGATGCGATCCGGATGGTAGGTGACCTGAATGGCGGCCTGTCCGCGAGCACAGAGTCCGCCGCGGTTGATCGGATGATCCGGACTGCCTTCGAGCTTCTTCGCCGCCAGGATCTGTACGACTCCCGCCTTGCCGTCGCGAACGACGTCGGCGTCGGCATCCATCACGCGGACGGTCAGCCCGCAACCCGACGCGCACAAGGGGCACACGCTCGGCTTCCAGACCGCCTGTCCGGGCACGATGTCTTCATCCGGCACGAACCGCAGCAGCTGGTGATCCGGGTTGCCGCAGCTCGCCAGAGCGGCGGTGCCACCCGAAACGGCTGTGAGCTTGATGAACGATCGGCGATCCATCAGCGGTCTTCCCGAAATGCGGAATGCAGAATGCAGACTGCAGGCAATGTCTTGCTGTCGTCTGCATTCTGCATTCTGAATTCTGAATTCTGCATTTCCTGCCGCACTAGAAATGACATGTGAGGCAATCTACTGGCGCTTTCCGCTGGTTGTGACAGTTCACGCAGAAGCCCATGTTGACATCGACGTTGCGCTGGGCGACGGTGCCGCCGGCGATATTGCCGTGGCAGTAGGCACAATCCACGTTGGCGCGGATGTGCGGCGCATGGTTGAAGCGGACGTGGGCCTGCTGCGTGTAGCCGAAGACCCGCTGCCATACGAAATCCTCGCCACGCATGCGCATCGCCGTGAGCTGTTTGATCCGCGGTCGATCGGTCGCGATGGTGTTGTGGCAGACCATGCAGGTGCGCACGCTCGGCAGTCCCGCGACCGGGCCCGTCGTCACCGCCTCGTGGCAGTACTCCGTGCAGGCGATCTTCTTGCCAACATGGATGTTGTGTGGAAACTCGAGCGGCTGCTGCGGTGCGGGACGGCTGTCGAAGAAGTCCCCGACTGCCTGACCCACTGTCGCCCGCGCGGTCGTGAAGATCTCGGTACTCTGGCCGGGCAGGGCGGGCCCGCGCGACACCGCCGCCTGGGGGGTGGTGTCGAGGAGCCGGCAGCCGATGCTGCCGGCCAGGATCAGCGCGCCAAGGATGAGAGCGCTGCGCACCTCGTTACTTGGCGCCCGCTTTCTTGGTGGTCTTGGTGGATGCCGGCGTTGCAGGGGCTGGCTTGGCGGCTCCGGCCGGACCGATGCTGCGGATGTAGTCGACGATCTGCCAGACATCCTTTTCGGTCAGCGTCCCCTTCATGCCCACCATCCCCGCGTCCTTGGCCTTGCCCTGAGCGGACGGAGCGCCGTTCCAGATGACCGCGAAGATTTCGCCATCGCTGGAGCCGTGATCCCACTTGGCGTCGGTCAGATCCGCCGGCTTCGGATCCTTCGGCGCCAGCGGGCCGTCACCTTTTCCGCGCAGCCCGTGGCAGTGGCGGCAGTTCTTGTTATAGAGAGCGCGCCCGGCCGTAATCGACGCCGGGGTCGACGGAACGGGGTTCTTCCGCGCCGCCAGCTTCGGGTCACCACCTCGCTTCTGCGCATTCACCGTGCCCACGCTCAACGCTGCTGCGAACACCGCCGCCACCAGTACCAAAACCCAGCGCATCGTCCTAATCGTCTCCCGCAGAATGAGTTCGGAGTGATTGCAAACCTCGGAAGTTTACTTCAGTTGATGAGGTCTGCGAACCTGACAAAGAATTCACGAGAAGTTCAGAAACCCGCAACCCGCCTTCGTCCTAACATGTCGAGCTATATGCGAATTTCTCATCTCTTAAGACTCGGCGTTTTGCTGTTTGCCGTTGTTGTGGTTGCGACCGTCGGATGCAAGAAGTCGGAGCCTGCGGCCGCCGCGCCGTCTGCGGGTGACCCGCCCCCCTTCGTTGCCAATGGAACGATCAAGGACCTGATGTTGAACGTCGTCGACCGGCAGGCGGACGTGGTGTGGCAGTCGGTGACCACGGTTGCCAGCGACAAGGGGCTCGTGGAAACCAAGCCCAAGAACGACGAAGAGTGGGCGTCTGTGAAGGCCGGTGCGATCACTCTCGCCGAAGCGGCGAACCTGTTGATGGTCCCCGGACGGCACGTGGCACGGCCGGGCGAGAAGTCCGACACTCCAGGTGTCGAGCTCGAGCCCGCGGAAATGGAAGAACTCATCACGAAGGATCCGCACGCGTTCTATCAGCGGGCGCGCGCGCTTTATGACGCGGCCATGCTGGCCGCAGACGCCGCGGAGCACAAGGACGCCGAGAAGGTCTTCGAGATCGGCGAGAACATCGAGCGGGCGTGCGAAAACTGCCACCGGCAGTACTGGTATCCGAACGAGAAGATTCCGGATCTTCCCGCGGCGAAATGATCCACGGGCGGCAAACCGGCGACACAGGGAGGCACTGAGCTACCGAGAACGTCAATGAAGAATCCTCGGTGCCCCGGCGCCTCGGTGTGTTGGCTCGCGAGTGTCGTTATCGCGGCACTCGCGCTGGCGCAGTGCAACTCGAAGCCTGCGCCGGCGCCGGCAGCCGCCGCCGTCGACACGCAGCTGACGCCCGTCCTCTCCGTCAAGGAGCTGATGGAGCACGTCATCGATCCGACGGCGGACTGGATTTTCGACGCCGCCGTCATCGACATCAACAGCAAGGGCATCCAGACGACGGTTCCTGTCAGCGACGAGGAGTGGCTCAAGGTCGAACGCGGCGCCATGCTGCTGGCCGAGTCCTCCAATCTCCTCAAGATGTCGCGCCCGATGGAGCCGGCCGGCGGCGATAACGCTCCGCCGCGGCCGGGTGAACCGGCACCGGAACTGTCGGCGCCGGAGATCGAAGCCAAAGTCAACGCCAACCGCGGTCTGTGGAACAGTCACGCGGATGAATTGCGAAAGGTCGCTCTCGACTCACTGAAGATCGTGAAGGCGAGAGATACCGAAGGGCTGTTTCAGATCGGCAGCGCCATCGACAAGGCGTGCGAGAACTGCCACCTGGAGTTCTGGTATCCCGGCGACAAACAGGCAGTACTCGACGATCAGAAGAAGAAAGTGACGTACCAGAAGTAGCTAGGGCACGAACACCGCACCCCACGGCCGATCGCCGACTTTCACCTTCGCCTTCACCATCCGGCTCTCGACATCCACAATCGACACATCGTTCGACGGCCCGTTCGCCGTGAAGAGCGTCTTTCCGTCCGGCGTCACCGCCACGCCCCACGGCCTGTCGCCGACTTCGACTGAGCCGACCGGCTGGTTAGTCTTCGTATCGATGATGAACACGTGCTTGCCGCGCCCGGTGGTGATGAAGACATGTGCGCCGTCGGGTGCCGATACGGAACCCATCGGACGAACCATGTCACCGGACAGCTTGATGGTGGTCAGGACCGTATGCTTCATCGCGTCCACGACCCAGACGCCGCCGTCGTTTTCAGCCGTCACGTAGGCGCGAGTACTATCCGGGAGAAACGCAGTCGAACGCGGGCGGCGGCCGACCTTGAAGGTCTTGATCGGCTTGAGCCCCTCGGCGTCGATGGCGGTCACCTGTGCGTCCTCTTCGGACGTCACGTAGACGACCTTACCGTCCGGCCTCAACTCGACACCCTCCGGCTCGCCGCCCACCTTGAACGTCGCCAGCACCTTTCCGTCGGCAATCGATACGACGGTCAGTTCCCCCTTGTCCTCGTTCGCGACGAACAGCTTCGAGCCGTCTTTGCTCACAGCGGCCTGCTCGGGATCGGAACCTGCCGAAATGACCCGCAGCAGTTTCTGATCGGCGACGCTGACGACGCCGACGCCGTCGGCCTTCCTGTCGGGGGGTGGCAGCTTGCTCTCGTCCACACCGGGCGGGGCAATCGGAGAGCCGCTCAGCGCCACAAACAGCGTTGACCCGTCGGGACTCAGCTCGATACCGCGCGGACGCTTGCCGACCGGAATCGTTGCGATCACCCGCGCGGCCGCCACGTCGATGACGCTGATGTCGCCGCCATTCTCATTGGTGACGAACAGTCGTCCCGCTGCAGGCGGGGCAGGCGCCGGCGCTGGCGCCGGGGTTGAGGTGGAAGACGGCTGCGGCTCACGCGAACACGCAGTGAAGACGAGCGCGGCCATGCTGATAATCAGAAGGCGCATGGCCGCGAATTCTAACGCTGTCAGGCAGAATTCAGAATGCGGGATGCAGCAGCGGACCTGAATTCTGCATTCTGCACTCTGAAGTCATCATTTCGCAGGCTGCCTTGGTCCCGGCTGAGCCGGTGACGGTTTCGCCTGCGGTACGACCGGTTGCGCCGTGTTGCTCGGGGTGGGTTCGACCTTGCCGACGCGCTTTACGCTGCCGGTATCGAGCGTCACGCCCTTCTGGTTGATCGTCTGGAAAAACAGCTCGTCGCCCGTAATCTCCATCAGCATGAACGTATAGTCACTGTCGTTGCCGTACGCGGTCAGGTCCGTCTTCGACAAGTCGCCCTTCCGCAATTTGGCCGACGACCCGATGGTGAAGTAGGCGATGCCCTTCTGCGGCTTGATGCGCTCGTAGAAGTGCTCGTGCCCCGACAGCACGACGTTGACGCCATATTTCAGGAATACCGGCTCGAGCAGTCCGCGCTGGAGTTCGGCCGAGCCGTGTGTTTCACCCGACGAGTACAGCGGGTGATGGAAGAACATGATCTTCCATTCGGAACCGCTCGCGGCCAACTCCTTGTTCAGCCAGTCAAGCTGCTTTTCGTCCACGTAATTGCTGTCCAAGGCGAAGAACCGCACGCCGTTCTTCGGCCGGAAGCTGTAGTAGCGCTCACCATTCATGTTGAACGGCTTGTAGTTGCGCTGCAGCGCAGCATCGTCGTGATTGCCGAGTGCCGCGTAGAACTTCACGCCAGCGTCGAGCAGCGGTTTGTACGGGAGACCGAACTTCTTGTCGAAGTCCTTCGGCTTTTCGCCGCCGTACAGGTTGTCGCCCATCATCACGACGAAATCGTACTGAAACCGAGTCCGCCACGACGCGAGTTCGTCGGCGATCAGTTTCTGTTCGCTGCCGCCGGTGCCCGAATCGCCGATGACGGCGAACTTGAGCGAGCCGGCCTTGTTGGGCAGCCGCAGCTCCTGCCCCGCCATCGAGAGCGGCAACCCGGCAATGAGCACCGCGAGAATCAGCAATCGACGCATATTCCCCTCCGACCTATCTGATCACGTTCAACGCGTAATCGACGATGACGTCGGCGTCTTCGTCCAGCAGAATCAAATGCTTATCGATGATTCGGAACTGCAGCGGTTCCGGCAGCGTCGGCAGATTGACGAGCAGATTGGCCGGGACGGTCGGCACCGGTGCGCCATCGGGATACTTGGCGTTCACCTTGAACGACACGTTCGTCGGCGCGTCGTCCTTGATGATCTCCTTGGCGTCGTGGCCGTCATCGCCCTTCAGCTCCGGATACAACAGACGACGGAACTCCGCGACGATCGGCGGAGCGAACACATCACCTTGCTTGGCACCGACGCGTGCAGCACGAATGCTCACCGCCATGCCGTCCTGAGCGGCCTTGATCTTTGCCGGGTCCTTCGTCTCCTTCAGCGCCGGGGCGTCTTTCACCGCCTCCTTGCGCAGCTTCATGTACGCGTCAACGCGCGCCTTGAAGTCCTGCAGGATCGCTGCGTGTGAATTGACACTCGTCCCCGTCGTCGGCACCGCTGTCGTCGGCTGCTTCTGATCCGGCACGGGAGTCGCGGACTTTGCCGGCGGAGCCTGCTGCGGTGTCTGCGCCTGCTCTGTCGCTTGGCCCGCGGTGGCGGTCGGCGCCTGAGCAAGCAGCGGTTGCGGCGCCTGCGAGTCGTCTGTTGGCGCGCCGTTGCACGACGCGGCCAGGATGGCGATCGACAGTAATCGGCTGACCTTCATGTAGCTCTCCTGTAGGTGCAACGCGTCTGTAACCCAGATGCACGCACCCAGCACGGAAACTACACAATTTGTGCCGGAAAAAAGCGCGGCTGTAGCGGCCATCGACCGTCAGAATTGAAATCGGAGGAGGCGACCCGGCCTTGTGGTGGCGAGTCAATTACACAATTACAAGGCTGAGGTTGGAGTCGCGCGACAACACGAGCGCTTCCTCTAGAAGCCGACAACGAAGCTGACGCGCGCCGTCCGCGGTACCGACGGATGCGTACGAATGTCCTCGATCCCGCCAATCGGCTCGCCCGGCAACCGTGAAGCAAACAAGTAGTCGATGTCGCTGACCCTGGCATCGAGCACGTTGAACACGTCGAGATTGACGCGCACGTTTTTGACCAGCGAGAAAGAAAGTGAAGTTCGAATGAGGGACAGGTCGTAACCCATCCCAAACCGGCGTCGATGGCACCCTGCGGCATCGCCTCGGTGGCGTTCCACTTGGCCTTGTAGCCCATGACGGTAAGAGAGAACCCGTTCCGGTTGTCGCCGATCGTGTAGCGGGCGACGCCGTTCCACTTCCGCTGGCGTGAGGTGATTGCGCCCTGGCTGGCTGATGATGCGATGCCGACCCGAAGAGTTCCTGAAGAATTGGTGGCCAGCCGATTCTGACGAATTCTTCAGAAAACCCGTCAGGAACTCTTCAGATGCACGCGCGCTTCTCTTTGATACTGTGAGCGGGATTTTCATCACGTCCGAACCTCACGTCTAACAGTTGAAAGGACGCTTATGATGCGGATTGCACGGATCGCGGCTGGCGCCGTCCTGGTGCTGGGCGGCTCGACTGCATACGCCCAGGCACCTCAGGCAGCTCAGGCCCCCGCGCCGATGAACATGGCTGATCACCGTGGCGGACTGTCGGGAACAGTTCGCCAGGCGAACGGCAGCGCCGGTGCTGGCCTGAGCCTTCGCGCCATCAACGTGGACAACAACGCCGAGTTCACGGCAACGACCGACGCTCAAGGTGCGTTCGCGTTCCCCGCGCTCCCGGTCGGCAAATACAACGTGACGGTGCAGTCAGCGGGCCTGATCGTCTACCGGCAGAACGGTGTTGAAGTCGCGATGGATCGCACGTCGCCCCTCGACATCTCGCTCGGTCAGGCCGGCGCGGCGCAGCTCGCCGACGCCGAGCGTCAGGAATTGATGCAGCGCATTGCCACGCTCGAGCAGCGCCTCACCGATCTGGAGACGTCGGCGGTGCTGTCAGAGCCGGAGACGCGTGTCCGCAAGGTGGACGTGTTCATCGATCCGACCACCGGCAACATCGTCGACGAAGGCACGCCCGGCGCCAAGGAGGAGGTCTCGTACCAGCGCGAGCGCGTCTATCGCCGCCAGACCATCAGCGAAAAGATTGACGAAGCGCTTGAAGGAGCGGACGAACGCAAAGTAGCGGTGGGCGTGGACGCGGCGCTGGGCACACAGTTCTCCAACCACACACGCGGCAACATCGATCCGGCGGGCAATCACGCATACGCCCTGGCGTCGGCCGATCTGTTCTTCACCGCCGGCATCGCGCAGTACACGATCTTCTTCGCCGACATCGTCGGCCTCAGCGGCGCGCCGCCGGACGCGGAGATTCCTTCGCTGACGCTGCTGAATGGCTACACCGCGCGGCTCGTGCGGCAGAACGAGTTGAACCTGCGCGAGGCGTGGCTGCGCACCGAGCTGTTCAAGCAGCGACTGGCGTTGACGGCGGGCCGTCTCGACCTGACGAACTACTTCGATCAGAACCTCTTCGCCAACGACGAGACGACGCAGTTCCTCAGCGATGCGCTGGTGAACAATCAGATGCTCGGATTGACCAGCAACGGAACCGGCGTCGCGGCGGAGTACGATCCGAAGAACGGCTTCCGCGCCAAGTTCGGCTTCCAGCAGAGCAACACCGACGCGACCAACCTTTCGGATTCGCTGTTCACCCTCAGCGAACTGGGCTATACGTTCACGCCGTTCTCGCTGCCGGAAGGCACCTACCGGTTCTGGTTCCGGACCGACAACAGTGAAGCAAACGCCAACCGGAAGGGCTACGGCCTGAGCGTGGACCAGAAGCTGAGCCCGATCGTCGGCGTCTTCGCCCGCTACGGCACGCAGCAGACGCCGCTGCCGGACCGCGATCACTTCTACAGCGCCGGCCTGAGCTTCCAGAACGGACTGGTGTTCAATCCGCGCGACGCGTGGGGAGTCGGATACGCGAGAATGGATCTGACCAGCGGCGAGAAGGAGGATCTCGTCGAGGGGTATTACAACTTTCGGCTGACGGAGCGGCTGCGTCTCTCATTTCATCTGACCAGCGTGCTCGACCGGCCGGACAGCGAGACGAAATTCGGCTACCTGCTCCCCGGCATTCGATTCCAGGCAGCTTTCTAGGCGGATCGGAGAAATCATTATGGTCAGCATTCCTCGGACAGTTCTCGGGACCGCGGCTCTGGCGGCATGTCTGGCGGCCACTGGATCGACGCTGGTGGCGCAGGACGTCAAGATCACGGATCCCACGTCGGTGGTGATGATCGTCAATCGCGATTCGAACGACATCGCCTTCATGGATCGCAAGACGAACAAGCTGGTCGGCAAGACGTTCCTCGGCAACAACGTCAATCCGCACATGGTGATGATGTCGCCCGACGGCCGCTACGTCGTCACCGGCGGTACGCGCGCCAACAAGGCCTACATCATCGACACGCGGACGCTGCAGCTGGTGAAGACGATCCCGGTGGACATCGCCCCGGAACACCTCGCCTTTTCACCTGACGGGCGCTGGTACTACCAGGGCAACCCGGACGGCGATTCGATCTCGGTCATCGACATGCAGTCGCTGAGCAAGATCAAGACGATCCCCGGATTCGCCGAGCCGCTGAACGTCACCTTCACACCGGACGGTTCCAAGGCGTATATCGGCAACTACGGCGGCCACTGGATTGGCGTCGTTGACGTCCGCCGCCACGAGCTGCTCAAGAAGATCCAGGTGGGCGACGTGCCAGGGGTCTCGAAGCTCGACCCGCAGAAGTATCTCGGCGAGATCCATGGTGTCTCGAACGCGACGATCACCAACGACGGCCGCTACCTCTACGCTGCGGACGGCGACCTCGGCATCGTCAGCGTGATTGACACGCGCGACGACAAGGTCATCAAGACGATCCGCGTGGGCGCGGATCCGTGGCGTGCGTACATGAGCCACGACGGCAAGTACGCGGTCGTGGTCAACAACGGCGATCAGACGATCTCGATCATCGACGTCGCCAGCAACAAGGTCGCGGCAACGCTGGAAGCGGGCGAAACGATGACCGGTGTGAACTTCGCCCAGGGGAAGGCGTTCGTCATCAGCGCGCCCGGCTTCGTCTATGTCTACGACATGAAGAGCCTGCGGCCGAAGGGGCGCATCAAGATCGGGACGAACGTCCAGATCGAGACGGCGACGACGGATACGGAAGAGCAGAAGATTTATCTGGCGGAGTCCACCAACCACGAGATCATCGTCATCGACGCCAAAACCGAAGCGTTCCAGCGCGTCGGCAACGTCGGCCTGTATCCGTGGGGTACGCACATCATGGACAGCAAGGATAATTACTGCCACTGACGCCGACGACCTTCCAACTTCCAAATCCCAATTTCCAGGAACGACTCGGTTGGGAGTTGGAAGTTGGAGGTTGGAAGTTGACTGAAGCCGCATGCCTACCCTCCTCCACCGCCCCACCATCGCGATCGCTGCTGCAATACTCGCAACCTCGACGGCGGTTCAGGCACAGGGACCGCGCGCACACACGCGGCCGACGCCCAATCGCTCAACAGGGGTAACGGACTCGCAGGCGTCGGAGCTGACGCTGACGCTGACCGCGGTGGCCGTGCGTCCGATCCAGATCTGGCTGCGGACGGTCGGGACGATCGACGCGGGCGGAAAAACAATCACTGCCACGGTGCCGTCGAGCGGCGCCGGGCGGGTCAAGGTCGGCCAGCGGGTTCGCGCGTTTCCACCGGAGTCGCGATCGTCGATGTATCAGGCGTTCGTGTCAGCGGTGCGCGCTGAAGGCGACCGCACGCGCGTCGTCGTCAACCTCTCGAATCCTGCTCGCGAGGGAAGTGTGCGCTACCTGCTCGAGATCGTCACCGATGATGGCGACAGGCTCTCCGTGCCGAACGAGGCGCTGATCGAACGCGGCGGTACTCGAATCGTCTACGTGCAGGAGGAAGCCGGGCGCTACACGCCGAGGGAAGTGGAAACCGGCGTCCAGGGCGAGCTCTACACCGAGGTGCGCAAAGGGCTCGACGCGGGGCAGCAGGTCGTCACCTTCGGCAGCTTCTTCATCGACGCCGAGCACAAGCTCAAAGGGGCGTCGTAGCCACCGCATGATCGCGCGGATCATCGAGATCGTCATCCGCTTCCGGTATCTCGTCTCGGTGGCCGTCATCGGGCTGGTCGCGCTGAGCGCCTACGCGCTGCGCTCGGCTGCGCTCGACGCCATCCCCGATATTTCCGACCCCCAGATCATCGTCTACGCGAAGTGGCCGCGCAGCCCGCTCGCGCTCGAAACGGAGATTACCGAACCGCTCGTCCGCGCGTTTGCCGGCTCCCCTGACATCCAGTCGATTCGCGGTACCTCGCACATGGGGTACTCGTTCGTCTACGTCATCCTGCAGGATCCGGGGCGGCGCGCCGCGGTCCGCGAGTTCGTCGCCGAACGGCTGAACGCCATTCGGGCGCAGCTGCCCGCCGATGCCGACATCAAGGTCGGTCCGAACGCGAGCAGCATGGGCTGGATCTTTCAGTACGCGGTTGTCGATCGCACCGGGACGATAGACCCGCGCGACCTCCGACTCCTGCATGAGGGCCTGATCAAACCGGCGCTGCAGCTGACACCCGGCGTTGCCGAGGTGGCCTCCGTCGGTGGTCTCGAAAAGCAGTATCAGATCAAGTTGTTCCCGCCGCTGCTGAGCGAACGCGGCATCACGCTCAAGCAGGTGCTGGACTCACTGCAGGGAACGTTTCAGGAGGCCGGCGGCCGCACCATCGAGGTGACGAACCGCGAATACCAGCTGCGCGGCGGCATCGACGCGACGGACATCGACCGCCTCGAGTTCCTCGTGCTTGGCCGCGACCGCGAGGGGAAACCGGTTCAGCTCAAGGACGTCGGCTACCTGCAGGTCGGGTATGACCTGCGGCGCGGCATCGCCGATCTCAACGGCGACGGCGAAGCGGTTGGCGGCATCGCCATCATGGAACAGGGACGAAACGTCCTTGCCGTGACACGGGCGCTCGAAGGGCGGCTGGAAGCCCTGAAGCCGTCGTTGCCGAAAGGCATCGAAATCCTGCCGACCTACGACCGCTCGGCGTTGATCTGGGACACGCTCACCAACTTCTTTCAAGCGCTCGCCTACGAGCTGCTCGTCGTCATCGTCGTCATCGCCTTCGCCCTCAAGAACATCCGTGCCTCGGTTGCTCCCGTCTGCGTGCTGCTGCTCGGCACGCTGTTCACGGCACTGCCGATGTGGGGATTCAACCAGACGATCAATCTGTTCTCGCTCGCCGGTCTGGCCATCGCCATTGGCGAAATGGCCGACGCGACGATCGTCATCGTCGAAAATACGACCGTCCATCTCGCCCGCCATCCTGGTCTCGGGCCGGCTGAAAAGATGCGGCTGATCATCAACGCCACGGCGACGATGACCCGGCCGCTGCTGTTTTCGATGATGATCATCGTCACCTCGTTCCTGCCGATCTTCTTCCTCGGCGAGCGCGAGGGACGGCTGTTCAACCCGCTGGCGTACAGCAAGACGTTCGCGATGGCGTTCTCGACGCTGCTCACGCTGTTCGTCCTGCCCGTGGTGATCGTCTGGGTGTTCAAGCGCCGCGTACCGGCGCCAGCCGCGCACGAGAGCCGTTTCGTGCGGGCCTATCGCCGCAGCCTGACGACCACGATCCGCTACCGCTATCCATTCCTTGCGCTCAGCACAGTGCTGCTGGCCGTGTCGCTCGTCTTCATGCTCCGGTTCGAGAAGGACTACATGCCGGAGATGGACGAAGGTTCGATCCTCTACATGCCGACGACGCTGCCGGGGCTGCCGTCGCGGGAGGCCGGCTGGATCGTCCAGCAGATGGACAAAAAGCTGAAGTCCTTTCCGGAAGTCGCGCGCGTCTTCGGCAAGCTGGGGCGCGCGGACACCGCCACCGATCCGGCGCCGGTCGAGATGATCGAGACGACGGTCATGCTCAAGCCGCGCAGCGAGTGGCGTCCGGGCATGACGAAAGAGAAGCTGGTCGCCGAGATGAACAAGGCGATGCAGATCGTCGGCTACGTCAACAGCTGGACGCAGCCGATCAGCACGCGCGTCATGATGCAGGACACCGGTATTCAGACGCCCGTCGGCATCAAGGTGAAGGGCCGCGATCTCGGCGAGGTGCAGCGGATCGCGCAGGCAGTCGAACAGCTGCTGCGCGACGTCCCCGGCACCCAGTCGGTGATCGCGGAACGGATCTCACAGGGGTATTTCGTCGACGCGCGGCTCGACCTCGAGCGGATGGCGCAGCACGGCGTCACGGTCGACGAGGCCTTGACGACGGTGCGGTTTGCACTGGGCGGCGACAACGCGATGGGCGTGCGTCAGCCGGACAAGACCGTCGTTCCGCTCGCCGTCCAGTACTCACCGGAATACATCGACACGCTCGAGAAAGTCCGGCAGACGCCGGTCATCACGGATGACGGCCGCGCCGTTGCGCTCGCGGACGTCGCCGACGTCTCGGTGCGCGAAGCGCCGGAAATGATCAGAAACGACAACGGCGATCTCGCAGCCTATATCTATCTGTATCTGTCTAACATCACCGCGCCGGAATACGTCGACCGGGCGCGTGCGGTGCTTGGCGACAAGCTGACGCTGCCGCCCGGGTATGCGCTGGAGTGGACGGGTGTGTACCGCTATGCCGAGGATGCGCGATCGAAACTGGCCATCGTCGTGCCGATCACGATCGTCATCATGTTCGGCCTCCTCGTCATGGCGTTCCGCTCCGTCGCAGACAGCTCCCTGATCATGCTGTCGGCGCCATTCGCGCTCGTCGGCGGCGTACTGCTACAGGCCTGGCTGGGCTACTCGATGACTACGGCGGTGATCATCGGGTATGTTTCGCTGTTCGCAGTGGCGATCCAGACCGGCATCATCATGATCGAGTTCATTCGCGAAGCGCTCGTCAACCGCACGTCTGATCAGTCCTACATCGACGCCGTCGTCGAAGGGTCGGTGGCGCGCCTGCGGCCGAAGCTGATGACCGTTGCGACCACCGTGCTCGGGCTGCTGCCGATCATGTTCTCGGCCGGTTCTGGAATGGACATCACGCGCCCGATTGCGACGCCGACATTCGGTGGGATGATTAGTTCCACCCTCTACGTGCTGTTCCTGATTCCGTGCCTGTTTGCGATCGGAGATGACGTGCGGCGCCGCTGGCCGGAACGGTTCGGCCAGCCGGAGCCGGCGCGCACCGCCGCAGGAGAGTCTCCAGCATGAAGCCCGTGGCCCTTTGCCTGTCGATGGCCGTCGTCGTGTCACTCGCGTCGTGCACTCGCGCTGCGGAAGAGTCGAACCTGATCGAACTACAGCGCGTGCATTCCGGCGATCTCGACGTCGTGCTCCTATCCAACGACGGCACGTTGTCTCATGGCAAAGATTCTTTTGTCATCGAGTTCCGTCGGGGCAACGACCTGGTCGACGTCGGGGCCGTGAAAGCGAGCGCGACCATGGTGATGGCGGGGATGGCGCCGATGCTGGGCAGTGTCTTCCTCGAAAAGGGCGACAAACCAGGTCGCTATAAGGCCGACACGGACCTGAGCATGTCCGGCGGCTGGCAGCTCAAGCTCGAGTGGGATGGCCCCGCCGGCAAAGGGAATGCCTCGATGCAAGCGACCGCCGATTAACTCGAACCTCGCGGCCGTTGGTCCTGACGAAAGTGTCAGGAGTTACCCGCGAGTGGGAACGACACGAACGGGTACGCTCTGCTCGAACTGAAATGGATCGCGGCGTCCTTCAACCTCGGCGAACAGCGCCATGCGGAATTCGTATTCACCGGGTGTCGTCGTCACGAGCCCGTAGGTCGTGGTCGCCACCGGCAGCTTGCCGGGGACGCTGTCGTAGTCAACCTTCGTCTCGTGCCCCTTGTCACCGATGAAGTCCGACATGAACGCGCCCTTGTACGACGTCTTGCCGTACGCAGGATACAGATAGACGGATACGGTCACGTTTTTCGCACGTGCACCGGTGCCCGCCTCCAGCACGCACGGCATCTCATCGTCCGAGCGGCAGATGACCGTCTCTGAATCGACCGGTCCCGAGCTGATGATCCACGATGCACGCGGTTCTCCCGTAACCCCCGATGGCTGCGGGGCCACCGTGCGGCCGGCAGAGGCTGCACAGGAACTGCAGAGCATCGCCGCAAGCACGACGCTTCGGATGGTCATGTACGAACAACATGCATCCAGCACGCCACGTCCTGACAAATCTCTGACGTCGAGGTCAGAACGAAAAGTTCAGGAAGACTTCAGGTGCGAGGACAACGAGGGCTCGGTAGGCTCGAAGCATGGGCCTGGTACTCGACATCTGCCGTTATCTTGAAACGACTTCGATCAGCATTGGTATTCGCGAGTCCGCGTGGACATATCCGGTCATCGAGTCGGTGCACGTCCTCAGCCTGACGATCTTCATGGGGCTGCTGCTGCTCTGGGATCTGCGTCTGGTCGGCGTCACGCTGCGTCGCATTCCCGTCTCCCGCATGTGGACGCGCATGTTTCCGTGGATAGGATTGGGCGCGGCACTGATGGTCATCAGCGGACTCCTGTTGTTCTGGTCCGATCCGGTGCGCTTCTACGGCAACGTTTTCTTCCGCATCAAGTTCATCGGCCTGCTGCTGGCGCTCTTGAACGCACTCGCGTTTCACTTCGGAGTCGAGCGTCGGCTCGCTGAGTGGGACACCGCGCCGGTGACTCCTTTGGCGGCGCGATTCGCCGGCGCCGCGTCGATCGTCTTGTGGGTGCTGGTCATCGTGTCCGGACGCTTTGTCGCCTACAACTGGTTCAAACCGCTGGTCTGACCGGCAGGGCACCCCTGCGGGGGTGCCGGCAAACGGATCGTCGTCATGCACACCGCGTTCATCTGGCTTGAACATTCCTGGCTCGGCACGTCGGTCACCAATTCCGTCTGGGCATTCGCCGCAATCGAGACGGGACATCTGCTCGCCCTCGCCATGCTCGGCGGCGCCGTGCTGCTCGTTGATCTGCGAATGCTCGGATGGGGGCTGAAGGACGAGCCGCTGCGCGATCTCGCGCGCACGGCGCAGCCGTGGCTGCTCGCCGGGCTGGCGGGCACGATTGCCACGGGAATACCGCTGCTGGCGTCGCTCGCCGCCAGCAAGTACTACGCGAACGAGGCCTTCCGGCTGAAGATGTACTTCCTTGCCGCGGCGATTCTATTCACGTTCACCATCCGTCGCGCGGTGATTATGCGGGCGGGTGCACGCTGCACGCCTTACCTGCTGAGAGCCGTCGCCCTGCTGTCGGTGCTTCTCTGGTCCGGCGTCGGCATCATGGGACGCGGGATCGGCTTCTACTAATCAGTATCGGCCTCGACGCGACTCAATTCCGCGAGCACAGTGGTTGACTGGTTCGCCACCACGCGGACAGCGCGTGACCAGCTGCTGTAGCCGTCAAGCCGCACGCGTACGGCGCGTGACCCAGCCGGAAGAGACTTCACTACCAGCGGAGTGCGGCCGGCAAGCTCGTTATTGATGAACACGCTGGCGCCGCGTGGTTGAGAGTTCACCACCAGGCTGCCGCGGAAGCCATTGGCCGCGCGGCTGGGTTTCCGCTCTGCCACGGACGGTGGCGGTGACTTCACCTCGTCCGTGATTGTTCCGCTGATTCCGAGGGGAGCCGTCACGGGAACGTTGACCTGCGCGGGCGCGCCGGCGACCGTCGCTGGCTGGATGATCTGAGGCTTGGCAACCATCGGTGTCGGTGCCACGGCCTCACGCGAAAGGCCGAGCGTGATCAGGTTGCCGACAACCACCCCCGATGCGAAAAACCAGATCGGGGCGGCCCTCAGGTAGCCGCGCGGCGCGTGTAGGAGTGTCCTGCGACGGAGCAACTGGTCGCGCCGGGCTGGTACGGACGGTCGCGCCTGCGCCATTGGCAGTGGCGTTACCGGCTGGCTCAAACCGCTCCCGGTCTCGCGATTGAAAGACAGAAGAGGATCGTGCACGCGCGGCAGACCGAAGCAATTCCCGGCCCACGGTGAGTCTGCTGTCTTCCGTCGAATTCCTAGAACCGTCGCGGCCTCAAGTCCATGGGAACGCGACAATGGTCAAGCGCGACATTACAAGCGCCAATCGGCAGTCTACGGCCGAAAGAAGGTCAGCAGGCGCCCTGCTGACATGACGCCAATCCAGGCGCCCAGCGAAATACCTCCTACCAGTCGTGCTGGCAGCGGCGGGGCAACGTTCTCCGCGCTGAACGCTTCCAGCCGCCGAAACACGCGTGTGTAGAAAAACATCACGTTCAGTCCCGCGATGACGATGAAGATGACTTTCCATCGAAACGCGGCGTTGAACAGGTACTGATCGGGTGTCGCGCAGATAAAGCAGATCCCCGTCAGCATATTCACGAGGAACCCGGCGATCCCGAACGGAATGAGCCGGTGCAGGGCGCGCACTGGAACCGCTCGCGCGAAGCCGAGCAGGCGGAGATCGAACATGACAATCGTGCCCGCCAGCAGCGACATGCCGATGAAATGCAGCGACTCGAACGTCGGCCACGCCCAGGTCGAGGTCCGCATGAACTCGCCCATCGGCGTGTAGTAGAGCGTGTTGAGGACGGCTCGCAGGTGATCGTTGAGCCAGTCCCACTCCATGACGATCAACATGACGCATCCACCATGAGACGGGTGCACGTATACGCGAGGAGGCGTCCGGCAGTGATGCTTGCCGCCCAGATCGCCAGCGACGCAGCCGCGAGCACGCGAAGCCTGCGCGGTGCTGTCGCGCCGGCCCCGACGGCGCCGCCGAATACATACCCGCGTATCGCATTCGCCAACACGAGTCCTACCGCGATCAGAAGCAGCTTCAAATAGAAGAGCGGATTCGTCAGCGCCTTGGTCGGATACGCGATCAGCAGCAGCACGCCGGAAACGGCGTTCACCCAGAAGCCGGCCCACATCGCGCGGTAGTAGCGGCGCATGGAGACGAGCGGCACTCCGGGCGCGCCGCCCAGAGCGCGGAAGTCGATGGCGACGTTGGCGCCGACCAGAAATGCCAAACCGACAGTGTGAAGGATGAGGACGAACGGAAAGGCCCAGATCGTCGGCTCCTCACGGAGCCAGACGCCAAGCGGCCAGCCTTCGACCCAGGAGAAGAACGCGTCCACGGGCCGGAATGTTACCCGGTCGCAGGTCGACGGAAATGGCGGGAGAGTGGAAAGGACTAACCGGTAACAAAGAAGAGAACCGGCGGAGCCACGCAGACTCCGCCAATTCCGTAATCCGCTTTCACCTTACCTGTCAGAGCCCGGCTTCGGCGGTTGCTCTTCACCTAGAGCACGACGCATGCCTGCAGGGGACGATAAAAATTCCCTTTGTTTTTGCCGTTCGGCGAGCCGATCGGGTTCCTTATTCGGCCGATTGAATTGGGCCGATCCGGATAGCTGAATTCAGGGGCCTTCGGCCTTGGGCCTCAAACAGCTTGTGGAACAAGCGGTATGAACGGTGACGGCGCCGGCGGCTTCGGCAATTCCCCTTCGGGAATATCGCCTGTATCCGGCCGCAGGTGCTGCCGCATCGACGGTTTGACGGTCGCCAGCAATTCCTTTCGCGTCTTCACCTGGATAGGCCTGCCGACGTAAATCTTGCCCATCCGCGCCATCAGCGCCTCTGGCATGGCGCCGGCGAACATGAACATCGGCCACGTAAACCCGGGGCCGTTCAGCTTGCGCAGCTTCCAAGCCCACAGCACAAGTGCACCGATGCGCCATGCCGCCGGACCCCACCAGCTGTTCTGCCCGGGGCGCAGATTCATCTTCCAGCACTTCATCATCAACTGCCACTGCAGCGGCGACAGTTCGCGCGTCTCGGCGACGCCCTTCTTCTTCTCCATCCGCGTGTCGTGGAGCGGCGTGAAGATCGACGGGATGAAGAACGCAAACAGGCCGCGGCGTTCCACCTCGTAAATCAGGTCGATCGTTGCGCGGACGTCCTCGTCGGTTTCTCCCGGGTTGCCAATGATCAACGTCATCGCCGGGAACCAGTTGTATTTGTTGAGGACCTCGAGTCCGCGGATCACCACGCTCGGCCACTCGTCGATCGGGAAGGGAACGCCCTTGCTCGGCATCACCTGCTTGGCGATGCGGATCGATCCAGTCTCCAACCCGATCAACGGGACGAGCGCCTTGTGCTTCGGGTGCGTGCTGAGCACCGGCAGGTGAATCGGACTCTTGTCGAGGAGCTTATCGGACAGTTTTTCGATCAGCACCGGATCGACGACGGCCGGAGCGATCGTCGCGTGACTGAGCACATGCTGTTCGACCCCGGGGGTGTCGACGACCTGCGCGTACAAATCAAGCAGCGCCTCCCGGTTCGGGAAGTAGAAGGGCGTGTTCGTATGCACCTGCCCCCAGATGAACATGTCTTCCGTCGCCAGCGAGATCTGCTTGTTGCCTTCGCGAACGTTGGCGCGCACCGCAGCGAGAATCTTGTCCTTCGGCAGGTCGATCTGCGGGTTCAGATCCGGCACGCAGAACTGACACCGGCGCCCGCACCCGGTCGTCATCTCGACCACACCGAACGTCGTGCGCTTGTCCGGGAACAGGATGGCATCGCGTGTCGTCGGGTGGGCGACGTCGATCTGCTGCGGCAGCGGCTGGCCGGCGAGCGCCTGATCGAAGAGCGCCAGCGTCTGCTCTGACTCGCTGCGGCCTTCGACCACACAGTCGACGCTCAATTCCTCGAAGGAATTCGTCTGCGTGATCTGCCACCCGCCCGAGCCACCGACGATGACCTTGAAATTCGCCCGGAACGGGCTCGACTTGACGCGGGCAAACAGGTCGCGGGCGTAATGCGAATTAATCGGCTGCTTTGCCGACCCGAAAATCGAGGTGTAGACTCCGGCCGCGAAGGTGACGCCAAGCGGGTTGTGCGTCGACACCGCGACGACGCGCGTGTCGGGGCCGATGAACTTGTCGAGATCCTGCGGGTAGCAGCACACGAGGTCCGACGCCGGAAACCGCCTGAGCAGCGACTTCTCGAGCACGCGCACGCCGGCCGGCATATATCGCGCGCTGCCATCGTCGTTGTACTCGACATCGCGCCACTTCGGGTACTTCTTGTTGAGGATGCCTTCGAGCCACATCGGCAGCGAGGCCATGCTCATCTGAATGAAATAGCCCGCGTGGTCGATGATTTCCGTCAGCGGCGCGGTGAGGACGATACGCGCGCCCGCGCCTTCGCGCGCAACGCCTTCGCGCGAACTTCGGCCGGGTGTCTCAGCCTGATCCAATCGAGCGACCTCCCGCAAGGGACCGATTATTGACCAGCCTTTTGGCATTTCGCACGGAAAGTCGCCAAACGGGCCGAATCCGGCGGCGAACTGGCGTGCAGCGGCGACGGCCGTCGCGATCGGGAGCGAACCCACCTTCCAGTAAGCTAGTGGGCTCGGCAATGGACCCGCAGCATCTCGCGCTTCTCGCCATCACCTTCGTCGCTGCCATCGTCAACGGCGCACTCGGGTACGGGTTTTCGTCGATCACTGTTCCGCTGGGCCTGCTGTTTCTGACCAACCGTGTTCTCAACCCCGCCCTCGTCCCAATAGAGGTGGCCCTCAACGCCTACGTGCTATGGGTCAACCGGCAGTCGCTTCCCAACGTCTGGCGGCGGGTGCTGCCGATCGTCGTCGGGCTTCTGCCGGGCGTGGCACTGGGGACGGCCATCGTGTCGCAGGTCAATCCGGGATGGCTGAAGTTCTGGACATTCCTCGTGCTGCTGCCGCTGATTCTCGTGCAGGCAGCGGGGTTCCGACGGCCAATCAAATCTGAGCGATCCGTCGGCCTCGGATTTGGCGTTGGTGTCGGCGTTCTCTACTCCGTAACGACGATTTCCGGGCCGCCGCTCGCGGTCATGCTGAGCAACCAGGGGTTCGCGAAGCGGGACTTCCGGGCAGCGCTGGGATTCATCCGCCTCGCTGAATCCTCTTTCACCGCGGTTGCCTACGCGGGGGCTGGACTCTACAGCGCAGCGAGCCTCGGGCTGGTGCCGTACATCGTGCCCGGCATTGCTGTTGGCGTACCGATCGGCGCTGCACTCATCCAGCGCATCAGGCCCGAGACATTCCGTCGCATCTGTATGAGTTTCGACGCGTGGATTGTCGGCTTCGGCCTCTCCAATCTGCTCAAGGACCTGCAACTCGTCGAGAGCAACCTCGCCTTTCTCGTTCTGGTCGGCGTCGTTCTGCTCGATACCTGGCTGCTCTATCGATTCTTTACCGTGCAGCTGCCGACGGTGAAGCGCGCGGAGGCGCTGCGGCATATGCACAGCGCGCCGGCGGATTCCTGATTCTCTGTGAAACTCCACACCAGGCTCCTGCTCGCCCTGGTCGCGGGTTTCGCCGCGGGCACGCTCGCCCACGCATACGGTGGGTCGTCGCCGGCGGTTGACTTCATCGGCACGCACCTCCTCGCGCCCATCGGCCAGATCTTTCTGCGGCTGATCTTCATGACCGTGGTACCGCTGGTCTTTGCTGCGCTCGTCATCGGCGTCTACGAACTGGGGCGAGCGCATGGACTTGGCGGCGTGGCGGCACGAACAGTGTTGTTCACGCTGCTGCTCAGCTCGGTGTCGGTCGGCCTCGGCGTCGTCCTCGTCAACGTCATCCGCCCTGGTGCGGATCTGCCGGTGCGGCCCCCAGGAGCAGATTCTGTGCGCGATGTGCAGACGCTGGAGACCAACGCAGCAGCAGCGAAACCACTCAGCCAGGTACTGGTCGAGCTGATTCCTCGCAACCCGCTCGATTCGGCAGTGCGCGCTCTGGACGGCGAGATGCTGCCGCTGATGGTGTTCGCGCTGATCTTCGGATACGCGATCAGCCGTGCGTCTGGCGGCGGTGAGGAACGGAACCTGCTCGTCCGCATGTTCGATCAGATCTTCGACGCCTGTATGCGCATCATCGGCTGGGCGATGGTCATCGCGCCGTTTGCCGTCTTTGCAATTGTGTTCAACACGGCGCGCAGCTTTGGCACCGATGTCTTCCGCGCCGTGCTGCTCTACGTCATCACCGTTGTCGCCGCCCTTCTGCTGCAGCAGTTCGTCGTCTACAGCGCCATGCTGCATCTGGTGGCGCGACGGTCGGCGGTGCAGTTCTTCCGTGACTGCCGCGAGGTGTACGTCTACGCCTTCTCCACCGCTTCGTCGAACGCGACGCTGCCGCTCTCGCTGCGGGTCGCGGAAACCAAGCTCGGGCTGTCACCTCAGATCGCGCGTTTCGTGCTCACCGTCGGCTCCACGGCCAATCAGAACGGGACGGCGTTGTTCGAAGGCGTGACGCTGCTGTTCCTGGCGCAGGTTTACGGCCTGGATCTCAGCGTCGGGCAGCAGATCCGCGTGATGGTGATGTCGGTGGTGGCGGGCATCGGCACTGCCGGCGTTCCCGGCGGATCGCTGCCAATGGTGCTGATCGTCGCCCAGTCGGTGGGAATCCCCGCCGAAGGGATGGGCCTGATTCTCGGCGTCGATCGATTCCTCGACATGTGCCGGACCGCGGTCAACGTCAGCGGCGATTTGGTGATCGCGGCGCTCGTCGACCGAAACACGGGGCCCATGCGCGGCAAAGAAACGGTACAGGAGATACGCGTCGAGTAACGCCACGCCGGCGAGAATAAGAAACGACGCGTTGCTGTTGACGATCTGCAGTTCCTGTAAAAGGCGGGACAGCCCGAACGCGACGACCCACGCGTCGAAACTCATGCAGATCCGCCGGAAGCTCTCGAGCCGGACATGTCGAATCAACAGCGCGCCGAGCGGAACGCCGAGGAGAATGCTGGGGACGATCCACGGAATGAGCCCGAAACTGGTGACCGTGAACAGGCCGGCGTAGGCATACGCCACGGCGGTCATCGACGACTCAGCAAGGCGAACCACGCCCAGAGCGGCGCGAAAGTCCTGCTTCGCGAAGCCCTGGTTGTTGAGCATGATGGCCAGCGGCGGGCCGGAAATCGTGGTGACGGAATAGAGCACGCCAAGACCGCCACCAAACACCAGGCTCACGGACCGCTCAGATTTGATCGGACGGCGGTAACCGGCAGCCTGCAGCAGGATCAACGGCAGCAGCGCGATGAATGTCAGAAAGCGCACCCACCCGGAATGCACCTGCGCCACGATCATGGTCCCGACAATCACCCCAGGCACCAGTCCGACGACCATTGGCAGCACGCGCCGCCACACGCTGCCGAACGCGTCGCGGTTGTTCCACAACACGTACGCGTTCAGCACGACCTCGATCAGCACCAGCGCCGGATTGAGAACGCGGTTGGCCAGGAAGAGCAGCGCAAGCGGAACGGTAATCGACGAGAAGCCGTAACCGAGCGCGCCGTTGACGATGGCCGCGCCAAAGGTAATAAAAGCGAGCGCGAGTTGCAGAGAGTCCATACCCTGTGCTCCGCAGGTCCCTGAGAAAAGCCGTCGAACCTCACTTCGTCGAGTTGAGGTTCAACCGCAGCGTGACGCCGACAGTCCGGGGATCGCCGGGAAGTCCAACATAGAGGCCGGAGTTGCCTGGTGCCGCCGTGAGGAACTCGAAATAATCCCGATCGAACACGTTGCGAGACCAGACAAACAACGACCAGTGGTTGTTCCACTTGAAGCCCGCGCGCAGGTTGACGAGGCCGTAGCCGTCGACGACCAGATACCGGGACGGCGACGCGCTGGACGAGAACTCGGACCGATAGCTGGTGTCGACGGCGGCGAAGAGCTCGCCCTGCTCGCCGAACACGGCCGCGGGCCTGTTGTATTCACCGCCGAAGGTCAGCGCCCACCTCGAGATGCCGGGAAGAACCGAGCCCGAGATGTCCTTGACCTGTGGCCCGCCAGTGTCTTCGAGCGGTGGCGGTGCATCCGGGAACGACACGTAAATGCCGTCGGTGTAGGCCAGCGCGCCGTAGAGAGATCCGCGTCGCCCGATCCTGGCGTTGCCGTCGAACTCCGCACCCCGGACGCGCACCTTCTCGGCGTTGGCCAGGTAACCACGCAACACGCCCACCTGTGAGTTCACGACCTGGGTCTGGTAGTCGCGGATCTCGGTGTTGAAGACCGTGAAGTTTGCGGTAACCCCGGCGACAGGCTCCGTCTTCACCCCGAACTCGACGTGGCGCACGTCCTCGGGTTTTACGGTCGCGGCCGACAGAACAGGCTGGCCGGCAGCGTCGGTTGGGACACCGTTCAGATTCAGGCCGACAGACTTGAATCCCGTCGCATAGGTCGCGTAGGTGTTGACCTTGTCGTCGGCGGCATACGCCACAGTCAACTGGCCGGACGTGTTGGTGTCGTCGACGTCAGCCGTGTAGGCCTGGGGCGAGAGGACCGACAGCTTCAGCGCGACCAGCGTCGGGTCGGTCGTCTGCAGTCCGCCATAGACCTGCTGGTCGAAGTCGACGTCCTTCTGGTCGTAGTTGAAGCGCAGACCGGGAAGCACGCGCAGCCGATCGGTCACGCGCCATTCGATTTGTCCGAACGCTGCGGCGCTGATGTTCCGAAAACGGAGGAACTGCTCGAACCCATAGCCTTCGAGCAGGCCCGGCGTCGCTGCCGCCGCGGACGGCGCGAGCAGCACGCGGGCCGCCGCCGAACCCTGCTCCTGTTCGAAGGACGGATTCGAATCGAGTCCTTGACGGAACAGGAAGACCCCGGTGACGACATTCAGCCGCGGAGAGATGGTGCCGGTGTAGCGGACCTCCTGCGTCCACTGGTCCTGCTGTGATGGAGCGGCCGACGACGTCGTGATGGGAAGGCCGACGAAGTCGCGATCGCTCGACGGCTGCCAGTTCCAGTAGCGCCAGGCGGTCGCCGACGTCAGCCGGCCGCGGCCGACCGTCCAGTCGATCGTCGCGGACGCACCGCCGAGGTCCTGATCGGATTGCCAGCGGGTGTCCGTATCCGTCAGGCGGTCGAACGCGTTGTCGCTTGGCGGCGCGTACCCGAGGTCCGCCGCGATCTGCGCCCATTGCCGGTTCGCGGGGCGGAGCGTCGGCGCCACGCCTGCCACAACCTGCGCGTAGCCCTGAGGCCGCTGTCGGGTATGGTCGACGGATACGTTGATGGCGAGGCTTTTTGACGGAACGGCGAGCAGCTGCCCGCGGAAGCCGAGATTGTTCAGGCTGTTGGTGTCGTGTTGCGCGGCAGTGTTGTAGATGAAGCCTCCACGCCCGGTGCCGGAAAACGACACGCGGGCGGCGACACGGTCGCTGAGCGGACCAGAGAGCGAGGCCTTTGCCTGCAGGAAGTCATAGCTGCCGTAGCCCAGCTCGATGTTCGATTCGCGGGTGAAGTTCGGCTTGCGGCTCGTGACGTTAATCGCGCCAGCAGTCGTGTTTTTGCCGAACAGCGTTCCCTGCGGTCCGCGCAGTACTTCGACCTGCGCCACGTCGAGGAAGTCCATCGCCGCCGCGGCCGGACGGGCGTAGAAGATGCCATCGACGTATAGGCCGACGCCGGGCTCGATGCCGTCATTCGTCAATCCGAAGGGCGAGCCGATTCCGCGGATGGTGACCGCCGAGTTCCGTGGGTTGGACGAGTAGAACTGGACGGTGGGAATCAACTCCTTGACGCGGTTGACGTTGAAGGCACCGGCGTTGGCCACGAGCTCGCCGCTGAGCACCGACACCGGGATCGGCACTTCCTGCGCCACTTCTTCCACGCGGCGAGCCGAGACCACGACCCCCTCGGCGAGACGCGCCGGCTCCAGCGTGACGTCCACCGCCGCGGCCTGACCAGCGGCGATCGCAATCCGGCGAACCGCGGTCCCGAAGCCGTCGAGCGCGACCTCCACGCGGTAAACAGCGGGAGCCAACGATTCCGCGGCGTACGCGCCCTGGGCGTCGGTAACCGCCTCGGCAGCGACGGCGGCAGCATCGGTGACATCGCGGACGACTTTGACGACCGCTCCGGGAACCGGCGCTCCGCTGGAATCCTTGACCTGGCCGCTGATCCGGCCGTTCCCTGACTGTGCGGAAACGGCCATCGGCATCCACAGGGCTGATGCGCAGACAATGACTGCGGCAAACCTGAAAGCACGTGACATGAGACTCCCCTCTCGGAGGCGTTGTGAGTGAACCCACCGGAAATGCCGACCCCGGTGCGGTGGGAAGAGGGGCAGGACTTACTGAAGCCGTCTTCTCACCTCGCCATCGTCGGCCCGCTACACACGCAGCGACACGGCGCTGGAGTGCTGGAACAGGCCCGACAACGGAGGTGAGCTACGGACATCGCAGAGATGAATATCTATATGTTGACTAGGAATTTCTGTCAAGCGTCAGGGCGCGCGTCGCCCGAACCCTGGCATTGAGGCCCGCCAGCGTGGTGTTGTCGAGGATATGGGACGTCGCGTCGCGGACTTCCTTCATCGCCAGCCGGATTCCGCACGTGTGTTCGTCAAGACACTCGTCACAACGGCGGTAGGCGGTCCTGCTGACGCAGGGGATGAGGGCGAGGGGCCCTTCGAGCACGCGGATGATTTCTCCCACGGTAATATCGCCAGCTTTTCGCGCCAGCGTGTAGCCACCGCCGCGACCGAGTTTGCTCTGGAGAAGACCGTGACGAGTCAGCTCGAGCAGTATTGCTTCGAGAAACTTCTTCGGCAGGCGTTGCCGAGCGGCGAGTTCCGATGCCTGCCGCGGCTTGTGATGCGTTTCGTCGGCAAGCTCCAGCATGGCCTTGAGGCCATACTTCGTCTTCTTCGAAAGCATGGCTCAGTCTATCTGATTGGTAGGACAATAGCGGCCGGGTCCGCGATGGCGGACTGTTCGCGTCGCGGACCCCGGCTTCCACGATACGGGAACTGTAGGGCGGGTTCCGCGTCGCCGACATCCCTCGACGCGGACCCGCCAGATTACCCGGCCACCGCCGTGCGGAGATCGGCAGCCTTCAGTGCCGCCGCGGACGCCCGCAGCCGCAACGCCATGACCGCCGCCACGATCGCCATCAGCGCGCTGCCGTAAAAGCAGAACGCCCAGCTGCCGAAGACTTCGAATACGCGCGCGGCGATCCATCCGCCGCCTATCGCTGCCACACCCTTCGCCGTGTAAAGCACCGCATAGTTCGACGTGGCATTACGGCTGCCGAAGTAGTCACCGGAGGTCGCCGGGAAGAGCGAGTAGATCTGCCCCCAGGTGAAGTACACGAGAGCCAGCGACAACACGAACCACTGGCCAGACGACTGTCCGGCACCGACGACCAGCAACAGACAAACCGCCTGCAGCGTAAACGACAACACCATCGTCGACTCGCGTCCCAGCCGATCCGAGACCCAGCCCCAGAAGATCCGGCTCGTGCCGTTGGCGAGAGGACTGATCGTCGCGGCGAGCGCAAGCAGATCGCGGCTATAACCCCAGGCCCGTGCAATCGGGCCCTGGTTGGCGGTGACGAGCAGGCCGCCGGTCGCCATCAGCACGAACATCGCGTACAGCCAGTAGAACTGCCGCGTCTGCAGCATCTCCATCGTCGTGAAGTGACGACGGCCGATCTGCGAGCCGGCGGTGGCGACGCTCTTCGCGGCGGTCAGACTCTCCGCCGGCGGGTGCCTGAGGAATTGCGCGGCGATGACGATGACGAGCCCCTGAATCACACCGCTGACGAGGAACGTGGATTCGTACCCGTTTGACTTGATGTGGGACGAAATCAGCGGGATGAACAGTGCAGTGCCGCCGCCGAATCCGGCCGCCATGATTCCGGAGGCCAGTCCCCGGCGCTCCTTGAACCACTTCAGCGCTGAACCGATGCAGCCGCTGTAGACGAACGCAGCGCCGGTGCCCGCGGCGCAGTACAGAACGTAAAAGACGGGGAGGCTCGTGGCGTATCCCATGCCCGCCCAGCCGAGACCGCAGAGGACGCCGGCCGCGGTGATGAATCCCCGCGGTCCGAGCCGATCGATGAACCAGCCGTCGAGCGGCTGCACCCACGTCTGAAAGAGAACGAAAAAGGTGAAGGCCGCCTGAACGGCCGAAAGCTCCCATCCTCGCGCGTCGCGGATCGGCTCGACGAACAGCGTCCACGCGTACTGCAGATTCGCGATCATCACCATTGCGGTCAACGACGCGACCAGCTGGAACCATCGGTTGTTCAGCATGAGGGTGCTACGGCCTCCCGAGGTGTAACTGCCGTGTGCGCGCGGCGCTCGTCCAGGAACTTCACGCACGCATAGACGGCGCGGGTCGCAGGTGTTTCAAGACCAAGCCGGTCGCCGAGCTCGACAACGGCGCCGACGACGGCTTCGAGCTCCATCGGCCGACCGGCCTCGAAGTCCTGCAGCATCGACGTCTTGTGGTCGCCGACTTTCTCCGCGCCGGCCATACGCTGGTCGATCGAAATGGGCAGCTCGATGCCCAGTCTGGCCGCGACGGCCTCCGCCTCGACCATGACGGCGCGCGCGGCGCGTGACAACTCGGGATGGCGCGTCATCTGCGCGAGCGTGCCGCCGGTCAGCACGCTGAGCGGATTGAACGCGACGTTGCCCAGCAGCTTGACCCAGATTTCCTGCCGGAACCGCGCCGTGATCGGACACTTGAATCCGGCGGCAACCAAGGGAGCAACGATCTGCCGCACACGTTCGGACTTCTCGCCGTTCGGCTCGCCGAAGCTGATGCGATTGCCTTCGGCATGATGGATCACTCCGGGCTCGACGAGGTCGGTGCCGAAGTAGGCGAGAGAGCCGACGATCCGGCGGTGTTCGATCGAATCGGCAATGACCCCGCCGGGATCGACGCGCTCGAGACGATAGCCGTCGAGTTCGCCGCCGTGTTGCTGGAAGTACCACCACGGGATCCCGTTCTGCGTGCTGACAACGACGGTATCGGGACCGTACAGCCGACGCAGTGACGGCACGAGCGAGGTCAGGCTGTGTGCCTTGACGCCGAGAAAGACGACATCGGCGACGCCGATCGACTCGAGGTCGCCGGTGACGGGCGGGCGAACCGTGAATTCGCCTTCGGCGCTGAGAACACGAACGCCGCGCTCCTGCATCGCGCGCAGATGCGCGCCGCGGGCCAAAAGCACCACATCCGCGCCGGCTTGTGCCAGCCGCGCGCCAATGTAGCCGCCGATCGCGCCAGCGCCGGCGATGACGATTCTCACGACGGCTGGGTCGAGAACGCCTGCGCGACAACGCGCCGTTGAATCTTGCCGGTGGCCGTCCTCGGAATTGCCTCGGTAATGAATATCTGCTTCGGACGCTTGAAGTCGGCCAGCCGCTCCCGGCAAAAGGCGAGGATCTCCGCCTCTTTCGCCGATGCGCCGTCGCGCAGTTTGACGGCGGCCGCGACTTCTTCGCCCCACGTCTGATGCGACATGCCGAACGCCACCGCTTCGGCGATGGCCGGATGCGTCAGCAGCACTTCGTCGATCTCCCGTGGCGAGATCTTCTCGCCGCCGCGGTTGATCATCTCCTTCAACCGCCCGGTCAGCGACAGATAACCGTGTTCGTCGAGCGTGCCCTGGTCACCCGTGCGGAACCATTCGCCGAAAAAGGCAGTGGCGTTCGCTTCGGGATTGTTCTCGTAGCCGGAGACGACGTTCGGGCCGCTGATGCAGACCTCGCCGCGCGCGCCGGACGGAAGGACGTTTCCGTTCTCGTCTCTGATGGAGATCCCGACGTTGGTGCCCTGGCCGACTGAACCGGGTTTGCGCGCCGACGGCGGCAGCGGGTTGGACGCCATCTGATGCGCCGCCTCGGTCATTCCATAGGCTTCGAGCACCGGCGCCCCGAACGCCGCCTCGAGGTCGTGCATCACCTGCGGCGGAAGTGCGGCACTGCACGACCGGATGAAACGCAGCTTTTCAGCACCAGGTGGCTTCGATCCGGGCTCGGCACGTGCCAGCAACAACTGGTGGATGGTCGGCACCGCCGAGTACCAGGTCGCGCCCGCGTCCCGGGCGACGCGCCAGAAGGAAAGCGGACTGAACTTCGCCGGGACGACGACGGTGCCGCCCGTCGCCAGCGTTGCCAGCGTCGAGGCGACCAGCCCGTGCACATGGAAGAGCGGCATCACACACAGCGAGACGTCACTCGACGAGAGCTGATACGTTGCCGCGACGTTCTGCGCAGAGATTGAGAGGTTGGCGTGCGTCAGCGGAACGCGCTTCGGCCGGCCCGTACTGCCGCTCGTGTGGAGGATCAGCGCAACGTCCTCGATCGTCGGCGCAGCGTAGGACACTCCCCCCGTTTTCCCGTCGACGGTAATGCGACCGCTCGCATCCATGTCGACCGACAAGGCTGGAACGCTGCTCCCCGCAGCACGCCGCGCATCTTCGGCACCTGTCGGCGGCAGAAGGAGTACGCGCGCATTGGTGTCTTCCAGATAGAACTTGAATTCCTCCTCGCGGTACGCGGGATTGAGCGGTGCGGACGTACCCGCTTCCGATGCGGCCAGGAACGCGACGATCGTCGGCAGGCCGTTCGGCAGCGCCATGCCGACGCGGTCACCCCGGCGGACGCCATGCGCCGCGAGCGCCTGGGCGACAGCAGTGACCTGTTCGCGCAGGTTGCCGTAGGAGATACGGATGTTCGATTCGGGAAGAAGGATCGCGGTCTGGTCAGCCGGGATCGACGCCATCAGGCCGAGCAGGGTAGAGGGTTTAACCATGGAAACTCCGAGTTGGGCGTTCTCTAAAGGGCGCGCATTATATCAATGCGGCGGCAGGCACATGAGGACTGGCGCGTTCGCCAGCCCAAGCACGCGGTAGGCGGTGCTGCCAGGCGCACCGCCCCGTTCGCCCGCCGTGCGCCGCCCGAGAACGAGCAGCGGATGGCGGTCTCCTTCGGCCTTCACCGCCTGGGCAAGACATTCGGCGACGGATCCTGCTTCGACGCGAACCTCGGCCGACGCACTCCCTTCGAAGTAATGCAACGCAGACGTGATTTCGTTCTGCGCGTCCTGCATCCGCTGCTGCAGGGCAGCCTCGGCGTGTGCCGACCACCGCGACAACACCGGCGTTCGCGGAACGACGTGCAGGATTTCGACACGTGTATCGAGAAGCCTCGCCAGCTCACCGGCGGCGCGCGCGGCTTCGATCGCCGACGGCGTCAGCTCCAGCCCGACCACAATCGGACCCGTGCCGGTCAGATCGTTGAGATCCGGGCGCGGGGGCATCCAGCTCTCGGGCACGACGAGGACCGAGGTCTCGGCCCGGCGGAGAACTCCCTCGGTGGTTGATCCGAACAGCGGCAATCGGAATCCGGACATTCCCCGAGCGCCGACGACAACCAGGTCGGCCGATTCGCGTCCGGCGATGTTGCAAATCGCGTCAACGGCAGCACCCGTCACGACGTGGTGTCCCGGCGCCCAGTCACCCGCGGGCACGGCGCGCAACGCGAACGCACCAAGCTCCGCACGCGTCTCACGGGTCAGATCGATTCCCGCCGACTGCGCCGCGGCCGCCAGCAGCGGATCCAGTACATGCAGGACGTGCAGTTGCGCGTGCGCCTGCTTTGCCAGACGAGCGGCGCAGGTCAGCGCGAGCCGTGAAGGCTCAGAGAAGTCGACCGCCGCGAGAATCGTGCGAAGGGGAAACATCGACCGACCGTTATACGGTAGTTGCCAGCCCAGGTCGAGTGGGACCAATCTGGTCGGCTTTTGGAGTAGAATATCAGGACAGTGTTTCGCTCAAATTGCTGCTGTACCTGCGCCTGTTGTATCAGGACCCCATCGGTCCCGGCGCTTGCGGTGCAGCTATTTGGGTAACAACCAGAAACATTAGGAGCTGACACGAAGCCCGGGACGAAAATCCCGGGCTTTTTGTTTTTATGACCACTTTGGCTTTAGATTCTGACGTGACCGCCGGCCTGAAGCTCGACCACCTTCGTGCGCTGGAAGCCGAGAGCATCCACATCCTGCGCGAGGTCGTGGCCGAGTTCGAACGGCCGGTGATGCTCTACTCGATCGGCAAGGACTCGTCGGTTCTCCTTCGGCTGGCGCAAAAGGCCTTCTACCCGGGACCCATCCCGTTTCCACTTCTCCACGTCGACACGACCTACAAGTTCCGCGAGATGATCGAGTTCCGCGATCAGATGGCGAAAGCCGTCGGCGCCCGGCTGATCGTCCACACGAATCAGGAAGCGATTGCCGACGGCACGCAGCCGTTCAAGGTCGGGACGCAGCGCTGCTGCGGTCTGCTGAAGACGAAGGCGCTGCTCGACGGTCTCGAATCCGGCAACTTCGACGCGGCCATCGGCGGCGCGCGCCGCGATGAAGAGCGGTCGCGCGCGAAAGAACGCGTCTTCTCGGTCCGCGATCCCAACGGGCAGTGGGATCCGAAACGTCAGCGGCCGGAGCTGTGGAACCTGCTGAACGCCAAGCTGCGACCTGGCGAAAGCATCCGCGTGTTTCCGCTCTCGAACTGGACCGAGCTGGACGTGTGGCACTACATCGCGCTCGAAAACATCCCGATCGTTCCCCTCTACTTTGCCAAGGAGCGCGAGGTCATCGTCCGCGGCAACTCGCTCATCGTCCAGGAACAGCCGTTCGTCGTCACGATGCCGGGCGAAAAGCCGCAGCTCGTGAGGTGCCGGATGCGCTCGCTCGGCTGCTCGCCCTGCACCGGCGCCATCCGCTCGGATGCGGACACGGTGCCGAAGATCATCAACGAGTTGATCGCCACCAGGCAGTCCGAACGGCAGCTGCGCATCATCGATCACGACCAGGACGGCTCGATGGAGCTGAAGAAGCGCGAAGGCTATTTCTGATGGCCGTCCACGGATCCGAAGGCGGCGGCCTCCTCCGCATCTGCACCGCCGGCAGCGTAGACGATGGGAAGAGCACGCTGATTGGACGGCTGCTGTACGACTCGCAGTCGGTGTACGAGGATCAGGTCAGCTCGGTCGAAAAGGCGTCAAAGAACCGCAACGCGGGCCCGATCGACTTCTCGCTGTTTACCGACGGCCTCCGCGCCGAGCGTGAGCAGGGGATCACCATCGACGTCGCCTACCGGTATTTCGCGACGGCGCGGCGCAAGTTCATCCTGGCGGACACCCCTGGCCACGAGCAGTACACGCGCAACATGGCCACGGGCGCGTCCACCGCCGACGTCGCCATCCTGCTGATCGACGCGCGCAACGGTGTGCGCGTACAGTCGAAACGGCACGCGCGCATCGCGCGGCTGCTGGGCATCCAGGACTTCGTCCTGGCGATCAACAAGATGGATCTGGTCGACTACGACGCCGAGGTGTTCGACAAGATCCGTGACGACTTCGACGAATTTCTCAAAGGCGCCTCCGTACACGCAATTCCAATGAGTGCGCTGAACGGCGACAACGTCATCACGCGCAGCGACCGCACACCGTACTTCGACGGCCTGCCGCTGCTCGAATATCTCGAGACCGTGCAGGTGCACCGCAATCTGCCGGCGGCGCCATTTCGCTTCCCCGTTCAGCTCGTCGCCCGGCCCGATCAGGACTTCCGCGGCTATGCCGGGCAGATCGCGTCGGGCATCGTGCGCGTCGGCGATCGCCTGACGACGTGGCCCTCGGGGAAGTCTGCTCGCGTCGAACGGATCGTCACCTGGGACGGCGACCTCGACATGGCGTTTGCGCCGATGTCGGTTACGCTGACGCTGGACCACGAGATCGATATCAGCCGCGGCGACGTCCTCACGTCCGAGCCGGCGTTCGTCGGGCAGAAGTTCGAGGCCGAAGTCGTCTGGATGGACGAGAAGCCGCTCGACCCCGGCCGCGTGTATCTGCTGAAGCAGGGAACGCGGACGGTGACGGCCGAGGTCAATCACGCGCTGGTGCTGAATCAGATCGGCAACGTGCAGGTGTCCACAGCGCGGCCGATTGTGTTCGATCGCTACGCCGAGAACCGCGGGACCGGCAGCTTCATCCTGATCGACCCCGCCACGCAGTTCACGTGCGGCGCCGGCATGATCACCGAGCCCGTTCGCGAGGCGTCGCACCTCCATGCCGCCCCGCTCACCTTCGCCGAGCGGCTGGCGCACATGGCGCGGCGCGCCTCGTCTGACGAGGAAGCGGCGGACCTGGTGCGAAAAGCGCTCGAGGAGATGCTGACGTGAGTACCGAAGCGATCAACTCCCAACCTCCAACTTCCACCTACCAGACGCTGTTGGATGACGCACGACGCGTGATCGCTTCCGCTCTCGAGGCGTCGCGCCAACCGTGTATGACGTCGAGCTTCCAGGCCGAGTGCGTCGTCCTGACGCACATGCTGCTGCAGGAGCAGCCGGATATGCCGGTGCTTTTCCTCGACACCTTCCATCACTTCCCGCAGACGCTCGCTTACCGCGACGAGCTGACCGAGCGCTGGAAGCTGAACCTGATCAACCTGCGCGC